>VFQQ010001614.1_pt1 | contig 29976 bp, 43 predicted proteins | sample 3512341 | NCBI WGS metagenome assembly VFQQ01 (sample SAMN10412373, study PRJNA504923) | tailings metagenome | isolation source: Relicate 2 Philex TSF1 revegetated site | place: Philippines: Tuba, Benguet | collected 2017-08-29
AGTGGGCAGCACAGGATTGTGCTGAATGGCTGTAACCCACACAAAGTCAAAGTCAAAGTCGTGCGATGCTTTGCGCTCGCCCGTCGCTGCTGCACTGGATTCATTCGATGTCACAGTGGGCAGCACAGGAGTGTGCTGAATGGCATGTAAGCCCCGCAAAGTCAAAGTCAGACGCTTCTGCAATCACACCCATTCTCTGGGCAGCAAGGCCTTTGCAACCGCAGTGGTCAGGCAGTGGGCTAGCAGCTGCTTGCAAACCCTGTCCACGGAGGGCAGAATGCATGCTGCCCAGTGCCAATCAGGCAGCCCTGCGTACGGTAGGGGCCTTCTTGCCACCCAGCTAAATTGCCGTGACAGTGAGGGAGCGGGTGGCGCCGTGAGGCATGTTGGAGCACACCAGGGTATGCATGGGCGCTGCGCCTGTTGCTTGCGTTGCCGCCGCAGGCTGCTGTGCGTGTGCACAGACTGTCTGGAGAGCTAGGCAACGTTGCGCTCCGGGGGGAATCAAGGTGCCGAGAGAGAGGGCAGGCGTGCAGTGCTGGATGCCGGGCAAGTTTGAGGGCTGGAGGTTGGCATTGGTAGTGGAGGGCTGCCGCCATGCTTGGTTGCTGCGACGAGTGCACGCTCAAGAGCAGCAAGAAATTGGCACCCCAGTGGAGAGCAGCTCAACCGTGCACAGACTGCAATCCTCCAGGTTGGTTGTTCCCTGGCTGGTCGGTCTTGCATGAGCTCTAACTCCGTTGGCACTGTGCCTGTGGCGGCATCCAGCCGTCCCCCAACCGCCCACAAGTATGGTGCAACCGGCAGGCATCCGGTGTGCCCCAGCCATCAGCACACTTGCATCCAGCTCCCTTTAGCAGTAGGTACACATGACCACAACAAACAATGCTTGGCACCATCAGATTCAGGCTGGGTGCGGCACACAGCTCACGTGCGCTGGCGGCGCTGCGCTGCGCCCGGCGGGCAGTCTGTGTGGCAGCGTGGTAGAGGTCCGATGAATCGACAGCCTGCTTGTTTTGCGTCTTGACATTGCCGCGGTTGCGATCTGCATTGGCATCGCCCCTCCCAGCCCTCACCCGGTTCCCGGCAATATGGCCCTGCGCGTCCAGCTCTCCTACGCCGCCCAGCCCGCTGCGGCATCGCCCCGTCATTGCCGCACGATCATCGGTGCAGCGCGCGGCCGTCGCTGCGTGGCGCTGGCCATCCAGGCAAGTGGTGCTGCCGCGGGCGCTGCCGCCAACCGCGAGAGAGCTCTGCCACCCTACCACCCTTGCCAGCCGACCCCTGGAGCGATGCTGGCAGCATGTTTGTGCTGATCGGATCGCAATGCGCGCGTCCCACTGGCTGCAGGGTAGCGGCGCCGCGCCTGAACACCCACGCTGGACGGCGGTGCCCGCTCTGTTGGCGGGTCTGGCGGCCGCGCAGGCAGCCCTGCTGCCTGCAGGTACGCAGAGGCTGCTTGTGATCAGCGCGCTGCACCCGTAGGCAGGCCGACTTGCGCTATTGGCCTGCATGAAGCATTAAGCAGCAGGGCTCCTGTACACGCTCACGCCTCATGCTCACGCCTCACGCTCCTCACAACCGCCCATCCCCAATGCAGGCCCAGCGCTGGCAGAGGAGGCAGCGCTGCTGGAGCCAGCTGCAGCAGTGGCCGCTGTCCAGCCGCCCGCAGCAGATGGCATGACAGCACCTCCCGTGGCGATGGTGGCCGTTGCGCCGCCGGCGGCTGAGGAGCAGCCAGCTGCATCCGCACCTGCCGCACTTGCCCAGGAGCCAGCGCCCGTGGCAGTTGTGGCGGTTGCGGCGCCAGCCTCCAGCACAGCAGAGGTGGCGGTGGTCGCTGTGCCTCCCTCTCTCGATGAGGTCGAGCTGCTCATGGCTGCAGAGAGGCAGTCGCCTGCCATGGACATTGTTAGCGCCGCCATCCGCGAGGCAGACCTGCTGCTGGCAGCCGAGCAGTTGGCGGCACGCACCGACATTGTGAGTGATGCCGCCGCCGAGGCAGAGGCGCCGGCCGCCCCGGTGGCCACCGTGGCTGCTGCTGCAGGGCCAGACGAGGCGGCGGTGCAGGCAGATATTGTTGAGATTGAGGCGGAGGAGCAGGAGCTGGAGGCCGCGCTGGCGGCCATCGTGGCGGACGAGCCGCCTGCGGTTGCCGCTGCACTGGTGGCTGAGCTGCAGGTGGGCGGGTGTGGGTGTGGGTGTTGTTGTTGTTTGCTTAACTGGGGGCGCTTAGCGGTCGGCATTCCAGGCGGTGCCGCAGCGGGACAGCTGGGGACGGCCAAAGGGCCAGCTACAAGCGCAGCGCAGCTCTGCACACAGCCAGCATCTGCATGCCATCTGATTGACACTGCGCCCCACCTGCTGGCTGCCGCCAAGCCTGATGCTATATGCCTCCTGACAACCCTGTCCCCCTCCCATCCCCTCCCACCTGAGCAGGCCATCGAGGCCGAGACGGCTGTGCTCGAGGCCGAGGAGGCGGCGCGCCCCGGCTCTGCAGGCCTGCTGGCCGAGGCTGAGTCCATCCTGGCGCAGCTGGCCGCCTTCAAGGTGCTGCTCAAGGATGTGTCGGCTGGCATCTTCACCGGCCTGCGCCTGGGGCTGTGAGGCGCCGCCTCAGTGCAGTGAGAAGCGGCGCGCACACACTGGTGCGTGCGCGCAGGCAAACAACACTTTGTGAGCTGCGAGTTGCTGAGAACCCAAGCTGTGCATTCATTTGATTGAGAGCTGATGCCCCTATGCCACTCTGCGATGATGTCCTTACAAACGCACCCCCTCCACCACACTCCTTTTCACTTGCCGGCCTCATCTTAAAATGCCCTTGTAGCGTGCTCCCTCCCTGGCCATCCGCCAGCCTCTGCCTGCCTTTTGTCGCTGTCCCTAGTCAGATTGTGTTTCTCTCAGGTTGAAAGCCTGGCTCTCCATTCAACAGGCTGCCCCTGGATGTACTAGCCGTCAGATTGCCGCGTGTAACCAGTTCAGTGCAGCCTGCGTGGCGCCGCGGAAGCAGGCGCACAGCCCACCATCCTCAGGGGTTTATCAGTGCTCCAATCATGCAAGTGCAGGTAGCGTGGCAAACGGGCAAACTACAGAAAGCATCTGCTTTCTCGCAGACGGCACTTGCTGCCGCCGCCGCCAAGCCGCAGCCGCCGCCAGGTCAGCATCGCGCCGCCCGGCCTGAAATCGCTTCATATGCAACACAGATCGTTACAATCAAAGCCTGCAAGGCCCTGTAAGGGCGGCAGCGCGCTGTGCGACGACTTGCACTTCCGAGCACAGCTCGGCGGCGCGCTTTGCATATGCCAAATCAATACATGATATTGTAGCACTCGTGGCTCGATGTTCGACTTCGCGGCGGCCTTCGGCGCGCTGCAAGCCCGGTGCCCTGCCGCCCGGCTGCAGCCGTGCGTGCAGCGGCTGGCAGAGCAGCAGGTAGGGAGCGCCGACGCTGCAATGCAATGCATGCAGGCCGCCCTGGGCGCACCGCACCTGCCGCCGCCACTGCCGCCGCCGCCGCCGCCTGCTGCCGCCGCCTGCTGCCGCCTGCAACTTGAAAGCCATGTGCAGGCCATGTCGCGACGCCCACCGCCCTCGCACTTCTTGCTTGTTCATCACAGGGTGCGGCCTCACCTGCCCAGTACCTGGCGGCCGTGCAGCAGCTGCTGCCGCTGTACGAATGCACGCTGCCGGTGGCCACGCTCTTCCGCCCCGTGCTGCTCAAGGCAGCGGCCGCCCTGGTGGATGCAGCCGTGAGCGGCAGCGCAGCGGCAGTTCAGCCCAGCGCGGAGCTGGCTGTGGCGCTGCTTACAGTACTGGAGCTGGCGCCGCAGACCGAGGGGTGCGTGGGCTGTGCAGCCGTTGCTGCAGTCATCTCACCGTTGCCTTGGAGCTGTGGCGGCTGGTCTCGCGCTGTGCATCATGCATGTCCCTGACTGGCCGCATATCACGTGAGTGAACCCTCAGGCCAAGCTCTGTTGGCTTCTGCTGTCCCTTGCAGGCCTGTGCTGCGTTATTTCCGCCACGCGCCCGCACCCTTTGTTTACCTCGCACAAGTCGGCAGCGCCGGCAGCGTGCCAGCGGCGCAGCTGGCGCGCAGCACGCTACGCGGCCTGCAGCTGCTGCCCCAGCTGCAGTGGCCCGTGGCGGCGGCGCTGCCGGCGCTGCTGCAGCATGCCGAGCCTGACGTGCGATGGTGTGCCGCCCAGTGCGCGGCGCTGGTGTTTGGTCTGCAGGACGCCAGCTGCGCGCAGGTGCGACCAGCCGGTGCTTTGGCTGTGCTGGCAGGTGCAGGAGCTTGCTTATTTTGGTTTCAAGTGCTCTACCTGCTTCATCATGCCAGGCCACCGCAGCATCATTATCAACATCAGCGGCCAGCCTGCTGCAGCATATGCCCTCACCCCTACTCTTGTTGCCCTCCCGCTGTGCAGCTGGTGCAGCGAGTGCTGAGTGAAAAGGAGGCGCTGCAGTGCCAGCTGCGGTGGGATAATGAGCGTGCCATGATTGCAGCCGAGCTTGCGGTGATGTACAGCAGCAGCAGCAGCAGCAGCGAGCAGCAGCAGGAGGAGCGGGAGCGGCCAGAGGACGATGCCATGGATGCCACGCCCACGCCCAGCGCCGCTCCCAGCCGCGACAGCGGCGGCAGCCGCAAGCGCAAGCTGAGCAGCGGCAGCGACGACAGCGACGCAGACACGCATGCAGGCAGCGGCGCTGGAGGCATGGCCCCAGCTCGGGGGTACGTGGAGGTGTGCGGCCTTGAGCTGCCGCAGCGGCAGGCAGCCAGCGGCGGCTCGGGCGGCGGCGGCGACAGCACGCCGCCCCTGGTGCACACCCCTGCTGTGGACCGCAATCTTGAGGCGGTGGCTCTAGGTGAGCAAGGCAGTGCATGGGGTGCTGCAGCTGCAGCTGCAGATGGGATTGTGGCATGGCGGTGAAGCACTTGCTGGCGTGTGGCCTTTGACTGAGTGGCAGGATGGTGCACATCCCGCATTTTGTGATCCTGCATCGCTGCTCTTTCCACCCTCCCTGCAGGGCTGTGCCTGGGCGCTCCCATCCTACTGGAGGGCCCTCCTGGCTCTGGCAAATCGGCGCTGATTGAGCACGTGGCAGCGCTGACCGGCAACGCCCAGGGTGCGCCGCAGTGTGGCAGGGCAGCAAGGCGGGCTGTGCAGTGAGGAAGAGGCTGGGCCGGTGCACACCCATTGTGCAGCTTTGTATTGCTGGGTGGCCTGCTTGCAGGCATGGCAACCCTGCCAGTTGCGGCAGGCGCTCCATGCCCTGCTGAAACAGCCTGGTGCCCGCCCCTCCCTCACCCCCAGGCATGGTGCGCATCCACCTGGACGACCAGATGGACAGCAAGGCGCTGATGGGCGCCTACGTGTGCACCGCGCGCCCCGGCGAGTTTGTGTGGCAGCCCGGCCCGCTGACGCAGGCGGTGGCGCAGGGCCGCTGGATGCTGGTGGAGGACATCAACCTGGCACCGCCAGAGGTGCGAGTGCTGGGATTTGGGGGGCGCACATATTGGCCAGGCTTTAGGTGGCAGGGGATGTGGCGGCATGAATGGCTCAGCATGTCTGCCTGTCTCCAACCTCAAAACTTGTTCGAGCGCCTTGCTGATGCGGTTGAAAGCTCGGGGGGACTTTGCCCAGCTGCCCAGCTGGAATGGCTTTGTTGTTGTTTTACGATGTTGGTATACTGCCGAACCACGCCCGATGCTGCCACTGCTACCTGATTGTGCAGGTGCTGGCTGCCCTGGTGCCGCTGCTGGAGCGGCGCACGCTCAACATTGCAGCCCGCGCCGAGAGTGTGGCAGCCGCGCCCGGCTTCCAGCTGATTGCCACCGTCACCTCTGCACCAGGTGTGGGAGACTGAAAGGCACTGATGCTTTACAGTGCCACCAGTCTGCAGCTCCACTGGCATCTGGCACATTTGCAGACCACCATTCCTCAGGCTGCAACCAGCTGCCCGATCATCGGCTGCAGGTGGCACCACGGCAGGCGCCTACGGCAGCAGCCAGGCGGTCAAGGACTTGCTAGGAGGCCTGTTCCACTATGTAGCTGGTGAGGGAGACAGTTTGGCACACTTGCACTGAGTTCATTGCATCAGCGGCTGCCTGGTGCATGGCTGCTTCCAGGCTGGCACTGCTGCGGTCCTTGAATCTGAGCCCTGGCCGCCTACCTGCCCTGCATCACCTGCAGTTGAGACGCCACCCGAGGCGGAGCAGCAGCGCATCCTGGCGCGCCTGCACCCCGCCCTGGCACCGCTCCTGCCGCATGCCATGGACACGCTGACGCTGGTGCGGGCAGCCTACGGCCAGCTGCCCCGCGGCCAGCTGGGGCGTGCCGGCGAGCCGCACCCGCACACTAGCGAGGCGGTGGCGGCGGCGCTGGCGGCAGCCGGCCTGGCCCCGGGCGGCGGCGGCTGGGGCTTCAGCGTGGGCCGCCACTTCTCCATTCGGGACCTGCTCAAGTGGTGCCGCCGCATGGCCTCGGTGAGTGCTGCTGTGATGGACTGTTCATTGGTATGTTAGAGGCATTGCATATGCAACGTGTTGTGTGTTTGCAGTGGGATGCATGCTGTGGTGCACACAGCCACCATGCGGATATTGCTGTCAAATCCAACACTCTAGTCAACCGCGGCTTCACCCTCTTCTGGTTCTCTCCTCTGCCTGTTGCAGCTCCACAGCACGCTGCTGCAGCGCTCCCTCAAGGCGGGCCGTGCGGCGCAGTATCGTACCTCCATGGCGGCTGTGCCGGTGGCTGTGCGGGAAGCCGCTTTTGTGGAGGCGGCAGACTGCTTCGTCGCCCTGCTGGGCCGTGCTGAGGTGGGCAGGCGGAGGCGTGCTGGCGTGTGCAGTCCGTTGGTGCTGGAGGGTACAGCTGACAAGGAAGCAGCGGCTTCAGTTCATGCTGCAGGTTTGCCTGCCGGCTTTTGATCTGATCAGTGCTTCACACCACCCTCGACTAATTGCCCTGAACCTCTTGCCCATGCTGCAGGCCGGCGCCCAGCTGCTGCGTGCGCTGGCCGCGCTGTGGGCGGTACCGGAGGATGTGGTGCAGCAATACGTTGCGCTGCACAAGCCGGCGGTGCAGGCGGGGGCAGCTGACCTGGCGGTGGGCCGCGCTACTCTGCCGCTCCTGGATGCGGCGGCGGGGCGGCAGGCCCTGGCTGTGGCGGGCGGCAAGGTGGGCTGCGGGTGGCATTTGTGGAGCGCTGCTTTTACAGGAAGGAAAATTGCATGCCTGCCTTCAAGCCTGTTGAACACCCTCCCTTGCCATCCAACTTGTTTCCTCGCTCCATGGCATCCCACCCCGCAGGCTGCCTCGCGGTTTGCGCCCACAGGCCATGCCCTGCGCAACATGGAGCGAGTGGCGGCGGCCGTGTCACTGGCTGAGCCGGTGCTGCTTGTGGGCGAGACGGGCACCGGCAAGACGACGCTGGTGCAGCAGATTGCCAAGCAGGTGGGCGGTCCTCGGCTCTGGGTCTGCTGCTCGAGTGACAAGGGCAGTATGACAATGGATGAGCTGTAGTGCTGCCTTCGGTGAGCAACTCCTGCGCCACTTGCCCTGGGCTCCTGCCCGGCATCTCAGCTTGCCTGCTTTGTCCTGGCTCCTGCCTGCCATCTCAGCTTCCCAGCCGATACCCTGACATCGCCCTGCTCTGCTGCCAACCAACAAACACAGGTGGGCGCCAAGCTGGTGGTGCTCAACCTGAGCCAGCAGACGGACAGCAGCGACCTGCTGGGAGGCTTCCGCCCCGTCCAGCCGGCAGAAGCGGTGCTGCCCCTGCTCGACCGCTTTGCAGACCTGGTGAGGCAGCGGAGGGAGGGAAGGAGGGAGGGGAAGAGAGAAGCAGAGGATCATTGATGCATGGGCGGCAGCAGGGCGCAGATAGTGCGTGGCGTGAGTGATGCCATGTTAGCGGTGCTGCTTGTTTGGCTGCTGCGTGTGCATGATCCACTGCGCTGCCGTCCCATGCTAATCTCTCCCCCCCCCCCCCCTCTCCACAACCGCCTGCTGTGCAGGTGCGGCGCACATGGTGGCGCGGCAACAACGAGGAGTTCCTGGGGCGCGTGTCGCGGCTGGCGCAGAAGCGCAAGTGGGGCCAGCTAGTCAAGGCCTTCCGCACGGCGCTCGACAAGGTGGCGGCTGCGCAGGGCGAGGCAGATGCGCCCGCTGCGGCGGCCGGCGCAGCAGCAGAGGCGGCGGCGCAGCAGCCTGCCGAGGGCAGCGGCAGCAAGAAGCAGAAGCGTGGCAGCAGCGGGAAGAAGGGCGGCAAGGCTAGCGGCGCAGCACTCCCCGCTGAGGTCGTGCGGCAGTGGCAGGCATTCGGTTCCGACCTGGCGGCAGCGGAGGCGGCGGCCACGGCGGCCGAGGGCGGCTTTGCCTTTGCATTTGTGGAGGGCGCTCTGGTCAAGGCAGTGCAAGAGGGCTGGTGGCTACTGCTGGATGAGATGAACCTGGCACCCGCTGAGGTGAGTAGGGGAAGGGGTGGCGATCTTGCTGTGGTAACTGCAAATAACCACGCTGGCCCCTGCAGCTGGCTGACCTTGGGCCCTTTGCATCGCTGGCGACTGGATTGGCATTTTGCTAAAATCTCCAGCTTTATTCTGGGCTTACCAGCGCTGCATGCTCACCACCCACACCCGCAGGCTCTGGAGCGCCTTGCGGGGCTGCTGGAGGAGGCGGGCGGCGGCGGCCTGGTGATTGCGGAGCGAGGCGACTCGGAGGGGGTGCCGCGCCACCCCGCTTTCCGCCTGTTTGGCGCCATGAACCCGGCCACAGATGCAGGTGGGCAGGAGTGGGTGCCGCTTGGCGGGTGGGAGGGGTGCATGGCCGTACGCAGGGTTCAATGCAGCAGGTGCAGTTTGTCGTGCGGTTCAGGTGTTGGGTGGAATGCCGCGGGCTGGCAGCCTCCAGCGCTTCTTGCCGGCAGTTAGGACGCCACAGCAGTGCCCTCTAGCACCCCATGCTACCTGTGCCCCCTTGCTGCCGCAGGCAAGCGTGACCTGCCCGCCCCGCTGCGCAACCGCTTCACCGAGATGTGGGTGGGCGAGCCACCACAGGTGCGCTGTCTGATCTGCTCGAGGGCCGGTGCGTTTGCAGCCGTGTAAGCTGCTGCATGCTTGCAGACGTACTGCATGCCGGCTCTGGGGGACTTGTGAAGTGGACCGCTGCGTCTGCAAGAAGGCGCTGTGCTTTTACAGCCATCCGCGCTCCTGTACCAGCCACCTCACTTTTCCATCCCACTTGCACCCTTTCCACCACCATTCACCCCGCATCAGCGAGAGGACCTGGCCTCCATTGTGGCGGGATACCTGTCGGGCGTGGTGGCGGGCGCCCCCGTGGACGCCGTCGTCGATTTTTACCTTGCGGCCAAGGCAGAGGCGGTGGGTAGCCGGGAGCAGCACAGAGCCTGGTGGTGGTAGGGGTGCAGTATGGCGAGATACACTGAGGCAGCTTCACGGTATGGGTGTCCACTGTGCCGCCGCATGCCAGTCTCCACCATGCACCAAGCCACCTTCTCAGGCTTACCATCACCCCTGCCCTCCTGCCACCATGCGCAGGATGCAACGCTGCAGGACGGCGCGGGCCACAAGCCGGCCTACAACCTGCGCACGCTGTGCCGTGCGCTCGAATATGCGGCCCAGGCAACGCCCACCTACGGGCTGCAGGTGAGGGCTGGGGCTGGCGCTTGGGATAGGAAACTTGCCAGCACAGCAGCAGCGTCGCTTGATACTTGGCATCGCACCCTTTCGCTGCTGGGAATTGGGTGGTAGGCCTCCAACCTTGCCCTCCTGCCTCCCGCCCCTACTGCAGCGCGCCCTGTGGGACGGCTTTGCCATGTCCTTCCTCACCCAGCTGGACCCGCCCAGCGGCTCGCGGCTGGAGAAGCTGATGCAGGCGCACCTGCTGGGCCCAGGCACCAGCCTCAAGGTGCATTCACCACGGAGGGATCATGCATGCTGGTTGCCATGGGCAGTGCTGCCTGCCTGTTGCGGCAACTTGCTGGGGCAGTGTTCAGGATTGGTTGAGAGTGCAGGTGGCAGCCAGATTGCCTGCTTGCCCTTTTCTCAGTGCAACATCTTCAACTGCCCCATACAGGTGCTACTGCGGGCGCCGCCTGCCCCTCCCGGCCCCGACCACGTACTGTTTGATCAGTTCTGGGTGGGCACCGGCGGCGGCCCACTGCCGGCCCCGGGCGAAGGTGAGCGACACCCAGTTGGGCGGTCTGGATTGGCAGCGTTTGCTTGCCTGTATTGTGGGCCTGGTTATGTCGACGTTTGCTTGAACGTCATTGGCTTCTACACTCCTTTCCACAGATGGCGGCGGCGGCGCGTTTGTGCTGACCCCCACCGTGCAAGGCCACCTGCGCAACCTGGCGCGCGCAGTGCTGCTGCGGCGCTACCCCATCCTGCTCCAGGTACGTGCTCGGATGTGAGCATGCTTGGCTGGGCAGTGCAGGGACAAACCAAGGCCTTGGCTTGGTGCAGTGCCGCCCGCTCGCATTGCCGTCTGCTGTCTGCTGCCTTCCACCCTGGCCGCCACGCGCTTTCCCACTTGCAGGGCCCCACCTCCAGCGGCAAGACCAGCCTGGTGGCCTACCTGGCTGCTCAGACAGGGCACACCTTTGTGCGCATCAACAACCACGAGCAGACGGACCTGCAGGTGGGTGGGTGGTGGCCAGCGGTGGCCAGCGGGGTGGGCAGGTGCGCAGCCATGCGAAAAGTGCCTTTGGTGAGCAGCTTGCCCGTGCCATGATTATATTGGAGGGCAGTGGAGGATAATAATACTTGTTCACAAGTCCGCTGTCGCTCACTAAACCACCCACAACTTCTGTGTCACCCTCCGTCCATCGTTCTTACAGGAGTACCTGGGCTCCTACGTGTCCGATGAGGCCGGGCGCCTGGTGTTCCGCGAAGGCCTGCTGGTGCAGGTGGGTGGCCCAGCTTGGGATGCTGTGGCATATTGCCTACCTGCATGCAGCCTGGTCTTGGCGGTGCCGGCGCTTTTGCTAGGACACTGCATTGTCACTTGTAGGGCGCAAGCACAAGATGCGCTGCACTCGCACCCACATGCCGCCCGGTGCAGGCTGTGCGCAAGGGCCACTGGATTGTGCTGGATGAGCTGAACCTGGCGCCCACCGAGGTGCTGGAGGCGCTCAACAGGCAAGGGGGACGGGCCTGTGAGTTTGGTAAAAGTTCTTTTGTGGTTGGAGCCAAGACAGGTGGGGGGAATGCAACCAAAGAGAATCTCCCTGGTCGCCAGTTCACACAAGCAGCCGTCAACGTTCGCATTGCACGCCCTCTCGCCTTCCCCCGCAGGCTGCTGGACGACAACCGCGAGCTGTACGTGCCGGAGCTGCAGGAGGTGGTGCGCCCCCACCCCCACTTCATGCTGTTTGCCACCCAGAACCCGCCGGGCATCTACGCCGGGCGCAAGACGCTGAGCAGGTGGGCGGGAGGTGCTGGGGAGGGCTCTGGACGGGGATGCAGGCTGGGCATGGGGGAAATCATTGCCCAGACAGGGCCAGGCGCAGGCCAGCCCTGCTTGTGTTGATCGCAGGGCATTCCAACTCGCCCTGCCCTCACTATCGTGGACTGATTGCACATCTCCTCCCACCTCTGCCGCTCCGCAGGGCCTTCCGCTCCCGCTTCCTGGAGCTGCATGTGGAGGACATCCCTGATGAGGAACTGTCCACTATCTTGGAGAAACGGTGAGGCTGGGGGAGGCTGGCGTGGCATGGGCAAAGCAGGATGGGTGCGGAGGTCAGCAGTGAAACAAGGTCTCACGGAGCTGAAGGGAACAGAGCACAACCCCCAGTCAGCGGAGTGCACAAGGTGCCACTGGCTTGCGCACTCCATCTGACCCTTCGTCAATACCTCCTCCCCTCCCCATATGCCCGCTCAGCTGCGCCATCGCGCCCAGCTATGCCGCCAAGCTGGTGGCGGTGCAGCGTGAGCTGCAGCGCCGCCGCTCTGCCTCCAACGTGTTTGCTGGACGCCATGGCTTCATCACGCCGCGCGACCTGTTCAGGTGCGGGTGTGGCAAGAAGCGGGCAGCAGCGGGTGCGGGTAGCAAGACAGCAGAACGTGAGGGTCGGACGGTCACATCAAAGCTGTCTAAGCAACCTTGTCTTGCGCATTGGACCTGCCCAGTCTCCCTAAACTTACCTGCCTCTCCCCACTACCCTTGGTTGCTGTGCAGGTGGGCGGGCCGCGGCGCTGTGGGCTACCAGCAGCTGGCCGAGGACGGCTTTGCAGTGCTGGGCGAGCGGCTGCGCAGCCCAGAGGAGCGGGCCGTGGTGGGCGAGGTGCTGCGCAAGGTGCTGGGCGCGCAGGTGAGGCTGGGCACAAGGAGGGTGGGAGGGAGGGGGGGATGCTTAGGAACTGCAAACTTGAAAGCGTGGAGGCATAGAGGCAGGAGGCCAGCAATGTGGCGCATGCTGCTTCCGTGCCCATCAGGCTACAGCGTGCCCTGATTGGCAGCTTCTGTGGAGCTGGCCTGCTGCCTGCTGTTGATGAGATGCCGCCCTTTCACTCCCTCCGCTTGCAGCTGGACATGGCAGAGGCGTACCAGCGGCGCGGCGATGCCCCGCTGCAGCAGCTGCGCGCCTCGTTGGAGCAGGAGGCCGCCGCTGCCGCCGCTGCGGAGAGCAACGCAGTGGCAGGCGTGCCACCACCAGGCCCCACAGCCGCAGCTCAGCAGCAGCAGCAGGGCCGGCATGCGCACAGCGTAGCTGATGTGGCGGCGCTGCGCAGCGCGCTGGGCGGCGTGGTGTGGACGGCCTCCATGCGCCGGATGTGAGTGCTGAGCTTGGCTGCTATGCAATTGCTTGTGCTCCGTCAATGTCCTGAGCCAGCTCAATGCCCCTGCTTCTCGTCCTTGTTGCCCAATATCATCAGCTCTGCAACACATCCCTTGCAGGTACTGCCTGCTGGAGCGCTGCCTCGAGTTTGCCGAGCCGGCGCTGCTGTGCGGCGAGACGGGCACCGGCAAGACGACGGTCTGCCAGATGGCCGCGTTTGTCAGGTGCGCCGGCTGAACAGGCGGCTTGGCAACCTTTGCAATTGCCGCTTGGTTGGCTCGCACAGCTGCTAACCTCAGTGCAGCACTGCTGCCGTATGTTGCACTAAACGCCTCCATCTGGCACCCTTTCCGCCCGCCCACCCTCGCCACAGGGGCCAGCGCCTGCACATCATCAACTGCAACCAGCACACCGAGGTGTCCGACTTCCTGGGCGGCTTCCGCCCCAACCGGCACCGCGAGCGCAGCCTGGTGCAGCTGCAGGCCGCGCTGGCGGCGCTGAACGCCAGCCCGCTGCTGGGCGCGGCGGGGCAGGCGGCGCTGCCACCGCCGCCCACGCCCACCGGCCCCGACCTGCAGGCTGCGGTGGCTGGGGCCAGGCAGCGCCTGGAGGCGGCGGCAGCCCACGTCAAGGCGCTGCCCGCCCGCGGCCGAGAGGGCAAGGCAGCAGCAGCGCAGCTGGAGCAGCTGCGGGCATCGGTGGCAGCCCTGGCCGAGGCGGCGGCTGGTGTGCGTGCGCCCTTTGAGTGGGCCGACGGCCCGCTGGTGCAGGCGATGAAGTGCGGAGACATGATTCTGATTGACGAGCTCAACCTGGCGGAGGACGCCGTGCTGGAGCGCCTCAACAGGTGGGCTGGGGAGGGGTGCCTGGGTTGCAGGCAAGGATGGGGTCTCGACAGGCGGACAGGGTGAGGGCCAGGATTTTGCTGGGAAGTGCATGCTCTGCACTGCAAGTCCATTCCCCCCTGCTCACTGTCCTGACTTCCAACCTCACCGCCTCTCCCCCTGCGCACAGCGTGCTGGAGCCGGGCCGCAGTCTGACGCTGGCTGAGAAGGGCGGGGCGGGAGCGGAGCTGGTGGTGGCGCACCCCGCCTTCCGCATCGTGGCCACCATGAACCCAGGTGGGAGCTGGCTTGTGAAGGAGGGGTTGGTTGATGAACATTGTGCCAGGACATCCCACCACATGCTGGCTGTATGTTTGGGCTGTATGTCGGGGCAGTATGTTGGGCATGCTACGAACGACCCCACACTCCTCACCCTGCCAGCCTGCGTGCTCTCCTGCCCTCCCCCTCCCTCCCCTCCCTAGGCGGCGACTACGGCAAGAAGGAGCTGTCCCCGGCGCTGTCCAACCGCTTCACCTCCATCTGGGTGCCCGCCATTGAGGACGGCGCGGAGCTGCTGGCCATCCTGGAGTCGCGGCTGGCGGGTGGGTGGCCAGAACAGCCACAGACTATCTGGTTGCAGCAGCTGCCATCAACCTGGAGCGGGGCCTGGGCCAGCTCGGCTGCTGAGATGGGATGCCTGCAAGTAGCAGTTTGTCATCAATAACTCGCTGGTCTGACCCTCTTGCTCTCGCCATGCCACGCCTGCCCCCACAGATGCCGAAGCCAAGGCGCTGGTGGCCCCCCGCCTGCTCGAGTTTTGGCGCTTCTTCCGCTCTGAGGCGGCGCATGCGGCACGCCAGGCGCTGTCAGGTGGGCTGGCAGCCGATTGTGCCTGCGTTCTGTCACGTGTGCAGAAGCTTTTGAGAACAACCACACAACACAGAACGGAATTTGTCCGTTTGTGCTGATGCCTGCTGCCCATCACCTTGCCCGCAGTGCGCGATCTGCTGGCCTGGGCTGGCTTCATCAACGCCACCACGCCGCAGCTGGGGCCGCTGGCCGCTTATGCGCATGGCGCTCACCTGGTGCTGCTGGACGGCATTGGCCTGGGAGTGGGCCTGTCTGCAGAGGTGTGCTGGGGCCAGGGCAGGGCAGGCGCTGAGGTGTGGTGGTAGATTGGTGGCTTGGAGCAAGGGCAGAGTTTGCTTTCAGGCACTGACCCTGGCTTATTTGTGCTCCCCTCACGCCCTCAATTGCACTGCAGGCCTCTCAGCAGCTGCGGGACCGGTGCCACGCCTTCCTGCTCACCCAGCTGCCGCCCGAGCTGCACGAGGCGGCCGAGGCGGCAGCTGGGCGCGGCGGCTCGCTACAGGAGGATGGCGGCATGGAGGTGGATGGAGAGGAGGGCGGCCCAGCTGTCACTGCGCCGGCTCCCGGCCGCTGGGGCATCGCTCCCTTTTACGTGGAGCAGCGCCCGCAGGCAAACGCTGCCGGCGCGCGCTTCAACTTCCGGGCGCCCACCACGGGACGCAACGCGCTGCGCGTGCTGCGCGCCCTGCAGGTGCAGGCTGGGCCAGGCGGCCGGGCATTGGCGGGACTGGGATGTTTGCTTGCGATTCACGTTGTGTGCTGACGTGGTTAGAGGGTGTGCCACCCACTGCAATCCACACCCACCACTCCAACCCTGCAGCTGCGCAAGCCCATCCTGCTTGAGGGCAGCCCCGGCGTGGGCAAGACCTCGCTCATCGCTGCCATGGCCAAGGCAGTGGGTAAGTTGGCAGGCAGCAGGGCAGCAAGGAGTTGACAGGGTTGCTGCACGAGGGCACGCATCCAACAGCCCTGGCCAAGAATGCAATCAGCATCCACTTGCGCCAATACCAACCTGCTCCCTCACATCCGTTCTCTGCCCTCCCCCACTCAGGTGCTGAGCTGGTGCGCATCAACCTGAGCGAGCAGACAGACATGATGGACCTGCTGGGAGCCGACCTGCCGGTGGCGGGCGGCGCGCCCGGGGAGTTTGCCTGGTGAGCGCAGTAAGGCTAGCCTGCCGTGGGTGGCAGGCCTGTCGGTGCTTCACGATGCCGGGCTGGCTGCAGCGACCGACGCCTCATGTTGCAGCACACCACCTTGGAATCATCTTGCAATGCTGCTCTCCGTGCGCACTCATTGTTTCACCTGGCCTCTCCCTTCTCCTGTGTACCAGGGCGGACGGCCCGCTGCTCTCGGCGGTGCGCTCGGGCGCCTGGGTGCTGCTGGACGAGCTCAACCTGGCCAGCCAGACGGTGCTGGAGGGGCTGAACGCGGTGCTGGACCACCGTGCAGAGGTGGGCGCCTGGACCAGCTGCTTGTTGTAAGCAGTGGGTGCATGCAGCATGCAGCACAGAGCACTGTTTGTGTGCCGACAACAGCTGCTGCGAATGGCACAGGCCGTGTTGCGAGGCGATAATTTGCTGGTGAGACAAAAGCGCTGGTCACCTTTCAACCTCGCCCTCCATACCCACAGGTGTTCATTCCTGAGCTCAACCGCACGTTCCGCTGCCCGCCCACGTTCCGTGTGTTTGGAGCGCAGAACCCGCTGCAGGTGCACTGGGCGCACCAGTGCAACGTGCAATGTGCTGCTTTGCTGGGAACCTGGATGCCTGTGGCCATGTGTGCAACATACACCCACGCAGAATTGCAAGTCCTAGGCTCTTTCTGATCTCTGCTTGTTGTTCTTTGCGCCCTCGCTTGTGGCCCCGCAGGAGGGCGGCGGGCGCAAGGGCTTGCCCAAGTCCTTCCTAAACCGCTTCACCCGCGTGCATGTGGAGCTGCTGCAGCGCACCGACCTGCTGTTCATTGCGGGTGGGTGGGCACACGTACCCGTGGGACTGTAGTGCGCCAGGTTGCCACACACTCTTGGCCTGTATGCGGGCGCTGTGCTTGCTTACTTCTTTGTCTTAGTGGCCACTTACGTCCATTGCATAGCCCCCCTGCAGGCTCCCTGCACCCGCGCATCCCGCAGCCCACGCTGCTACGCATGGTGGACGCCCTGCAGCAGCTGCACCACGACGCCAACATCAGGTGTGTTCAGTGGCAGGGGGCAAGGGAAGCGTAAGGGGGCAGCTGATGCGCGTGATGGGGCAGCTGGCATCGGCATGGCATGAGTTCCCACACATATTATGTCACCAAGTTGCTGCCTATACCTACCACATCCTCGCCGCAGCCGCATCTTTGCGGGCGCGGGCGGGCCCTGGGAGTTCAACCTGCGAGACCTGCTGCGCTGGTGCGAGCTGGCCGAGTCGGCTGTGCCGCCCCGGCAGCAGCAGACGGAGGCAGGCGGAAGCGCAGCGGAGCAGGCTGGCGAGGCGGCGGCGCTGGATGCTGCTGTGCAGCACTACGCTTCGCTGCTGTTCCTGCAGCGCCTGCGCACTGCGGCGGACCGGCAGCACGCGGCGGCCGCCTTTGCTGCAGCCTGGGGAGCGGGGCAGCACGAGTGGCTGAGCAGCCAGGGCACCTGCCCGGAGCTGCACATCAACCCTGCAGCCCTCAAGGTGGGCTGGGCCTGCCTGCCGCGCGCCAGCAGCTATGCTGCCGTTGCCGGCGGGTGCGCTGCTGCCCTGGATGGCGGCAGTGGTGCCGTGGTCTCCCAGCTGGCCCTGCTGCCCAGCCAGCTGCCGGTGCTGGAGAGCCTGGCGGAGTGTGCGGCCCGCGGCTGGATGTGCCTGCTGGTGGGGCCTGCCGCTGGCGGCAAGACGGCGACGGTGCGCAGCCTGGCGGCACTGGCGGGCCAGCCCCTGCTGGAGCTCAGCCTGACCAGCGGGACAGACACCAGCGACCTGCTGGGAGGATTTGAGCAGGTGGAGCCGGCACGCAAGGTGCAGGAGCTTGGCCGCGAGGCACAGGCCCTGCTTGCAGCGGCCGCCGAGCTGCTGCTGGTGGCAGCCGACCCTGCCCAGGCGGCTCCGCAGCTGGAGCAGCTCAGCGCGGCATGGCAGGCTTGCACTGCTGCCGCGGGCCTGGATGCAGCCGCCGCGGCCTCTGGGGCGCACGTGTCTGCGGTCACCACTGCTGAAGCGCAGCATGCACAGCAGGTGGCGGCGGTGGCGGCGCTGCAGCAGGTGCTGGCCCAGCTGTCGCACATGCTGGCCAGCCTGGCGCAGGCAGTGGACGGCAGCAGCTCGCTGCACCAGCGGCAGCGGCAGCAGGTGCAGGAGGGGGCGGCAGCCGCGGGTGCTCGTGCCGCTGAGCTGGCCGCCAGCCTGGCCGGCGGTGCAGAGTCGGTGGCCGGCAAGTTTGAGTGGGTGGACGGCGCGCTGACACGGTGAGAGGCTTTATGTGTGCAAGAGAGCAGGGGTGCAGGGAGGTGTTGAGGTGTGCTGCTACGCTCCACTCATAAAGTTGTCTGTCCGCTTAGTCCCAACCGCCGTGCCCCCTTGTCCTCGCAGCGCCATTGAGCGGGGCCAGTGGGTGCTGCTGGACAGCGCCAACCTGTGCAACCCCACCGTGCTGGACCGCCTCAACCCGCTGCTGGAGCCGCAGGGTGAGAGCAACGCCTGCACAGGCCTACGTACAACCTGCCGCGCAAGTAGCTGGCTGTGGGCAGCTAGCCTGCATGCTCATGTGCATCAGGACTCCACCCTCAAGGCATCTGCTCCCTCTGCATCCAGGCGTGCTGCTGCTAAATGAGTGCGGCGGTGGGGGTGGCTCCACCGCGCGTGTGGTGCGCCCTCACCCCAACTTCCGCCTGTTCCTTGCGCTGGACCCCCGGTAAGCGGCTGGCAACCTGCCAAAATGCCGTTGCTGGTGCTTGTGGCTGCAAGCATTTTGTGGCTGCCCATTGCAGCTTGCAATCACTCTCTTTCACACAAGTTTCCCTTTACACGCAACGCAGGCACGGTGAGGTGTCTCGCGCCATGCGCAACCGTGGCATCGAAATCTTCCTGCTGCCACAGAAGGGCGAGGAGCAGCAGCAGCAGCAGCTAGAGCAGCAGGAGGCGGCACTGCCGGAGTTGCAGCAAGTTTTGGCTCTGGCCGGGCTGCCGGGCAGCACTGTGCCTGCTGCCATGGCAGCGGCACATGCGGCTGTAGCGGAGCACGCAGCACGGCGGCACAGGTGCGTTGGGGCAATTGTCACATGCTTGCACTCTCTTCTGCCTGTTGTGTGTTTCATGCCGGCCGTGCCAGCACAACTGTGCAAGCCTGTTTGGCAACTGCTTCCACCTCCCTTGCTCTCCATTTGTGCTCAGGCGTCCTCCGGGCCTGCGTGAGATGCGGCGCTGGGCTGCCCTGACCACGGCACTGGCCAGCCGGGGCTGGGCCTTTGCACAGGCCCTGCGCACGGCCTGGTGGCAGCTGTACGTGCGAACGGAGGCAGCGGCGGCAGCAGGCGCTGAGGAGGCAGGGCTGGTGGCCGAGGCTGCATTTGAGGCCCATGTGCTGCCGCTGCTGCAGGCACAGCGCCAGGGTGGCGGCAGCTGCGATCTGGTGCTGGCCCGTCCGGCAGCCTGGCCGCAGCCTTTGGGCTCGGCCGCATTTGCAGCCGACTCGGCGGTGGCATGCATCCAGCGTGATGCTGCCCTGCTGCTGCAGCAGCTGGCCATGCTGTCGGCAGCAGAGCTAGGCACTGCCCGGCTGGCGGATGCAGCGGCTGCGGCGCTGGGCAGCCGCAGCACACTGGTCGGCGAGCTTGGCCTCGCAGCCGCGGCTGGTGTGCCTGCAGCAGCGCTGGTGCAGCTTATCAGGGGCTGTAGGGTGGACATCCCTAGCGAGGCTGCAGCGGCAGCAGAGGCAGGTACTGCGATGCTGCAGTTCCCGGCAGCAGCTCGCATTTTCGCAGAGCGCTGCGGGGCACAGCACCGCAGCCTGCGCGCGGCCTACGCCACCGCCATCACAGCGCAGCTGCGGCAGCTGGTGGCGGCAAGTGACAGCAGCGCCAGCGGCAGTCCCAGCAGCAGCAGTGCCATGCTGGCCACCCAGCAGGCTGAGCAGCTTGTGGCCGGGGTGCTGGGCCACCCTCTGGCATCCGCGGCCGCCCAGCTGCAGCAGCAGCTTGCCGCGGCAGTGCAGCTTCCAGATGCGCATGCTGGGTGCCTGCCTTTGGACGCTACTGCTGCACAGCAGCTGCATTTGTACCTGCTGGCAACTGGCCTGCAGGATGACGGCACCAGCGGAAGCAGCCTGCAGCATCTGTGGCAGCAGGCGCAGGAGGTTAGCAGCAAGCTGGCAGCACTCTGGCAGGCTGTGCACGGCGCTGTCGTCCTGAGTTCGGCGGCAGCAGCAGCTGACGGTGCTGTGGCAGACGGCAGCGCCACTCTGCTCCAGCTGTCCCACTGGCGCCACCAGCGGCCCAAGGTGAGGGGCATGGGTGGCACATGTTCCTGGCTGCTGAAGGTTTGGGTCTCTTGGGGGCTCAGCTGCATTGTATGATTGTTAGTCCATATCCTTCCTGGTCGCTCACCCTGCTGCTCTCCTGTGCGTTGCAGGAGCGGGCGCGCAAGGCGGCCGCCCACCCCACCCTGGACTGGCTGTACCCTGTGCTGGCCGCGGTACAGGGGCTGGAGGAGGCGCTGCTGGCACCGCCACAGCCCAGCCAGCAGCAGGCTCTGCCGACATGGAGCAGCGGCGTGGCAGACAAGGCAAGCTCGGTAGCCGCTCTGCCAATCAATCATGCCTGCAGCGTTGTGCTCGACCGCTGTGGATGGGTGAACGCCCGTTCTCATATCGGGCTCCGCCTACTGATACACCTGGCTTGCTGCCTCCCCTGCTGCAGCTGCGCACGGTGCAGCAGTGGCGCTGGGCGCTGCTGCATGCGCTGCATGAGGACGGAGCATCCAGCCGGCCTGACGCCCTGGCCCAGCATTACGAGGCGCTGCTGTTCCGCTGGATGCGCCTGCGCAAGGCGGTTGCCCGCCTGCTGTCGGCAGTCAGCGGCCGCGACGGCGCCTGGACCAATGCCGTGCAGCGCTGGGCGGCTGCAGCGGAGCAGCTGGACACGGCAGCAGGCATGGCAGCGGGCGCGCCGCCGCCCAAGCCACTGCTGTGGAAGGCGGGCGGGCGGCCGCTGCTGCCCCGGGCTCTGGAGCTGAGTGAGGCCTACAGCCAGCTGCTGGCGCTGTGCGAGGCCACAAGGTGCGCTCAGTTCCGTCCAGCTGGAGCAGTGTTTGCTGGTTTAGAGGGCCGCACATGTAGTGCAGGCAGGAGAGTTGGATTGTGCAGCGACACATCACATCGCTCACATTGAGCCTGCCTTTGCTGCTGCCAACATCAAGCACCACCCTGCACCTGCCCGGCGGCCGCAGGGTGGGCGCGGCCGGGTTTGCAGCCGACCACCGCGGCCAGCCTGCTGCGCTGGCCGCCGCCGGCGTCCAGCCGCTGCTGGAGGTGGATGGCGAGCAGGCTCCGCCGCTGACTGCTGAGGAGCGTGCCCAGGTTGCGGCAGCAGCAGCAGCGCAGGTGGCAGCAGACCCTGCCCTGCGCAGCTCGCTGCTGGAGGGCCTCAGCCTATTTGTCTCTGGTGCGCTGCTGGCGCAGCAGCCTGGGCAGGCGGCGCCAGCTGGAACCGAGTCTGAGCTGGCGCAGCTGCTGCCGCTGCTTCGCAGCAAGCTGCAACAGCTGGCAGACGAGGCAGCTGCAGCGGCGACAGCGTTGTTGCAGACTCGGGTGGCAGCGCCGGCAGCGGAGGATGAGGATGCTGATATGACGGCTGCAGCGACCAGCGGCCAGGAGCAGCAGGGCGTGCTCGTGCCGGTTGCACAGCTGGCCTGGGGCGACGATGCGGCGGAGGGCCAGCTGCCCACCAGCATGCCGGCAGACCTGCTGCAGTATCCCAGCTGCCGTGGCTTGCAGCTGCAGCTGCTGGCTCTGCAGGATGCAGCGCTCAGCACTGAGCAGTTGGGGCTGCTGGCCGGCGGCGGCTTGCTGCGGTTGTTGGCACAGCCGGCCACGTCGCAGCGGCAGTCAGCCCCACAGCAGCTGCGCCAGCTGGTGGCAGCCATGGCGGCCAGCGGTGGCGGTGCGGGTGTGGCGGATGCTGCTGCCTACCAGCTGCTGCTGTGGCTGCTGGAGGCGCAGCAGGCGGAAGGGGCCGGCGGCGACACCGGTGGCAGCGAGTGGCAGCAACTGCTGCAGCGGTCGCTGGTGCATGAGGCTTGGTTCCGCTGGCACGCCAGCTTGTGGACTGGTGCAGCAACGGCCCTGCCAGCAGTGCATGCCAGCACCGTGGCCGCCCTGGCTCAGCAGCAGTGGGCAGCAGCGGCAGCCGGCCCGTTGCGGCTGCACATTGCGATGGGGACAGTGCTGGCCAGCGCCGTGGCGGCGGCGCCACCCACCCTGATTGCCGACCGCTCAGCTCGCCTGCTGCAGCTCAAGCTGGCTGCCAGGCAGCTGCGGGCCGCGGCAGTGGTTGGCGACAGCAGCAGCAGCGACGGTGCGGCAGCCAACCATGCGACGGCCGAGTGGCAAGTCGCAGCCTCCCTGGCTGCGGCAACGATTGCTGCCCTGCTGCCCAGTCTGCCTGGCGCGGAGCAGCGCCAGCAGCTACAGGCCGCTCTGGCTTGGATGGCTGGCGACCGGTTCTCTGGCAGGCCAGCTCAGGCTGGGCAGGCTGAGCAGGATGCCCAGCTTCTACAGCTTGTCAGCACAGTGCTGGCCAGCAGCATGCACCCTGTGCTGCAGAGCCTGCTGCAGCCGGTGCTGCTGCCTGCACTGCAGTCGCTTCTGGAGGGCAGTGCATCTCCAGGCAGCATGACAGAGCCTGGTGCGTGGTGGCGGGCTGTACGTAAGCCGCAGGCTTGCATGCATGGAACACACATGGGTTGTGCTGCCAAGGCCGCACGCTTCTCGCCCTTCACCATGTTTACTCCGCTTCCAATCTTGCTTGCAGAGAGACTTCTGTCACGTGGACGTGTGCTGGCTCTGCTTGGCCTGGCCCGCCTGCACCTGCTGGTCCCACCGCCAGGCGCAGACCCAGCCGCCAAGTACGGGCTGGCGCGGCAGCACGTGCTGAGCCTGCTGCGCTGCCAGGTGGAGCCTGAGCAGGCGGTGCGGCGGGCGGCGGCAGCCCTGCCAGGCGGGCCCGACGAGGCTCGCAGCATTGCTGAATTGGAGGGGCAGGCGGCTGAGCTGGAGCAGCAGGCGGAGCGGTTGCAGCGGCGCAGCACGCCGCGCCCCTCGCCGCCGGCGTATCTCACGGTGGGTCGTGTGGGGGCAGAGCAGAGGTGTTTGGAAGCATTCATTGCTGTACAGCAGTGCCAGGTTGCTCCTTCCACTCTTAGCCCTGCACTGAATGTACCTTGTCCGTCTGCTCCCCACCACGCAGCTGCGGGACGATGTGGAGCGCTTTGTGTCCAGCTTTGGAGCGGTGCCGCGCGTGCTGCAGCTGATTGCTCAGCTCAGGTGGGCGCATGGGTGGTTTGCTAGTGGACAAGCTGGCCTCATCCACTGGTGAATTGCTGCACAGGCGATTGCATGCTACTTCAAGGCAACCCTCTACACTGCTAACACCACTTCCTGTCTCTTCCCACGCCTCGCAGGAGCACTGATCCTGCTGCAGCCAGCTCTGCGGCAACGCAGGTGGCAGTGTGGCAGCAGAACGCAGCCGCCTGGGTTGAGCGGCTGGGCAGGCAGTACCCGCTGTACCGCGATGTGGTGCAGCCGGTGCAGCTGGCGGTGCAGGAGCTGCGGTACGGCCTGGCACTGATGGCAGGCAGCGCGACCCTGGCGCCCCACCAGCCAGCCGCCCAGCTGGCGCCAGTGCTGGCGCGCCTCATGGCCTTCCCCCGTGCCGCGGCAGCAAAGGCAGGTGGAGCCAATGCTCAGGCAGCGGCTCTGCAGCTGGACGACCCGCAGGTGCAGCAGGCGGTGGCTGACGCTGCCTCTGCTGCCGCCCAGGCACGCAGCAGCGCTGCAGTGGCAGGTGGCGTCGATCCGGCAGAGCAGGCCAAGCGTGTCGCCTACACGGCAGCCATGGCGGCCCGCCTGCAGCTCCTGCGCTGCTCGCTGGCGGCAGCCGCAAGGGATGTGGAGGCTGCACGCCTGGGGGCCACCGGCAGCACTGTTGCGGCCACCGCCGGCGCTGTGGCCGAGGCGCAGGCCCGCCTGCACGCTATCTTCATGGGTGAGTGGGGGGCTGCAGGAGGCAGGGGCAAGCGGGCTATTGTTACTGCCATTCCACTCAGTTTGCATCGGGTCAGCCAGCGCTCTCGCTGCTTGCCAAGCCTTGGGCTACTGTTGGTGCAATAAGTGAACTCACAAAAAGCTTGCACCCCTCCTGCCGCAGAGTTTGTGGGCGCTTGGGAGGAGGTGAAGGCCGAGGAGGCGCGGCGAGCAGAGGCGGAGGCGGAGGTGTTCAAGACCAAGACCCGCTCCACCGACATTGCCAGCGAGGAGCAGGTGGGGTGGGAGCAGCAAGCTGGTGGGGGCTGCATGGAAGTTTATGCATGTATGCGATGGGACAAACTGACCGGGAAGTGGGGAGCAAAGGCAGTACTGCAAGGGGAACCACGTTGGCTCTCTGCCTTGGCCGGGTGTCTTGGAGTGCGCAGCAAATCAACCCACCACTCATGTGCACGGCTGGCCGCATTGGCAACGTTGTCTTCATGCCTCCACCCCCACCCCTGCAGGAGGACGAGGAGGACTACCACCGCCAGTTCCCCGACCAGTTTGCCGCCTTTGCCGACCTGGCGCCCGACGAGCAGCCCGACACGCTGGCAGGGGCCAGCGAGGCTGACGCCACCGCCGCTGCTGCCGCTGCAGCGGCCGCCGCTGCAGGGCAGCAGCCCGAGGGCGAAGCCGCAGGCGCGGCGGCGCTGTCCGCTCGGGACCTTGTGCTGGGCGGGGTGCTGCAGGAGCTGGTGGCGGTGCATGCCACCTGCTTTGGCAGCGGCCCAGCAGCCTCTGAGGTTGCAGCTGGCACCAGCGGCACAGGTTTCGGCGACCAGTTCCTGCGGTCGTATGAGCTGGGCACGCAGCTGCTGAGGGCGGTGGGCCTGGTGGCGCCTGCTGCGCTGGACGCCGCCACCAGCAGCGGCCACCTGTACGCCACGGCCTGCCGCTTCCGCCAGCTGGCAGCGCCTGCGCTGTCGGCATCAGCTGCTGCGGCGGCGGGTGTGGACATTCAGGCGGCTTGTGTGGAGGAGGCGGTGCTGGTACAGGCGCCGGTGCTGGCGCTGCGTGCCCGCCTGCGCCAGCTGCTGGAGGAGTGGCCCGACCATCCGGGCCTGCTGCAGGTGGGCACCTGGGCAGAATGCTATGGGGGGACGTCAGTGTTTGGCAGGGGCACAGTTGCGCATTGAGAGCTGTTTTTAGGGCTTTTACAAACTGTGAGGCTGCCGGCTCTGTAGCCATTGCCGTGGCTCACCCACCTCCTACCCCGCCCTTCCCCTTCTGCAGCTGTCGGCTGTGATTGACCGGCTGCTGGCCCAGCCAGTCACTGCGCCGCTCAAGGCGATGCTGACGGGCGTGGAGCTGCTGCTGGCCAAGGGGCAGGTGGGCGCCTGGCTGCTGCATGGTCGTGCTGTTTCATGTGTGCCGTCAAGTCAGCACGTACTGCTTGCAGCTGACATACTCATGCTCTGCTGTCCCCTCCTCACTTGCCCACTTCAGCTGTGGGAGGAGACGGCAGCGCGGCACGTGAGCCTGGCACCTCAGCTGGCCCCGCTGTCGGCGCTGGCCACGCGCTGGCGCCGCCTGGAGCTGGCCGCCTGGCGGGGGCTGCTGGACCGCACGCGGCAGCGAGCGGCAGAGGTGGCACACCAGGTGCGCTGGCTGGGTGATGCTGGGTGGGTTGCTGGGTCGCTACCATGTCTCAGTCACTTGGACGCCTGCCTGTGCATACCTCCCCTCTTGCATGCTCTATCCACACCTTCCACTGCTTGCATGCCTGATTATGCTCCGCATACCCCGCTGGCCCTGCACTTGCCGCCACAGGCCTGGTTCCACCTGTACCGCATCCTGCTGACCGCCGACGACCTGGCGCCCGCTGAGGTGGCGCCCACCGTGGAGCAGTTCATGCTCAGCGCGCCGCTGGGCGAGTTTGCTGCACGCCTGGGCCTGCTGGATGCCTTCCACCGCCAGCTGACAGCCCTGGCAGCAGCCAGCGACGGCATGGGTGGCGGCGCAGAAGCTGCTGAGCGGCGGCAGCGCTGGCGCGCGCTGGCGGCCCTGCTGTCCAACGTGGTGCGCTACTACCGCCAGTTTGAGCCGGCGGTGCAGCTCCAGATTTCGGCGGGCATGGCGGAGCTGGAGAAGGCGCTGCAGGTGAGCCACGGCGGGAGGTGGGTCTGGACACAAAGCTTTCAGACAGAGAGAGGCAGAGAGGAGAGACGTCTTTTTTGCAGGCATGTGCTGGTCTCAGTCACCGCTGCACTTACATGCGTAATGACCCCATTATGTCGCGTGTGCCCGCCCTCTGCAGGACTTTGTGGCGCTGGCAAAGTGGGAGGACCGCGGCTATTATGCTCTCAGGTGGGGCCATTTACTGCCACTTTACTGCTAGTGTTGTCAGGGAACGCAGTGCACGGCCACTTGAACCATGGCTACACATTTTCCCTGAATCTGACCAACCTCGCATGGCGCCATGCCTCCTGCAGGGTCAGCAACGAGAAGGCGCAGCGCCAGCTGCACCGCCTGACGCGCAGGGCCGTGCAGCTGCTGCGCGAGCCGTCCACCGCCACACTTGCACTGGCGGCCAAGCAGATGGGCTTTGGCGATCTGCAGCGCGAGGGCCAGGCGGATGCAGCCCCGGCTGGCACCGCTGCCACCCCGGTTGGCAAGAAGCGGCTGGGCAAGAAGGCGGCGGCGGCAGCAGCTGCTGCTGCAGAAGCAGCTGCCCAGGCAGACCATGCCCTGGCCGAGCCAGAGACTGCAGCTGTGGCGATGGCCGCCGCTCGCAGCACCGCAGCCCAGCAGCTGTCCACGCTGCCGGGCTGGGCCCCGGCGGGCAAACAGCAGGCGGCGGCAGGGGCACCGCCGCTGCCGATGCTGGAGGGCAGCAAGTATGCGGCCCAGCTGCCACGCCTGACGCGCCGCTTTGCCGAGGTGGCAGGCGCGGTCGTGGCCAGCGAGGCAGCGGCAGCAGGCGCGGCATCCACTGATGACCTGGCGAGCGAGGCGGCGGGGCGGGCGCTCGAGCTGAGGGGCGATGTTGCCAAGGGAGCCAAGGCCCGCAAGAAGAAGGCGCTGACGGGTGGGTGGGCAGCAGCAGCATGAGGGGTACAGCAGGCATTTGGTGCAGGTACAGTGGGGCTGGCTTACCCCCCACCCCTTGTTTACAGCTACGCAACTTTGCACTGTGCACGTGCCCCTCGCCCGCTTCCGAGCAGGCTATCAACCTCTGCACCCCTGGCCTCTCCTCTCCTGCCGCAGACTTCTTCCGTGCGCTGGCGGCGGCAGGTGTGAGCAGGCGCCGCTCGGCAGTGCCTGCCTCCCAGCGCGGCAGCCAGGCCTGGTTTGCGCAGCAGTCGGCCAGCCCAGCGCCGCTGCTGCCGGTGCGTGGCGCTGCTGGGTCTGCTGCTGAGCAGCAGGCGGCGGCAGCAGAGCGCACATGGGCCAAGGCTGACCGCTACTACTTTGCCAGCATGGCCCGCCTGCAGCGCCTCTGGGAGGTGAGGTGCTGCTGCGTTGACTTATTAAGCTTTAGGCTTGGTGTGAGGACTGCTACTGCAGCTTGTTTCGCCGATGTGAAGTTGCCTGCTTTGTTATGGTTGTTCTTGCCAGCACTGCAACGCCAGCAGCTGCGCCGCTGCTCCAGGGCATGCATGTCACACCCTGTGTGCTCTGCCACTGCCCCCTGCCTGCAGGCTGCCAAGCAGCCTCACAGCGACCTGTCAGGAGCAGAGGTGGAGGGCAGCGTGCGCAGCGTGGAGCACCTGCTGTGGCTCACACAGCACAGCCGAGCCGTGCTGGGTGCAGCGGGCGAGTGTTATGGGCAGCTGAGCGCGCTGCATGCTGCGCTGTGCACGCTGACTGGCGCAGCAGCTGCTGGTGGAGCAGAGCCAGCAGCAGCCAGCCTGGTGCCGCCCCAGGCCCGCTGCTGGGCATGGCTGCAGCAGCAGCGCAGCAGCCTGGCTGCTCTGGTGCAGCAGGCGGAGGAGACGGCAGAGCTGCTTGAAGCGGCAGCTGCCGCTGAGACGGCGGCCACGCCTCGCAAGCAGCTGCAGGCGGGCGGCCAGCAGGCAGCAGCCGCAGCAGCAGCGCTGCGCGAGTGCAGCAGCCGGCTGGGAGCTGCCAGCCAGCAGGCGGTGCCTCTGTGCGCTGCTGATGGCAGCGGAGCAGGGCCCACCCTGTTCCTTCCGGCAGCGGTGCTTGCGGCGTTGCACGCCAACACAGCCGCACTGCAGACTGTAGAGGAGCAGCTGTGCTCTGCAGCCGTGCAGCAGGAGCAGCAGGCAGCAGTGCCCGGCTGGCGTGACCTGGTGGCAGCAGTCGCGGCAGCTCGGCAGGAGTCGGCAGCGGCCCAGGCGGCACTTGGGGCGGGTGGCGAGTCAGCTGGGCCAGCCCAGCAGCAGGAGCAGCAGCTGGCGGCCAGCCTAGAGGCCGCAGTAGCAGCAGCACTGGTGTGGGCGCAGAACGCCAAGCCCGCTGAGGCTGACGCTCCGGCTGAAGGCCAGGACAAGCAGCAGGAGGCGGAGCAGCCACCCCTGCTGCCGGTGGTGCTGCAGCAGCTGGAGCAGCGGCTGTGCCTGCCCAAGGCTGCAGAGCTTGCCAACCATTCCGGTTCCGTGCTGGCGGGGGTAGCTGCGGCCAGCAACCTGCCGCGCGGCGAGGCGGCCGCGGTTGTGCAGCAGCAGCTGTCGGCTGCAGCAGCGGGGCTGGCGCCGCTGCTGGGCCTGCTGCTGGCGTCGCTGCGCCAGCTGGGCCTGCAGTACCTGGCCCTGCACAAGGCGGCCGCCAAGCTGTGCTACATCTGCGCCTCCCTGTTTGCGGGGCTGGTGCAGGAGGGCTTCTGCATGCCCGAGGGCACGGAAGGTGCGGCGCGGGAGGAGTGATGTATGGGGCTGGCTCGAATGGCGCATCGATGCTCGCACCTCTGCTACCCAGCATTCACCGCTAACACCGTTCCATCGCTGCCCGGCACTGCTGCTGCTGCTGCTACTGCTGCTGCAGGTGAGGCTGAGGAGGGCGGGGAGGGCAAGACCACCGAGGGCACGGGCCTGGGCGAGGGCGACACCACCGGCGCCAAGGACATCTCCAACGAGGTGCGTGGGGCTGAGTGTGCACCCAGGTGCTGGCCGGCAGTCGAGCTTACATGCAGTATAATTGTAGTTGGTTGTGTGACATCGGTTTCTTGAACGCAGTGTGCAGCGTGCCATGTATCTGAGCGCACAGACAGATCCTCTGTGCTGAGCCTTTCTCTCCTGCCAACACCTACACCTGGGCGCAGCTAGAGGACCAGGACCAGCTGCTGGGCGCCAAGCAGAAGGGGGCGGAGGAGGAGCAGCAGCAGCAGGAGGGCGACCAGAGCCCGCAGGAGCAGCAGAAGCAGGAGCAGGGTGCGTGGAAGGGCTGGAGATGGGCCTGGCACATGCACAGGCTGCAGGGGCCAATGATTGCCCGTCCCACCAGCTGGCTGCTTTGCAGCAGCCAAACAGCCCACCTTGCTGCCGTCTCTGCATGTTGCCCTGCACCCGTGCTGCCACTCGCCTTCCAGCGCTGCTTCATTTGGCCCACCCTGCTGTGCAGGCGTGGAGATGGATGACGACTTTGAGGGTGCGCTTGAGGACGTGGCGCCCGACCAGCAGCAGTCAGGTGAGCAACCGTATCAGGTAGCAAGGGAGGCAGAGCGTCTGGGCTTAGCGGCAGCAGGTAGGCCAACACAGCAACGGCATTGGAACCCTATTGCAAGAGCGGCCCATGTGTGCTGAAGCCTCAGCAGCTTCCGCATCGCAGCATCACACCCACCCTCCCCATGCTGCCCTGCCTGCCGTGCCTGCAGGCGACGAGTCGGGCGAGGAGGAGGAGGATGGGGATCGGCTGGACCAGCAGATGGGGGAGGCGGGGCCCGAGGGCGAGGACGTGGATGAGCGCCTGTGGAACGAGGAGGACCGGGAGCAGGAGCAGCAGGGCCAGGTGCGCTGAGGGAGCGCAGGTGGAAATGCTGCGGACATTGGGGCCGGCTGGTTGCACGCACGGGGGTACATGGGCAAAGGCGGGGTGGGGGCCTGGGCGGGCAGGGGCAGGAGCTGAAGCATCGCCTTGGCTGCCTTGGCATGCATTCGCTGCGTTTTCCCCGCTGCTCACGTGTGTTGCTGTCACCTGACAACCTCCCACCACCGCTGCTGCCTGTGTGCAGGAGCAGGAGGGGCCCGACGACAAGTCTGTGCAGGTCGGGGACAAGTCGCAGCTGGACTATGCTGCCGGCGGTGAGGAGGAC
>VFQQ010001615.1_pt1 | contig 29972 bp, 47 predicted proteins | sample 3512341 | NCBI WGS metagenome assembly VFQQ01 (sample SAMN10412373, study PRJNA504923) | tailings metagenome | isolation source: Relicate 2 Philex TSF1 revegetated site | place: Philippines: Tuba, Benguet | collected 2017-08-29
AGGATGGGCGGGTGGCGGGTGGGTAGGTGGGTGTGCGGAGACCAGAAACATACCAATGCGGCCTAGCTGGCCCAGACCAACCCAGAATCCTCCCGCCTCCCCACCCCCAAACCACACCCCCACCCCAGGCGAGGAGGTGGTGTCGTACAGCGACGAGCGCGTGGAGGCGCTGGCCCAGTTCCAGGCCGCCTGCATCCGCCACGCGCTGCGCTTCCCCGCGCTGCGCCGCCTCGTCTACTCCACCTGCAGGCGCGCGCTGGGGGAGGGGGGGGCCCAAACACGTTGGGTGCCAACTGCCATGCCTGGTGGCTTGCTAGGAAGCTGCTTGCACTGCAGCGCTTGTTGCTTGCTTGCACACCCAACCAACCTTGCATGCCCATCCGCCCATTCCACCTGCCGCCATGCAGCGTGCACGCGCGCGAGAACGAAAGCGTGGTGGCAGATGTGCTTGAAGAGGCATTTGCCCTTGGCTTCCGCCTGGCAGACCCTTTCCCCGCCTGGCACCGCCGCGGCGTGGCAGGGCTGGTGGAGGGTGCGCAGCATTTAGTGAGGGTGGACCCTGACGAGGACGGCACAGATGGCTTCTTTGTGGCGCTGTTCGTGCGGGATGGCGAGGGCGGCGGCGGCAGCGGAGAGCAGCAGGGGCGGCAGCAAGAGCAGGAGCAGCGGCAGCAGCAGCAGGAGCAGCAGCGGCGACGAAAGAAGAAGAAGCAGAAGCAAAAGGGCGGCGCTTGACTGTGCTTCCCGGCGTCGCTAGTAGCAAGCTGCTTTCTTGCAATGTAAACTAGTCAAATGCCCAGCAAGTGCTGCTGCTGCTGCTGCAGCATAGAGGCAGTGCAACGTCCCGGTCACTAGCAGTGTTCGCCGCAAGGGCCAGTCAACGGTGGCTGCCTCCAATCATGCCCCTCCTGCTGCATGCAGAGATGCGGCCGTCTCTCGCATCTGCTCTTGTTGTTCTGATCTATGTTACATGGCATGCACATGGAATGAGATGCCGCCCTTACTTTGCTGCCGCCTCTGCTGCCCACTCTCCCCGCTGCTTGAATGCTGCCAGCCGCTGCTCGTGCTTGCGCTGCCGCGCAGCCGCCAGGTTGGCTGAGCGCTCTTGCGCACGCCACTGCAGGTGTGGGGCGGTGGGCGGGCGGACTGTAAGCTTCATGCAGTTGTAAGAGACGGTCATCAGCGGTGTGCATGCCAGATCATGCCACCGTGTTCAGTGCAGGTGAGCAGGCCTTGCGCAGCATGGTCCAGGGCTGCACAGAGCCGCGCCCGACCCCCAGCCCACCTTGAGCAGCAGCTGCTTGGCCCAGTTGCGGCGGAAGGCGTTGCGGCCCGAGTTCTGCATTGCCACAAGTGGCGAAGCGGGCAAGGGACGATGTAAGAACGAGATGCATAGCCTCCAGCCAGCGGGAATCATCCAGCGGCAACAGCCAGGCCTAGGCGGCGGCAGGCGGCGGCAGCGGCGGCAAGCAAGCTTGCCTGCGGCTTCAGCGCCCGCTTCAGCGCCTGATGCCTTGGGAGGATGCTCACTCCCTCAGGCGCGCTGCTGGCCGCCTCTGTTGCCGCGGTGGAGAGCCAGCGGCTGGCCGGCGCCGCCTCATGCTGCAGGAACGCCGAAACCCCAACTCGTAGACTCTGCACGAGGCTCTGAGCGCGCTGCATGCTGTCGACGCTGCTGCTTGCGGCCTGGGCCAGGCGAAGGTCGGGCGGCAGAAGCTTGGTGGGGCGCTGGCAGCGGTGGATTGTGTGCTTGAGAGGCGTGGCAAGCAATGGCAATCAGCGTGCAGACGATGCGCAATCCATTCATCAAGCTCGGTGTGCTGGTCGGCGCTGGCCGCTTGGCGGTGGCAGCCTGCTAGTGCTCATTGATCAGACCCTTTCTGCAAGCTGTGCACCCATGTGCTCATCACTCACTGTCACATATCAGTATGGGCAATGTATCCACAAGGTCAAAGGGAGCGCCAAGCAGGCGGCTGTCATGAGCTGGAACATGTCGAAGAGCGAAACAGAAGAGAGCGAAGAGCAGAAGCGAGCGGGAGCAGCAGCAACGGAACATGTAGAAGAATAAGCAAGTTCTCAGTCAGTCAGGGTCAGCCAGCCGGCCAACCTACAGCAGGGGCATGTCTCCCTCCAAGAACGCGTCCCTGAACTGCGTGCCCTTGGCCAGCACAAAAAAGGCGGGCACGCCGGGCACAACGTGGTCTGGCCGCGACAGCGCCTCACGCAGCGTCCACCGCTCGTCCACGCGCACCCAGCCCGCGGCATTGGGGCCGTACCGCCGCGGGCCCTCCTCCTGCACCTCCGGCCAGCTGCCGAAGAAGGCCTGCAGGTGGGTGTGGGCGGGAAGGAGGGGCATTGACTGGCGGCCGCTGCGAATGCCAAGCCCACCCATGGCTAATCAGCAAGCATACAGCGCCATGACCTGCGCAGTTGGAGCCGCCACACCACCGCCCCTCACCCCCCAGCCCCCCGCACCTCTGTGAGCTGGTCCAGGCTGAGCGGCGTGGCGGCATGGGAGAGGTAGTACACCTCAATCCGGTCCCGGCTGTACTCGCGCTGCGAGTCCCAGTCCAGCGGCGGCGCCTCGGGCCCAAACATGAGGTCCAGGTGGTCCCTGCCAGGCAGGTGGGTCGGGGGAGGACGGTCGAATGGTGCAGGTGCAGATAAAGTGGCATGTGTATGGCATGTGTGTGTGCGCTGGCCTTGCATGACAGCCATGCATCTGCGACTGCCCAGCCACACAAGCAGTCGCTAAGCAAGGTCTTCCCCGCTCGTGAGGGCAGCCCCAGACCCAGCACCCCAGCCACAGCCCGCCCACCCACCTGAACGTGTCCTCCTCGCAAAACTGGTCCACCGCATCGTGCTGCATGGAGGCCTCTGGGTAGAAGAAGAGCACGGGCCAGGTGACCAAACCCTCCTCGTCAATGGCCGGCCGCCGGTCGCCTGCGGACAGGTGGCAGGGGGGAGGCAGAGCCTCTTGTGGGCAGCATGCTCAGCATGACCGGGCTGCTGTGGCAGCCCTGCGCAGAATGCCCTCGCCGCAGGTAAAGTATGCAATCCCCGCACTAGTAGCACCGCTGCCCCCATCCAACAGCCTGCTCACCAATGGTGAACTGCGGGCGCCCCACACGATACCCCCGTTCAGTCACCAGCTCCGCTAGCTGCCGCGCCGGCGAGCGCAGGCGTGCCTGCCGCGCTGCCTCTGCTGCGTCGCGCTGTGCCTGCAGACAAGACCATCAAAGAGGGCATTGGTCATGGTTGGCAGCAAACCTGCCAGCAGCAATCAGCAGGCCCAGCTGCTGTCTCATCACTACTGTCCTGCAAACACCAGCAGCAACTTGCACCAGCAGCCAGCTCTGTCCCAGCCGCTCCCACCTGCGCATCCTTCTCCACCGCCGCCCGCCGCCGCATGTCTGCCAGCTCACGGTTTCCAGGCTCCAAGTTCAACCCCGCCTGCAGGCAGCAAGGAGCAGGGAAGGTTGGGTGCTGCTGCTCGCGAGGTGCCACAGCATCCATCCTTCTGCATGCAGGCAGGCCCTCCAGTTCCATCAGTAGCAGCTGCCCACCCACAGCCATGCAGCAGCTGAAACATACCGCCAGTCGTGCAGGCGGTGCTGCCGCACCTCGCACAGCTCCACGCAGCGGTCGTACTTGCGCAAGCCCAGCGCCCCCTTGGCCGCACGGTAGTACGCCTGCTCGCAGGGCAGGGGGCAGGGGAGGCGCTTGTTCGGTCAACAAGCTGCCGAGCGGGCCACATCGACAGTAAACAGCATGCCCCGGGCAGCAGCACGTCGAAACCCATGCAAGCACCATCTGGCCACGGCACATGACTCCCTCCCCCCCCCCCTCCCTCGGCCAGCCACCTTGATGTTTTGTTCGTTGTGCCGCAGCGCCGCCAGGCCGTCCTGGTACGCGTTCCTAAAGTTGCCCAGCAGCAGCTGGACGTGCGCGCGGTTGGAGCACAGGACGGAGTTGAGCGCCGCATCGCCGCACCCCACCTACGGTGTGGCACTTGCAACTTTGTGTCAGGGTGGCCAACTTGACAGCATGGCCCTGGGGCAGGCCGAGCCACGCATCTGCACGCACTGCTGCCCAAAACGCCACATCCCATGTGGTCCTGCCCTACCGCAGCAAGCAGCCAGCGCACCTCCAGCCCCTTGTCGTACTGCTCGATGGCCTGGCGCAGGTAGAACTTCTTCTTGGCTTGCAGCCCCGTCTTCAGCGCGCTGTTGCCCTGGTTCTGCAGGGCGGAGGGCGTAGGTGGGAAGGAGTGTGGGCGCTGCACTGCATGGTGTGGGAAGCAAGCTTGCGTGGCAGCAACAGCGGCTGCATGTTTGACCGGGGGTGCGGCACAAGCAGCCGCATGCATGGCAACCATATGTGCTTTGCAAGAGCTGCCTCGTGTGCTGCTGCTGCACCAGACCACGCGCCTTGAATCCCTCTGCTGCCTCCTCGGGCGAGGTCTCGTCTAGAATTGCCTGGATGGCGGCGGCGTCAGGGTTGTCGCCCACGTCCTCTGGCAGGTCGTCCCTGCAGCCCGTGGTCGCAACTGGGGCTTGCTGGGGCACATCCAGGCGCAGGAGCAGGGCGTGCAGAAGCGGCTGCAGCCGGAGGGGCAGCGCTGCCACATGCGGGCTGCACATGGGCGCTCCTGCTGCAGCGCAACACGCTACAGGAGCACCCACCAGAACAGGGCTGGCAGGTCCTCGTTGCGCAGGCCGGGGGGCGGCTGCCGCAGCTGAACCTGGCGAGGGGCCTGCTCCTCATCGTCCGACTCCTCGAAACGAACCATCGTGACGCTGGCAATGCGAGAGTTGCGCGATCCGAGTCGATGCATGCTGCTGAGGCCCATGGGCGCCAGCCGCCGTTGGCGGCGCCAGCTCGCCGCCGCCGCTGCCTGGGCGTTGAGCAACCCGGGCACCTGGGGCTTCAAAGCATAGTGCACCCTGTCACTGCATCGATCAGCACGTTGGTAGGGCGCACGGAACGCGGAGCTCGCAGCTAGTGGAGAGTGCGGCGCGATGGGCGCGCACAGGGCGCCTTTAGAGCTTCTCATGGAACTCACACCGTCGCAGAAGCGCGTGGTGGCGGTAAGGGCTAAAGCAGGCAGGCCCCGTCAGCTGTTGCGGGAGTGGCGCCTAAGCCTCTCCGGCCCCTCCTCTGCAGGCGCTGGTGCTGGGCTCGGGAGCAGCTGTCGGCAAGCTGCTGCAAAAGGCCTGCCGATCGGCGCGCCAGGAGCAGAAGGTGAGGCAGTGGGCGGGCCGGCCGCCGCTCTTGCAGCGGCTGCCACACTTCGAATCCGCAGCAGCTCCTGCAGTGGGGCCCTCTTGCCGCAGACTATTGTGTGCATTACACGACACTCGGCTTTGCTTGCGCCTCCATGCCAGGTCATATGTGGCGGGCTGGAGCCCAAGGGTGGGCCGGCGCATGTGCAGCACCGCAAGGTGGCGGTGGACGCAGTCTTTGCTCGCCGCCTGGGCGCCATCCTGAAGATGTGAGCAGCGGGTGGAGGGCATTGCTTGTTTGTTTTGCGTGAGGCACCTCTGGTTGGCTGTATGCTTGTCCTGTTTCTTCCCTGCATGCTAGCCCCCTTCTGCTGGCCAAGCGCCCCCCGCTTGCCCTGCTCCCCTGCCCCACGCTGCAGCTGCGTGCCCGGCCCGCTGAGCGCGGAAGCGGGCCTGATCTATGCACAGGGCGCGCTGCTGGTGGCGCGCACCCTGCTGACCGACTATGTGTCGTGGATCGAGGGCCGGGCGGGCCGCTGGATCATCCAGCAGGACTTTGATCGACTCATGCGAGTGATGGCGGTGTTCGTCGGGGTGAGCTGGGCAGGGGGTTGCCGCTAAGTGCGCCTGGGAGCGTGCAGTTGAGATGGTGCTGCAGGGACAGATGCTGCATTGTACAAACTTCCCTCACCATGTTTGCGCGCGTGTCTTGTGCCAGTCAGCTGCCGAGCCCTTGCAGGGCTCATTGCTGCGGACGACATGTCCCCCCAGCGTGTTGACACCTGGGCCGCCTTCTGCCACCCAATGTAGGTGTCCATCCCGGCCGCGGTGGTGAACAGCGGGCTCAAATACATGCAGGTGCGCTGCTGCGGCTTGAGAGGGCGTGCCATTTCCTGCAACTCTGTGCACTTGCTGGCCAATGTGGCTGGTAGCTGCTCTTAGCCCCCCCATGAAACCTCCTCACCCACCGCAGAAGCGCATCAAGCTGGCCTTCATGCGGCGCCTGACGCACCACCTGCACGCAGCCTACACCTCCCACCACGCCTACTACTCGGCCTCCACGCTGGGCGGTGCGTGCCAGGCTTGACCTTGATGTGCAGCATTGAATGCAAGCTCCATAATTGGGCGCTGGCACTGACCCGACCTGCGCGCGTGTGCGTCTTGGCGCTGTGGCCATGTCACACCTGCACAGCTGCAGCATGGCTGTCACACCAGCCTGCAGCTCAGCTGCTGTTGCTGCCTGTGCCCCCTGCAGGCCTGACGCACGCGGACCAGCGCATCACCGAGGATGTGGAGCGGTTTGCGCACACCGTGTGTGAGCGACGGGGGGTGCTTCTATCAATAGGCTTGGCCTGCTGCTGCAATGTGCAATGCACTCCGCTGCACAGGCATGCGCATGGTGCTACTCGCATAGCAAACTCACCTTGCCGCTGAGGACCAACTCGGCCTCCCCTGCCTGCAGCCGAGCTGTACAGCTACACCTTCAAGCCGCTGCTGGACGTGGTGCTGTTCACGCGCTCGCTGTCGCGCGTCATGGGATACAAGAGGCAATTTGCCTTGTATGGTGAGTCTGACGGCGCGAGTGCAGCGCATGCAGGGCTGAGGCAGTTGTCCTTCCTTCTGCTGTCATCCGACAGCTGTGCGGGCGCCGGTTGGTGGTCTGGAAACAATCTTGCTTGCTGCCCAGGCTCACCCCACAATCCCCTCCCCTCTCCTGCCCTCCCCTCCCTCCCTCTCCTCCCCACCAGGCTACTACATGCTGTGCGCCCAGGTGCTGCGCGCCACCAGCCCTCCCCTGGCGGCCATGACGGCCCAGGAAACAGCGCTGGCTGGCTCCTTCCGAGCAGCGCACCAGCGCCTGGTGGCCTCAGCCGAGGAGGTGGCGGTGAGTTGGGGACCTGACCAATGCTGAGGCATGCGGTGTTGCCAGGCGCAGGCTGCGCTGCAGCACGGCTAAGAGCAAATCCTGCTCCTCTGCTGGTCAGCCTCAGCTGGCCTGCAGCCCGCAACCGGCTTTCCCTTTCTGTCCCTCTTGACAGTTCAACGACCCGCCGGCGGGCGTGAGCGAGCAGATGATCCTGAACCAGCACCTGTTCCGCCTGCTGCGCCACTCGCGCCTCTCGGCCTTCCAGCAGTTTGTGCAGCAGAGCCTGGACGGATTCCTGGTCAAGTGTGAGTGGGGAGGGTGGGGATGGAGGGGCCATTTAGGGAGGCGCACATTTCCAGTGAGTATGCATGCACGTGTGCCCCTCCTGCCACAGCAACCCACCACCCACATTTGCCCCTCCTGCAGACGGCGCCACCGCCATCGCGCTGCTGATCTACGCGCTGCCGCTGTACTGGCGCGGCCGCAGCGCGCTGATGCAGGGCAGCCAGGGCGAGATCACCGCTGACTACATCAGCTCCATGCGCCTGCTCAGCAACACATCCAAGTGAGGGGGCAGTGGGGCGGGGGAGCTGGGGGCTGGGGGCAGAGGCCAGCGAGGCATGTGCAGCTGGTTGCATGTCCGTCACCTTCAGCTTGCAGCTGCTTGCTTTGTGGTCGTGCACTCTCACCACCGAGCACTGCCCTTGTGCAGGGGCATCGGCGACCTGGTACTGGTGTACAAGCGGGTAACGGGGCTGGCGGGGCACACCTCGCGCGTCAGGTGCGCCAGCGCCTCGGTTGTACCTTCGCTGGCGCTGCCTTCATGGCATGGCCCACAGCAAGTCCAACTGCGGCGCTATGGTTCATGGCAATGCCCTTGCTGCACACCCACCACTGACGCCCACCAACTCAAGCCCATTCATTCCACACAGCGAGCTTCTGGAGCGCATCCGCGGCCTGTCGTCGGCGGACGAGGAGAAGACGGTGCGCCAGCTGTACATGCGGTGAGCGGGGCGGGTGAGCAGCGGGCGGTGGAGGTGTTACAAGTGCTTGCCAGGTGCAGGGACGGCTCTGAGGCGTGCCCATACTCCTGCAACAGGGCCGCGGCAGTCGTCTTCCCAGCCCCTGCGCGCCTCTGCTTCTCACCCACCCCCTGCATGCTTCTCCTGTGCGCAGCAACATCTCGTCCTCAGGCCTGCTGCTGCCCACCTCGCCCGATGGCGGGCCGCTGGAGCCGCTGCCGGAGCCGCGGCGGCTGGAGGGCGAGGTGGTGCGCTTCCACCGGTGAGAGCACAGCACAGCACAGCACAGCCACAGCACAGCACACCTCCTTTGCAGGCATGGCACCACTCAGTGTGCTGATTCTCAGGTGCACCCTGCTGTCATTTTCCCCCCAATGGCACCGCGCAGCGTGTACCTCAGCTCCCCGGACGGCGTGATGCTGGTGAAGGAGATGAGCTTCGATGTGCAGCCCGGACGTTCATGCTTGATCATGGGGCCTAACGGCAGCGGCAAATCCAGCCTGCTGAGGGTGGCGGCAGGCCTGTGGCCTCTGCAGGTGAGCAGGCTGCGGTCTGCATACGGTTTGGTCTTGATGATTTCCACTGCTGCTCTGCTTGTAGTGCAGTGTCTGCCCACCATGCACGTCCACTCACCTCAATATTGCCTCCTATTGCGTCCCCGCAGGCAGGGGAGGTCACGCTGCCACCCAAGGGCGAGCTGTTCTACCTCTCGCAGCGGCCCTGTGAGTGGGTGGGCAACTGGGGAAGAGGCCGGCGCTGCATGAGGGCAAGCTGCAGGCCCTGTGCAATGGCAGATGGTGCAACTAGCCGCGCCAGCGAGTTGGTCTCTCAAACACTGCATCTTCTCACCCTGCTCCTTGCCCACCTCCTGCATCTGCACCCCTCACAATGCTTCAGACCTGGTGGCGGGCACGCTGCGTGACCAGCTGCTGTACCCCGAGCCTCCGCGGGCGGTGTGGGCCACCGCCTCCCTCGCCACACGCGCGAGGGTGGAGCCCTGGATGAAGAGCCTGCGCATGGGGGAGGAGGAGCTGGAGGAGCGGCTGAGGTGGGTGGGGAGGGGCAGGTGGAGAGGTGGTGGTGTGTGTGGAAGGAAGCTGGTGTTGGGAGATGGGAGGACGTAAGTGTGTCAGCATGAGGCTGCAGACCGCAGGTGCAGGAACTGCGCCCCAGCCTGCTGCCCCACCTGGTTTCTCTTGCCTCACTGCTGCAGCCAGTGCCTGGAGTGTGTGGAGCTGGACTACCTGCTGATCCGAGGCCGCGGCTGGGACCAGGTGGGTGGGGGCAGGGAAGCTGGCACAGGGTGGGGACAAGGCTGCGGGCTTGCCAGCACGAGTGGTGCAAAGGGTCTCACGAGACTGCTGCACAGGTGGGCTGCAGTCTCAATGCTTGCTCAGGGCCCTCCCATCCCCACCACCATGTGTGCTATGCAGGTGCAGAACTGGAGCGAGACGCTGAGCGGCGGCGAGAAGCAGCGGCTGGCCATGGCGCGCCTGGTGAGCGCAAGCGGCATGTGTTCTCACCCTGCTGGACTTTGCCCAGTTTTGCTCTCTTTGGTAACTGCCTCCCCTGCCATTGTGTAAGTTTACTCCTGCCGCGACCTCGCTTGTCTGCTTCTCCCGTGACCGCACCTCACGTCTCCTGACCCCCTGCGCCGCAGCTGTTCCACGCCCCACGCTACGCCATCCTGGACGAGTGCACCTCGGCGGTCAGCGCGGACGGCGAGCAAAAGCTGTACAGGTGCGGCGCCGCTGCGCCTGGAGGGGTGACACGCAGGGCATGGAAGGGTAATGGCTGCAGTGGCACAGTCAGCTGGACAGCCGGGTCCACAACACGGCATAGCAAGGCCGCTTTGGCTCACCATCCTCGTTTGCGTCCCGCCCAATGCAGCGAGTGCGTCAAGGCGGGCATCACCATGCTGTCCATCGGCCACCGCCCCGCGCTGCGCCAGTTCCACTCCACGGTGCGCCTGGCTGTGCTGGCCAGCACAGAGGCTTGCGCTGCAGCTGCTGCAACCATGTGCTGACTGCTGATGTGTTGTTGCGCGGCAAATGCTCACAGCTCATGCCTTTGCAGGCGCTTGAATGCCTGGCGCACCCTCCCACCCTCACCGCCGTCTTTCCCTGCCTGCCTTGAACGCCCCCCGCACCGGCAGGTGGTTGAGTTTGAGGGCGTGGACGCACGCTACTCACTCAAGGAGCTGCGGCCCAGTGACCGCCAGGGGCTGCTGGACCTGGAGGGGCAGGCGCCCTGAGAGAGCTGTGCCGGCCGGCCCCATAACGCAAACGAACCAGGACGCATTGCTTTTCTCTAACGCCACCGACTGACCCACGCAGCAGCCAGCCGCACACTTGCAATCTCGTTGCAATCTCGGATGCATGTATGCCCACAGCCTTGACCTATATCGACTGTAATATTTGGCCTGCAACATGATGCACCGACAAGTGTGGCGCTAAGTGTTGTATCTTCCTGGAACAACATGCCATGTGGCCAAATGCACTCTGCTGTACATGGATTTGCATGCGTGTCAGGCCAGCATGCCGGGACAGCGACGCAGCGGGGCAGCCAGGGTGTTGCCACCTGGTGCAAGCTCAGCGTTCACTTGCCTAGCTTCAGCCACTTGGGCACGCCTTTGCCGCCCGTGGCGCCCTGCCTCGCTGCTGCCCCTGCCCCGCCGCTGCCCGATGCTCCAGCGCTGCCACTCCCTGCGCCGCTCCCCGCCGGCTGCTCCTGCTGCGCAGCCGCCGGCGCCTTGCGGGCGTGCATGACGTCTGCCCTTTGAGGAGGCGCTTCCACTATTGCCAGCACGTCTGCCTTGATGAGCTCGGCCGGCGCTCCTGCAGCCGGGCTGGCCTTGCTGGCATCCAGCCCCACGTGCACCTTGGCCGCGGGGATGAGCTTGGCGGCGTACAGCGACAGCGACAGGTCCTGCTGGGTGGAGGCAAGGGGGTGATATGGTGAGCAGCAGCAAGCGCAGGCAAGGAGGGTTGGCAAGAACCACAACACAGCCATAACCGCTAGCAGACGACGGCATGCAGCCGAACCAGCAGGCGCAGCATGCCCTGAACCAGCTTCAGGCTGTGCTGACCCCTCACCTTGAGCACGGCGCGGGGCGGCGTGGTGAACAGGTACGCGCCTGCCGCAACCCCCGGCAGTAGTGCGGTGCGCGCCAGCGCCAGCACGCTACTCAGCGGCTCGGTGGCGGGCAGCGCCGTCTGCAGGCAGTGCGTGCCGTCCGGCAGGTACAGCCGGATGGGCACCGCGCCGTATGCTTCTGCGCGGCGCCGCTGCTCGCGCTCTCGCATCTGCAGCGCAGCAGGGGCGGGCACAGCGGGGCGCATGGGCAGGGGTGCTGAGGAGGGATGGGCAGAGCAAGGCGTGCCTGTTCTTGGCTGCCCCAAGAGAGCCGGTTCACTGACACCACCAAGCCATGCAACAAGGCTACCACACAGCATCATCACTCTGCATCCAGCTCTGCAGTTCCGGGCCCTGCCTACCGCCGCAGTCATGAGGTGGCCGCCCTCCTGCTTGGCACGCTGGGCCGCCTGGCTGGCCATGGCGCGCCTCAGGTCCGTCTGCAACACAGCCAAGGGCAATGGACTGGAGCTGCTCTGTTACCGTGGGTGTGGCATGCATTAGGGGATAGTTCGTGGTATCAATGCAGCATGCAGCATGCCGCCTGCAGGCGCCTGGCATATGATTGCATGTGCAGCTGCAGTGCTGTGCTTGCAACATGCACCCGCCCCTCACCTCAGTGAACTCAAAGAAAGCATCGTCCTCGTTCCCCGCGCCTGCGCTGGCCCCCGCATCCGCCTCCTTCTCCGCCTGTCGCGTGAACACATGCACGCGCCGCCCAAACAGCGCCACCGAGGGGTGCGCATCATCGGCAGAGGCTGCAGCAGCCGAGCCGCCAGGTGCTGCTGCTGCCGCTGCTGCTGTTGCTGTGGCTGCCGGCAGTGCCGGAGCCGCTGGCACAGGGGCGGCAGCCTGCTGCTGCTGCTGCTGCTGCTGCTGCTGCGCTGGTGGGGCATCAGCGGCAGCTACCTGCTGATGTGGCGCAGCCGGAGCAGCCTGCGCTGGCAGCTGGGCTGCTGCTGCGGGTGCTGCTGTGGGTACCGCAGCTGGCGAGGGTGCCGCTGCTGCTGGGGCAGTGGCGGCAGCAGCAGGGGCAGCAGCCGTGTGCACGCCAAGCACGGGTTCGCGGCCTGCAGGAGCAGATAGCGCATGAGGGCTGCCTGTCATGCAACATGTGGAGCCGCCATGTGCTAACATAGGGCAGTAAGCGGCCAGACTGCTGTGTCTGCTGCTGCACCCTTGTCGTGTGCCTAACCAGCCAAGTTGCCTGCACCGCATGGATGCATGTGCATTCACCTGTGGTCAGCTCCAGCTTGTCGTTGCGGCCAATGTTGGCAAAGCGCAGCGGCAGGCCCAGGTCCATCGCCTTGCCCTTCTGCGTGCGTGTGGCAACAGTGAGAGCATGAATGGGAACAAGTGCATTGTATGGGCACGCCGAGGCCCACAAGCACTGCCCACCAGGCATGAGGATGAACAGCTTGCAGCAGCCTCCCGTGCTGCCCCATGCCGACTCACGAGGGTGAGGCGGCAGTCCTCCGGCTTCACATCCGTCAAATTGAGCTGGGTCAGGACGTCAGCTACCACCGCCGACAGCGGCTGCATCGCTGTGGCCTTGACATTGAAGCGTTTGCCTGCAGTTAGCGGTGGCGGCGGCAGGCAGCGATGGTGGCGGAGGGTGCCAGGAGGCGTGCGGCGCCGCTCACAGGAGCTAGGAAGCGATCAGATCGCCTGATACACTCATTCAAGCCCTCTGCAGCAGCAGGAACGCGCCATCAAGCGAGTGCCGACACTCACGGTGCGCTTCCACTGTGACTGCGGTCGCCATTCTCCGCTCAGAGTTTGTCTCGAGGCAACAGATGGTACGCAGGTGTGCAGGGGCCACTTGCAGCTCAGCCCTTGCCTGCATCTGTGCCAGCTCGGCAAAATCCGGGACCGATTGCTAAATCACGGCCCAAATCTGCATTGTCTCGCCTGCCCAACATGTCTTGATGTGTGAGCATGCTCTCGAACAAGGGGGAAACCCGTACGGCGTGCTAGTCGGCAAGAGCGGCGATGGCTCCTGCGGCAGGGTTCGACAGCCTAGGCGACGAGCTGCTGGAGCGAGTGCTGCTTGCATGCGTTGCCAGGTGAGCGGGTTTGCCCTTGCAAGCCTGCAGTTGGGTTGGGTGGGCTCCGAGACAGGAAGCGCTTGCCCCCCGTGGCATAAGCGCCCACACCCGGCTTCCGTCCGTGCAAACCGCAGTGAGAGACACGCGCAGCCGGTTGCACACTGCGGCGGCGGCGGCGGCGCCGGCGGGGACTGGCGGGTTGGCCCCGCGTGGTCCGGCGCAGCAACGATCCCGTGTGTCAGCCAGCGCTGGCGGCGCATCTGGAACAGCTCCACGCTGCTGCACCCCACCCTGGCGCTGGACCTGCACCGACTGGAGTCGCAGCTGTGTGGCCCTGACGATGAGGCGTCGCTGCTTCGCCTGCTGGAGCAGCGCTGTGCTGCAGCCCGCCGCGTATTTCTGCACCGCGAGGGCCAGCGCCTGCGCATGGCGGCCGTGCTGCGCCTGGTGTCGCCGCAGCTGCAGGCGGTGAGTGATGTGATGACAGTGGTGCTGGCAGCAGGCTTGCCTCAACCAAGGTGGTGTGGTTTACTGCTTCGCGCCGCTGCCTACCCGTCTCCCACTCTGACCGACACGCTGAAACCGGGCCCTGGCAAAAGGAGGAGTTTGATGACTGCCAGCAAAGCCTGCACCCCTTATCACTCCAAACGCTGTGCCCCGCAGGTCTACCTAGGTGCCGGCGCACCGCAGGATGCGCTGCAGCAGCTGCAGCGCTTTCATGCACTGCGGTCCCTGGACCTGCCCGCTGCTGCCTGCCCCGAGGGCCAGCTGCCGGCATTTGTGCAGAGCCTGGAGGAGCTGACGCTGCGAGAGGGTGTGTCGCCCGCCCTGCTGAGGTGGGGTGCCGGCTGTGATGTGCAGATGTGGTGGTGGACAACCGGGTGTGCACCTGCTCCGCCTTCACAGACCTGCGGCCACCTGACTACAGCTTGTCCTACCTCCCGCACCCATGCCTCGAACATTGTGCCGCCATCCCACCCCTGCCTGTGCAGTGCGCTGGCATCGCTGCCCCGCCTGCGCCTGCTGTCGCTGACGCTCACAGAGGCGCTGCCAGCGGGGCACCAGCGCCAGCTGGCGGGGCTTCGCAGCCTGGAGGAGCTGCACCTCTACTTCAGCCCCTCCCAGCCCACCGCCTTCCAGTTCCAGCCCAGCGGTCTGACGACCCTCACCCGCCTGCGCTCCGTGCTGCTGGTCGCGCCGCGCGACAGCATGTGCCAGCCCCTGACCATCGGGCCCGGCATGTCCAAGCTCGCTGCGCTCCAGGAGCTCCAGGTCTGTTTTGTAAATCGATCACCGCTTCGCAAGCTGGCCTGCAACTCTGTCGAAGCGCCGCTCTGCATTAACCTGCCGCACCGCCACCAACCCATGAAACACAGGTAGAGAGCCGGGTGGAGCGGCTGCCGCCGGACCTGTGGTCCTGCCTGCACCTCACTCGCCTCGATCTAGACTTGGACCACTCGGCGGGCCTGCCCGCCAGCCCTGTACCCACCACCGGCGCTGCCGTGCTGCCCGCTCTGCGCGAGCTGCGCCTGGCACGCTGCCGGCTGCAGGGTGGTGCGCTGCCGCCCGCCCTGTGCCAGCTCAGCACCCTGTCGCGCCTGGAGGTGCAGAGCTGCGGGCTGACCAGCAGCGCAGCGCATGCCGGCCTGCCTGAGGGCTTCTCGCGCCTCAGCAAGCTGGTGAGACGGCGGTGGCGGCGGGAGGAAGCGGGCATGCAGGATGCTGCTCAGCGCAGCTCTCCCTGCTTTCTTCTACCAGCATCACCTGCATCTCACTCGATGATTCAACCGTTGCCCACTCAGTGCATGCTATCCTCTACCGCACAGGAGCACCTGTCACTGGAGGCCAATGCGCTGTGCGCGCTGCCCCCAGCGCTGTGCACGCTGCCGGCGCTGCGCCACCTGGACCTGAGCTGCAACCAGCTGGTGCGCTTGGCGCTGCATATGGGCAGGGCTTCACAGGGGAGGGGAAGCATGCACGCACCTGGCTCGCCTCACCCATGTTGCCCAAACGCGTTAGCACCCTGCATTCTCCAGCCGGGATGCATCCTGCCCCAAAACCTGCCCTTGCAGGCGTGGCTGCCGCCCGGCCTCTACCTGCGCACCCTAGAGACGCTGCTGCTGTCCGCCAACCGCCTGGCACAGGTCGGCTGCATGGGCTTTCGTCTGCTGGCACCTTGCTCAATGACAGCAAATGCCCGAATCCACAGTGTTTGATGGCACAGACCGCCCTTGTTGTGCATGCCTTGATGCCTTCTTCTGCAACCTCCTTTGCAGGTGCCGCCAGTGCTGGCAGAGGCCGCCAGCCTCGAAGTGCTGGACCTCAGCAGCAATCCCGCACTGGAGCTGAGCCGCCACGACGTGACAGCTGTCCTTTCCCGCATGCCTCGCCTCTCGCTGCTGCTGCTGGGCAAGCAGGCGGCGCTAGACCTGCCGCTCGGGGCAGGCATCACGGCTGCAGGCATGCATGGCCTCGAGTGGCGCACACCCTCAGTGGCTGCACTGGTAGCCCTGGGGCAGGCGCTGCCGCAGCTGCAGGTGTGTGGTGGGGCAGGGGTTGCTGCAAGGCAGTTTGTGGTGCTTGGCGAGTGACTCAATAAGGCACCCGACCGACCGGCTGCTGCCTGCTGCTGCCTGCTGCCTGCAGATTGACTTTGAACATACCGCGAAGGAGTACGAGGGGATCTAACCTGAAATTTGAGACCATTGTCCAGACATTGGTATGCGGGGCAGCCCCTCAGGGCACAGGCACTGCCGAGCCGTGCCTGCCGCCAGAGATGCTGCCCCCATTCAGCCTGACAGCCGCCCAGCGCCGCAGCGGCTGCATGATACACACTTTGCCACTGCCAATAACAAGCAACCCCATTTTTTGACCTGTGGGTGGCTCAGAATGCATGTACCCATACAAAGTCAACGCCCATGCCTACCCATGCACACCGTACCGCCTTCCGAGCCACACTCCCTCTGCATTTTTGGCACGAGCCCCATGCTGCCACGTTTTGCCTGGTGGCAGCCACGTTTTGCCCAGTGACGGGCCTCCTGCCCTTGATTTCTGCTGTGCTTTGCATCCCATCGCCCTTTTCTGCACAGTTTGCTGTTAGCGTGTTCGTGTGTCTGTCCTGCTTGTGTGAACGGACAGTGACAGAAGCACACCATGGACAGGCAGCTTGCAAGCGGATGTCGCAGGCCTACACATCATATTTTGGACCTTGCACAGAACCTTGCAGCGCAGACTGACTTGAGACGACATTGCTTCACAAGGGTGTCAACCCAAATGCAAGCACTGCACTGAGCCTGGAGCTGTCGCTGCACGGTGCCAACAATCACGCCTTGCCGCCTGCTGCTGCTGCTGCGGGCGCCTCCGCCGCTGCTGCCGCTGGCGCCGCCAGCGGCTTCTGCTGCTCTGGATGCTGCTGCACCCGTGCCGCCTGCTGCTTGGCCCAGAGCATGGCACGCTCGTAGAAGTACATGCCTGCACAGGGACAAACAGCAGGGAGCAGACAGGCAGTTTGGTGCCGCAACAAGCGGGACCGCACAAGATACCAGGGCGCCCTGCTTGGCAAAAGGACGCATCTCCCTGCAAGCCCTGCCACACACAGCACCCCGTCCCGCCTCACCGCCGCCCTGGTCCAGTGGCTGCGGCCGCTTGGCTGCCGCCTGACGGGAGCGCTCCGCCGCCGCCGCGTCGCGTTCCCGTGCCTCTGCTGCATCCTCGGCCTCGTCCTCCTGCAGGAACGCCTCGTCCATGGACAGCGCCTGCGGAGGTGGGGTGGGGTGGGGTGCAGCAGCGTGGTGAGCAGAGGAGGAAGGAGGTGGACCGCCTGAGCCGCGGCCTTCCGAGTGCCGGTTTAGAAGTCAATGCAGCAAGCTAGGGGGAGTCCGGCAGGATGGCAAGCCAGTGCACGCACTGCGCCCCATCAGCCCTGCCTGAGCCAACGCTGGGCAGCAGCACCAGTGCTGTGCAACTGCCATCCTTGGCACGGCGGAGAACCCCCCGCGCCCGCGCACCCGGATGAAGGGCTCCCGCAGCACGCCCAGCACGCCGCCGCGCTCATACAGCGCGGGCCCCCCCTCCAGGTAGATGCGCTGCTCGCCGCCCGCCACGCTGGGAACATCCACCGCCAGCAGCACAAAGCGCAGGTGGCCTGGGTAGGGGTGGGGTGGAGAAGGAGGGGGGCAGAGGGGAGGGGTCGAGGGCGATGCCTGCAGGTTATTCGAGGGAGGCTACAATCAGCAGGCAAGGGGCAGAGGAACGGTTGCCCCAGCAGCAAGCCGCCTATTCAGCTGCTGGCCCCTGCCAGCCAGGCTCACCGTGCCGCTTCTTGGCCTCCAGGGACACCAGGCCCCGCCGTTCAGCGCCCTTCAGCGGGACTGCAGGGCAGGGCAGGCAGACGCAGCCGGCCTAACTTGCGAGCGTCGACGGAGCAATGCGCCCTTGAAAAGCCACCCATATTGAAGCTCAGCATGCACCCCCTGGTAGCAACCCTCCCAGCCCAGCGCAGCCTGCACTCACAAATCATCTGCAGGCGCTTGCTCTGCAGCCGGGGGCGCAGGCCCTTGAAGTGCAGGCTGCCGCCCGTCAGCACGCTGGCCTGCACGTGGCTGCCCACCAGCGGCGCGCCCATGACCTGGTGGCAGGGGCGGTGCCAGCAGTCATGGGCCTGGACCAATTGCGTGCAACAACGGCACAGGCACTGCCATCAACATCTTGTCAAGATGCATGAAGGCAGGAAAGCATCCGCACGAGCATGAGCAACCCCCCATCTGCGGGCTTTGGCAGGACGTGGCAGCACCTATCGCACAGCAACACGCAATGGCTGCACTGTCTTGCCTCCAGCAGGCCTGGGTGTGTGTTGAGGCGGTACATGGCCAGCCGGTACACAGCCTGCAGCACAGCGGGGCAGCAGCAGCGGCGGCGGCAACATCAGGTGAGCCGGGCGCGCAAGCAATTGGAGCTGTAGGAGACCAGCGCTGGATAGCCACATGGCGCAGCATGGTCCAGCAGCGGGTAGCAAACAGGCCACCCCCGCTGTTGGGAGCTGCAGCAACAGCGCACTCGATCCCCGCTGTGCTGCCCACGCTCGCTCCCCAGCCAGGTGGCAGCCCACCTGCGGGTCGATGGTGTACCGGCGGCGCAGGTACAGGTAGCCAAATGCCACACCCGAGGCGGCGATCGCCAGCATGCCGCCCGTGGCGCTGCCCCCCACGTCCACAAACACGCTGCTGGCGCCCAGCAGGGCACGCCACAGGCCGTAGCAGGCGCCCGCCGCGCCCAGCGCGATGGCCGCGTTGCCATGGTTCTGCCAAAAAGCGGTCAGCTGCAGCGAGAGCACACGGTTCACTGCGCCTGGCATCTGCGGTGCAGGGAGAAGGCCGAGAGGATTAAGTGTGACAGCAGCCGCTCTGCCCTTCAATGAGACACACATGTTGGGGTTTCCGGCATCACACGGCAGCCGCAAATAACGTCAGTCACCGCCGCATCCAGCACGGCAGCAGGCACCCAGCACGGCAGCAGGCACCCACCCGCCCACCTGTGCGGCATTGACCAGCTGCTGCGCCGGCTTGGGCAGCGCATTGTACACCGCATCTGGCGCATGCGAGATGCTGCTGCCCGCCGCCTTGACGGCCTCAGCTGAGCCGGCCGCCGCCTTGCGAATCTTTGACGCCGCCTCCTGCAGCGACTCGAGCGCACTGGCGGCGTAGGGCCGCGCCGCTGCTGCTGTGGGCTGGTACAGCGCACATGCTGCTGCACAGCGTGGCCCGACCAGCAGCTGTACCTGCGTGAAATGTCGAGCGTCGGGTAATGAGCAGTGAGTGTTGCAGGGCGGTCGGTCTCAGGGGTGCACAGGTGCTGGCGGCGGCACCGGCGACGGCACTGGCGGCGGAGTGCACTGTGCTGCTCCCCAGAGATGATCATCACCTTGCTGCCGCCGGCCAGCGCCTCGGAGCAAGCAGCCGCAGTAGATGGCCTGCCCAGCACCGTGAGTGAGGCGGCAAAGCCCTGACGGAGCATTGCGGCCAACCCGGCGCTGGGCTTTGATCGTACCAGCTGTGATTGTAAGACTGGCTGCCCTTACGACCCCCAGTGCGGCCCCAGGCGCGCTGTTTTGCGGAAGGGAAAGCCGACTGGCGCCTGGCGGTGCCTGGGCGGCCTGGCTGCACGCCAGGACGGCGATCTAGCGATGCACTGCTCAGACGGCCCGGCCGATGGCCGATCGTCGCCAGGCCTGCGCTGCTGTCCGCGTGCTGCGCCACCTTGGGAATGCAAGGGCGGGCTTTACCGCGGCAGGATGATCCCAGCCAGTGCTGTGCTCTATCACGTCAAGGGGAGAGCAAGAAAGGCTGCCTGTCGAAGCTCCACCTTTCAAGCAGCCTCGGGCGCAGCTGGTGCGCGATCCAGCCGCTGCAATAGCATCTAAGCACATCGCAGCAGCCGTGGCAGCGCGCAGGGGTTGCCGCGTGGCTGAACGGCCGGCCTCTCGAACCCACCGGCCCGTAGGCAGCCTCCCAGGCAGAGAACTCCCTGCTGTCGAGCTCCAGGTCGCCGCCAGAGGTGAGGAGCAAGTGGGTGGCGGGGCGGGGTTCCTTGCAGGTCGGCGGCGGCGCGGGTCGGTTGGCGCCTGCATGCCAAGTTGTTCTGTGCAGGCCTGGGTCCTTTGCCAGTGGTGGTCCATTTGGAAGTTCTCACCAACTGTGATCCCTGCCAGCCGTGCTCCACACGTTGCCGCATTTCTGCCTGCGCCTCCTCGACCCGCAGTGACAACGCCGTGCAGTGGCAGCCATGTGGGGCCACCTGGGCAAAGTGGCGGCGGCTGCCAAGGTGAGGCTCTTGGCGAGCTCTCAGGCCTGGGAGCCTGCTGGGCATCGCATTTGCCAGCCAGTGTCCAGTTCCCACATCTTCGCGAGCGCCTGAAGCACCGCTGCCCACCAAATGGCCCCCACACCCCCGCAGAGCGCGGCCACCGCCATTGGCAAGGAGGCGCTGGACACAGTGGCGGAGCTGAAGCAGGTGCACTCCGAGGCGCTGGCCCGCGGGCAGCAGCAGCAGGCGGAGCAGCAGGGGCAGCTTGGGCCGGCGCCCGCCACCGGCTATGAGGTGCAGGCTGCCGGGCCGTTTGCGGGCAGCGGCGGCGACGAGCAGCAGCTGCAGGCCTACTGGGAGCCGCCGCCGCCCAATGGCCTGGACGCAGCACCTGCCGCGCAGCCACAGGTGCCGCCACCACCGCCCATGTTCGCCGCACCACCCGCTGGTGCAGCCTCCCCGCAGCGACCGCTGCCATTTGCGCCAGCCCGGCCGCCGCCCATGTTTGGCGGCCAGGCACAGCAGGCAGCTGCAGCTCCGGCCCAGGCAGCCATGCCCGCAGCAGCCCCTTTCATGCCGCAGCAGGCGACAGGAGCAGTGGCCCAGCCGGCGGCGCCACCAGCCCCACCAGCAGCCCCACTTGCGCCCGCCCCAACCGGCGCAGCAGCGGATGTGTCCTCGCGGCTCGCAGCTTTGAAGGCTAAGCTGCAGGCAGACAAGGCGCGCCTGTCTGCTCCCGGCAGCCGCACCGCCAGCACAGCAGGCAGCTCGCTTGTTGGCACGCCCAAGCGAGGCACCAGCACTGGCGCTGCAAGCCTTGCAGACGGCGTCGCCCCGGCAGCTGCCGCAGCCAGGCTGGGGACAGCACCAGCGGATGCGCACCTGGCAGCCGAGGCGAGCGCAGTGCCAGCAGTAGCCGAGGGCCCCGCGGGATCAGCACCACAGGCAGCGCCATTGGTGCCAGCCGTGTATGCGCCAGCGCCATGGCAGCCAGCAGCCACTCGAGCAGCCGAGCAGCCGGACGACCTGGCGGGGCTGGCCGCCCATGAGCAGCAGCCTCAGCAGTGGGGCCAGGCAGCGCAGCCGCCCTGCCCACAGCAGCAGCAGCAGCAGCAGCAGCAGCATTGGCTGGGGGGCGGGCTTGGATCGCCAGCGCAGGAGTCGCCCCTGTTCCATGCATACGAGCCCGCCCATGCAGACCACTCGCCGGAGCATGCCCACCCCAGCTGGCTGCCCAAGCCCGTCCCATTCCTGCCGGCGGGACAGGCAGCAGCAGAGGAGCAGGCCGCAGCAGAGGAGCAGTTTGCGGTCGAGCAGCAACCTGCAGCAGAGCAGCAGTTTGCGGCCGAGCAGCAGTATGCAGCCGAGGCGCCGGCTGCAGGGGATGAGCAGCATGCATTCCAGGGTCACTATGCGTTTGAGCAGCAGCCAACATTCGAGCAGGCAGCAGCTGAGCAGCCTGTGGCAGCAGAGGAGGCGGCAGCAGCAGCAGTGGCTGTGGCATCTGGAGCCAGCACTCCACGGTCCCTGGGTACTGGCCAGCCGGTGTGGCAGGTGAGCCCGCTCGCTGCCACCTCGCCGTCGCTGGCCGCCGCGCCAGCGGAAGAAGAGCAGCAGCCTGTTTATGAAGAGGAGCAGCCGCAGCTGCAGCAGCAGTGGGCCGCAGCTGCAGAGGATGCACAGCAGCAGGAGTGGGGCGGACCAGCCGGGGAACAGCAGCTGTGGGCTGCACCTGCAGAGGAGGAGCAGCAGCAGCGTTGGACTGCACCTGCTGAGGCGCACCAGCAGTTTAACGCAGCCATGCAGGAGGAGGCGCAGCAGCAGTGGGGTGCAGACGGCGAGCAGGCGCAGCAGCAGTGGGATGCAGCCGTGCAACAGGAGCCGCAGCAGCAGTGGGATGGAGCCGCAGAGCCCCAGCTGCTGCCGTACGGCTCAGCAGATGCGGCGGCTCAGCAGCAGCTGGCGGCGCTGCAGGCTGAGCTTGATGCTGAGCGCCGGTCTGCAGCTGCCCTGGTCGAGCAGCTTGAGGCTGAGCGCCAGCAGGGTGCAGCGGCGGCCAGTGAGCTGGCGGCCGCACAGCGGCATGCTGAGGAGTTGGCCACTGTGCATGCGGCCGACAAGGCGACCCTGGGGGAGCTGGCAGAGCAGCTGGCTGCCGTGCGTCAGGCGGAGCAGCAGTGGGCGGCGGAGCGGCAGCAGTGGGAGGCGGAGCGGCAGCAGCACGCGCGCCTGCGCCAGCAGCTGGTGGCACTGCAGGAGCAGCAGGACGATGCGACGGACCGCAGCCACCGCCTGCAGGCCGCACTGGAGGAGCTGGAGGAGCAGCTGGGGGAGGAGCAGGCGGCGCGGCAGGCGGCGGCCGCGCAGCTGCAGGCCGCGCAGCAGGCGCTGGCTGCGGAGCAGGAGCGGGCGTATGGTGCAGAGGAGACGCTGGCGGCCACGCAGCAGCAGTGGGAGTCTGAGCGCGCGGTGGCAGGCAGTGACGCTGCTGAGCTGGCCGCCCGGGAAGCCGAGTGGCGGCAGGCGCTGGCCGAACGCGATGCGGCCCTGCAGGCGGCACTGGCCGACAGCCAGCAGCTGGCAGCGGAGGTGGAGCGGCTGCGCCAGGGCGCGCCACCGGCGGATGCTGTGTCTGCTGATGCGGCTCGGCTGGAGGGCGAGGTGCGGGTGGCCCGAGAGGAGCTGTCGGCGGAGCGGGCACGCACCAGCCAGCTACAGGTGTGTGGGAGGAGGGAGGGGGGGCGGGTGGGAAGGAGAGCGTTCCACGGATGCGAGGGTTCTGGTACACAATGGAAAGGTGTGAGGCAGGTGGACGGGCAGGCAGCATGTTTGCAGCGGGAACAGTGTTGGATGGCGTGCGCAGCGCACTCCCTTGCCTCCTGCAACCGAGCCAGGATGAACAGCTGTATCACGTTCGCCCCTCCCTCCCCCTTGCGCTCAGGGTGACGTGTCCCGCCTGCAGACCGCACTCGAGCAGGCACAGGCAGCAGCGCTGGCTGCTGCCACCGCCCATGCCGGTGCGGCGGATGCGGAGCAGCTGCAGGAGGAGCTGCAGGCTGCACGGGCCGAGTGCCTGCGGCTGCAGCGCGAGGTGGAACATGTGCGTCAGCAGCAGGCGGCGGCGCCGGGCGGTGCCGACGGCGCGGCGGCGGAGCTGCAGCAGAGGTGGGTTGGCCAGGTGGCTGAGGGGCTTTTGATGCAAATTGGGTGTTTTGCTGGTGAGGCAGGTCAGCCAAGAAGCGTCATAGAAGTTGCTCGCACCTGCACCATTGAGCACTGCCTCCCCACCATGTGCCTGCAGGGTGTCTGAGCTGGAGGCGGCACTGGAAGCCGCGGATGCGGAGCGCGCCTCGCAGCGGCAGCAGCTGGCCCGCCTGAAGCAGCAGATGCTGAGCGAGCAGGAGGACGAGGAGGACAAGATCCGGTGAGGGGGAGGGGGCGTCAAGGATGGGGGCTGCTCTGCTCAACCAATTGCGATGACAAGGGGGCGGTTGGGCGGACACCCTGCATCCAGACAGCTGCCTGCCTGCCTGTGTGTTCAACCTCCTCCCCACCTCACACCTTCCTCCCCTGCCTTGCCTCTCCCCCACAGCTGGCGGGTGGAGGCGGAGGTGAAGATGGAGCTCGAGCGGCTGCGCGCAAACGGCGGCGCCGAGGCGGCGGCCGCCGGCGCGGGTGCCGCGGGCGGGCGCATGGCTGAGGAGCTTGCCGCTGCCAAGGCCCGCGTGGCGGCGCTGGAGGGCGATGTGTCCAAGTGGGAGGCGGCGCTGGCGGCGCGGGATGTGGAGCTGCAAAACCTGCAGCGCGCGTTGGGTGCGGGCTAGGGGGCAGTGGTTGTGGGCTGTGAGGTGCATGCCTTCATGCCTTGCGTACATGGGTGTGCGGGGAAAACATGGCTGCGCCCATCCGCTGTGCTTGGCTCGCTGGCATTTCATGGTGCCAACCCTCGCCTGCCCAGGTGTGCATCAAAACTCCCTGCTTTGTCCCCTCACCTTTGTTCCAGGCGAGCTGAGCTACGAGAGCGATGCGGCGGAGCGCCTGCGCTCGGAGCTGCGCGCCATGCAGGCAAGGCAGGGCGTCGGCAGGCTGGGCACCAATTGTCGGGCACCAGTGATGTGTATGCCTGTGACCGGTTTCCGCAAGCCTGCTGCTGACGTGGTGTGCGCTCCCTTGACAACTCAGCCACCCTGCAATGCTGCCCTGCTCCCCCAACCCCACAGGCGGAGGCGCACTCACTGCGCAACGAGCTGGATGCAGCCAAGCTGTCAGCGCTGCGGCAGCAGGAGGCTGTGGCGGCAGCCGAGGCGGCGGCCGCCGTGGCGCAGCAGCAGCTGGAGGCGCAGCGGGAGGGCGAGGGCGTGCTGCAGGTGGGGGCGGCTGTTGGGTGAAAGGCATGTTGCTAGGGGAGGCGGCTGGCGGGTCGATGCTGCTCATCAGCTGACACGCATAGTGTTGTGACCACCTGCGTCGGCACGCTCCAGGCGCGCTGCCCCGGGGCTAGGTCTGCATCCCGCCTCAGCCAGCCGCCCCTGCTGGCCCACCTGCCATCCTTGCCTGTGCTCGCTTGCAGGCGGAGGCGCTGTCGCTGCGGCGAGCGCTGGCTGACGCGCAGCGCAAGCTGCACGCGCTGTCCACCGACAGCGGGGCCATGATTGATCGCCGCATCGTAGTCAAGATGCTCATTGCCTATTTCGAGAAGGACTACTCAAGTGGGTTGGTGGTGGGTGCGGGTGGGGTGTGTGGCAGGGCATGGGGGAATGGGCATCAGTTGGCTGTGGAAGCAGCATCCTGTGTGCCACGTTTTTCGTATGCCTTTTGCAGCCGGTGAGCTGTGCTTCTCACGCCCTCCCTTCCCTGCCTCTCCCCTCCCCCTTATTCTGCAGCCGAGGTGCTGGACCTCATGCAGTCCATGCTGGGCTTCACCCCCGAGGACCGAGCCAAGATTGCAGAGAGCCGGCGGCGGCAGGGCTGGCGCGAAATCAGCCTGGCCTCGGATGTGCAGCCACCCGCCGGCGGCCAGGCTGGCGGCAAAGGCTCGCTGGCCGACAGTTGGATCGACTTTCTGCAGCAGCAGCTGGACGCAGACGCAGCGGCGGCGGGCGGCGCGGCAGCAAGTGCAGGCGCAGCGCCCGAGGTGGTGACAGCACAGCCGGCAGCAGCAGCGAGCCTGGCGCTGGGCGGCAGCGGCAGCGGCGCAGGCACGCCGACGGTGCAACAGCAGGTGCCGCCGCCGCCACCGTTCTTGTAGCGGTAGAGTGAGGCTGACTGTTACAAAGTGAGTGACACGTGCGCTTTGTGTAGGTGGCGATTGTAAAGTAATGGAGAGGAGGTATTGAGCATTCAATGGCTGGCCAGGGCGTGAGAGTAGAGAATCGTACTGTCTTACATCGGTGTGGTAAGCAAGGGGATCGCAGGCTTTCATGGTCATTGGCAGGGAATCAAGTTGGCATTCTAGTTGCTATGGATGCGGACTACGCTTTGCGGGCCCCCAGCCGCTTGTCCAGCATTGCTGTGTACAGATTGGGCGGGTTGACGGGGTTGGGGATGGCTTCGTACGTCCAGGTGGCGCAGAACTTGCCCTGCAGCTTGGTGCCCACAAACTGCAGGCAGGGGGGAGTGCGAGGCACTAAGCCACATGAGGGTGATGCTGCTTTGGATAGGCAAAGGTGTCATCTGTTATTTACAATCCGTAGCTGCCCAGCGGTCTGCATGCTCACCGTGATGTCGGGGCCGAAGGAGCACTCGCCCTGCTTGGCGGTGTTGGAGCCAGGGGGAGGCATTGCAGCGCCGGTGCTGGTGAACACATTCCTGCGGAGCAACAACATGGGGGCAGCCGGTGGTGGGTTAGCGCGCTTAGCGCGTGCTAGCGGCAGCCCGGAGATGAACCAGGTGTGCTAAAACAGCCGCATGACTTGTTGTTGCTGCCTGGCCACATCATTGCAACCTCGCTCTTCCACTTGCCAGAAGGTGGTGAAGGCCACTGTGTTTGGTCCGCTGCTGGCAGGTCCGCCCGACTGCATTGCGTGGTCGCCGATGCCCACATTGATGTTGGTGAAGAGTGACTGGCCGGCCAGGCCGCGGTGCAGCTCCAGATTGCCTGCACAAGCAGCCAAATGTAGCGTGAATGGGCAGGGCATGCATGCTGTCTTGCTTGGCTTGGCACAGCTGCTTCGCAAACAACACACAGGCAGCCCGGCTGCTGCTCCCACTGCCGCTTCACCCACCATTGCTCATGACGCCTGCACAGGGTTGAGGAGGGAGAGGCAAACGGTCTTTAGCTTGTTGCTGGGCACCAAAGCAAGGCAGCGAACGCCCGCAAGTCCAGAGCAAGTCCAGAGCAAGTGCACAAAAGCCAGGCCACTTTGTAAAACAGCACACACATTTTAGCCCTTTCCCATTCGCACAGCTCACCGTTGGCAAACACAGCAAACAGCGACATGGCGTCTGCGCCCACGACGTGCAGCATGTTTTGGTTGCACTGCCACCCATCAACGAGCACGTCGGCGGAGCTTCCTGCAGGTGGGAGTCCAGGGGTGGGGTGCCCAGTGCTCTCCTGCCGGTTTGCTCATGATCATCCCCACAAACGAACACTCTGCATTCTGTGGATGTGTTTGAATGCTGCGTACTACAGGCGATACATGCGCTGTAGCCTCACCGCTGTGCACGCCCCAATGCCCGTCGCCCTTGGACCCATTGGGATCGCGGGGCTTGGTCTGCGTGATCTTGAAGCCTTTGACCGTGATTCCCGTGCACTTGTCGATGAACACACAGCTGTCCGCGTTGATCTGCGTGGAGGAATAGAGGTGGGTGCGTTGGTTGGATGAGAACTGCTATCTGCCGCAAACGGAGACATGGCATGCGGCAAGCAAACACATGGCAGGCTTTTTGCTGGTTGGGAACTTGCGCACCGTGGTGATATCGCGTGCGAAGCAGTTGAACACCTCCCGGAACTCCACAGCGTTGTAGCCATCCTCGTAGTGGTGGCCTCTGCATGATGAGGGCGGGTTTGTCTGGTTGCGGGAGCCGGCCACATCCTACACAGCGCTTGTGCATGTGCACACCGCATGCCAGCGCCCTCCATGGCTGCAGCAGCCTCCTCACCCGTAGAACGCCCAGCGGAAGTTGAAGGTGACGCCCTCGATGCCGCTCTCATACACCGTGCCCTTCTGGGGCAGCAGCTCGGGATTGAAGTCCGGGCGGATGGCGAAAGGCAGCGGGCGCTCCAGGGCCACGTACTGCAAGCACAAAGGAACAAAGTGGCCAGGCGCAGACAGTTTGTGTGATGCTGCAACACTGCCAAGAGCTGTCGCACTTGTTTCTTTGACCGCATGCTTCAAAGCCGCTGTGCCCTGCTGCTCTGCCCGCCTTGCCTGGCCCTGGATGGCGGTGATCTTCACGGGGAAGCGGACCACCAGGCGGTTCTGGTGGCTCTTGCTGAGCGTGTACTCCTGGCGCTCGTTCATCCTGGACATCATGCAAAGTGATTGCTGGTTCAGCAAAGAGGGCAGCATTGCGCATGCCACATTGTGTGCATCGACCTGCCAGCCGGACGAGCATGGCCCGCCGCACCACGAGGCGCTGCTCTGTACTCACAGGTAGCGGTTCAGGGTGCCGCCCTTGTCGGACAGAACCAGCACCACGTACTGGCCCACCCGCAGCTGGCTAGAATTGGCCACCTGCGGTTGCATGGGGAGGAGGGATGCAGCGGGAGATGGGCGGCCTCGGTGCATAGTGCTCAGGGGTGGCTGCTCAACATGCGCTCTGCTGCCTGCCCAGGACACTCCTGCTGCAAGGCAGCCTTCCTCCGCGTGCAATATGCAGCTGCAGACCACACTGCCAAGAACGGCATGCCCCCTGCCCCTCACCGTGATGAGCTTGGAGCCGCGGGCGGCGGTGCCCGTCACCTTGGTCAGAGCCAAGTCGCGCAGGTACTGGCCGCGGAAGTTGATGAAGGCCTCTGCGGGTAGGCAAGGATCGGGTGGGCAGCAGACAGCTGGCTTGAGTGAGGCGGGGTGCAATGCCAGTGTCTACCGCTCTCCTGGTGTGGTGTCACAGTTCTGCCATGTGTTGTGATGCGCAACCATGCACGCTAACACGCACCCTGGTTGTAGAAGCCATAGCCGCCCTTGGGCTGGGGCACGTTGGGGATGTCCTTCAGCGGGTTGTCCACCTTGAAGACTGTGGTGGCGGAGCCGTCGCCCCGCAGGATAAGCCGCGGCCGCTTGATGATGATCTGCAGCAAGGGGTGCACGGCAAAAGACGGTCTGCACCATACAGCTTGTGATGCGCACCGTGCTGGCTTTTTCCTGTTTAGGCCAACATGCTGACTTTGCCCATGAGAGTGTCGCACCTGGCGGTTCAGGATGTGTGTGCCAGCTGGGATGCGGATCACGACCCATTCTGCATAAGGAGTAGGGAAACATGGGTTATTTGTGTAGAATGTTTCAGATTCTTAAAACTGGACTGCAATGTTGCGCACCCCGCCCTGCCCCTCGGCTCACTGTCGTACGGCTGCTGGTGGGCCCAGGCCACCGCCGCCAGCAGCGCATCAGTGTCGCTCATGCCCGGCTGCTGAAACTGCTTGTAGCTGGCGGTGACGGGCGGGCTGGGCAGCGGCTCGTTGCCCTGCTTGTAACCCGCGTAGCTGTAATCGGTGATGCGGCCGGCGGGGTCAAGCCGCTCGCCCGCCACACCCCAGAACTTGCTGTAGCCAGCAGGCAGTGCCGCCACCGCCGCCGCCGCCTGCACGCTGCTGTTGGCAACCGCAGCGGCTGCTTCAACGCGGGACGCGGCATCTGCAGAGATCAGGCCACGCCCCGTGGCGGGTTGGCAGTAGGCAGGAGGCTCGCAGCCTGCCCAGTAGGTGAAGGCTTTGGGGACGGGGACGGCCCGGGCGTGCGCCAGCGGCAGCACCGCGGCGGCGGTGGCGACCGCCAGGAGCGCCCTCGCAAGGACGCTACGGCGCTGCACCTGCAAGTGTGCACGTTACAGGCGTGGAAGCTTGTGAAGGGTGTGGCACTTGCAGCACTGCCCCATGGCAGATGCGTTTCGCTGTCGCTCACCATCCTTCCTTGCAACCCCGTCTACGACGCGGGCTGTGCGTCGGAGTGCGGTAGAGTCCGCCTAACTGGGCTGGGTCGCCCGCACGAGCGGGTGACGGGTCGCCTGGAAGCAGCGGTCGAGGTACGAGAGGCCCCGCCAACCGGGATTCGTAGATTCAGTGTGATAGGGCGTGTTTGCGCTGCCCGTTGCCCTGTGGCGGGCGATGCGCACCCTGCAGTGGGCATGCCCAGCAGGCCGCCGCTCTTGTGGCAGGCGCAGGCGCCGACACACCTGCAGCGCCTCCCTGGCCAGCTTTCCCTCTGCACTCCCAGCATCTGATTTGGCAGCGTTCTCATTCATGTTGCAAACGGAGGCATCATCCACAACTAAAGATACGGGTCGTCGTCATCTGCCTCAGCGCCTGCTGGCTCCTCCTCTCCATCTGCATACTCGTCCTCATCCTCTGCCTCCTCTTCTGCGTCGGCATACTCTTCTTCCTCATCGGCTGCCTCTGCTGCCTCCTCTGGGGCTGCGGCAGGCTGCGCTGTACCAGCTGCCGGCGATGCCGCACCACCTCCCACGTCTGCCGCCGCTGGCACGCTCGCATCGGTGGCGCAGGAGCCATGCTCCGCCCCGCTGTCCGCTACTGCGCACGACCCAGCGCCCGCCTCCACGCCCCCGCCCTCCTCGGGCAGTGCATGGCACTGTATGAGCGCGGCGGGTGGAGGCTGCTGCTGAAAGGCGGGGTGCTTGCACAGCCGCGGCGTGGCGATTGTGAGCGTGTAGGTGCAACTGGACGGCTCCTGCACCGACACCAGCAGCGTGTCGGAGC
>VFQQ010001616.1_pt1 | contig 29959 bp, 50 predicted proteins | sample 3512341 | NCBI WGS metagenome assembly VFQQ01 (sample SAMN10412373, study PRJNA504923) | tailings metagenome | isolation source: Relicate 2 Philex TSF1 revegetated site | place: Philippines: Tuba, Benguet | collected 2017-08-29
GCCACATTTTGCAGCGGGGCCTGGTCAACAAAGCACGCCTGCAAGGTAAGCCGAGGAAGAGCAAAGTCACAGCAGCAGGTCAGTGCCGGCGAGAGTGCTTGCTACAAATGGCCAGCAGCGGCAGGGCCACATCAAGCCTTGAATCCGAGACACAATGCATGGCTTGTTCTGTGACCTGCTGCTTGGCCTGAGCAGGCTCAGCTTTGCACTATACATCAAGCACGCATTACGCGATCAGGCCTCCCAGACGCAAACCGTAGCCGCTAATCCGCTTCAACCGCTGCTCCACAGCACTTGAATGTAGGACCAGATCGCAGCACCTAAGTAGCATACCTGCTTCAGCCGGTCCTCGCCAAACAGCTCGATGTAGGACCAAATAACGGCGCAGCCCATGGAGGCGCCCACCACCGTCACATCAATCAAGTCCAGCTGTGTAGGCAGGGAGCTAGGAGGCAGCTGTGAATCAGGGGTACATCTGTGTGAAAGTGGTGGCCGAAGGGCGGCGCAGCCCATGGATGTGCCTACCACCGTCACATCAATCAAGTCCAGCTGTGTAGGCAGAGGGTGGCGGCAGCTCAGATTTACAATGAAAGGCAGCAACGTGTGCAGGCAAACCCATGGACGCGCCCACCGCATCGGGCAAGTGTGATGCACAGGTGGGGGTGCCGGAGGGCACCTGCTCAACTGAGCAAGCTTTGGAACAACAACAAGTATTGAGACCAAACGGCACACCTGCACAAGCAGCTCTCGCAAGTCTGCCGCCAGCCGTGCCACATGGAAGCCCTGTAGGGAGGGAGGGGCAGCCGTGAAAGCGCACCATATCACTGACTGACGGCTGCCGGCCCCTCCCTGGTTAGTACAAGCCTACAGGGCAACATTGCAAGCCAGGCAAACAACAACTGAATCTTCCGCTCTCAGGATCAGCGCACCCAGGCTGGCTTGTCTGAATCGCCATGGAACCGCTGGTCGTATGTGTACCTGCCATTCGGAACATAACGCACAGCAGAAATAGAGCTGCTGTTTGCCATGCGGCCATGGCAGCATACTTGCACGGGCATTGGCCAAGCAGCAGCGGCCTGCTAAGCTGTCCCAGTGCTGAGCTGTGTGCTACGACCAGCTGCAGGAAGCTGCATTCAGCCACAATGCATGCACGGCCAACCACCCCTTGTCAAAGCGCACACGCAGCAGCCGTGCGACGCCAGGTATGGGGCGGTCAGGTCCCAGTAGTGCCTGCAGGGGCAAAGGCAGAGAGAGCAGCATGGTCGGCAGCTGCCCGCGGACAGGCAGGAGCAGCAGCAACTTGCTGGGCAGCGAACATGCACACCAGCAAATCTACGCCACACAAAGCACCAAGCATCAAGTCATCAAGCCGACCTGCACCACAGCCTATTGCAGCAGCCATGGCACACCACCATTCCTCACCGGCTGCCGCTCCAGCCGTGTATGAGCACCACCGCGGGGCCTCCGGGCCGCCCATACTTCTGCCACACCAACCTGCGGGGCAAGCAAGGCGAGGAACAAGGGTCGCAGGGCAATTGCGCTACCACCGCCGTGCTGCTGCCGCTGCCGCCGCTCGCTGCCGGCGCCGCCCGCCGCCCGGCGCGCCACCGGCCCGCATGCTCACTTGCATCCGTCGCTACACGTGACGGAGCTGTCTTGCTGCTTGCTAGCGGGCGAGCCGTGCGCCGCCTCGGCTGGAGACTTTCCAGGCAGCAAGCTTAGCAGCGAGTTCATGGCTCCCTAGTTTGCGGTGAACAACCGATACGCGGATGAACAACTGGGAGCGACGCCGTGAGGCGCAGTGCAAGTGCCGCCGGGTGCCGCCGCCGCCACGCTGGCGCCGCCTCGTGGAGACGCTCTGCTACAGTCAAGCAGGGGTGACTTTGGCAGGGGTGACTGTAGCGTCCGTTTGTCACTGCTACCGAGCAACAATGCTGGCACACGGCTGAACCTGGGTGATGACAGTGGGCTGTGCGGCCAAAGCCGTTGGCTCCGCCTATGCCACTGCCGGTTTGGCACTGTCGTGGCTGTAGCACTAAGCTCAGCCGTCCCTAAACTGCACTGCGTGGCAGCTCAGCCTGCAAGCGCCTCAAACACAGTACATGCGGGCAGTTACAAAAGCGGGAGCGCTAGGCCAAAAGGACCCCCAGGGGCTGCATGAATGAAGTATAATGTTCTGCTTGGCAGGCAGACAAGGGAGGGGTGAAATCGAGCGCTGAGCGGTGGAGCGGCAGAGCGACGAGAGCAGGGGGCGAATAAGCGCAGCAGAGTGAAGCAGCGTAAAAACAGCAGCAACGAAATGGGTGAAACTTGAGTGTTTATGTTCGGTGAAAAGGAGGAGTCCTAACAGTGAAATGAGACTCACACGGTCAGGGACAGCGAGGCGGGAGGCGAGCCGAACAAAAGGCCTGCCCAGCGGGGCAACAGCAAGACGAGTCCAACTGCTGGCTGCCCAGCCTGGACGCAGACAGTAGGCATGCATGCCACTGCCTGCTCACTTGGCAACCGCGGCGCTCATGGTGGCCACCGCCGTGCCGCTCTTCTTCCAGTCCACGGCGGGCTTGATCAGCTCGGGCCGCACGCGCTCCTTGTACTGCGGGGATGCAATGGGATGGAAGGCGGTGTGAACGGCCGAGAGAGGGTGCACAGGTGCGAGCAGTTGCGTGACCCACCGCAGGCTTGAACAGCCCCATGCACATGTGGTCCTTATGCACAGAGAGTTGCACAGCACAAAACTCGCATATGCAAAGGAATACCGGGGGTCTGCGCTGGCACCAGCCCGCCGCTCAGTTTAAGTCGCCACACAGAGGACACCGAGGCACACCCACTGACGCACATGCAGCAGGCATCCGCATACATCAGCTGCCCGACACAGAAGCAATTGACTAACAACCAAATCCGCACCTCCAGGGCGAACTCGAGCAGCGAGTCGATCATGGAGCCCTGCAGCAGGTGCGGCACCAGGCCCAGCTCCTGCAGCTTGGAGCACTGCAGGGGGACAAGGGGAGGAACATGCGAGGGAGCGCACGTGTGAGGTGGGCATGCATGCGGGAGGCACATGTAAGGGGCAGCACAGGTAAAGGATGTCATGCTCTTGGGTCGGCACGGACGGCGCGAGGGACTCTCTGGCTTCGGTTGGTCAATTGCCAGCGGTGGGATGGCAGCATGATGGATTGCAACGAGCGCAGCGGCCGCACACGAGAGCTGTTGCCGCTGCAAATCTGCTATAGTGCTCAACAGTGCGACCCACCTTGGCATTGTAGTAGTGCTCCTGTTTGGGGCGGTGAAAAGGGAGGAGCAGATGGGAGGGAGAGTGAGGCTGGTGTAAGTGCCTCGCCAGTGGGCGCGGGCAGGGACTGCGCAGGCAAATGCCTGCGTGCACTGCCACGGCATAGCACAGCAGGCGGCACAAGAAGAGGCTCGGCAGGTCAGCTGGTTGCTGCTGGTTGCTGCTGGTTGCTGAGTGCTCCCCTGCCCAGCCCCAAACCCACCTCAGCCTCAACGCGGGGGTTGGGGATGCTGATAGTCTGCAGGGCAGGAAACAAGAACAGCCGCACGTGTGAGTCTGGGTTCCCGCGCTGCGCTGCTGGCTGACCATGCGGTTGGTCAAACCTGGTCAACGCAGCAGCAGCACCTGCGCCTGCAGCCAGTGTGTTGCTCACCTACACAAGCAGGTGCTCAGTCAGATGGCCAACTAACAGCCTAAAGGCTCAGCAATGCGGGGTCAAACGGCCCGGTCAAACCTGGTCAACCAAACATGTTCTCTTGCAGCACCCACCTCCACATCGAGGCCCAGCTTCTTGCCCTCCTCCGTCACAATGCGCGCCAGGTCGTTCACGCTGCAAAGGCAGAGCGAATTGGGCGATGCGGCAATTGGAGAGTGCCAGAGTGCATGCATTGTAATTGTAAGCTAAACAGGAGCCCTCCCCCGCCACGATGTGCGCCAGGTCATTCACGCTGCAACAGGAACGGAAGGGGCATTACCTCATTGCGAACATCAAAACACACTCGCCCACCCGTTCAGGGAGCACTATTGTACTCTAGCCTGCCTGCCCATCTGAACTGCTCATGCACTGAACATGCCATCTGGAGACAATACCAGCACACACAGACTGCAACTAACCCCACCTGAACTGCTCGGTGAACTGGTTGAAGACGCGCATCTGCTCGCCGCGCGCCGGCGGGTTGTCAATGGCAATCTGCGGGCCGGCCAAGAATGGAAACACAAGCGGGCTCGGAACCAGAGGCAAGTGGCATCGCTGTTGCAAAACGAAGCACAGCAGCGCACACCTGTGCATACCCTCCTGCCCTGCTGTGCAACTGCCGCTCTGCTCTCCCCAAAGCACACATCACACCACTAAGCTCCAAAATGCCTTCGCAGTTAATGCGCTGCGCACCTGGATGCAGCGCATGGTGTCACGATTGTCCAACGCGGCTGGCCGCCCTTTGCACCCAAAACAACACACACAATTACCCAACCAACAAACTGCACTTCTGTTCCTTTACGCACCTGGATGCAGCGCACGGTGTCACGGATGTCCAGGAAGCCGCGGGTCTGGCCGCCCTTGCCGTACACGGTCAGGGGGTGGCCCACCGCCGCCTGCACCACAAAGCGGTTCAGGGCTGCGAGGGAACAAGGGGTGCATAGACACTGGTAAGGTGGGCGGCAACGCACTTGCAAGGTCAACGGGTGGCGTGCTGGAGAAAATGCAAAGGCATGTACACATGACTAAAACGATTCAATTCAGCAGCCAGCATCAATCGGCGTCCAGAGAGTCTGCATTGGCTACACGTTCCAGACAGAGACAGCCCCCGCCTTGCTGAAAATGCGACGTAACCTGCCCCTTGCAACCCTTGGCCACAGAAAGCATGCTACAGTATCCACGGAGGTTGAGCTCACCAGTGCCGAAGATGCCGTCGTAGTCGTAGCGGTTGATGAGGGCGCGGTCAGCCATCGTCTCCTCGGTGCGCACGCCGTACACCACACCCTGCAAATGAGTGGGATGGAGTGCAGCACTGTTTGCGTCTGCAAACGATGGCTGTGTGTGCTGCAGTACACAAAATGCACCTCGCAGTGGGCATTGTTTGCATGAAACCTGTGGAATTGAAACCCACCTGGTTGAGGTCGGTGATGGGGATCTTCCAGGCGCGGGCCGCAAAGTGCATGTTGTGGCTGTCGTGCACCTTGGACAGGTGGTAGAAGGAGCCGGCCTGCGGGACAAGTCGAGCACACAAAAACATGCAAATTGGTTTCAAGCGGGCTCCACGTGCCGCAGAGGCAGTCACAGCTGCTGGTGCAGCGAACCGGCCAAAAACCAAAGAGCATGGCGGGCCACCGCCACGGTGGCCCGCCACAGCATCAGCCGACACTCACGCCAGTGCAGCGGCAGGCAGCATGACCATAATTGCATGCCCTCCCTGGCTGGGAGAATGTGCCGGTTTGCCTGCTTGGGGTAGGGCAGCGTGTCTGTGCCGCAGCACCGCCACCACCAAAGCATCAGCAGGAACACCACTTCAAGCGCACTCGCACCGTGCAAGTCACTAGCAGGCATTTTACTGGTGCAGTACCACAATAGCAAAGCCCAGTTGGCTTGCCTGCTTGGGGTAGGGCAGCGTGTTGGTGCGGCGCCGCTGCTGCTCCGCACACAGCAACAAGATCAATAATCACCATTGCAAACATTGCAGAGGAAATTGTGCCTGCTTGCCTGCTTGGGGTAGGGCAGCGTGTCGGTGCGGCCGTTGTGGGTGATGGTGATGTAGCCCTCCTCAATGTCGATGTTGGGGGTGCCTGCAACAGATGACGAATCAGTTTGCAGGACCGTTGTGCTGCAATGCATGTTCGTACACTGCTGCAGAAAGGGCCCCGGGCCAGCACACTAGCTGGGCAAGCATGCAACCGAAACAGCGGTTGCTTGACAACTCACCGTACTCGCCCATTGTGCCCAGCTTGACCATGTGGCAGTCGGGGTTGAACTCCTGCAGCCAAGGTGCACAATGACATGAACAGAGGTGAACCTGCAACGTCCATGCGAAGCGCCACACCGGCTACACCTCATTCCACCCCTCGCATTCCTGTGGCTACACCACCGCCAGCGAGACATAACCCACCTTGATGGCGTACAGCACGTTGATGGTGCCCAGCACGTTGTTGCTCTGGGTGTAGACAGCGTGCTGGCGGTCAATCATGGAGTAAGGGGCGCTGCAGAGGGGTGAAGGAGAGATGAGGGGGGCACAGGCACCTTTGATGAGTGCCATCAGCAGATGACACATCAGGTTAGGCCGTGGCGATGAAGCATGGCGACTTCATATGGCACTTGCCCTGCTCGCCAAGTTCCGCGCAGCAGTGCAAACCAATGCGCCATCATTCTGCTTTGCTTCCAAGCAAAAGCAGCGCTCACCTGCGCTGCTCGCCAAAGTGCACCACGGCATCAGGCTTGAAGGCCTGGAAGGTCTGCAGGCATGGGAGGAGTGCAGAACGACACCGGCCTTCAAGCATCGTGTGTCCAGCAAATGCTTGAAAAACTCCCCTTGATACCCATCCAGTCCACAGCAGCAAGTCGGCACTATAGGCTTCCACACTGGGGACCGCATGGTGCGCAACCAGAAGAGGTAACTGCAGTTATCTTCACACCTGGCTGAGGAACTCCCAGTCGCAGATGTCTCCCACTTGCAGGTCGATGTGCTTGCCGCTGACCTCGCCCCACCTGCAGGGCATTGGTATGAGTCAACCGTGGGCAACCGCAGAGAATAATAACCAGCTGCACCACAGCAAGGCGCAGCAGCGGCAGCAGCGGCAGCAGCAGCGGCCAGCAGCAGCGCGGCCGGGCATCTCGGCTCCCTGCCACATGTCTTGCACATCAGTCATGTCTGCTAAGCACAAACCCAATCAAATCGTCTGGCTGCCAAGAGTGAAAACCCAAGCTCACTTGCGCACGCGGTCGTGGGCAGAGGCAATGGGCGTGAGGGTGTCAAGGCCCAGCTGCGTGAGCACAAGCAAGAGTGTGTTGAAGCATCGCCCGCCCATGGCTGGTGTTGGCAAGACTTGGCACAACCGCTCATGCGACAATTGGCAGAGGCAGCAATTTGGGCAATCAACTGTTGTGCAGTAGTGCATAGGCATCAACGACATAACGCGGCCCATGCGTGCAGGTTGTACGTGCGCTGCAGCAGGCATCTGTGCAGGCAGCCCACCCAGCCCAGCGACTGACATGGATGGCGCACGTGTGTCAAACTGCTGAACATTCAGTGCCCACCTGCAGGTCGTAGTTGCGGCGAACCAAGTTGTCCACAATCTGTACGTTGTAGCCGCGCGCTGCAGCACGCGCAGGAGAATCGGTGGCAGCAGTTGACTGGGTGAATGCAAACTGAGACGGAAGCAACAGGGGAGCGACCAGCCAGGCAGGGGGCTCGCACATCACTGGCGAAACAAAGTAGCAGTGCAACCCAGGCAGCCCTGCAGGAATGCCTTCCTCCGTGGCCAGCCAGCACTGCCCCAGCAATTGCAACTCCAGGCCCCAAACGCCTCAGTACAGCAGCACCATGGTGCAACCCAACAATTGCTGCAGCCCGCCCCAAGCCCCTCCTCTCTTCCCCACCCGACAGGTGCAGCGCGGTGGCCCAGCCGCAGTAGCCATCGCCTCCAATGATCATCACCCGAGTGCCGCCGCCGTTGGTGTGAGCAGCGCCCGGCACAGGCGGCGCCTCAGTGGTGGCAGCCTCAGCGCTCACACGGCGGGCGGCAGAGCGACGGCTGGCGGCTGCGGCATGCTGCTGCTGCTGCTGAGCGGCCCGCGGGGCGCGCAGGGCTGCGAGGACAGAGACGGGCAAATTAGGCGGGGGTGAGCTGCGGGCGGCAGCCGCCGGCACCGCCGCCGCTGCCGCTGGCACAGCCAACCTGGCCGATTGCGGTGGACGTCTGATCGAGCCCCAAACACCACCTGCCTCCTCTGCAGCCACGCCCCTGCCCTGCGCGCACCTGCAGCGCCGGGGGTGAGGCTGGCACGGCGGCCCTCCGCCACGCGGACCGCTTGGAGACCTGCAGGGGGCGGCAATTGGTCGTTGTGGCGCCCTGCAAGCATAAATGCGCCACCCGCGGCCCTGCAGCAGCCCCACTCACTGGCGCTGGCGCTGGCGAGCATAGCTGCGCTGCTGGCAAGTGCAGGGAGGTGCAACACAACGATCGCTGCGCTCCAGGGCGCCGATCATTCAACTCGCCTGATCCCATTACCCATGCGGCATCATGCTCGCTGGCTCTCGCTGGCCCCTCCCTGAACCTGTGAGCCTCACCGACGGGCGTGGTGGATTTCTTTGAACGTCAATTGAGCGTTGATGTGACGGGCGGGCGCAGACAGATGCCACCTGCCGCCGCCTGTCGCCGCCGCTGCCGCCGCCGCCCCTGCCGCTGCCAAATGCTTCAGCGACCGATGCAGGCATGGTAATGATTGCTGCACGAAGCAATTGCTTGTGGACGGAGTGACTACGCAGACGCACATAGCTGGAGCAGGTAGGCGCGCTGCATGTGCCGATCGGCAGGAGCAGCAGTAGCAGCCCGCAGCTTGACAGATGGTGAGGTGCCCCAGGCCATTTGATGATGTGCTGCATGCAAACTGGATGTCTTTCAACTCCCTCGTTAGACCAGCGCATCTTGGGAGTGCCAGAAAGGAACTTTGGGCCATGCGAGCATCAGCGGGTGTAGAACGCCTCGCTTTCGCAACCGCTGCAGGAGGGCATCAGCAAGCAACAGACCACCGTAGGAAATTACACTGATCCAGAAAACGCCCTCACGCACAGACGCAGAACTGCTTGGAATCAGCCTGCAAGAGCGAGCATGTCTGCTGCTCTGCTGCTCGTCCTTTTAGCAGCAGCTGGGGGCCAGCTGGGGCCAGAGAGGGGCCAGCAACCACTCGCTGCCTGCTACAGCGCCGGCCGCCTGCGGAAGACCACTGATGCAGGGTCAGCTGCTACTGCGTGGCAGGGCTGCTGCCGCCGCCGGATGAGCCGCCCGCTCCGTCCTCAGTGGCCGCTGGGTCCGGCGGTGCTGCTGCCCCCGCACCGTCCACAGCAGGAATCATCCGGCTCTCAGTCACAACCCAGTCCGGACCAGAAAGGCCTCACCGCTGCCTGTGCAACCAAGTTGAGCAGGACATCCCTGGCAGTAGCCGCCCGCTCCGCGGTGTACGCCATCAGATCGGTATAAGAAGACTCCGAGTCCTCAGCAGTGGCTGGACTGCTCTCCAGGCGGGCGGGGCCTGCCTCCGCCTCCATTGCTCACGATATGCAGGCAGCAACAGCCCCTTCGAATGAATGGCCCGGCAGCAAGTGATCCGTGGTCCTCCTGCCTTGCCACATGCGCTGCTGCAACTCCGGTGCCCGCTTGCGACCGAAGCTGCTGCACAGAGTTGGCCGCTCATGCCGCTCCCCCTGCCATCACGAAAAGCTTTCCACATGCAGCTGCGCAGCTGAGTGGTGATTGTTCACTCACATGAGTTGTGCATTGCGCAGGTATGGTGCGTCCCAAGACAACATTTCTCCTGGTCAAACATTGCACCGCATTCGATGTGACAGATGTTGGCCCCTCTGCTAGCAGCGCTGCATGCCGCCACTCTCAAGCGCCACAGCCCTGTCTGCCGTGGCTGCCGCTGTGCAACTCCGCACTGGCCCAGTGACGACATTACACGCAGTGGCAACAAACTAAGCTTACAAGACCAGTTCAGAACCACTCAAACACACAGTATGGGTGCCCGACCGCCTCCCATCATACAGGGTCGGCTACGCAGCCCCAGCAAACACTCTCTCATCCCAAAGACACATCAGGGATCACGGGCAGCTGCGACGTGCTCCATGCCCGCAAGCCGCACAGAGCCGAGCAGCCGCCAGCTGCGCCCCACGCTATCAATGCCAGTTCAGCGCCGCCCGCTGCGCGCCGGCTTGGCCAGAGCCGCCTTCTCGTTGCGAGCCTTGGAGCCCTGCGGTGCGGGGTCCGTGGTGACCCACACAGGCACAGCGGGTGCAGCGTTGCCCTCTGGCACGCACACAGGGCCCCACACCACCGCCGCCGGCGGCGATGCCACGGTGCGGTCGGTCTTGGAGGCCAGCTTGCCGGCGTCGTGCAGCTTGCTGTCGGCCAGCAGGCGCTCAGCGGCGGCCGAGGGCGTGTGCAGCTCCAGGAACTGATCCCTGTGGATGTACGAGGGCAGCATGGCGGTGCATGGTGAGCACAGCGCAGAGGCACTTCGTGGCTGGTTAGACCATGCCTGCAAGCTGGTGTCACTCGATTGGCAGCTGCCTCAGTGGAGGCAATCACACCCCCTGGGGGTCAGCCGCACTCGCAAGTCCAGCCAAAAGCAGCAAGGGGAACCACCTCTCACCGGCAAAACACTGCTGTAGAGCCGTCGGCCGTCAAGCAGAACAGCTTCCAGCGGCACATGCGCACGCGGACAATGCCCTGCAGCCATGGGACGGCAGATATACTTAAGTAGAATTGACTGTATGGATGACAGCAACTGCAGGACTGCCGTGTTATGTGCACAACCCTGAGCAAGACCTCAAAATGCAAAACATACATGCACAAACCATAGCAATACCTCGCACCGTAGCAGCCATGGAGTCCCACACGCCCTCGCCCAGGCATGCAGTCACGCCGCGCTGTGCCGCATGCCACAGCAGAGCCGCCGGCAGCGGGTCCGTGAACTGCGTGAGCGCAAAGGCGTCGGCTGCGGCGGCGCGGGGCTCTGCCGCCCACAGCACCCGCACGCACACCGCCGCCATGCCCGCCTTGCGCTGCGTGCTGGCCGACGGACGGCCCACAAAGGCCAGCATCTCGCCCTCGCCGTCCTCAGTGCCGCACATGCCGACTGCTAGGCAGCTCACCACGCCTGCTGCGCTGCCGCACGCCAGCTGGTTGGGCGCCTCCCAGATGCCGCCGCAGCTGTCGCCCGTGTTGCCTGTCAGCTCCTTCCACTGCACGGTGGCAGAGGCAGCGGCAGGGAGTACTTCATGTGGTTTGGAGGCGTTGAGCGGCGCATAATTTTGCACAGAACCGGGCAAGCACCGCTGAGAGCAGAGTAACATACCAGCCATCAGCCAGCACCATGCAAGCAGAGGTAAGGCGGAAGGCCACTGCCCGCACCACAGAGGCCCGCCACGCCAGGGTTCCGGCCAGCATCTGCAGGTCACCACCGGCTGTGCCGCAGGTGGCTAGCGAGGCCAGCACACCAATGGTGGGGGCATCATGGCCGACCCAAAACTCCCCATCGTGCAGCAGCATGGGCAGCTGCAGGCAGTGGTGGAAGGGGAAGCACAGAGAGAGAGAGAGTTGCCTTGAGCGGCGTGAGCAGCATGTGAAGGATGCTGGCTGTGTGGCTCGATGTGGCCCTCACAGCAGCGCATTACTTTCACACCAAGCAACTTCAGTTGCTAGCCCTGCACTCACCTGAGTGAACTCCACCTCGCCCAGCGGCGCCCCAGGGGCGGGTTTGGCCCCCAGAGCATGCGTCCGCTTCTGCAGAACTTGGGGGTTGTGACTGGCAGCAGTGTTGCCAACAGCTTGGAGGGCAAGCCGATCATCATGTCAAGCAGCTCAGCAGGCATGGTGCAGCAGTCCCTGGCCCCAGTCATCATGTGTGTCCTCCCAACCAACCCGACAACCGCGGCATGGGGAGAGGAGTAGCAGGCAGCAGCACTCGAATGCTCACGAGCGATGGCAAGGACCATGTACCACGGCATGTGCACCAGCTGGCCGTCGGGCACCTCAATGCAGCTGGTGGCCCCACTGTCGGCACTCAGCACAGTGCAGCGCTGTGCCACAAACGCGTCAAAATCCTGCCCCGCAGCAGGGGCCGGCCGCGGCGGCTGCACCTCCCAGTCTGTGGTGTCGATTGTGCGCACCTGCTGGGCGCCCTTGCTGGCGCCAGCTGCTGCAGCACCACCCCTGGATGTGCAGCCAGCAGGTGGCTGCCGTGACCTGCGGCCTGTGGAGCAGGAAGGCAGGGAGGCGGTGGGCTGCCCACGGGAGGCGGTGGACTGGCCGCCAGCCCAGCTGGCGGCGTCGTCGCCACTGCTGCCCTCGGGCTGCTGGTGTGTGTGAGCCCGCAGGCTGCGCCCTCCTGAGCGGCGGCTGGGGGCAGCTTCCAGGGCCGATGCGCCTGCCCAATCGCTGCTGCCTGCGGCGCGGCGGCTGGAGCGCCTCAGCTGGTCCTGCATGCCGCGTGACTGCACGCCGCCGCGCCTGCTCCGCGGCCAGAGCTCCTGCTCGTCCTCCTCGCCGCTGCTGCTGTCCTCCAAGCTGCATTCTGCATGCTCCCACTGGTAGCCACCACGGCGCCGGCTGCCACCCAGCAGCCTGCGGCTGTCGCTGCTGCGGCTGCTGGTGGGTGCTGCGCCGCCTCGCAGGCTGCGCCTGGATGGGAAGCCGGCTGGCTCTCGATCGCCGCTGTCGTCCTCCTCGCTCTCAGCTATCACTGCCTGCTGGCGGCGGGCAGCGGCTGCACCTGCGCGCCACGCCTGCCTGCGCAGCTCCTCCTCGGCAAGGTGCAGCTGTCGGCGCAGCGCGCAGTTCTCAAGCTGAGCGTGCCTGAGGCGCGTCTCCTGCCGGTCAGCCGCTCGCATCGAGAGGCTGCCCATGCCATGCACCAGCTGCTGCATCGGGTCTGCAGGCCGCAGCGCACCACCAGTGCCGGTGCTGGTGCCAGGCTCCGCCGCCGCATCACTGTCCTCTGAGTTCAGCTGCCCAGGCTGCTGCGCCGGTGGTGCTGCAAAGGTCACACGACGCTGCCGCCGGCCGCCAGCGGCAGCAGCAGGCGGGCTGTCCACCGCTGGGGCGACGCAGGCCCGCTCCCGCCGCTCCTGCCTCTGCTGCTGCCGGTTGAGCGGCGACAGCGGGTGGCGCTCCTCGCCATCCTCGTCCTCTGCCTGCTCTTGCTGCTCCCTGCTCTGCTGCTGCCGGTTGAACGGCGACAGTGGCGGCGGGCTGGCTGGCCCGAACTGGCCCCGCTGCAGCGGCAGCCGGTGGCGCTCCTCGCCAGACTCAGCCTCTGCTCCCTGCTGCCGCTGCTGCTGCCGCTGTTTCTGCTGCTGCTGGGCGGGGCTGCCGCCGCCGAGCTGGTCGTCTGCCATGCCCTCGATGGCTGCTGGCTCCGGTGCGGTTGCTCCTACAGCACCCACGGCGGCCGGAAGTGCTGCTGGCAGCTCCGCCGGGTGCACCTCGTCCTCGCCATCACCTAGGTCTAACATGCGCACCGGATCGTCTGGCGGTGACTCCTGCCACGTGTGCAGGGCAAGAAAGGGAGCAGTCAGCAGCCAGTGGCGGCAAGGCGGGAACTGGTAGTGGCGGCGGCGGCGGCGGGGGCGGCGGCGCGACCGCGGCAGGGCCGACAGCTGATCGAATTGAAGCGCGTTCCAGGTCAGCAAAACGTTTTGGCATAAAGGCCTGACCACTGCCTGGGCGAAGTCGTTGCACATCCGCGCCCTGAAGCCTGCCGTCCGCCTCGCGCTGTAGGCCTCCAGATCAGGAGAGGTGGATGACTCCGAGGTGGCAGTGGCTGGGGTGCCCGCCGGAGTGCGCTCCGGGCTGGCGGGGCCTGCCTCCGCCTCCATCGCGCCTGGCACCAAAAAAACAATATCTGATCGAATTGCGGGAAGCAAAACAGGCAGGCGGACGCCAACGAGGCCTCAACTCCATGCGCCGCGCTGCGCCCACCGGCGGGCGCGTCTTACGCCGCCGGGCAGCATGCCCCTTGCCTTGCTGTGCAGGTCTACAGGCATCACAGGCTACTTTACGAGCGATTAAACAAGCTATACACACACTTCATGCATTTTGTGTTTCTGTGCTGCCTCCAGCTCTACCTCCAGCTCTATGGCAGCATCGCCGGTTGCCGCCTGCCATTGTGCTGCGGCTGCTGCACTGCTGGCCTCGGCAGCCGCCCAAACATGCCTGCCGCACAGCCGGCTGTGAGGCCGCTTGCCGCCGCGTATCGGCCGCCGCGGCACCTGCTGCAGGTAGCTGCGTGCCCCGCCACCAGCTGGGCGCAGGCAGCATGCTGCTCGGCAGGCTCACGCGCGGCGCACCATCGGCAGCAGCAGCTGGATTGCCGCCTTGGCGCTCCGCATCGCCGCCTCCCAAATCTGCACAGACTTCTTCATGGCTTCTTTGGGGGGCAGGGCGGCCAGGGCAGCCAGGTCCAGCGCCCCCGCCTTAACCTGCAGGCAGGGATGGCAGCAGGTTGTTGGTGAACGTTTTGGGGGCGATCGCAGAGAAGGCAGGCTGGAGGGGCTGCCATTTCCACCAGCGTGTTGGCAGCTGAGGCGAAGCACACAAGCGCAGAGCCTTGGTTGCAGCTAGCCGGCTTGCCTGCTGCCAACACAGAGTGGCGGCCAGCTTTGACACTGGCTGTCTACTACACCTGCTGATCAGCTGTACAAGCTCCCCAGTGCCACTTGGCTGGGACACGCTGTCTTGCACCACAACGCACCGAGAGGGACTCGAAGGCAGCAGACAGCGAGTCGCGCTGCTCCTGGCCCGCAGGCCGCGCCTCCTCCATCGCCAGGAGGGTCTGCTCCAGCATCTGCGTGGCATGGCGGCGCAGGCGGCGAATTGATTAGGCAAACCGCCACACCGGCACCATGGCGGGCAGGCAGCAAGCAGGTTGGGGTGTGCCATGCAGCTCCTGCACCCAGCGCGCCTGGCGCTGCAAGCCCATCCGGGTCATGCAGCATGGCAGTTCTGCAGGGTTGCTCAAGGACCTCCGATGCCCAAACACACCTTGTGGTAGGAGGCCAGCAGCTCAGCCGGCACCTCGCCGTGCAGGCTGCGAATCATGTTCACCATCGCGCGGGTGGCGGTCTGCTGGGTGACCAGCCCGTCAGCCAGCGCGGCCAGCTGGTCCATCGCGCCCCCCAGGGCCGCCTGCTCAGTTGGCATGAGCATGCGGCAGCCGATCAGCATCTCCTGCAGCCGGCTCAGCGGGTTCAGCCAGCCCTCTGCAGCGGGTTCAAACGAAGGAGGAGGTGCAGCAAAACTTCGGAAGCAAGTTGCGCAGGCAAAGCAGGGAAGCTCGAGGCCGGGCCAACAAAAAGCCTATGCTGAGCAACCCTACAGTGCTGCCGCAGCAAGCGCAATATCATTAAGCATGCAAAGGTGCACCCAGTCGCCTGCCTCGCTGCAGGCAAGCACAAACGTTGGCTGGCAGGCAGAGGCTGGCAGCAAGCGACCAGGACGGCAGTGCTCGCCCACTGGCCCACCAACACAAGCAGGCACACCCACCAGGCAGCCAGTCCATCACGCGCTGGAAGGCCTGCTTGGCGCGGGGGTCATCCTCGGCGATGGAGCCCAGGAGGCTGACTCGGGCCAGCCAGTACGTGGCCACCTTCACGTTGTCGAGCACGCCAGTGAAAATGAACTTCTTGTGGCGCGCCAGCGAGCGCAGCACCTGCACGCCAGAACGGAAATGGAAGGTACATGTTTACACTCTCGCGCAAAGCGCCCAGCTTCACAGAGTTTGCAACGCCACACCTTCTCCTAACACTTCCCGCCAGCTGTCCCAGCCGCAGCAGGGCATGCGTGTCAAGGCTGCAGTGCTGTGCTGCCCTGTCACTGCTTGGCAAGCACGCCCTGCGCTACCCCTCACCTGCGGCCAGTGCGCCTGCTCCTCGCTGCCCAGGTGCAGCCCCGTCAGCTCCATCATGGACGAGGCCGCGTACACCTTGGGCATGTCGCTCGCACGCATCAGTGCGTGGAAGTCGCCAGCAGGGGCTGCGGCGGGTGGAGGGGGATGGGAAAAGAGAAGAGCAACTGTGGGTGAACAATGGAAGGACGGTGCGTGGCAGCGGCAAAACGTGAACGGCCACAAGCACTGAAAAGCACAATGTGTCCGGGCGGCACGCGGAGGTGCGCTCTACGCAATGCAGAGCGGGAAGCTGTCGCAAGTTGCCGCCTGCTGATGCAGTTCACAGCGCATTTGCCTCTGCCCAGCAAGCCAGCCCTCTTCCGGCCTCAAGGCAGGTGGCAGATGCAGGCGCCCAAGCCGGTGCCCAGTGGCAACAGCATGAGCACTCACCGGCAGCCAGCAGGTCGGCCAGTGCAGTGCTGTGGCGGTCCTTTGCGGCGCTCATCGCGGCGGTCTTGAACGGCGACTCCTGAGGCAGGGCAGGTCGAGCACGGCACGTCAGGCATAGCATGTCATGCATGGCATTGCACGGTCCCGAGAGGAGAGCGACAATGTGGCTGCCGCTGAGCCCGCTGCCCCACACTGCATCTGTTGGGACCTGCTGCCAAATTGGAGCCCTTGCCCGCGCACCGGCATGCCCTCCAGCGCGACCAGCACTGCCGGCCTGCCGCGAGCTTGCACCGCCTCGACAGCCAGCAGGGCATCGACATCCATCAGCAGGCCGCGGTCGATCTGGGCCGCCACTGCAGCCATGCCCGAGGGCAGCACCTGCTTGGCTGCAGTGGGCATCAGAAGGATGGGGCGTGCACGTCGAGACAGCGCATGAATGGCCGGGCTGCGATGAAGGAGCTCATGCTGCAGGCATGCATGCTGGGGGCCGCCTTCCACACCGAAAGGCAGGGCAGCCAGCCTGAAAAACTGGCTGATATCCTGGCCACCCACGGCTGAGCCGGGCGTGCTGCTTCATGTTGCTCCCATGCTGTACATGCTCAGCCCCAAAACCGCTGCAGGCACCACAAGAGAAGAGCAGCACTCACTCAGGGACAGCAGCAGATCCACGTCATCAGCCCGCTTGTTCAGCCCGTTGGCCATGCCGCGCAGTGTGGAGTGCGACATCAGCATCACCTCGCCCAGGCCACCTGCCTGGCAGAAGCAGCAGAAGGACAAAGACAGGGCGGCGGGGTGAGCGTTGGTTGCTAGATCCACTTGTGCCGCCGCTGCCGCCGCTGGTGCTGCTACGTGCTGCTGGTGCCACGACAGCTGCAGCTCTGGTGCCACGACAGCCGCTGCTTCTGTTGATGTCCTGCTGGCCCCCAGTACACATCCATTCAACCAACCACTCAACCTGGCCCCCGCAACGCAGAGGCCTACTCACATAGTCCGCCGTCTTCTGAAAGCTGAGGGCCAGAGTGGCGGTGTTGACGGCAATGCTCCCGCCCACATCGATCACCTCGGCGTGGTCTCCCAGCTCCAGCCGCTCGTTCAGCTCCACCAGCTGCCAAGGCAGGGGGAGGGCAGGGGGAATAGAGGCGTCAAACATGGGCCATGCCATGTCATGCCATGTCATGCCTGTCTGCCATGCCATGGGGCCCATGGTGCGACCACACTCAGATTCAATGCTGCTTGCAAACAGGCTGCATTCCAGCTGGGAATGCAGTGCAACTAAGTAATGGCAAACGCAATATGCTGCAGGATGCTGAGTGATCACATGCACAACTGGCAGCCACAAAGACTGAAAATGAGCTTGCTGGCGGCGATGCCGACTGCTGCTGCGGTAGACAGCTGTGCAACAACAGCGCTCACCGCACCCTTCCCTCGCCTTGCCTGCCATGGCAGGAACAGTTGGCCTCACCCAGCTAGTCTAGCCTTAACAGCTAGGTGCCAGCCCCTAAGGGCCCAACTTCATTGATCATGAGAGAATGAAAGTCAGCCTCACCTGCTCCTCTAGCGCCGCCACTCCATGAGCGGCCTGAGCCGCCTGCAGCTCCAGCGCCGTCGCGTTGCGCTTGCCTTCGCGAGCGGAGGACATCATCTGCAGTGGGACGGGCGAGCCCATCTCAATCCCAACAGAATCAAGCATGCCGTGTACAGCGCGAAACAGGGAGGTGCCGCTGGTGCAGTGCCCGTTGGGTCCAGGGGAGGCCAGGAGCACTCGCACCGCCATCCCTCGACAACACGCCAGCTGCAACAGATTTGTGAGGCAGAAGCAGCAACCCAGGTACAGCTGGCATCCAGACCCCAGACTCACGTCGGTCAGGTTGTTCAGGCCCACCACCGCAAACTGCACCATGTTGGCGGGCTCCGTCAGCTCAGGGTCCTCCTGTGATGCCTGCGTCAATGCCTTGTGTGCCTGGTTCCCGATGTCGATGACGCGCAGGCTGGCATCCGCCAGGCGGTCCGCCACGCCCACCAGGGCCGCCACGCGCGCAGACGGGGCCGCTGCGGCAGCCTGCGGGCGGCAGTCAGGAGCGGGAGGCGCACTCGATCAAATGATGATGTGGCAGCCTTGCTGGCACCTGCGCTTGCACTGCAAGGCATCATGGCGGGAGGCATAGCTGCGCCAAGCAGGTAGGAGGCTGTGCATGCACGAACGACCAGCTGCAGGCACGGCATGGTTGGGGCAGCTGGCTTGTCCACACCTGCTCTGCTGCAGGCGCCCCTCCGGCAGCTGGCTCTGCCGGCGCCTCGGCTTGCAGCACAACGCCCTCCTCGCCAGCCTGTGTGTTGAAGGTAGGTGATGTATCGAGTCAAATAGTGCCGATAGCACCATGCACGCCAAGTTGAAATGATGCACCACAAGCAGCAGAGTCCCTTGCTGCTGCATGGCAACGCAGCTTGTCAGTGGTGAGACGGCGCAAGCAGCTGGTTTGCTGAACGCTGATGCAGCAAGGCAGCAGAGCTGCACACATGCCCACCTGCCCTGCTGCGGGTGCTCCTTCTGCGTCTGGCTCCTCGGGCGTCTCTTTCTGCAGCACGTCGTCTAGATCTTTCTCCACCTTCACTGCCATCCGGCCGGGCAGGCCCTGCGGCAGGAAGGGCAGGGGCCAGCCAGGGCAGGGGCGACACCCAGTGAGGTTCGAGCACCGGCACGGTGCGCTCATCACGCTGCGCTGGGGCATGCTGCGCTGGGCATGCTGCGCTGGGCATGCTGCTCCACCTCGTGGCATCATGTTGGTCACAGAGCTCTAGAGCAGAAGCCGGTGCGTCCCGGCGATTGGTGGTCATCCATACCAGGGTCAGGCAGCAAAGCCCTGCCCAACCCTCCCCGACAGCGCACCTCGCCGTACAGCCGAGCCAGCTTCTGCACATTGGCGCCCGCGTGCCACTTGCCGCCTTCTCCCACATAAATGTCCTGCAGTGGCGGAGCAGAGGGCAGGAGCCAGGTGGGTGGCACCCGAAATGAAAGGGGCAACGCAGAACTTGCACCAGGGGCAGCGACAGTCCAAACTTGGAAGCCATAGCGACGGCAGCAGCATCAGCTGGCACAGCAGCGGCAGCGGCGGCGGCTGTGGAGCAACGGCGGCGGCGGCACATGCCAACGTTTGCCGCACAAGCGCTTCGCGCAGGCGCTCCATGTTGGTGTTGAGCTCCGGCAGGTTGGTCTTGCAGAGGCCGGCAGGAGGGGCCAGCAGGGTGGGCGCGCTCTGGACGATAAGGTTGAGCAGTCGGCCCAGGCATTTAGCCGCCGCGGGGCCCTGCACAACACAAGGTGGCAGCGTGGGTGCGTGCTGAGGCAATGTCGTGGTGGCAATCTGCTGAGCAGCAGGCAATGCAGGCGCGGCAGGCTGACACCCTGCAGGCAGCCAGCCACGCAGCAGCCAGCGCCCAGCATGGCCCCATTTAACGGCCCATACCGCCCAACAGTCCACAGGTGCGCTCACCGTGCACGGGTCGGGCAGGGACTTGAGCAAAGCTGCCAGGTGGCGGTGCACCAGATCAAAGGCCGCGATGTAGGCCGGGTCGGGCGGGCTGCCGGCGGCAGGCAGGCGCAGCGCATCCTCCAGCACTCCCTCCAGGTCGGTGGTGAAGCAGCGAGTATCGTTGAGCAGTATCTGGGGAGGAAGGGAGGGGGAAGGGCGAGGCAGGCGGGCAGGTGAGGGAGCCAGATCATGCCACACTGGCAGGCAGGCAGGGTTGGAGAGGCAGCTCCAGGCAGCCGCTGGCATCACAGTGTGAGGGTGGCCGCCCAATCTGGCATGCGCTGTATTTTGAGCAGGGTTGAGCAAGCAGATGCGATGGCAGCTGCCGCCAGACCGCCCCACGCCACCGGCAATCAGGGGCAGCTGTAGACAGGATCAGGTGCGGTCAGCGGCAAGCAGCGGAGCTGTCCGCACACCTGCAGCACCTCGTCGTGCGCCGCCTGCAGCTCTGGCTCGGCAGCGGCGTCCAGGGCGGTGCGCAGCGCCATGGCAGCCGCCACATGGGGCAGCTTTGACGTCTCTCTGGTCAGGGCAGGGAAGCGCTTCAGCGAGGCCGCCAGATACAGCATGGCGGCCTGCAGTGGGGCAAAAGAGAAGGGGCAGGGCGCACAGGCCTAGTTGGCGGCGTTGACAGTTTGCAAGCGGGTGGCACAGCCTGCGCAGCATGCACAGCGCAGCGGAGGGACGTCAGCGCTGCATGGCAGACAGTAGCAGTGCATACCCCACCCATCGCCCAGGCGCATGACTTGAGCAGAGGAAACTCACATCCTGCAAGTCTCACCACCAAGGGGGAATTAAGAATGGTGAAAACGCCTCACCTTGGACAGCTCCGTGTGTGTGCGGCGGTACACACCGCTGCTGCCGCTGCTGCTGCCGCGGCCTGCAGGGTCTACGGGGTCGCCGGCCAGCTGCCCATTCAGGATGTCCACTGCCTTTTCCAAGCACCTGCGGCTGCAAAGGGCAGGGCGTGCAGGGCGGTGGGGCAGGTGAGCAGCGCTCATGCTGTACATGAAGGCATGGCAGCTGGACTTGCCGGTGATGTCATGCCACACACCGCGCCCTGGTGCAACGCTGCCCAAACGCCTGCTGACGTCATGCCATGTGCTGCGCCGTCCAGCGGCGGCAGCGGCCGGCAAGGCACTCGCAGGAGATGCTTGGCGCTCACTTCTCAAAGGTGGGCTCCTGGCCTGGCTGCACCTTCTCGAGGTCATCAGTCAGGCGGCGCAGCAGCTCCAGCCGCACTTCAGGGTTGCAGCCGTGCAGCCCACGCTGCACAAGGGATGCATGGGGGAGCGAAGCGTGGCAGCGGTTGGGCCACGCAGCAGCTGGGAAGGCGAGGAGGCTCGCGGCAGCTGCGCGGCCCGAGCGGCGGCGGCGGCACGGCAGCGCGGCGGCGGGCGCTGCATCGCAGCACTCACCCACGCCATCTGCCCCGGCTTGGACGGCGGCTGGTCTCCAGGCGCATGGGCCTGCACACGAAGGGCAGGGGCGAGTGGCAACGACGTGTTGTGGAAGCTTCCAACGCACTGGGGGCAGCCAGCGTGGGACAGGGCTGCTCACCCTGCCCCTGCCCCCACTGCCCAGCCCCAGCAGTCCAGCCCGGTGCCAAACACGGCCTCAGCACACGCACTCACCTCTGCCGGCCGCTTGCTGCCTAAGCCAGGCGAGGACATGGTGCACGCTTGGACTGCACTGTGCAGGGACAGCAGCGGCGATCGGTGAGAGCTGAAAGGCAGGGGAGGGCCGCTGCACCAGGGGTGGCATGCTGGCGCTCATGCAGTGCCCATGCCGTGGGCGACAGCAGCCACACATCAAGCCGCACCAGCCAGCGCTGCTGCTTCATTGCCCAAGGGGCATGTTCGGAGGCAGAGCACGTGTTCCAGCAATGCGCGGCCCTGGTTGTACGATGCTGATCACAATCGATTGTGTGCTGTACAGAGTAAAGTGTGGAATGCAGAGCCAGATGTGTGTGCGCGCCAATGAACGGCTGCACGGCTGCAAATGGATCGAGCGCACATGGGTGCGCAGCCATGCAGCTGTGGCATTGACGAAGGCTTCATTTTTAAAGCATGTCGGTGAGGTGCAAATGCGCTCGAATGCTTACTGCTGGCCATGCGTTGCTGGTGCCGTGCCATGCGTTGGTGCTCCTGCTGTGCTGTGCATTGCTGTTGCTGAGCATGTGTTGCTGAATGCCATCGCTTCTGAGGTTGGGCCATGTGTGTTGTTGCTCACGGTTGCTGCGGCTGTGTTGCTGATTGCTGTCGCTAAGTTGCGCACTGCGGCTGCATGGCTGTTGCTGCTGCCATGCCGCAGTGGATTGTGTGACTGCTGATCCCCCCTTCACTTCGCGCGCTGATTGCTGATTCATCGCCGATCGCTGGTTGAATTTCATCGCTGCCATGCCCGGCAGGCTTGCCGCTCGGCGCTGGCACTGCTGCGCGCTCGTTTGTTGCAATTGCTGCCGCCGGCAGCATTCAGTGCTGTGCTATCCGCCCGTCGCCTACTGCCACCAGCTGCCGCCTGCCACCAGCCGCCTGCCTGCTGCCTGCGCTGCTGGGTGCGCATTCTGCGCTGCACGCTGTGTGCTGTGCCCTTGGCTGTGCAGCGCAGCAGCGGGCTGGCGCAGCGTCGCGGCTCCGCACAGCAGCCGGCTGTGCGGACGCGTCAGCTGCTGCTGCTGCTGGCCACGTTCTGCACAACGGGAGCAGGACAGGCACAGCGGTCGGCTGTCGAATGGAAGGAGCACCAATGCAAGCTTGCGGCGGCAGGGATGAAGGGCCAGCACGCACGCATTCTCGCATCCCAGCCAGCTGGACAATTCGCAGCAGCAAGAGCAGCCAGGCAGAACACGCAGGGGTGGCCGTTCATGGCGCATGTGAACACGCATGCACTCCCAGCAAACACACCGTGAACTTTTGCAGAGACAAAACAACAGTGATAGCAGAACACAACGCTTACGTGGTACATGCGGCCGGCTTGCACGCCCGCCTCCGCAGCCGCCGCGGACTGGCGCACCAGCTCAGTCACCTGCATGGGCACGCTTGCAACAGCTGGAATCCAAGCCATCCGCGGGCAACCATTGGCGAGCAGGGCATCCCCAGGCAGCAAATCTACATGAGAGCACAGATGCACTACGCGCGCCGCCACACCAAAGCGCACAGATCTCCTAAAGGACTGACAAATCCCCTACAGGAGCGACAGCAAGCCACGGGGCAATTCCAGCATCAGAGCGCGCACCTCCTCCGCCGCGCGCAGGCGCATTGCGTCCTCCTCCTTGGAGCTCTGCAAAGTATGTGATGGCGAAAGTGGTAGAGTCGAACCGCGGCAGCAGGCACCGATGAAGGCGAGCTACGGGGTATGTGCCAAACCCACGTTTGCAGAATGCATGGCAGCGCATGCGAGGTCATGCGGTTAACGCTTGACCGACGTCATGCTGTCCTTTGCTCTCCCGCTGGCGGCGCACTTTCAACTTAATAACAACAAAAATCCAGCCCTTGCCCTCACCTCGCGCATGGCCCGCTGCACCGAGGGCCGCACCACGTCGGGGGTGCCTGCGGCAGCAAGGAAATTTCCAGAAAGTCTGGCGTACTCCAGGTGTACAGTGCTTGATGTTGGCGGCAACGGCAGCAGCAACAGCAGCCTGCCGCTGCAGCTGCCGGCATTTTACAGCTGCCTTTGCAAGCAAGCAACATCCCTTGGGATCCATCCAAGTGACCGCAGACGTTGGAAATACGAATCACAGCAAGCGCATGCAGCGACACGCACCGGGCGGCCAGTTCAGGCCCAGGCGCACTGGCGACTTGCCGCGACCACCCAGGCATGCACGCGCTGTGCTGTGCGATGTCGAAATGCAACATGATCATTTTATTGGCTGACGCAAACAGCTGAAGCTTACAAGCATACACTTACCGGGCGGCCAGTGCAGGCCCAGGCGGATGGGGCGCATGCGGTCCAGGAAGAGCCAGGGGTGGGAGCCTGCATGAAAAGGGGAGGATGCGCATTTCAACAGAGCGTGGCGCAGAACTGCCCGCCGTGAGGCTTGTGTGAGCAGCTGCATGCGCTGCACGAAGAGCCAGGGGTGAGAGCCTGCAGGGAAGAAAAGGGGGATGGCATAGCCAGTGACAAGGCTGGCCAGGTTGGTAGCGGTACGGCGGGGCGCGTGCAATGCAGGATGCGCAGGGGTGGTAGCCCGCAGGCATGCAGGACGGTAAATGCATTGCATCATGGACACAACAATGGATGAAACGCTCACAGGTGAACTTTTTTTTCTTGTCCTTCATCTCTTTGCGCCAGTCCCACTTGGTGCAGCCCTGCAGTGGCAAAAGACGATGATAAAACAGGGGCAGCGTTACACGGCCGGCAGCTGCGTGGGCCCATGCTCTGATTTGGATTCAGAGCTGCTGCGCAAAGTGGCGGCGGCAGCGGCGGCAACAGCAGCGACCAGCGCTCATCAGAATCACGATCATCCAATGGCGCGAGAACAAGCAATTACGCTGCCCCTGCTGCGCACGCCCATCAAGACAGCGGCAGCAGCAGCAGCGGCAGCACCAACGGCAGCAACACTGAACGACACGCACCACAGGGGCCGCAGCCGCAATGGAAACGCTGAGAATTCAGTCAAATGTAACATCAGAACAGCCACTCACCGGTGCCCAGTGCTCCACGGGCGCCAGACCGATGGTGGGCAGCCCCAGGCGCGCCTGAATGGGAGGAAAGCATGGCAGGATATAGAATAAACAAGTGAGCAATGTTGATGCACACTTGCCACGGAGGCAGCACACCACCAGGAAGACTGTTTGCTCATCAAAGAACAGGCATTGGTGAATGCTCCTGTGAAGTGACATTGTATTGGGGGTCCGCACCTGCTCGCAGATGGTGTGGTACCACAGGCACAGCGTGGTGTCGTCCAGCGTGGGCAGCGCCTGCATTTTGAAGGGGGCAAGAAAGAATGCAACACCATGATTCAGGCGCGGCAGATGGCCAGCGTGGCGTCGTCCAGCGTGGGCAGCGCCTGCAGCATTGTGGCAGGGGAATAAGTGCAACAGCACGAATCAGGTGCGGCATATGGCCAGTGTGGCATTTTCCAGCGTGGGCAGCGCCTGTGGCATTACTTGCAGGAGGCAAATGCAACACAGTGGCTGCAGGGCAGCAGTGCACGCACTGCATGCGTGGCATGCACAGTGTGCAAGGTCCAATCTAATGCTGCAGAAATGTGGCAGGGTAATGCATTTGCTGCCAACCAACCGTCCTGCCCGGCTGCCCAGCCTGCCTCTCTCAGATGGCTGTCACACGATGCTTTCACCACAAAAAGAGGGGAGCTAGTACCGTATGGCAGTCGCCACCCACCGTCCAGCCCATCTCTCCGGCCAGCCCCTCGCCAAGCGGCGTGTTGCACACAAAGCCCGTCATCTCCCTGCAGCAGTGCGGTTGAGACCACAGAGAGAACATTTGACTGGCAGTCAGGACATTGCTGGCCAAAACGACGGGCATCTCCCTGCAGGAGGGCATCGGGAAGAATTCGAGCGTTCTGCAATGGTGTGGCGACATCGTCGTGCGGTGGGCTCTGGGCGGAGCTTAGCGGCTGCAGATGCATGCGCACAGCAACCCTGACTGAGCAGTGCGTCCAGGACCATGCAGTTCCAGCACCGAAATGCTGCTTCAATCAGCTCACAGGAAGATCTGCGCCAATGCACACAAGCAACACATTGATGATCGCAAGTAGTAGAAAATAGGGCTCACAGGAAGATCTGGGCCACGTGCGGGTCGATCGGCGGCAGGCTCTCGCGCCCGTTTTGTTGTGCAGAATATTCAGAAGCAAACAGCAAATTGCAGGTTGAGCTTACAAAAAAATCTGGGCCACGTGCGGGTCGATGGGCGGCAGGCTCTCGCGATCGTTGAACGTGCCAAACAGGGTGGGGGTGGTCACGCCCACCTGCACACATTGGTTCATATTTAAGACACAGATGCAGCCACAGCACAGCTGCTTGTGAACAGCAACAGCATTGAGAGGGTCCTGCATACATGCATGTGCCTGCTTAACAGGGACGGTGTGCTAACGCCCACCTGCACCAGTGCCTCACAGCAGTGCTGCACTAGTGAGCATAGCAGCAGAGGATGTGAGCATGCTGGGTGAGTGTTCACAATTTGGCAACGCCATTGGGTCGCATCCAGTTACTTGCAACAAGGCATTACTGCATTCTTTGGCTCACCAACTTGAGCCGCTCTCGCCAGTTGCACCGTCATCAACCGATGGCCATGGCACACACAAGCGTCAATTCTAAGATGCTAAATAAACAAAAAACAAACTCACCCCCTTGAGCCGCTCCAGCCAGTTGTCCCCCAGCAGCTCCTGCAGCCTGCGGAAGAATGCAACACTGGAATTCCGCTCTGTTGTGTTGAGTTGTGTTGTGTTATTTTGTGTTGTATGGAAGGTACCTTTTAGTTTGGGCTGCAGTTGAAAACAGAGAGAGCCAACCGCCCCACCCACCACTGCGTGTGCCCGGCCTTCCAGTTCGCCAAGCACTGCCCCTCCCTGCAGGTAGGCACATGGGGCAGGTAGGGACTAAAGACCATGTACGTGCCTCATATGCGGACTGGTTTGTACTGCAGCATCCTTGAGGCAGTACTGCTGAGGGTTGACGACTGGTAGGTACTCACTACCAGGTCGATTGCATCGCAATGCACGCCTCATTACCCACGCTTTGTTATAAAGCAAGCCATCTGCTCACCAGTACGTCATCATCATCTCACCGCGAGTTGTTACTTGGACACCTATCAACCCTGCTAAAACTGTTTGCATTGTACTAAACCAAGTGCTCACCAGTACGTCATCATCATGTGGAAGCGGTTCTCGCGCATGTGGTCGCTCACGTCCCACTGCATGAGATACGCAGGAATGCAAAAGAACCAAGTGAGTCGCTCACGTCCCACTGCACGAGGTGCGCAAATACAAAAAAAAACCAACTGGGATGCACGATAGACACATGCATTGTCAAGGAAGGTTTAGCTACGACTCTGCGGCAGTAGCATTCCGGCCAATGTTGCATTGACAAGCTCGATGGCACCTCAATTTCTCACCGTGTACTTCTTGATGCGGTTGACAGCTTGGGGCCCTCCTGCTACCTAGAATCACTGAAAGTTCAAATCCACCTAAACGCCATGTCCCTTCCTCACCGTGTATTTTTTGATGTGATTCAGCAGGCGCGGCACCTCCTTCTCCAGCTGCTTCATGCGGGCGGCAATCTGTGCTTTCTCCTGTGTTGCAATAAAGGAAAGGTTTGACAGTTAACAGCGTTGAATCTTGGAGACAGCTGTGCTAGCGAGAGGCGCAGCTGCGCCATGCGGGCATCGATCCCCGCCTTCTCCTGCAAACGCAGCCTCAAAGGCCGCACTCATCAGCCAGCCCGGATGATCCATCCCCGCCATCTCAAGCATGGGGCAGCAATGGTGCGCAGAAATAGAGTAGCTAGCGCGCAGCAATGCCAGGCACCACATGCCCACAACACCACCGGCCTTGTCCCAGCCGCTCACCTTCTCCCAGGCCGCCTCTGCTGCCTCTGCCTCCGCCTCCCACTGCTCCCAACCCAGAACAAGTCACGTTAGTCGAATGCAAGAGGATAACCCACCTGCTCCCAGGCCGCCTCCGACGCCTCCGCTTCTGCCTCCTGCTCCTCCTCGCTGCGAATGTCGGGCGCACCTGCAGCACATATCATTATTACTTCAAATTGTGTGGATGCAGAATTGGTCCTGCAGAATGCACACTGCTTTGCAACGGCTCCCCCTCGCTGCGGATGTCGGGCGCGCCTGCAGCACATAAAGGTACAAATACTGCTGTGGGTCTCCAGAATGCACACTGTAATGCAACTGCTCCTCCTCACTGCGGATGTCCAGGGCGCCTGCACACCATTGATACATGGTTGGAAACAGTTGGACACAGAGCGATGGTGTGCTCCGCAACAGCAGAATGGAGCAGCTACATCCCGCCCCTTTCTGCAAGTCAGATGCGCCTGCAGCCAAGCAATTGTGCAGCAACCTTATGAAGTGCCCTCCAATCTGTGCAGCCTTCAAACTGCATGATGCACTTGCAACGCTCAAGCAGAGGCACAGCAGCAAAGGCACAGCAGCAGGCACCCACCGTTCCAGCTGGGCAGGTGGCCCTCGCGTTGCCGCTGCCGCTCGCGGCGCAGGATGTTGACGAGCATCGCTGTATAGTCGTCCTGCGTAAACTGGCCGCCGGGTCCTGCCGAAATTGGATTTAAGAGGAGACGAAAGGCTGTGCAGGTGGGCAAGATGTTCACCAGCATTGCTGTGCACTCGTCCTATGTGTGCTGCCCGCCGGGGCCTGCAATCAAGTGGAGTTTGAGAGGAGAATGCGAGCGGTTGAGCGGCAGTTGAAGGTGGGTAGGATGTTCACCAGCATTGCTGTGAAGTCGTCCTGTGTATACTGGCCGCCGGGGCCTGTGATTGATAGGATTCAAGAGGCATAAGGTGTGCAGGATGTTGACCAGCATCTGCGTGTAATCGTCCTGGGGTGTACTGGCCGTCGGGGCCTGCAACTGCAGGCACCGGTGGCCAGTTCACCCAGGATGACTACACGCAGATGCTGGTCAACATCCCGCCCATCAAAGCCTTACTGCCTCGTCTCCTCTTGCATCCAATCTCTTGCATCCAATCAATCGATTGGAGTGGAATGCAAACGAGGGCAAGTGAGAGCGAGAGAGAGTGAGGTGGACAGCAACGTTGACCAACATCTGAGCTGGGTTTTCGGGCTGCGTGGTCGCTGGATGCTGCATTCGAAGAACAAACCAAAGGTAGGTTGAAGAAACCAAGTGGTGCGGCCAGCAGGCTGCAGGGTAGCATCCTTTCCTCCACTCGCAGTTAACTAAACCAGGTCAAGCAGACCCACCTGAGGGCTTGGTGTGCTTCAATTCGTAGTGCCAGTCGGCTCGCACGTTTGGATCAGCTGCCGCCTGGTCCCCAACGTTCTCAATGTTCAGCCAGCCGGAGGGAGCGGGCGCCTTGCCGCCTGCGCTGGCGCCACTGGCGCTGGTGCTACCACCACCACTGGCGCTGGCACCGCTACCGCTGGTGCCACTGCCGCTGCCACCAGCAGACCCAGCTGAACCGCCGCCGTTCCCACTGGTCCCACCGCTGCCGCTGACGCCAGCTGCAGCCGGCTGGCTGGCACCGTGGTACGGCGGGAAAGCAAAGGAGGCGGGGGCTGGCGCGCTGCTGGCTGCGGCAGTGCTGCTGCCGCCGGCAGCTGTCGAGGCGGCGCCAAATGCGAATGGCCCTGCTGCGGCAGCGCTGCTGCCACCGCCGCCACCGAAAGCACTGAACCCTCCAAAGGTGGTGGGCGGAGCAGCACCACTGCCAAAGCTGAATGCTGGTGCGCTGGCTGCAGCGCCGCCGCTGCCACCCCGGCTGCTCAAACCACCAAAGGTTGCAGGCGGCGCTGCCCCGCTGCCGAACTGGAATGGAGCTGTGCTGCCGCCGGCAGCAGCACCGGTGAACCCTCCAAAGGTGGCGGGCGGAGCAGCACCGCTGCCGAAGCTGAGCGCCGGTCCACTGGCTGGCGCGGGGGCCGCAGCAGCGGCAGCAGCGGGAGCAGAGGTGGGGGCGGGGACTGCAGCTGTGGCAGCAGCTGGGGCCGGCGCGGCGGGGCTGGCCACGGGGCCGGCAGCAGCAGCACTGCTGCCAGGCTCTGCCGGGGTTGTCTCAGCTGCTGCGCCACTGCCGGCAGCGGCGGCAGCAGAGCGTGCGAAGCGCGGGTGAGCGGGCGCGTTGGGCGGCTGGCCGGCTGCAGCTGCTGGCCCGTTCTCGGCTCGCTCAAAGACGCCGTGGGCTGTGATATGGCATGGGGAGGCAGCAGAGACGAAGGAAGAAAGCCATTCGGTTGTGATTGAAGCTGTGGCATGCCCGCTATGCACTGCATGCTGAACAGGCAGGACCTACACGCACTGCCTGTATGTGTGTTCCAATTGACGCTGCCTCCCAACCTCCCATGAGTGTGCAGCACATGCTGCAAATGGCAACCCGACAGCTTGTTTCAGACACACTCACTGGCGTCCACAATGCCCGACAGCAGTGAGTCGATCGTTTCGCGGCGGAAGTCGGCCGGGAAGGCAGCGGCTGGCGGCGGCTGCAGTACATGAAAGCGAGGCAGTGACGACAGGTGTTCAATTATGAATGCATGCTGCATGGATTGGTAGGAAGGCGGCTGCAGTACACAAGTGAACAAAAGCGGGGCAGTGACGACAGAGGTTGAAATGATGCAGGCAGCTGCAACACATAAAGCATAAGGGGCGGCAGGGCTTGAAGTAAGGTATGCAGCGGCACATTCCTTTCAAGCAATACTGATTGCGATTGCAGTCCAAC
>VFQQ010001618.1_pt1 | contig 29940 bp, 31 predicted proteins | sample 3512341 | NCBI WGS metagenome assembly VFQQ01 (sample SAMN10412373, study PRJNA504923) | tailings metagenome | isolation source: Relicate 2 Philex TSF1 revegetated site | place: Philippines: Tuba, Benguet | collected 2017-08-29
AGCACGCAACTGGCACTGCTCACCCCCCCGGCCCCCCTCTCAAGTTTGAGAGGGGGGTGCCGGTTTGTGTTCGTGTTTGTGTTCGTCTTCGTGTTCGTGCTCGTGTTTGTGTCTACCTATGCGAAGCATGTCGCTGCGGCGAAGCCGCGTCGCTGTTGGCGAAGCCAACGTAACTGTGCGCAGCACGTAACTGGCCGTAGGCCGTAACTGGCCGAAGGCCCGTCGCTATGCCGAAGGCATGTAACTTGCACCGTGTTGCCGCCCATTACACCGTTGTTACGCCTGCGCTTCGCCCTTGGGTGGTGTGCCCTTGCTGTTGCGCTTAGTTCTGCGGTGCCCCTTGTGGCACAACCACGGTGCTGGAGTACATGGCTGTTTGGCGAAGGGGCCGGCATTCGCTTCGTGAATGATGCTGGGCAGTTTCTTGATTCGGCAGAGGTGTGGCCGCAGGCACCACAAGAGAGCATTGTTGAAGGGGTGGGGATTTTTTGCGACAGCGTAAACGGACGCCTTCTGCACTGGACGTCTCCACGTGGTGTGCAGTCTGCGCGTGGTTATGGCGGGATTCTACCAGCCATCAACAGTGGTGTAGGTACCAGTAGCACGCAGGCAGGAATCATGGTGCCGTGGCATACGCCGTTCTTCGGTGATAACTTGGTGTATGCTCACCTAGTGCCGGATAGGACGTCGAACGTCAATCGTCGTGATCCCATCATTGATGTTGACCGCGCAGCAGTTGTCGACCAGTCCACGTCGCCCCCAACTATGCCAAGCGTGCACGTGTACACGGGCACGTTTAGCACCGAGCGCGTGTGCGCAGCTCGCAAGCCAGATAGCAGTGGCTACCTCATCTACACGATTACCGACGACGGGTTGCTGATTGTTCGTAACGAAACCGTCCTACCCAGTGGTGTACCAAGCGAAAGCCGATGGCCGTTGGGACGCTCCTTTGCAACCTACGGCCAAATGAAGGTGTCGCGCAGTGGTCGCATGCTTGCTATTGCCGACGGGCAAAACGTTGTTCTCGTCGACGTCGACCCTATGACCGGACAGCCCTCGGCGCCGCGCACCGTTCCTCTGCTGATGATGCCTGCGCTACGCTTTGGCCAGCCCGACATGTATTCGTATGGCTGCGCGTGGGCTACAAACGAACGCTTCCTGTACCTTACAGTACGCTATGCCGTGGTGAACGAGGCCTCGTACGCCGCCCTGATTCAGATCGACGTACGTGGTGGCTTTGCCAATGCCATTGCCAATTCTTCTGTGCTGCTCGATACCATTCGCATTACCGAAAGCACGCCGCCTGCCTTGCAACTAGGCCCCGATGCGCGCATCTACATGCCCAACGGACGTTACCTATCTGTGATTCGTACGCCCAACCGCGCAGGCCTTCGCTGCAGCTATGCCGCCAACCACATCGACCTTGCACCACGTCGATCACGGTCGGGACTGCCCTCATGTGTCGAGAGCGATTTCCCCGCTCCCGATGAACCCTATGGTATTCTGCGTCGCATCTATGCTTGCAGTGCCGATAGCGTGGTAATCGAAGTGGACTCGCTCCGTGGCCGCATTCTCAATTACACCGTTCAGCCCATCAATCCTGCCGGTGCAGCTGTGGCTAACAGCCGCCGTATCGTTCTGCGCGGCGTAGCCGCCGGCCCCATCGTTGTGCGGCTTTCGCTCGTGGGTATCGATACCACCGTCCAACGCGAATTCACCATCAACGTCGACCCCGTGCCGCCCCTTGCTGTCGGTCCCGATACCATATGGCTGTGTCGTGGCCAACCCGCCGGCATCAAGGCCCGTGGTGCAACATCGTATTCGTTCTCGTCCTCGGCAGTGTTCCAGCGCGTCGGCGCCGACAGCGTCGTTCTTCCCTCGGTTACGGCGCCTACCGACGTTGTTATTCTGGGCACCATGGGCGACTGCACTGCGCGCCGCACTGTTGCCCTGCGCATCATTCCAACCACCGCCAGCATCAGCGCCGATACGTCCATATGTGCAGGCTCACAAGCTACGATTGTTGTGCAAGGGGCATCGGCAGTACAGTGGCTGGATGCCGTCGACGGCAACCCTGGGGCGACCGTCAAGCGATTAGCGCCTGTGGCCACCACCACGTATCGCGTTGCCGTGCAGTCTGGCGGATGTCCCGATACGCTTTCAACGACGGTCGTGGTAAACCCTCTGCCAGTGATTACCATTGCCGATGCCGTTGCCGCATGTCCGGGCGACTCCGTTACACTGTGGGCTTTGGGTGGACACACCATGACCTGGAGCGCCGGCGGCGTGTACATTGGGCAGGGCGACACCGTGCGCGTACTACCTACGAGGTCGACCACGTATGATGTACTTGCCGAGTCGGTGTTTGGCTGCCGTTCCACGGCTACGTTACGCGTAGAGCTGCGCGACCGCTACGACGTGCGCGTCGACGTTGCCGATGCAATGGCCATACCGGGCGTGGAAACCACGCTGCCCATCGACATCGAGCCCGAAGGGCTAGGGCATACGTATGGCATTGTTGTTCCACGCTTGGGCGTGGATGTGGCAGGTGTCGACAATGCGCAACTCTTGGGCATACAACGCGGGACGGTTACCGACACCGTTGTTCTGCGGCTTCTTGCGGTGCCCCCTACCGGAAGAGTGACTGTTGGACTACGGATGACCGTGTGGTTTGGAGCGCCACAGCCGCTGCGCGTGGGCGCAGTGCTGATAGGTGCCGACGGTTGCGCTAGTCGCGTTGGACGTAATGGCGTGCTGACGTACGACGTCTGCGCGGCCAACCTGCGAAATGTGCAGTGGCTTCGAAACGTGACGATACGAGAACTGCACGACGCCGTCGAAATCGAATACGACCAGCGCATGCCTGTAGCTGTGCGCCTGTATGATGTTGTAGGACGCGAATACCACGCTGCAACGATGCACAGTCAAGGTAAAGCTGTCGTGCCAATACCGCCAACAGGGCCGTGGTTCATGGTGGTAGTGGTAGGCGAACAGGCTTCTGTGGTGCCGCTGATGCGCCCATAGGCACTACCACCAGCCCGGATAGGACGTGGAAAAGCGGTAGTTTTGCGGTTCACGCAACCAACTACGTCCGATGATTATTACCCTTCCAAACGGCGATCAACGCGAGTATCCGCAGGGCGCCACCGGTGCCGACATAGCAAAAAGTATTAGCGAAGGCCTTGCCCGAGTAGCCGTAGGTATTATGGTGAACGGCAAGCCCTACGACCTGTCTCGTCCCATCAACCAGGACGCTTCCGTGCGCATCCTTACGTTCGATGATGCCGAGGGGAAAGACATCTTTTGGCATTCTACTGCCCACCTAATGGCCGAGGCCCTCGAGGCACTCTATCCCGGTGTCAAGTTTGGTATTGGACCGCCGATTGAACAAGGCTTCTACTACGATGTAGATCTGCCGGGCGGACAAAAACTGAGCGTTGAAGAATTGCCGCGTATCGAAGCCAAGATGCAGGAGCTGGTGAAGCGCGACGTGCCGTTTGAGCGCATCGAAATATCGTGGGATGATGCGGTGGCATACTTTACCGAAAAGCAGGACCAGTACAAGCTTGAGTTGCTTGAAGGGTTAAAGGGACAAGAGGTGACGTTCTATCGTCAGGGCGACTTTACCGATTTATGTCGCGGCACGCACGTGCAATCAACAGGCGCCATCAAGTATCCCAAGTTGCTAAGCGTTGCCGGTGCCTACTGGCGAGGCGACTCGGACCGTGCCATGCTAACGCGTATCTATGGCATTAGCTTTCCCAAGAAGCAACAACTCGAAGAGTTTATCACGCAGCGCGAAGAAGCCGAGCGCCGCGACCACCGCAAGCTGGGGCGCGAGCTCGAGCTATACATGATTACTCCCACCGTTGGTGGTGGCCTACCTGTATGGCTTCCTAATGGTACAGTGCTACGCAGACGGCTAGAGCAGTTTTTGCGCGACGAACAGCGTGAACGGGGATATCAAGAAGTGATTACGCCGCATATCGGGAATCTAGAGCTGTACAAGACATCAGGCCACTATCCCTACTATGCCGATTCGCAGTTCGACCCCATTACCGTCGAAGACGAGCAGTATCTGCTTAAGCCCATGAACTGTCCGCACCACCACCAAATCTATGCTAGCAAGCCCCGGTCGTACCGCGATCTGCCGCTGCGCTTGGCAGAGTTTGGCACGGTGTACCGTTACGAACAATCTGGCGAACTGAACGGCCTTAGCCGTGTTCGTGGCTTCACGCAAGACGACGCCCACATCTACTGTACACACGACCAGCTAAAGGACGAGATCAAGAGCGTGGTGGCGCTTACGCAAAAGGTGTTTAGCACCTTTGGCATGCACGTAACCACTCGGCTAAGCTTCCGCGACGACAATGCCGAGAAGTATGGCGGCGATATCACGCTGTGGGAGCGTGCTCAGCAAGAAATTCAGGAAGCGGCCGACGAGATGCAGCTTGAATACTTCATTGGCGAAGGCGAAGCGGCATTCTATGGTCCCAAGATCGACTTCATCGTTCGCGATGCTATTGGCCGCAAGTGGCAGCTAGGCACAGTTCAGGTCGACTACGTCATGCCCGATAGGTTTCAGCTAGAGTACACCGGTGGCGACAACGCCAAGCACCGACCTGTCATCATTCACCGCGCGCCCTTTGGCTCGATGGAGCGATTCATCTCGATTCTCATCGAGCATTACGCTGGCAACTTCCCATTTTGGATTGCACCCGTTCAGTGTACCGTTCTGCCGATTGCCGATGCGCATCACGACTTTGCGCTCAACGTTGTTCGGCAGCTCGAGCAGATGGGAATCCGTGTCCATGCCGACATGCGCAACGAGAAAATTTCGCGCAAGGTTGCCGAAAGCGAGCAAAAGAAGATTCCCTTTGCGTTTGTTATTGGCGGCAAGGAAGTCGAAAACAATGCCGTTAGCGTGCGCAAGCATGGCGAAGGCGACAAGGGCCAAATGGCACTTGCCGATGTCTTGGCTATGTGTAGTCAACTGAACCAGCCGGGCTCGTAATGTTCGTGGAAACCACAGAGCACTTGCCGTTGGGCTTGGAAGCGCTGCGGTCGACGTTTCCAGCCGAAGGTGCGCCATACCTTGGCCTGTATGCTTGGCAGTGGGTTGCCCTTGCCGTGCTGGTTGTTGGGGCATGGGCTGTTGGCCGAATCTTGTATGTGGTGATTCGGCCAATCGTCCTAGGTGGTTGTAAGAAGCTGGGATTCGACACCAGCGACGCTCTCGCGATTAAGCGTGCAACGCGAGCACTATCGCTTGCCGTTTCTACAGCCGTCATCGGCCGATTCCTGCCGTGGCTATTATTGCCCGATGGATATGCCTTGTGGCTTGGGACGTCGGTCGACATCGTTACGATCGTACTCACCGTCCTTACCGCCTACCGCCTGGTGGGCCTCATCGCCCAGCGACTTGCCGAGGTGTACAAAACGGACAGCAGCACAACGGTGCGCCTTGTGCCATTCATTGGCCGGGCGCTCAAGGTTGTACTCGTTGTGATTGGCTTCGTGCTTATCCTTAGCCGCATGCACGTAGATCTAACAGCCGTGCTTGCCGGTCTGTCAATCGGTGGTGCTGCGTTAGCGTTGGCCTCGCAAGACACCATCAAGAACATCTTTGGTGCCGTTACGATTATGACCGACCGCCCCTTTGTTGTGGGTGACTGGATTATCGTGTCGGATGGTGAAGGCACCGTCGAAGACATTGGCTTGCGTTCGACACGCATTCGAACCTTTGCCGACTCGGTTCTGACCATTCCCAATGGGCGGCTGGCCGATATGGCTATCAACAACATGGGCATGCGCGTGTATCGGCGGTACCGTACCTTGCTGGGCATCCAGTACAATACTCCACCGGCATCGGTTGCTGCTTTTGTTGACGGTGTGCGGGAGATCCTTCGCACCCACCCCGCGATATTGCAAGACCCCACAAGAGTTGTGACGGGATTCTTCGAGTTTGATGCTTCCTCGTTGAGCATCCTCGTTAACAGTTTTATGACGGCTGCCAACCTTGCCGAAGAGGCCCAGATTCGCACCGAGCTCAACATGGCCTTTCTAGAGCTCGCTGCCAAGCTGAACGTGTCGTTTGCCTTCCCGTCGCGGACCATTTACTTTGATTCTTCGCATGCCGCCGGCGTGCCTCATTCAGTGCCTTCGTCGTAATTTTCGCGTTCTCCCATGCACTTTCCCTCGACACCTATGAAGTTCCTCCTTGCCATTGCCCTGTTGATAGGCAGCACTCACGCTGCGTCGGCCTGTATCGCCTGTGCCTACAATGCCGTGCGCCACGTGGCTACGTCGCCCGCCCTTGCTGGTACGCCAGTCGCAGTACAGCAACAGAAGAGTAAGGGGGCAATGGATGCCGCAGGTACAACACGCCGCGCTGGCGCCTTCGGCGGCTCCATCGACCCCGCTGCTGCCGAGTGGAAGCCATCTGAACAACAGCGTATTCCGGATGCGAATTTCGAACTGCAGCACGCCACGGGCAATGCATGGCTTAGCGTTTTGTCGCAACAAGAGTATACACCGCATAGCACCTTCCTCGATGCCTTTGCCTCGAGCATTACGACCGAAAATCCAGCGGCCACGATGGGACCGCGTACCGAGCATGCGGTGAAGGATGCCAAGTTTACGCTGATGCGCGTAAAGCTGCCGGTACAAGGATTGAATATGGCCATGCTTGTTGCCGTTACAAGCAACAAGTTTGGGTCGTTCCAAGTGGTGTTCATGACGAACGATGATCTGTACGACGACTACCTGCCCGACTTCATGAAGGTGCTCGACTCGTATCGCAAGCCCACGTCGTAATGTTCGTCCGTCAGTTACTCGACTGCGAAGAGTTCGTTGCCGGCGACGGCACCATTCTTCGCGAACTGCTTCACCCCGACAAGCATCCCATTGCCTTGCGGTCGTCCTTGGCTCATGCCATCCTGCCGCCCAATACGAGCTCGCACCTGCATGCCCTGGCTACCTGCGAGGTCTATTACATCTTGTCCGGCACGGGCGACATGGAAATCGACGCAGAGCTTCGTGGCATTGGACCTGGCGACTGTATCGTGATTCCACCACATGCCAAACAGCGATTGCATAATCGCAGCCAATCAGAGCCCATTGTATTGCTCTGCATTGTTGATCCAGCTTGGCAAGCGTCCGACGAAACCGTCTGGCCATGAGCAAGAAGCGCATCCCACGCAAGGCCCTACGAGCCAAAGCCACCAAATATGGCGCCGGTACTCACGAACGGCACATCCTGATTTGCGTTGATGCCGACAAGGGCAAGTGTTGTTCTCGTGCCGACGGAAAGGTGTCGTGGGATTACCTCAAACAACGCCTTCATGACCTGGGTCTCGATGTTCCCGGCAAGGTATACCGCACCAAGGCCAACTGCCTACGCCTGTGTGTTGCCGGCCCTGTGGCCGTGGTCTTTCCCGACAATGTCTGGTATCACTCGTGTACGCCGGCCGTGCTCGACCGTATCATCGACGAGCACCTCGTGGGCGGTGTGCCCGTCGAGGACTACCGCATCCATTCTGCGCTAGAATGAGAACGCTCGTCGACATTTACGACTACTGCATCACGAAGCCCGGTACCACCGAAGATCTTCCGTTTGGGCCGACGCCCCTTGTCTATAAGGTGGCAGGAAAGATATATCTGTTTGTTGGGAATGATGAATACCCACCAACCATTGCTGTTAAGGGGGCGCCGGAAGACATAGCCCAACTGCGGGAGCAGTATAGTTCGGTGTTTGCGGGACCCTACTTGAATGCCAAACATTGGACTACGATTCGGCTAACCGGCGAGGTGCCAGATGACGTTGTTCGAAGCTTGGTTGATACGTCCTATGCCCTTGTTGTAAAGGGCTTGCCAAAGGCCAAGCGGCCGTTGTACTAGTGAACGAGCCGCGCGGTGAACCGTCCGGCGCCACGCTTACGGGCGTAGCCAAAGTGGGCCTCGAAGGTACCCTCGATATCGGTGTCGGTGCGCTTGGTGATGTCTAACCAGCCCGTATACAGGCGTACATCGCTCATGTTGACAGAATCGGCGCTGCCACCGAGCGAGAAATAGGCGCACGCTGCGCTGTCGGCATGCAAAACATGACGTCCAACGCGAATGGTGTCGAGCATAGCCAGCGAGAACTCTTCGACCAACTGGGCGTGCAAGCGACGCGAGACGATGGTAATGCGACCCATCGAATGCGTAATTGTTGGAGGTTCCATTGCATGCCAAGCATCAGAACCAATTGTAAGGTCGATGGAAACAAACGGTGCTGGCTCGGGTGTGGTGGGAGCCGTGGAGCGCGAGCAGGCAAGGCCTGCTACAGCAAAAAGAACGAGGAGGGAAGCGGTAAGACGGTGCATTGGTGCATCGTAAGTTGGTTGGGACGATGGTAATGACAACAAACGGGCAAAAAAGTAACCGAATGGAGGAATTACCAACGCGCTATTGCATCAGCGAACGAATGTAGAGGGCGGCAGCAATGGCGGCAAGTCCGGTGGCAACGACGACGGCAGTCCAGCGGGCTAGCGCACGAAGCGCAGGTATTCGATGCTTTGGAAGCGACGGAAACGACACCACGGCGCTGCCAATACCATGGAACAAGTGCATGCCTAGCGCAGCCATAGAGGCCACATAGAACAACGTGTACGGTAAGGATGCAAAGGCAAGATGCGCGTCGTCATATAGGTTTACCTGGGCCATGTGGGCACGGTGTGGAATCACGAATCTTGCAAGGTGGAGAAGCAGGAAGATAAAGATTGCTGCCCCTGTAAGGCCCACAAACCGTGTGGTAATGCTGCGAGGCGGGGGAATGCCGGGGCGTTTACGACGTAGTTGCCACGCATTGTATCGCATCCGAGCGCCTACTCCGATATGGGTAACGAATAACAAGGCCAGCAGCACCTCCAGCAGGCGCACAAACCACTGCCTACCCATAACATCGACGTAGGCAAGGTATGGCGTGGGTGTTGTAAGCAACAACATGGCGTTCGACAGCAGGTGCTCCACAAGGAATAACAGCAGCAACACTCCGGTCACGGCCTCGACATTCTTGCGCCCTAGGGGCGTAGTTAACGACAGGGGATGGGGCATCGGGCGATAGTACTAGGCGCGAAGCTCGTCGGTAAGCAACAGCCGCGAAGCTGTTACCGTTGCCCCATATCGCTCGCTGTGTTGGGCTTGAAGAGCAGGGGCACGGTTAGCGGCATAGTCATGGTAGGCGTCGATCGACGTAGCCATATAGTCGATGACAATGGTTGTGACGTTGGTTGCAGGGTCGAGTACACGGCGTACGTGATGTGCGACAAAGCACCCGGTGGCAAGCACGTCGGGGATGTGTTGGTGTTGCATCCAGGCAAGCCAGTCGGCAAACACATCGGTGGGGATGGAAACCGTAACGCGGTACGTTATCATGATTCTACCGCGGGCGTTTTGGGCAAGGTGCGGCCTAGGTACATGTAGCCTGCAATTGCCGAAATGGTGGAGCCCAAAAGAATGGATAGCTTGGCTGACTGAAGGTTCGCAGGATCGAGATATGCTAGGTGGGCAACAAACAGGGCCATTGTAAAGCCGATGCCGCATAGCAACGACACGCCATAAATGTGCTTTAGTGATGTGTGCGCTGGTAGCTCGGCCCAGCCGAGTTTTAGCGAGAGCCATGCCGCAAGCGTGATGCCCACTTGTTTGCCAACGACGAGGCCAAGGATAATGCCAAGGGAAAGATTCGAGCTTAGTCCGGCAACCATGGATTCGGTAACGGCAACGCCGCTGTTGGCCAGGGCAAAGATGGGCATAATGAGAAAGGCCACATAAGGTTGCAGGCCATGTTCGATGCGGGCCAATGGCGACTGTACTCGTTCGCTCATCTTTTCAAGGGCGTGGATGACGTCCGATTCGTCGGAGTCGCGCCGCTCGTCTTCGGGGGTGCGCATTACGTCGAGAACCATGTCGTGAACCTTGCGGAAGAACGACTGCCGAGTAAGCTTGCGATTCACGGGAATGGTAAGCGCAAGAATAACGCCGGCTATGGTGGCGTGCACGCCACTTTGCAGCACGAAGTACCACAGCAGAAGGCCGCCGATGATGTAGAACTTGATGCTGTGGATGCCAATACGATTGCCTAGGTACAGTACAGCCGTAACGATGGCGGCCCATAGTAGCATGAGCATGTTGAGGTCGCCAGAGTAGAACACGGCAATCACTAGCACGCTTAGCAGGTCGTCGACGATTGCCAAGGCGGCCAGAAACACCTTGAGACCAAGTGGAACGCGCTTGCCAAGAAGGGCGAGGAATCCAAGGGCAAAAGCGATATCGGTGGCTACGGGCACGCCCCAACCACGAATGGCTGGTGTGCCGGCATTAAGTGTTGCGTAAATGACGGCGGGGAAGACCATGCCAAAGACGGCCCCAATCATGGGGAGCATGGCCTTTTTCAACGACGACAATTCGCCAATCAACATCTCGCGCTTGATTTCGAGTCCAACCACAAGGAAGAACACCACCATCAACGCATCGTTCACAAAGTGCTCGAATGTAAAATGCAGATGCAGGCCAGCTATCGTAAACTCAAGCTCCTGATGCAAGAATTCGACGTAGCTAGCGCCAAGGGGCGAGTTAATCCACACCATGGCAATTGCCGTGAAGCAGATGATAACGATGCCCGCACTGCTGCTGGCTTGAAAGAAGTCGAGAAACGCGCTTTGAATGCGCGTGCCTACGCGGCGTATGGGACGTACGGCTGACATAGTACCTGCGATCTACGATTTCGGGATAAACATTTCGGCGTAACGGCGGTAGTCGGACGATGGCATTGATCGAACCGTTCGTTCATATTGCTCTGGCGTAATGAAACCGCTGGTAAGGGCAATCTCTTCCAGGCAAGCAATCTTGAGTCCTTGGCGCTTTTCAATAGCATGGATGAACGTTCCTGCCTCGAGCAAGCTCTCCGGTGTGCCGGTGTCCAGCCATGCAATGCCTCGGCCGATAGGTACCACACGCAGCTGGCCGCGCTCAAGATAACGTTTGTGTACGTCGGTGATCTCGAGCTCGCCGCGCGCCGACGGCTCCAGCGTCTCGGCAATGCCCACCACGTCGTTATCATACAGGTAGATACCCGGCACGGCAAGATTCGACCGCGGATGTGCTGGCTTCTCTTCGAGCGATATCACAGAACCATCGTTCGCTAGTTCAACCACGCCGTATCGTTCAGGGTCCTGCACCGGATAGCCAAACACCGTAGCCCCATGGCTGTGCTCGCGCACGGCCGTCCGCAAAAAGTCTAGCTTGCCATACAGCAGGTTGTCGCCCAGCATTAAGCACACCGAAGCATCGCCGATAAATTCTCTTCCCACAAGAAAGGCCTCGGCAATGCCGCGCGGCTGGTCTTGTTCGGCATACGAAAGCCGTATACCCCACTGCTCGCCGCTGCCAAGCACCCGTTCAAAGGTTGGCCTGTCATGGGGCGTCGTGATAATCAGGATGTCTCGTAGGCCCGCCATCATCAGGGTCGATAGCGGGTAATAAATCATGGGCTTGTCGTACACGGGCTGCAGCTGCTTGCTGAATGCCTGCGTCATGGGATACAGTCTACTGCCCGAGCCCCCGGCAAGGATGATGCCGCGAAAGTGTTGGTCGTTGTGGTGATTCACTCCATGCAAATCTACGGCTGATCCGGCGCGTTCGACGCGTCCGACGAGTCCGACAGGTCCGACAGGTCCGACAGGTCCGACGCGGAGCGGTGTCGCACCAGCTTGGCTTGCACAAGGAAGATGACGTTTTCGGCGATGTTGGTGGCATGGTCGCCCAATCGCTCGATGTCGTGAAGCGCAATCACGAGTTTGGCGCCAGCAGGTACCGCCAGCGGATCTTGGCACATACGCTGCGTAAGCTCGTCCTGAAGCTCGTCGTAGAGCGAGTCGATGGTCGAGTCTGTAGGCAGAATGTGACGGGCCGTCTCGGGGTCGTTATTGATGAAGGCGTCTAAGCTGCTCTTAATCATGGCATAGACGGGGCCAGTGATCCGCTCGATGCCGATGTCGTTGGCAAGCTGAACAATGTCGGGCATGCGCAATACGAGGCCGGCAACTTCGGCGGCAACGTCTCCAATGCGCTCAAGCTCGTTGTTGATTTTAATTGCCGCCAGGAGAAGGCGCAGATCGCTTGCCACGGGCTGGTTGAGCGCAAAAATGCGCTGGCATTGCTTGTCGATCTTAAGGTCCAGTTTGTCGACCTTGTCGTCGCGCTCAGCAACGATGCGCGCAAGTTCGACGTTTCCCTCGCGGATGGCGCGAAGCGCAAACTCTACCTGTTCCTCGACGAGCGAGCCCATGCGAATGAGGCGCGTACGGAGTTTGTCGAGGTCTTCTTCGAAGGGACGATTCATGATGGTAACATTAATAAGAACGGGAACTGTCGTGCCTATGCGCTTAACCGAAGCGACCGGTAATGTAGTCCTCGGTTTCTTTTTTCGACGGACTAGTAAAAATCGTGCGCGTGCGGTCGAATTCGATGAGCTTGCCCATCAAGAAGAAGCCGGTGTAGTCGCTGACGCGCGCAGCCTGCTGCATGTTGTGCGTTACTAGGACGATGGTGTAGGTGTCCTTGAGCTCGGTAATGAGCTCTTCGACCTTGCCAGTAGAGATTGGGTCGAGTGCCGAGCAGGGCTCGTCCATGAGCAGGATCTCGGGTTCTACAGCAATGGCGCGCGCAATACACAAACGCTGCTGCTGCCCACCCGATAAGCCCAAGGCACTGTGATGAAGTCGGTCCTTGACTTCCTCCCACAGGGCGGCGCGCCGAAGGCTGTTTTCGACGACGGCGTCAAGATCAGACTTCGACCGCTTTTCTACCAAGGTGAGTCCATAGGTGATGTTCTCGTAGATGGACTTCGGGAAAGGAATCGACTTTTGAAAGACCATGCCAATGTTGCGGCGCAGTGTTACCACGTCGACGTCCTTGCCATACACGTCAATGCCATCAACTTCCATGCGACCTTCGAAGCGCGTGCCATCGATGAGGTCGTTCATACGGTTGATCGATCGTAGGAACGTACTCTTGCCGCATCCGGACGGGCCAATGAAGGCTGTCACACGGCGATCGTGAACGTCGATGGAGATGTCGTATAGCGCCTGCTTCTGTCCGTAAAACACGGAGAAGTTATGCGTTCGGGCTTTCAGGGGTGTTTCTTTGGCCATGGTAGTGCGGAATCAGGCGCGCCGCAGGCGCGACCGAATAAAGATGGCAGTAAAGTTCAGTAGGAAGGTGAGCCCCAGCAATACAAGCGTGGTGGCATACTGGAGGGGCAGGGTTTTTTCGACGTCAGGAGATTGCGTAGACAGCACGTAGAGGTGGTAGCCAAGGTGCATAAACTGGTCGGTAACGGCCGACGGCAAGCGCTCGAGCGAATAGACGGCACCAACGAACAGGATGGCGGCAACCTCGCCTGCACCTCGGCCAACGGCTAAGATTGAACCCGTGAGGATGCCCGTAACCGAGTTTGGCAAGACGACTTTGACGATGGTTTGCCATTTGGTAGCGCCTAGGGCCAGCGATGCTTCGCGAAGCTCGCGGGGCACGGCACGAAGCGCTTCTTCGACAGCGACGATGACGACCGGGAGGGTGAGGACGGCAAGCGTGGCCGAAGCCCAAATCAGGGCGGGCTTTCCAAAGTAGATTTCGGATTGCCCTGTTACGGTGTCGAGGCCCTGCCCTAGAAACTGAACAAAGAAGCCGACGCCAAAGAGTCCAAACACGATGGAAGGCACACCGGCCAGCGTATTCACAGCAAAGCGCACTGCGCGAGCGAAGGCCGAGCCAGAGCGAGCGTATTCCGTGAGGTAGATGGCGGTGGCTGTGCCCACAGGAACGCCAAGGATCGTCATCAGCAATACCAACACGGTGGTGCCAAAGATGGCTGGGAAGATGCCGCCTTCGGTGTTGTTATTGCGTGGGGCCTCGCTAAGGAACTCCCACGTAAGATGCAGTCCGCCTTCAACAACGAAGGTGCCCACCATCGACAACAGCAGGCCAAGGATGGCAACGGCAGCCACGACCGTTACCAGAACAGCAAAGAAGCCCAACAGGCGTTTCGAAACGGGAAGGTGTCCGCTCAAGGTCTTCATAGCTTACTTCCCCTGAAAGCGCTTGATAAGGCGCTGTTTGACGTACAACTCGGTTACGGCATTCAAGCCGAAGGAGAACACGAACAGCAACGTTCCCAGTAGGAAGAGAATGCCGTAATGTTCGCTGCCCCAAACCACTTCGCCCATCTCGGCGCCGATGGTTGCGGCCATCGTTCGTGCAGGTTCAAAGATGCTCCACGACATAAGGGCAGCATTGCCTGTAGCCATGATAGCAATCATGGTTTCGCCAAAGGCGCGACCAATGCCGAGCAGTACGGCGGCAAACACGCCGGGAGCAGCTGCCGGTAACATCACGCGATAGGCGGTCTGCCATTCGGAGCTGCCGAGCGCTAGCGAGGCTTCGCGCAGCGACTTCGGCACTGCAGCAAGCGATTCTTCCGCAATGCTAAACACAATAGGTATGACGGTAATCGATAGACCGATGCCCCCTATCAAGGCGTTAAGGCGGAAGGACGTGCCAAGAGCGTCTTGGACGAAGGTGGCTACGATAGCAAGGCAGAAGAATCCAACAACAACGCTAGGGAAGCCAGCCAAGAGCTCGATAGCGGGTTTGATAATTTGGCGCACACGGAACGGTGCAAAGAACGCTGAATAGAGCGCAGCCAATATGCCAAGCGGTGCGCCAATGGCAATGGCAATGAGGGTGGTTTTTGCTGTTCCAACAAGCAGCGGCATCATGCCAAACTTGGGGCGCTCGCCTACGGGCTGCCAAACGTCGGACAACAACCTGCCAGCCAGAGAGCGGGTCTCGGTTGTGCCTTCCTGTACCGTTGCGGCCGCACCAGCGGGTGCATCGGAAGCTTCGCCCAGATTGCCTACGTCGGGGTTGTAAATCTCTGGCGTAAGGAGTGTTTCCATCTCCTCGGCAGTAAGCACGTCGGGATTATAGAGCTCGGGGCGAAGATCGTCTTCGGACGTAACTGCCGCGGGTGCCGGTGCGGGAGCGTCGGGCGAAATCAACGTTAACGCCTCGCGGAATACAAACACGAAGATGAGGAAGATCACCAGGATCGACAACGAGGCAACGATTCTGATGGTCCACTCGGCTATGTGTTCGCCAACGTGCCGGCGTGCGCTAGAAAACCTGTGCTGGGCCATTGCTTACAACTTTTTGATTGGGTAGTAGCCCACCTCTTCAACAACTCGCTGGCCCGCCGGCGAGATAACCCAGTCGATAAAGGACTTTACATTGCCCTGTGGACGCTGGTTGCAGTAAAAGTAGAGGAAGCGCGAAATTGGATACGATCCATCAAGGATGTTGGCAACAACTGGCTTAATGGCAGTAGACCCCGCCTTCTTTGCAATGGCCAAGGCCTTAACATTCGAGGCGTATGCGGCGCCACCAAAGCCAATGGCAAATGGGTCCTTCGAAACCGCGTTAATAAGCGCCGCTGTTCCCGCCATGTGTTGTGCTTCGGGCGCAAAGTCCTGCTTCAAAAGCACGTGATCTTTAAAAAACTCATACGTGCCAGAGTTGTTCTCGCGGCTGTACAACACAATCTTGGCGTCGGGCCCGCCTACGTCCTTCCAGTTCACAACCTTGCCCGTAAAAATCAATCGTACTTGTTCAAGGGTCAGCGATGTTACTGGGTTTGATGCATGAACATAGACGGCTAGGCCGTCGCGAGCTACGCGTACTTCCATGCCGCGGTAATTGAACTTGTCGCGTAACTGCTGAACTTCCTTGGGTTTAATCGGGCGCGACGACGAGCAAATGTCGGTCGTGCCGTTGATAAGGGCGGCAATGCCGGTTCCCGAGCCACCACCCGTTACCTGAAACTCGACGTTGGTTTTGTCGGGAAACAGCTCTGTCCAGCGCTGAACGAGGATAACCATGGTGTCGGAACCCTTGATGGTAATCCGGTCGCGTCCGGCCAGCAAGGCCGTCGTGGGCAAAAGGAGCAGTAGGGCAATGAACGGGGCAACAGAACGAAGAGCTTTAAGCATGCGTATGTCGTAGAATTCTTGGGAACAACAACAACGGGCAAGTTACGAAGGCATCGAGTACAGGGCTGGCCTTGGCTGCCGTGGCTGTGCTGTTACCATTGCGTAACCGAGGTGTCGACCACATAGTTAGATTCCAAATTCAAGGTTGGCGCGTAGCAGCCAGTTCTTGGCTACGTTCTCTGTACCAAGAGTGCGGCGATGTTCCTGGCCCACTTCTAGGCCAGCCTTTACGCGGTGACGTCGCAGATAGTACGTCACAGCTGCCGAATAGTCGGTCTGCTCAACACCATCGGCTATGCCTGTAAGTACGTCATCTGGGGTGACGTTGGCCACACGCGCAGCCACTTCGACGTCGGCTGGCGTGATATATGACGCTTGTGCCATCCAGCCCGAGCCAACAAGGACGGCTGCCGTACGGCCGTCGCTCGACCTCGTGATTGGATCGGCTCCTGTACGCCGGGCGTATTCGGCGTACACCGCTGCCCCTTGCCACTTTGCGATGGCGTCAAGGTAGAGGAGGCTGCTAGAGCGTGGTTCGAACAGGCGTACTCCAAGCTGACCTCGCGTGCGAGTATGTCCTTGGTTGTCGTGGATGGTTGCGCCTACGCTTAGCTTGGGCGTCGGCTCGCGCATAAGGTCACCTTCAAAGTAGTCGCCGCCATTTAAGAACGCACCAAACGGCAGAACCTCGACGCGCCCTGTCCAGGCAAGTCCATCGCCGGCAATCCTGCTTTGATTGCGACCGTCGCCGGTGCTAAGCGCGCCACGTAGGTTGACGATGACATCTTCGACTCGTACGCGCCAATGCCCCTGAAAGCCAAAGTCGCGGTCTAGGTTGAAGGCGTTGTTGACAATCGACCGTTCACCAATCTGTAGGTCGCCCGACGAGATAACCCGCTGGCGGTTGCCGGGAAGCTTGGTCTGACCAAAGCCAATCTGCAGGTCGGGCGTAAAATTCCAGAACACCATGGCGTCGCGTACGATGTTTGGAAACTGCGTGTCGCTGAAATCTTGGTCGCTACGCGTGAACGATAGCTGCAAGTTGAACGTAAGGCGCCTATCGGCAAGGTGTCCACCAAACCGAAGGCGCAGGCGGCGTACCATCCACTCTGTGCTGCCAATGTCGAGGTCGTCGAGCGACGTCGAGCGCGTCGTTGCGTGGTTCTGAATACGGAACCGCATAATCACACGGTTCGACGTATCGGCGGTTTGAAACACGATGCCATCGGCATCAAAATCGAAGCTTCCTGGCGCCTTCGTTGTGGCCTGAGCATCAAGCCGATAGGGGGCACCGAAAACGCAGGCCAGAGCCAGTAGCGCAGCTAAGCTGCGCCACGACGCAAGTGCGAGCATGAGGTTACAACAAGAATGTGAACGGACGGGAACGGTGCGAACATCGCAGGACGCGATCAGGTAACAAGGTTACAATTTGGTAATATGGCCGTAACATGGCCTAGGTGCCATAGGCTTGCCGCATTACGCTCGAAGGATGGTGGTGGGCAAAATCGCGCTATTTTCGCCGCCAATGCAACGCATAGCGGTCTTTACCAGCGGGGGCGATGCCCCCGGAATGAATGCCCACGTTCGAGCCGTGGAGCGCACGGCGCAAAAGCGCGGCCTCGAAGTCATCGGCATCATCGGCGGATATGCCGGCATGATTGCCGGCCACTACGAGGTGCTCGATCGCATCCGCACGGCCAACATCCTTGACAGAGGAGGCACGGTGCTAAAAACCAGTCGCTGCGAGGAGTTCCACAAGCCCGAAGGTCGTGCCAAAGCCGTTGAACAACTGCGCAAGCACGGTATCGATGGCGTTGTTGCCTGCGGTGGTGACGGTACCTTCCACGGCGCTCACTTCCTGGCCCAAGAGCACGGCGTGCGCATCGTTGGCACTCCCGGAACGATTGATAACGACCTGTGGGGTACCGACTTTACGATTGGCTACGACACGGCCATCAATACGGCTGCTCAAGCTATTGATAAGATTCGGGATACGGCAGACTCTCACGGACGTTTGTTCTTCGTTGAAGTGATGGGGCGCCATGCCGGATTTATTGCCGTTGATGTAGGTGTTGCCTGTGGCGCTGAATACATTGCCGTGCCAGAGACGATGACCGATATCGAAGTGCTCTATCAGCGTATCATGGCGCAAGGGCTGCACAAGCGAACTGTGGTTATCGTTGGCGAAGGCGATCAGTCCGGAGGTGCTATGCAGCTTGCCCGTCGTATCGAAGATGCCTATGGCATCGGTTCAAAGGTGTCTATCCTTGGCCACATGCAGCGCGGAGGTGCCCCCACCGTGCGCGACCGCGTGCTGGCAGCGCGCCTAGGCGCGGCTGCCGTTGATGCCCTGCTGGACGGACACACAAATGTGATGATCGGCGAACATAACGGCGACATTGCCTTCGTACCACTGGAACAGACGTGGAATCAACGCAAGTCGGTGCCGCCGTATCTGCTCGACCTAGCCACGCTTCTCGTGTAATGCCACAACGTTTCTTGCTAGTAACTCTATGAAGCCAACGTTTCTCCAAGTCGTCCAAGTATTCCAAATCGAAGGTATGGTAGCTCTAGGCAAGATGCTTAATCCTGCTACGAACACCATTACCAAGAATCTCGACCATGCACGGTATGTGATTGATGTGTTGGACATCCTGCACGACAAAACGAGCGGAAATCTTGATGCCGATGAGCTTCGATTTCTTGAAACCACGCGCAGCACACTCAAGCTGAACTTTGTCGAAGAGTCGGGCAATCCGTCGGCACCGCCACAGATGGAAGCGTCGTAATGCGATCGATAGCCCTTTTCGCATTCCCGCAGCGTCCCCATGCCGTCGATGGCGTGGCGCGCGCTGCCACACGACTGCTTAGCGAAGGGGTCGACGTTATCGTATCGGCCGATCTGGCCGAGGTGTTGCCGTCCGACCTTGCCTCGCGTTGCGAGGTGATGCCAGCAAGCGAGTTCGAGCGGTCGGCCGACATGGTGATATCGTTTGGTGGCGATGGTACGCTCCTGGCCGTTGCGCGCTTGCTCATCGACACCGACACGCCCATCATGGGTGTCAATGTTGGACGTCTGGGCTTCTTAGCAGAGTTTCCCGTTTCAGCACTCGACGAAGCGCTCGACGACGTGATGAACGGTGCCTATCGCATCGTCGACCGCACTACGTTGAGCACCGAAGTTAACGGCATCGTAACGCATGCCCTCAACGAATTCGTCGTCGAAAAGTCCACGCAGGCACGCATGATCGCAATCCGTGCCTACGTGAATGAGCATCATGTTGCCGATTACCGCGCCGACGGAATTTTGGTAGCTACACCTACAGGTTCCACTGCCTATTCGCTTGCCGCCGGTGGCCCGATCATTGCGCCGTCGTCGCGCGTGATTTGCCTTACCCCAATTTCACCGCATACGCTAACGCTGCGCCCCTTAATCGTGCAGGATAACTCTGAGATACGGTTGGAGCTGCCGTTTGCAGATACGGCTGCGAGTTTGGTTGCCGACGGACAAATTGTAGCGTCGCTTACAGCCGGTAGTAGTGTTGTGATTCGTAGCAGCGATCACATGGTAAAGCTCATCAAGCGCGCGAACAGCACGTATTACGACTTGCTTCGCGAAAAGCTCCTGTGGTCTGTTGATGCAACGCGCCGAACCTGATTCACCTTCGGCGACGGTTCGTACGGTCGACGTTGCTCTCGATCCGGCTTCGGCGTCAAACCGCAGCGAGCTTGAATCCGTCATCCGTCATGCAGCTGGGGCTCCTGCAACGAGTACCGTGGTTCTGCGAAAACGCAGTATCGATGCCCGCTCGCGCCAGGTGTTGGTGCGCATACGTGCCGATGTGTACGTCGACGGCATGCCATCGACCGTGCCTCCAATCATGGCCGAATTACCCCCTGCCGACCCGCGGCGTCGAGTCATCGTTATTGGTTCTGGACCTGCTGGCATGTTCGCTGCTCTTGAACTTCTCGAACATGGCATTACGCCAGTAGTGCTGGAGCGCGGTAAGGACGTGCGAGCACGTCGTCGCGATCTTCGAGCTATTCAACAGTTTGGCGTTGTTCATCCCCATTCCAACTACTGCTTTGGGGAAGGGGGCGCCGGCACATATTCCGACGGCAAGCTCTACACGCGATCGCACAAGCGCGGCAACATCGAAAAAGTCTTGCGGCTGCTCGTGGAACATGGTGCTTCGCCCGACATCCTCGTTGATGCCCATCCACATATAGGATCAAACAAGCTATGGCTCGTGGTGCAAGCCATGCGGCAGCGTGTGTTGGAGCTTGGGGGCGAAGTACACTTCGACACGTGGGTGTCGGACTTTATCCTATCCACGCACGGGGCGCGCCGTATACGTGGTGTTGTTGCCAATGACAGGGAATGGCTCGCCGATGCTGTTATTGTTGCTACTGGACACAGCGCTCGTGATATCTATCATCTCTGCGTGCGTCAAGGCGTTCACATCGAAGCCAAACCGTTCGCCCTTGGCGTTCGCATCGAGCATCCGCAAGCCCTTATCGATAGCGTGCAGTACCATCGTCCGCAACGCGACGAACACCTTCCGGCAGCGTCATATTCGTTGGTATGCCAAAGCAACGGGCGTGGCGTTTTTAGCTTTTGTATGTGTCCCGGTGGAATTATCGTGCCAGCGGCTACCGCCGCTGGCGAAATCGTGGTCAACGGCATGAGCATGTCGCGGCGCGACTCGCGTTTTGCCAACAGTGGCACCGTCGTGGCCATCGAAGAGCAAGACTGGCAGACGTATGCCAGCGAGGGGCCGCTGGCGGCGATGGCGTATCAGGCCGACGTCGAGCGGCGTGCGTTCGATGCAGTGGCCGATGGCACGCAGCGTGCGCCAGCGCAGCGGCTTACCGACTTCGTTGCCCGACGTCAGTCGGCAACGCTGCCCGATTCAAGCTACATTCCTGGCCTTGCACCTGTCGACCTATGGTCGATCCTGCCGCCTGCTGTGTCGGCTCGCCTTGCCGACGCCGTAACGCAGTGGGCATCGCAGATGCGTGGATACCTTACGGCCGACGCCGTAATGGTTGCCACCGAGTCGCGCACAAGCGCTCCAGTGCGCATTCCCCGCGACCGAACCACGCTTGAACACGTAGGCGTGGCAGGTTTGTATCCCTGCGGCGAAGGCGCCGGCTATGCTGGCGGTATTGTAAGCGCAGCCCTTGACGGACAGAACGTTGCACGCGCCATCGTTGCCTCGAATTACATCCGAAAGCCGTAACTTGCAGGCTATCATTCTTTCATCCACCATACAGTGTACTCTTATGAAGGGACTGCTTGCCATTGTTGGCGCCCTCGTCATTTTTTCGTGTACCGCAGAATCACAACAGGTTAATAGCGTGAAACCAACAACATCAGCCGACACCACGGCCTATGCAATTGGCATGAGCATTGGCATGAACATCCGTCAGCAAAAACTCGACCTTGTTGTCGAACAACTTCTTGCTGGACTTCGCGATGCTGTAGCCGATAAGAGCCTCCTCACCGAAGACCAAATGTCGGAAGTCCTTCAGCGATTCCAAATGGAACAGCAAGCCAAGGCCGAAGCCGATCGCGAAAAAGCTCAGTCGGCCAACAAGGATCGTGGTACCAAGTTTCTTGCCGAAAACAAGTCAAAGCCAGGTGTCGTTACTACAGCTAGCGGCCTGCAGTATCAAGTACTCAAGCAAGGCAATGGAGCCAAGCCAACCGCTGCTTCCACCGTTAAGGTGCACTATACCGGTACACTCATCGACGGCAAGGTCTTCGATAGCTCGGTTCAGCGCGGTCAGCCCATCGAGTTCCCACTCAACGGTGTGATTAAGGGTTGGACCGAAGGCGTTCAGCTTATGAATGTTGGCTCGAAGTTTAAGTTCTTCATTCCTTCGGAACTTGCGTACGGCGAGCGTGGAGCTGGTCAGGACATCGGCCCCAACGAAACGCTCATTTTTGAAGTCGAATTGCTCGACATCGTCAAGTGAGTAAGCTGCCGATTCTTGCCCTCTTGATTCTGCCGTTGTTGGCAGTCATCTTGGGCGGCTACCTAGCATTTACAGGCAACGTAAGCACCACCGACGTGGTGCTTTGCGTTGTTGGTGTTGTCCTTACCGAGTACGGCATTACCTTTGGCTTTCATCGGTTTGTCGTCCACAAGGCCTTCGAGCCACATCCTGCGCTTAAGGCCGTAGCCCTTGCCCTTGGAAGTATGGCATGGCAGGGACCGGTGGTAAACTGGGCTTCGACGCATACCAAACATCATGCGTTGAGCGACAAGGAAGGCGACGTTCACTCGCCAACGATTAGCGGATTCATTTTCGCACATTGCGAATGGCTCCTCGAAATGTCGTCAGACCAGATGAATGAGATTCGCGCTAAGTGGGGCGGACGGTACCTGAAAGACCCCATGATAGCTTGGTTCGACAAGACATTCCTGTGGTGGGCACTTGCCAGTTTGGTGATTCCGTTCGCCATAGGCGGATGGAGTGGTCTTCTTTGGGGTGGCTTCATTCGCATCTTCTTTAGCTCGCACATCACGTGGGCTGTGAATTCGGTGTGTCACTACTTTGGCCCACGGATGTTCACCACCACCGATCAAAGCCGTAACAACGCCATCGTTGGAATTCTGGCACTTGGCGAAGGCTGGCACAACAACCACCATGCCTTTCCTACAAGCGCCTTCCATGGGCTAACGCCATGGCAGTTCGATTTTACAGGACTTACCATCCGCATCTTCGAAAAGCTAGGTCTTGTAAAGAAGGTTCAGCGTATTCCTAAGGAATACCTTGAGCGCCGCCGCACCGAACATATCAACTCCGAAATCTTACCCCTTCAACCTGGTGACGAAGGGGCACCGACAGAGGCAAGCGAAGCAAAGGCGGCGTAGTTGCCGACTGTATGTTGTGAGCACGTCTGATACCTACGAGCGCATCTACGATCTCGTTCGACAAATTCCTCGCGGCAGCGTTACGACCTATGGTCATATCGCTGCCGCGATTGGTTTACGCTCAGGCGCCCGCCTTGTTGGTTGGGCTATGAATGCCATACCTCTGCATCTTCGGCACGAAGTGCCGGCCCACCGTGTGGTAAACCGCAATGGCGAACTCACAGGAAAGATGCACTTCGAAACACCGTTCGCAATGCGCGAACGCTTAGAAAGCGAAGGCGTACCGTTTGACGGCGACCGCGTTGCAATCGACGATTGTCTATGGATTCCGCCGTTGGCGTGACGGCTGCCAAGCGCCTACACGCTGTGCGATAAGCTCGGCCGCCCTGCGGCCTGTTTCCGCTGCCCCATTCATATAGCCCTTGAACTCTGTGCTGCAGTGCTCGCCAGCAAAGAACAGGTTGCCAACGGGCTCGAATTCTTTGCCGTAGCATGCTGTCCACTGGCCAGGCCCGTAGCTGGAATACGACCCCCGACTAAATCGATAGCCAGGCCAGTGGAACCGTTCCTGTGCTTGAATGGCATGCGAGGCCGCTTCGGGCCAGGCCTGAGCTAGACTGGCGTAGAGCTGTTGCGCTACCTCGCCGAGTGGCTTGCTTCCCAGATTGCGGCACTGTGCGCCACCGCTAAAGAACGTTAGGCCGCCCTGACCCACGCTCTGAAATGCCGTATGGTCCCACGCTAACTGGAATGGGGCATCGGTAAAGACGAGGCCATTGCGCTGCTGCTCGCGCCAGAATGGCGAGTCTAGGGCTATCATCACCTTGCTGTTGCTGCCGTATCGAAGCGTGTCAATCGTGCGTTGCTTATGCGCTGGCATGGGAACGTCGAGCTCGAGTGAGCGCAAAACCGAGAATGGGATGGTGCAAAGCACGATGTCGGCCACGACGTCGATGCTGGCGTGGTCCTTCCGGAACGTTAACACGTAGCGTTGCCCCTGCTTGGAAAGTCGCTCTAACGCATAGCCGGTATGGACGCGCTCGCGAATGGCCGACGCAAGTCGCATGGGTATCTGGTCGTTACCGCCAGCAATCTTGTATCGCTCGTCGCTGTCGCCAAACGGCTGGAATGTCCCGTCGCTTACGTCTGTCGATATCATGGCTAGGGCATTCAGCGCGCTCTGCTCGCCAAGTTCAAGTCCATGTTCGGTAACAAAGGCGGTTTCAAAGAAGGAGCGCAGCCAGCCATGCATGCCAATCGTGGTAAGGTAGGCATCCAAACTGATGTTGTCGTAGCCAGCAGCCGCACTGTGGTGTAACTGAGCCATAGACGTTGGCAGGAGGGCCACGTCGGCGCGAAGTCGGTCGATAAACGGCTCAAGAGCCCTTACGATGTCTTGCTCTGTAATGCTTCGGCCGTCAAACCACAGTGTGGTCGATCGCTGGGCGAAGTCGCCCGACTCCAGGTCGATGAGGTCGAGGCCAAACTCGCGCACCAAGGCGTGCACGTCGGCATGGTTCGAATCGATGTACTCGCCGCCAATCTCTACGTAGGCGCCGGGAATCAACGTGTCGCGGCCCGTATACATGCGGCCGCCGATGCGCGTGGATGCCTCGTATACTTCGGCAACGATGCCAGTTTTGCGCAGAACATGTGCGGCGTGCAAGCCAGCCATGCCAGCACCTAGAATAACGACGCGTGGCGCCAAGTCGCGGGGAATGTCGGCCGGCCTGCTGCAGGCCCCGATAAACGACGGTGCTGCGGCCGCCGCCGCCGCCATCGAGGCAGTACGCAAGAAGTGGCGGCGCTGTTGTGACGGCTGTGCTGGGTTGGACGCTGCAGCCGCGCGCAACGCCGAGCGCAAGAGAGTGGTGAGCGGTGAACGCATCTGCGAATCTAGGGGCTACCGCCGAATAATGCGGAAGACAGTGCGCCGATTCTTTGCACGCCCTTCCTCGGTGTCGTTACTTTCAACCGGAATGCTAAAGCCAAAACCACGCGTTCGTAAACGACGTTCTTCGACGCCGCGCGCAACGATTGCGCGCTTGACGCTTTCGGCACGTGCCTCGGATAGTCGCTGGTTAAACTCCTCGCCACCTATGTTGTCGGTGTGGCCCTGAATCTCAATCTCAACGCGAGGATATTCAAGCATGGCCGACGCGATTTCATCAACGATGTACAGCGACGTACTGTCGATGTCGCTGCGGTTATAGGCAAACACGACCGGACGTGTGAACTCGACCGTGGAGCTGACAGGTATCAACGGCGATTTGTCGAACTTGGCTCTCGCCGTCAGTGTAACGTAGTCATCGTCACCATCATTGTCACGTCCGTCACGTCCGTCACCTCTGTCACGTCCGTCACCTCCGTCACCCTTGTCACGTCCGTCACGTCCGTCACCCTTGTCACGTCCGTCACGTCCGTCACCTCTGTCACGTCCGTCACCTCTGTCACCTCCGTCACCCTTGTCACGTCCGTCACCTCCGTCACCTCCGTCACCCCTGTCACGTCCGTCACCTCTGTCACGCCCGTCACCCTTGTCACGCCCGTCACCTCTGCCGCCGTCCTCACCGCCATTCTTACCACGGCCGGATTTTTTGCGTGGGACGCGTACGGTAAGCTCAAGTTCATGCGTTCCATCGAACACCGTGGGCTTATACGAAACGCGGTAGTAGTTGCGAAGAGAGTTGTAGATGTCTTGAAAGATGGCAACCAGTTCGGCCTTGGTGTAGGCGCGATAGTATTTGCCGCCGGTATAGATCGCCAGGTTTTGCAGCACCTCGTCTTGAGCGTAGGCAAAGCCAATCACAAACAGCGAAATGTTGTGTTTGGCGGCGTATTCGTACACTTCGGCAGCGCGGCTTTTCGACACGTTTTCATCGCCGTCGGCAAACAGCACGGCAACCTTTAGTTGGTCGACGGGTACCTCCTGTAGTTGCCGCATCGTTGTCATGATTCCATCCCATGTAGCACTAAACACGCCGCGTGCAACTGCCTTATGCGTGCGCCACGCAGGAAGCATGGTGCCTGTGTCGGCGCTTAACCCAAACACGTTGGTAACCTTTTGATTCCACGTTGTAAGGGCAATCTCGTCGCACGGCCGTTTCATGCCGATAAAGATGTCGGTACCTTGTTCGACGGCATCCAGAGCCCCTTTCATAGAGCCAGAGAAGTCGAGGCCAACAGAAATGTAGACTGGTACGCTGTCCTTATCGCCAAACTCACGAACGCGGAACGGATCGACGGGCTTGCTCTTCTTGGTTTTACCGCTACCCAAGGTTTCGCGAAAGCCCATAAAGTAGTCTGGAGCGTTGGCTCGCTTGTAGGGGTCGGCCATGTGGGTAACCATGTAGCCGGTAGTATCGAGCACGCGCACAAACAGGCGGACAGAATCGGGGTAGAAAAAGTGCTCGGTCTTCCACGTGTCCATGGTCAGTGCGCCCACATCGGCGATGGAGTCGATGTGGCGCGTCTTGGTGTACAGATGCTGGACCTTCTTTTCGCCATCATCGCGTAGGTCCAGCACCTGCCCAAGGGTGTGCTGCGAACTCTTGCATCCCCACATCAGTGCCATGGTGATAAGGGGCAACGTTAGGCCTAGGGCGCTACGTTTCACGGGCGAACTACTCCAATGGCCATGCCATCGCCTAGTGGCACAAGGGTGGCCTGAATGGCTGGATGTGTAGCCAGTGCATGGTTGAACGCACGGATGCCTGCTACGTTCTCGGGTTCATAGTCGGAGTGTTCTTCCTGCACATAACCCCAAGCCATGGCGTTGTCGCCGATGATTAAACCGCCCGGATTCATGAGGGGAAGAACAGCGTGGAGGTAATTGACGTAGTTGGGCTTGTCGGCGTCGATAAACACAAGGTCAAATCGTGTCGAAGCATCAAGCGCTACGATGCTGTCAAGGGCAGGGCCATCAATCACGGTGATAACGTCGGCCAGTCCAGCTTGTGCTGCCTTGCGGCGGATAAATTCTGCATACGTAGGCATCAGCTCCAGCGCTGTAACCGTGCCGCCGTGCGGCAAGGCCCGCGCCATGGTTATCGCCGAGTAGCCAGCAAGCGAACCAATTTCGAGGATATGGCGCGTGCCGCTTGCGCGGATGAGTACTTGGAGAAACGACGTCTGTTCGGGAGCAATGGCAATGGCCGGTATGCCTTCGGCAACGGCCTCGGTCATAAGCGTGCGCAAGAAGTCGTCTTCGGCCGTGAAGGTTGACTCTAGATAGGCGTCGAACGCCGGCGTACGTGGAGTGTGTGTGGTAGCCATATTAGCGGTGTCCTAGGCCGACGTTAACGTTAACACCGGCGGTGCGAGCAGAGCGAACGAACCGACTTAGTTCGTTGACGGCCGAGTCGAGCCGTCGGCCGAGGTCGGCGTCGTACAATAAGCGATTTGCCACGCTTCGGTTAGTGCGGATATCGGTAACGATGCCGCTCATGTTCGACACGAGCGAGTCGACCGAGGTGAGCGTTCCGGTAGATCTGCGAATCACGTCGTTCGCATCAGCTACGGTACGGTCGAGGTTGTCCAGCAGTCGGGCCACCCGCGGCTCGTTGTTGCCTACAGCCGTGCGCAAGTCGTCGACAAGGATGCCGACATTTTTGAGCGTACGCTGGAGGTCGGCAGAGTTGTTCGTTAGGAACGTACGCAAGTCGTTTACCAGCAGGGCACCGTCTGACGCAATGGTACGGATGTTCTGTGTGACCGAGCCGTCGGCAAGCAAGTCGGTCAGCGAGCCAGCGATAGTGTCAAGGCGTCGAATCAGCGAGCGTGCATCGCCAGAGACGCTGCCAAGGTCGTCGACCAGCGTGATGATGTCGGCAGCAACAACGCCGGGTATTTCCTTCGAGCGGTCGAACGTGCCGGTGGTGCCTGGAACAACTTCGAGCTTCTTGCCGCCGGTGATTTCAAGGATAGAAACGCGTGCCGAAGCGTCGGCAAACAGGTCGGACGTGTTGTCGATATCGGCACGAACAACAACCGATCCACCGTCGGACGTCACGGCGGTGACGGTGCCACGGCGGACACCGTTTACGACGACCGGAGCCCCTTGATCGAGACCTCCGGAAGCACTAAGGCGAACGGTGATTTGGTTTTTGGTTCCAGGGATGGAGATGCCCTTGCCAAGCAGAATGCCGGCGATGAGAAGGGTGAGGGCGGCGATGGAGACCAGGCCGACCTTGATTTCGGTTGAGCGAGTGTGTTGCATGCGTTAGAGATGAACATACGAAAAGCCCACTCGTTGGCGAGAGGGCTTCGCGGTAATGGCGGGCGTTGGGCTAAAACGGAATTTCGTCCGTGTTCGTGTGCGAGGTGCCCTGCTGGGGCGATGCGGCATCGTCGCCTTCGGCGGCAGGCGCCTGCGGCGGGCGGTTGTCGAGGACGATGATGTCTTCGGCATGAATCTCGGTAACGGTAATGCGGCGGCCTTCTTTGTCGGTGTACGAGCGCGACGTCAGGCGCCCTTCGACATACACTCGAGTGCCTTTGCGGACCATGCGCTCAACAAGGTCGCTCAGCGAGCGCCATGCAAGCACCGTGTGCCACTCCTTGGTTTCGCGGATGTTGCCGTCCTTGTCGCGCCACGAATGCGACGTAGCCATACGAAACGTCGACACCGACGTGCCGCTTTGAACCACGGCTTTTTCGGGGTCGCGGCCAACGTTGCCCAGCAACATCACCTTGTTTAGTGAACGTGACATACTGCGGGCATTCTAACGTTGGGCGTTGTGCAGTAAGCGGTCATGACGCGACTCGCATTGTTGTAGAAGTGTCGAATCTAAACAAAAAGGCGTTTCGCGCGACACCGCGCACTAGGGCGGGCACGGGGCCATGGTCTGGCCCCCTGTGCCCGCCCCCGTGCCTGCAAGGGTGTTGTAGGGTCAGGCCCCCGTGCCTGCCCTAGTGCGAAGCGTCGTGCGCGGCGCAATGCAGTAACCAATTCACCCAAATGGAGTTGTATCAGTCCTTGAAGCGCGTGGGTAGCGACTGAATTCACAGTCACTGCTTTCGTTCATACGTAAGGCATTTCATGACGGTACTACAGGCGAAACGGAACACCATCCTTCTGCTATGCCTAGCAGTTTGCTTGCATGGCTGTGGTTCGGGGCCTGTAGCCGTTGACCCTTGCGCCAATGCCGAGAGGGTAAAAGCGCGATTTACAATCTATGAGAGAGTAGCTTTACCAGAGCACAGTATGATTGTACCGTCTGATACCATCGTTGAGGGTCTAGCGATATTTAGCGCAAACGAACGCTACGATAGTTATGAATGGCAGATTGGATACGACACGCGTGTCTGGACCGACAGCTCGTTCTCACTGCGATTTGGAAGTAACTCCGGGGTACCCAAAGGCGAGCCTCTCCCTGTGCGTTTCATAGGGCGTCGGCAGCCCAATAGTAGCTGTTTTCCAGACGATGACGGCATCGATACGGCCTTCCGAAAACTTGTTTTGATGCATGCATACACAAGTCCAATACTCGGTTCATATCGGGGTGTGCATCTTGACGAGCCACTTGATACCTTTACGGTAGAGATCTTTTGGCACAAGAAGTATTTCCTATCAATGTCGAACATCAATCGTGGCTGTTTTGACACGATTGACAACAGATTCGAGGCGAGCGCAATAGACAAGGATCTTGGAGCAACTGTTATGGTCTTTGGAGATGGATGGTCGTACTGGCCTCAGGGTTGCCGCGCGCCTATGGGTGTTGCGCGTTTGTTTGACCACAGAAAAATTGAGATCCAATACACGTATGAGAAGGCGCGCATTCCCAAGACGTTTGTGGGTTGGAGAGTGCCTTGAGGTCACTTCGTTTCGTGTGTTTGATGGGTCTTACATGCCTGCTTTGCCCTACTTTCGAGATGGCAGCCCAGTGGCAAAAGATTCGGCTTGGCATGCTGGAGATTAATGAACACATCCACAACATCGTGTTTACGTCGCCCGATGACTGTTA
>VFQQ010001619.1_pt1 | contig 29939 bp, 25 predicted proteins | sample 3512341 | NCBI WGS metagenome assembly VFQQ01 (sample SAMN10412373, study PRJNA504923) | tailings metagenome | isolation source: Relicate 2 Philex TSF1 revegetated site | place: Philippines: Tuba, Benguet | collected 2017-08-29
GCCGCAATCGCGTGTCGATTGCACCGGCCGCGGTGCTCCGTCGGGGGAGCAGCAAGGAAGGACAGCGCCGGCGGGCCTGAGATGGTGTCCCGTACCGCGTTCCAGGCGCCACACCGCATCAACACGGGTCCTTGGCATTATTCGGCGCTACAGATCCCAGGGCGCACGTTGCCGCGACCATTCCGCCCAGAAACATGCTGCTTCGCCCAGAACGTCCTCACGGGTCAGCCCCGCATCACGCAACAATCGGTCGTCTCGCCGAGCCAATAGCGAGGCAGGCATCAGACCGGTTGATAGCCGACGAGCAGAAACCAGCGGCTGGCCGGTCCGCTCGCTGTTGCTGAACCAGCCAGTGGTGATGGCCATCGGGATTGGTACTCCGGAAGTTCTCCCACAAACGGTAGTGCCCGCGTTTGACATTTGACAAACGAATATCGATGATGCCTGGCATCATCCATTGGAATGCCTCGGTATGAATGTTCAGCTAGACAGCGATCTGCTGCGCAGCTTCGTTGCCATTGCGGATTTGGAAAACTTCACACGCGCGGCAGCCACGCTCGGGCGAACCCAATCCTCAATCAGCATGCAGATGAAGCGTCTCGAGGAGCATGTCGGCGTGCGGCTTTTCGAACGCGGCCCGCGTGGGGTCACGCTGACACGCAGAGGCAACGAACTGCTGGTGAAAGCACGGCGGATCGTCGATCTGCTCGACGAGACGGCTGCTTCGCTCAGCGCGCCGGAGCTCGAAGGCCGGGTTCGCATCGGCATACCCGAGGAGTACGGAGCGTCGATCCTGTCGCGCACGCTCCGCGACTTCGGCAAGGCGCATTCCAATGTGGAGATCATCGTTCAGCATGCCTGGTCCGCTGTTCAGAAGGCAGCGCTCGAACGAGGAGATCTGGATCTTGCCGTGGTCTTCGAATGGGAAAGTACACCGCGCGGGGAGGTGTTGATGGTCGACCCGACCGTGTGGACGACATCCGAAGTCCACAGAATGCACGAAGAGCTTCCGATGCCAATCGCATTGTACGAAAGCTCCAGCTGGTGCAGGGAGTTCGCTATCCGATCGTTGGAAAGCAGTGGCCGCGCCTACCGCGTTGCCTATCGCAGCGATACCAGCGGTGGACTCAAGCTGGCGGTATCCTCTGGCCTCGCCATTGCCCCGCTTTCCCGCAGCAACATTCCCACGGGTTGTCGTGAGCTTACTGCGGCCGATGGCTTCGGTGATATCGATTCGTCCACCGTGGTCATGTATCGGCGCAAGGGTGCAACAGGCAAAGCCGTCACCGCCATGGCGGAGGCGATCCGCGAAGCCTTCAGAAGGCACATAATGGTCGGCAGGTTGTGATCCCTCGACATCTTTTTCGTGGTCGGGGGTGTTTCAATGTACCGCTTTTTTGGTGCTGCGCATCTTCCAGGTCTCCCACAGACTTGCTGCGAGCATGACGACCGTCGTCAGCCACCCCATCGTCAGAAGATCAACTTTGAACGCGACTGGAAACAGCACCGCCAGTGCGACGATGGCGGCAATGTGGGAAACCGGCACGGTGCCGTAGACCATCTTCTTGTAGATGGCGCTGCCGAGCAGGTAGATCGCTGGTCCCCCGCACAAGGTCAGGGCGTAGGCCGTCTTCAGGCCGTCATGCGGATGGGCAAGCACAAGGTCGTTGCCGACGGCCGTGGCGATGATCCCGCCGATCAGCACGGCATGGATGTAGTGGAAATAGGCGCCGAGCCGGCCGGGGTCGTCGGAACGGGTGATGGTTTCGGTCGCATCCTTGCTCGATGTCCCGAAATACAGCCACCACATCGCCAGGGTGCCGAGGAAGGTGGCGAGCAGGGCCGACAGCACGGCAGGCTCCCAAACCTCCGCGCGGCCGAGCGTTGCGCCGGTGGCAAGCAACGTTTCGCCAAGCGCGACGATGACGAACAACTGGCAGCGTTCCGCCAGGTGTCCGCCCTCGATGGTCCAGTCGCTCGTCCTGGAGCGGCCAAACCCGGGAAGCGCGAAACCGAACATCGGCGACAGGTATTCGCAGGCGATCGCAACGGCCCATAGCGCTGCGCGGGTCCAGTGCTCGGCGAGAGCACCGGCGATCCAGAACACCGCTGCGATCGAAAGCCAACCCAGCATGCGCCGGTAGTTGGCGGAGAGCGGATGGTTCGGCCCCAGTTCCCAGACGACATAGGCCGTGCGGCCGACCTGTATCGCGACATAGGCGAGTGCAAAGACCAGCCCGCGATCGCCGAAGGCTCCTGGAATGGCCGAGGCCATCACCAGGGCCGCAAGCATCACCCCAAACAGCGCCCCGCGAATGCGCGGGGTCTCGGGGTCGAACCAGTTGGTGAACCAGCACGTGTACTGCCACCCGAGCCAGACCGCGAACCACAGGATCAGCGTTTCGACAACGCCGGTCGGTGTCAGATTGGTCAACAGCTCATGGCTGAGCTGGGTGACTGCGAAGACATAGACCAGGTCGAAGAACAGCTCCTCGAACGTGACGCGGGCGTGATGGCCGTCACGCTGCCGCAGCAGAGGGTGGTGCCCGGTCATCTTGCTGGCTTCGACAGTCATCCCGTGTTCCCCTCGAAAAAGACAACGTCAAATTGAACACCGACCCGAGCTGACCGCAATCGTTGCAGGCGGGGTTCTTCACAGGCTTCGCGAAGATCCCCGCCGCACGTTGACGGGACGCCAGCCTACTTGGTGGTGTAGCCGCCATTGACCAGGATGGTCTGTCCGGTCATCCACCAGCCGTCGGAGACCAGCATGCGGATCCATGGCACGATGTCCTGGATGTCGGTCAGGCCCGTCTTTGAGAAGTTCGACAATGCTGCAGCCGTCCTGTGGTAGGCGACCGCATCGGCCCTTTCGGCCGGATAGAAGAACGGGGTGTCCATCGGACCGGGGCCGATCGCGGTTACCGAGATGCCACGCTCGCCGAATTCCTTGGAGGCTGCACGCGTGAAGTGCTCCACAGGTGCCTTCGTTCCGGCATAGCTGGAATAGAAGGGCGTGAAGGCGCCTAGCAGCGAGGTCACCAGGGTACAGATCTTGCCATTGTCGTTGACGTTCCTGCCTGCCTCCTTGAGGAAGAAGAAGGCCGTCTTGGCGTTCACCGCGCTCATCTCGTCATATTCGGCTTCCGAAATCTCGACCATCGGCTTCTTAAGCACCTTGCCGACGGTGTTGATGGCGATGTCGGGGGGGGCCGACCGCCGCGACAGTGTCCGCAAAGAGCTTTTCAATGGCGCCGGCCGTGGTGAGGTCTGCCTGGAAGGCTACTGCCTTGGCGCCCGCAGCCTTTACCGCAGCGAGCGTGGCATCGGCGTCGGCCTTGGTGGCTGCGCTGTTGTAGTGGATGGCGATCGCCCCGGCGCCATGGGCCGCGAGATCGCGGGCGATGAGTCCGCCGAGGTTCTTTGCGCCTCCGGCGATAAGAACGGTTTTTCCCTTGATGCTGTGATCGGTCATGACGTGGCCTCCTTTGCTTTCCGTCACCACGCCATGTATCGTCTGAGAAATGCGCATAAAGCTGCCGTTTCTGACATCACTTGTCAGAACTAGCTACCAAAGGACCTGGATTTGGATCGGATAGACCTGTTCCGCATCTTTGCGCGCGTCGTCGAATGCTCCAGTTTCACCCGCGCGGCGGCGACACTGGGACTGCCGCGTTCATCCGTTTCGGCGGCGGTCATCGAGCTCGAAGACCGTGTCGGCGCCAGATTGCTGCACCGGACGACACGGCGCGTTTCGCCCACCCAGGATGGCACTGCCTTCTACGACCGCTGCCTGCGCCTGATCGCTGATGTCGAGGAAACGGAAACCCTGTTCAGGTTAGCCGGAAAGGAACCGTCCGGCAGGCTGAAGGTTGACATGCCAGGCCGTATCGGACGCCTGGTCATCGCCCCGGCTCTGCCCGGTTTCCTCGAAAGGTATCCTCAGATCGATATCGACCTCGGTGTCACGGATCGTGCCGTCAACCTGATCGAGGACAGTGTCGATTGTGTCCTGCGGGTCGGTCCTCTGGCGGATTCGGGGCTTATCGCGCGTTCGATCGGGCAACTGACTCTCATCAACGTCGCCAGTCCCGCCTATCTCGAACGCCATGGCGTGCCGATGGCACCGGCCGATCTGAAGGATCATCTGGCGGTCAATTATGCATCCCCTTCGACTGGCCGCATCGACGATTGGGAATGGCTGGAGAATGGGGTCTTGCACTCTCTTCCGCTGCGTGGCCGCGTGACCACCAACAGCGCTGAAGCCTGCATCGCCTGCTGTCTTGCCGGGCTAGGGCTGATCCAGATTCCCGCCTATGATGTCCGCCCCCATCTTGAGGCCAGCGAACTCGTCGAGGTGTTGCCGGGCTTTCAAGCGGAGCCAATGGCCATGACGATCCTCTATCCAAGCAGGCAGCATCTGTCCCGCAGGTTGCACGTCTTTGCCGACTGGCTGGAGGAGTTGTTGGGGAATGCCGTCAGATAGGCCCTTTCCAGGGCCTGTTGCGGACACGCCAGGTCCGTCTCTTCGACAGGGCACTATTCGATCTTGCCACGTGCTGCGACCAATTCGGCCCGGACATAGTTGTCGCCGCGGACGAGATGGACGTGGTTGACCATGTTGGAAACAACGCAGGCGTGGTTGGGAATGATGCGCAGCAAGTCGCCAACACCTGGCGCATCACCGGACGGGCATTCGATCCGGCCATGTTCCTCGTTCAGGGAAACGATTGCGAAATCGGGGCGCTCGGGAATCATGCCGTAGTGCTGCATGCCGAACAGATCGGAGGTTAAAACCTTGGTTCCGGCATCGATGATCGTGCGATTGGGTTCTGGGGAACTGATAACCGTTGCAACAACCGTCAGCGCGCAATCAGTTGCGTCGCACGCGCCAGCTTCGATCAAGGAACGGTCGTTGTAGATATAGCTGCCTGGCCTGTATTCGCTGACGCTGTCGTGTCGAGTCATCGCATAAAGGTCGGGTGTGCCGCCGCTGGAGACGGTATCGGATTTGAGCCCCGCAGCGTGCAACAGAGCGATTGCCTCTCCGAGCCATCCTGCGGCTGAGTTGCCTTGTTTCGGAGCGGGATAAGTCATCAGGCCAGCGAAGCGCAGTCCGGGACAGGCAGCGACCTGGCGTGCCAGCGTGACGGCAGCCTGCGGGGTGAGCACCCCGCAGCGGCCCATTCCGGTATCGCACTCCACCAGCACATCCAGCACCGAAGAACTGTCGGCAAACACAGCCGACAGGCCCGAAACGACTTCGATGCTGTCCGCCACGACGGTGATCCTGGCGCGCGAAGCCAGCTGCCGAAGCCGCTGAAGCTTTGCCTTGCCGACAATGTTGTAGCTGATCAGGATGTCTTCGATGCCCGCGTCGGCCATGATCTCGGCCTCGCCGAGTTTCTGGGCGGTGACGCCGACCGCGCCGGCCGCAAGCTGCGCGTGGGCGAGCACCGGCAACTTGTGTGTCTTGATATGCGGGCGCACCGTAAAACCCAGCGCTGCACAGTGAGCCTGACAGCGCAGGATGTTTGCCTCGACAACATCGAGGTCGATCAACACAGCAGGCGTTTCTACCACGTCCCGCCACTTGAGAGGCCCGGCCGCCGGCAAGTTCAACGCTCCGTTTTTCATCTAGCGACCTGCCGCGTCGACATTGCGAAGATAACCAAGCACGACGTCGATGATGTGAGCCAGGCGCTGATCTTCCGCACCGTCTGCCAGCAGGTTCCGGTTGAACACGACACTGAGCGTCCAGCGGTTCGCCAGGAAAAAATATCCAAGGCCAACGATCGATACATAGAGTTCGACGATGTCCACGTCCCGGCGGAAGATACCTTGCTCTTGCCCGCGTTCGATAAGCTCTCCGAGCCTGCTCGACAGCGGCGCGAACATGCTGCGCACGCTTTCCGACTTTTCCAGATGGGCCGCTTTCATCAGGTTTTCGGAATTCACAAGGACGATGAATTCCGGATGGGTCGCGAAATAGTTGTACGTGTGGGCGATAAGCTGACGGATGCCTTCCTCCGGTTCGAAGACATCGAGCACGAGAGCTTCGTTCTGGGAACGAAGCTCCTGATAGATGTCCTCGAGGACCGCGACGAACAAGTCGTCCTTGGAATTGTAGTGATGATAGAGAACACCTTTGCTCATCCCGGTAAGGGCGGCGATGCGATCGGTGCGTGCGCCGTCGTAGCCATGCTCGGCAAATTCCTGCCGGGCGGCTTCGATGATGGTGCGTATCGTCCGTTCAGGATCGCGTTTCCTGGTGCCCACGGATTTTGCCCTTGAATCAGTCTTTGTGTCCCGGATGTCTACCATATGATGCGCTCCTGCGACGACGCCGAGAACAGATGCAGATGCGCCGGATCGAATTTGAGGCCAACCTGTTCGCCTTGGCTCAGCCGGTGACGATTGAGCGTCTGCACCGTCCATTCGCTGTCGCCGACGGTGAGGATCACATTCGTTTCGCAGCCGGTGTGCTCCACGAGCATGACCGTGCCTTTCAGCGGCGCGACATCCGTAGCGACGATCTCGATATGTTGCGGGCGCACGCCGGCGATCACATCTTGTGCTGCGATGTCTGAAGTCCCGTTGAGGGGCAGGGGATAGATGCCGTCGTCGAACGTAATGTTCTTCGATCCGGCCGACAGCCGGCCTTTGGCGAAGTTGATTGTCGGAGACCCGAGGAACCCGGCAACGAACGTGTTTGTCGGCCGGTCGAAGAGTTCCAGGGGGGTGCCGATCTGCTCGACCTTTCCCCTGTTCATGACCACGATGCGGTCGGCCATGGTCATAGCTTCGATCTGGTCATGCGTCACATAGATTGACGTCGCACCAAGCGACTTGTGCAACTGGCGCAGCTCAATGCGCATGTGATGGCGCAGCTTGGCGTCAAGATTGCTCAGCGGCTCGTCGAACAGGAACGCGCGTGGTTCGCGCACCATGGCGCGGCCCATCGCTACACGCTGGCGCTGGCCACCCGATAGCGCGCGTGGCTGACGATCGAGCAATGTTTCCAGATGCAGGGTGGACGCGACACGCGCGACCGATCGTTCGATCTGCTCGGGCGACGAACCGCGTAGCTTGAGCGGGAAACCGATATTTTGCGCGGTCGTCATGTGCGGATAAAGCGCATAGGTCTGAAAGACCATGGCAAGATCCCGCTTCTGTGGTCCAAGATGGTTCACCACCTCGCCATCGATGCGGATCATGCCGTCGGAAATCGGTTCCAGTCCGGCAATCATCCTGAGAAGGGTCGACTTTCCGCATCCGGAAGGCCCGACCAGAACGACGAACTCACGGTCACCGATCGATATGTTGACATCGTCCAGGATATTCAGCGCGCCAAATTGCTTGCTGACGCCGACAAGATCTATCGAAGCCATAGGGTCCTCCTACTTCACGCCGCCCAGCGACATTCCGCCGATGAGGTATCGCTGGATGCTGGCAAAGACGACAGCCACAGGCACGGACGCAATCAGCGTCGCTGCCATGATCAGATGCCATTCAATCTGGTAGAGCGTGCCCGTCAGGAACGCGATCTGAACCGGTGCGGTCTGCTGATTGACGTCACGCAACAGCGTCAAAGACATGGCGTACTCGTTCCATGAATTGACGAAGGTGAAGATCGCCGTCACGACAACACCGGGCAGGCACAGCGGCAGGAATATGCGGACAAACGCGCTGAAACGGCTGGCTCCGTCGATCCATGCGGCTTCTTCAAGATCCTTTGGGATCGTCGCAAAATAGCTTCTCAGCATCCACACCGCAAAGGCCATGAAGAAGGCGCTGTGCGCGATGATCACCGACATCAGGCTGTTGATCAGGCCGAAATAGGCGAACATGCGGAACAGGCCGATGATGAGCACGATCGGCGAGATCATCTGAGTGACAAGCAGGTAGTTGGTCAGCGCGCTGTTTCCCGGAACACGCATGCGCGTCAGCGCATAGGCGGCGGGAATGGCGACCGCGAGCGACAGAAGTGTCGCGCCGATGCTGATCGTCAGCGAATTCACCAGTGCCCGACCGAAGTTGCGGTCGACAAACAGTTCGACAAAATTGCCGAGATAGAATTCCCGCGGCAGCCAGCTGCGGTGGAACGTGAAGATCTCGTCCTTCTGTTTCAGCGCCGTCGACAGCATCGTCAGATAAGGGAACAGCACGATAATCAGAAAGGGCGACAGCGCCGCCCAGCAGAGCACGCTTTTCCTGGCCTTAGACATCGTCTCGCGCCCCCCGCGCCTTGGTCAGGTAGAGATAGATGACCGCGAAGACCAACAGCATCGCGAACATGATCACCGAGCCTGCCGCCGCATTGCCCAATTTGCCGAAAGCGAAGGCCTGCTTGTAGATGTAGGTGATCAGGATATCCGTGCGGTTCGAAGGGCCGCCATTGGTCATGATCCATATGATCGGGAATGAATTGAAGACATAGATCACATTGAGGACGATCGCGATCTGCATGAATGGCCAAAGCAGGGGCATGGTGATGTGGCGAAGGCTGTGGAGGGGCGTCGCCCCGTCCATCGCCGAAGCCTCGTAGAGTGTGTCCGGAATGGAGGTCAGCCCACCGAGCAGGATCGTCACCGTGAACGGGACAGATACGAGAATGCCGACCAGAATTTCCAAGGTGAATGCCATCCTGGCGTCGGCGAGCCAGGGATAGCCATCGAATGGCAGGCCAAGCGCTGACAGCGTCATGTTGAGCGTGCCGAAGTCGCCGTTGACGACGTAACGCCAGACCACGGCAGTCATCGCAAGCGAGATGGCCCATGGCAGCAGGACGATGGTGCGCGCTATCGTCCGCCCGTAGAAATCCTCGTTGAGGATCAGCGCGATAGGTATCGAAACCAGCATCGTTCCGCCGACCACGGCAACTGTCCATACCAGCGTCTGCCAACAAGCCTGGACAAAAACCGGATCACTGAATGTCCTGATGAAATTGCCGAAGCCGGCGAACTCCCTGACGACGCCGATGCGGCTGACATCAAAAACGGACATGCGGATGACGTCGAAGATCGGATAACCGATGACCGTGACGGACAGCAGCAGGCAGGGCGCGACCAGGATCAGGGCAAAGAGCGAATTGGACTGCGCAGCTCCGGATCGCCGGAGCCTGGCCGTTCGAATTGGCGTGCTGCTGTCAATTGCCGACATGGGGCTGAACCTGGGTCCTGAGGCGGCGACGCGGGAACACCGCGTCGCCTCTGAAGAATGAAGCACTGACGGAACGGCGCACCGCCTATTTTTCGGCGAGCAAGGCGTTCATCTTTTCGGCTGCGGCCTGCAGGCCGGCTTCCGGTGTCGCTTCGCCTGCATAGATCTTCGCCAGTTCAGATTTCAGGCCGTCGGCCATTTCTTCCCAGCGCGGGAACAGCGGTGCGAACTTCGCAACCGGCCCCATTTCGAGGAAAACAGCCATCTTCGGATTGTCGGTGAAGAACGGCTCGGTCGATTCCGACTTCAGCACCGGGACGAAACCTTCCAGCTTGCCGAATTCGAGGCGGTTCTCCTTGCTGAAGATGTACTCAAGGAACTTCATCGCCTGCGGTTTCACCTTCGACGTTTCGAGGATGGAGATCGTGTCGGTCACGCCATAGGTTGCCGAGGCGGTCGAGACCGGGATCTGGCTGATGCCGTAGTCGATATCCTTGCCCTGCTCCGCCATCTGCGCGTTGAGCCACGGGCCAGACAGGACGATGCCGAGCTTGCCGGCGGCAAACAGGTTCTGCAGATCCTCGCGACTGGAGCCGGTCACGCCGGGTTGGGTCGCCTTGGCCTCGATGAAGCGAAGATAGTTCCTGGTCGCCGCTACCGCTTCCGGTGAGGCAAAACCGCTTTTTCCATCCGGGCCGATGATGGCGCCGCCATGAGTCCAGAGCGTGTAGAACCAGTATCCCTCGGTATCGAGATCCTTGCCCTGCATGCCCATGCCGTAGATGTCATCGCCAAGCGCATCGATTTTCTTGGCCGCTTCGAAAGCTTCATCCCAGGTCTTGGGCGGATTTGCTATGCCGGCTTTCTCGAGCAGCTTCTTGTTGTAGAACATGCCGCGCGCAGAGGCGGCGATCGGCAGACCCCAGGTGTGTCCGTCCTGTTTCTGCAAGTCGAGATAGGTCGGCACGAAGGTGTCGGCAAAGCCAGGCGACATCAGGTTCTCGATCGGAGCCAGCGCGCCATCCTTGGCGAAACCGGCCATCCAGCGCGTTGCCATGTGCGAGATATCCGGCGCGGTTCCGGCCGAAATATCGCTTACCAGCTGCTGTTGCATTTCAGGCCAGGGCAGATGCTCCACCTTGACTTCGATGTCTGGGTTGGCGGCATTGAATTTTTCCGCGAGACCCTGAAAGAAAGGGCCGGTCTTGGTGCTGTATTCCGCAACACGCACCCGAACGACGTCTTTCGCCCATGTGCTTGTGGTCTGCAGCGCAGCCATCGCGACGGCAGAACCAAATATCAATGCGCCTAGCAGTCTCTTGGCCATCAGAACCTCCCCGAATGCGCCATAAAATCCAGTGACGGCCGTCATGTGCTACGACAAATTCGCTTCTGTCAATATTGACTGACTAGTCGGTATGTGATTTTTTATACGTCATGTTTGGTTTGTGGCGTCGCTGGCCTGGAGCAATTTCAGGAAAAGTGCGTAGCGGTTTTCCGTCCGGAATTGCGTGAAAACAAAGAGTTTCCGCGTTCCCGTGAAAAACGGAAACGCTCTAGGGTCGTCACCCATTGAACCAACGCAGGGAGTAGAGTCGTGACCATCGCACACCGTGTCATCTTGAAGGGCGGAAAGGTTCTCGCTGCTGGCGGGGGCGAGCACGCCATTTCAGACGTCTCGATAGAAAGTGGCCGCATCGGATCCGTCGGTGCCCTCGATCCGCGGCCGGGTGACACCATCATCGACGCGTCCGGCGCGATTGTGCTGCCGGCGCTGACTGATATCCATACGCACATTTATTGGGGGGCGACCTCGCTCGGGGTGAAACCCGAAACCGTCGCTCGTCGCTCAGGTACAGGTGTCTTCGTCGACGCCGGCTCAGCGGGTGCCGGCAATTTTGTCGGCTTGAGAGCCTTTGTCTTTGATCCTTCGCCGTTCCATACCTACGCGTTTCTGAACGTCTCCTTCCCGGGAATATTCGGGTTTTCGAAACGGGTCATGGTTGGCGAGTGCTGTGACATCCGCCTGGCCGATCCAGACGCCTGCATCGAAGCTGCCCTGGCGCATCCCGACAAGGTCGTCGGGATCAAGGTTCGCGCGGGTCGAAAGGCGGCTGGAGACAATGGCGCAAAAGCGCTGGAGATCGCGCTGGACGTGGCAGAACGCGTCAAGCTTCCCGTGATGTGTCACGTGGACCTCGATCCGCCCTCCATCGACGACGTCCTGCGTGTCCTGCGCAAGGGTGACATCATCACCCATTGCTGCCGACCCGATCCAAATGCCGCAACGGTCAACGGGCATGTCATCGAGTCGGCGTGGCAAGCGCGTGAGCGCGGCGTGCATTTCGATATCGGTCACGGCATGGGCGGCTTTTCATTCAAAGTCTGCCGGGAGATGCTTGCGGAAGGTTTCGTGCCTGATCTGATCAGCTCCGACATTCATACCTTGAGTGTCGACGGTCCCGCATTCGACCTGTTGACGACAATCAACAAGCTGATCGCCCTCGGCGTGGACCCAACGACGGCGCTCGCCTGCGGCAGCGCCAACCCGGCAACGGTCATCGGTCACCCCGAACTCGGCCGCATCGCCGTTGGTGACGAAGCCAACATCGCGGTTCTGAAATGGCGCGACGAGCCGTGGGTCTTCCATGACGCAAGCGGCGAAGCCTTGAGCGTCGAGCGCCGACTCGTTTGCGAACGGCTGATCGTGAGAGGCCAGGAAATCACTCCCGAGGGCGAAAGCCAGCCTTTGCCGGGCCAATCCAGCTGATCGGACACATACCTCATGCAGCATGTACTCAAAGCACATCACTTCATCGGTGGCCGCTGGACCCCATCGCAGAACGGAAACATCTTTGAATCGCGCTCACCCTATGACGGCGCGCTTCTGGCGCTGCTCGCCGAGGGTGAGCGCGAAGACGCGCAGGCGGCGATCGTGGCCGCCCAGGCCGGGTTCAAGCTGCTGTCGCAGATGACGGCCTGGGAGCGGTCGAAATTTTGCAATCGCGTCGCTGATGCGATGGAGAAGCGGCGCGAGGAGCTTGCCGCCACACTGGCAAGCGAACAGGGCAAACCGCTTGTGGCGGAGGCCTATGGCGAAATCGACGCAGCGGTGACCGGCTTTCGAGAGGCCGGCGAATTGATCAAGTGGCTCGAAGGTGAAGTCATTCCAGTCGAGACGCCCGGCAAGCGCGCGATCAGCTTCCGCCAGCCGCGCGGTGTCTATGCCGTGGTGACGCCATGGAACTTCCCGATCAACATTCCGGTCGAATATCTCGCGCCTTGCCTGGCAGCCGGCAATGCAGTGGTCTGGGTTCCCGCGCCGACGACATCGCTGTGCGCGGTCAAGCTGATGGAATGCATCGCCGAAGCGGGTTTGCCCGACGGTGCCGTCAATCTCGTCCTGGGGCCAGGGGCGGTGGTGGGTGACGAGATTGTCGGCAGTGTCGATACGCACGGCATCGGCTTTACCGGCAGCCCCGCAACCGGCAACGCCATTGCAAAGCGCGGCGCTGGCAAACCCATGCTGCTCGAGCTGGGCGGCAACGGGCCGGTGGTTGTGCTTGACGATGCCGATCTCGATCGCGCCGCGGCTGCCGCGGCCTTCGGAAGCTTTTTCAACGCCGGACAGGTCTGTGCCGCGTCCGGGCGTATTCTGGTCACCGAGAAGAATCACGATGCACTCGCAGAGCGGCTCGTCGCGATCGCTTCCAGGATCAAGCTGGGCGATCCGCTCGACGGCACCACCACGATGGGCCCGCTCAACAACGCGCAGGTCGTCCGCAAGATAGAAGAGCACGTTGCAGACGGCGCGAACCGAGGTGGCGAGCTTCTCTTCGGCGGTGAACGCGGGCCTGACATCGGGCCGGGCTGGTTCTACAAGCCGACCGTCATCGGGCGCGTCGAGAAACAGGCCATGCTCAACATGGCGGAGACCTTTGGTCCGATTGCCCCGCTGGTGGTCTGTGCCGACGAGGCCGATCTGCTCGATACCGCCAATGCTTCCTCGCACGGGCTCGCCGCGGGCGTCTTCACCCGTGATCTGAGCAAAGCCTTCGCGTTTGGCGAAAAGCTCCGGATGGGCCTTGTGAACATCAACAGCCCGAGTTGCTACTGGGAGCTGCATCTGCCTTTCGGCGGCGCGTCCGGCAAGTCCAGCGGTCTCGGCAGGCTGGGCGGCAAACACACGTTGCGTGAAGTCACCGACGTCAAGACGATTACGTTCGACGTCACATGACACGGCGCCGTGCATTTCAACGTTTCATCCAGGTGTAGAGAGGGGCCATGCGGCTTTGCAGTTTTGTCCACGAGGGCAGGAATGGCTACGGCGTTGTGAACGGCGACCGGATCGTTGATCTCAGCACATTGCGCAGCGGAGCCTGGCCGACGCTGCGCGACCTGATCGCAAGCCGAAACTTGATGGAGGTCTGCTCAACGGCCTTGGCTCAAGGCGGCGGGCTGCCTCTCGAAACAATCACCTTCGCGCCAGTGATTCCGAAGCCGGAAAAGATCTTCTGCGTCGGACTGAACTACCACGACCATATGCTCGAAACGAAACACAAGCCGACTGCCTATCCGACGCTGTTCTCACGCTTCGCCGATTCCCAGTGCGGCCACAATGCGAGGCTGGTCATGCCGGACATTTCCAGCCAGTTCGATTTCGAAGCCGAACTGGCAGTTATCATAGGCAGGCCGGGGCGCGACATTGCGTCTGATACTGCGCTTGACCACGTCATCGGCTATGCCTGCTACAATGACGGCTCGGTGCGCGACTGGCAGGTCCACACGACGCAGTTTCTGCCCGGCAAGAATTTTCCTGGCACCGGTGCGTTCGGTCCCTATCTGGTGATGGCCGACGAAGTGGCCGATCCGCAGAACCTGACGATCACCTGCCGGCTCAACGGCGAAACGGTACAGTCCGCCAACACCAGCGACATGATCCATTCGGTCGCCGGGCTGATTGCCTACATCTCGCGCTTTACGCCGCTGTCGCCCGGCGACGTGATCGCGACGGGCACCCCTGGCGGTGTCGGCTTCACGCGTGTGCCTCCGCTCTTCATGAAAAATGGAGATGTCGTCGAGGTCGAGATCGAGACCATCGGCATGTTGCAGAACCGCGTCGTTCAAGAGAGCAGCTTAAAAGTAGCCTGACCGGGGAAGAACCAATGTCCATGTCCACAGCCGGCCAGTCGGCCGACGAGATGTGGATGGGCTCATCACGCCGGGACAGCGACCGTTCTCCGCATTGCTCCCCGAAAATCCAGTCCTGGCAGCCAATATCCGAGGAGGCATCATTATGACCGAGATCATCGAATTCCTGGAAGGTGGCTATCGCTTCGTCAGAGGTGTGTCGCAATATTCGGGCGGTGTCGCCGCTTTGCCGGGCTATCGGCTTGAACGCGTGCGGTTCAAGGAGCCGCTCCCCCTGGAAAAGGGGTTCGAGCGAATTGCCGAATTGCTGGCGTCCGCCGATCGGCCGCTGACGGCATTTGCTGCGTGCGAATTGCGCTCCCCCGCGCCATTCACGGAAGATGGTTTCATCGCCTTCAACGAAGCCTACACGAAAACGCTTGGGGCATGGGATTTGCTCGACACCGGTCTCAACCCGGTTGCGCGCAGCAATGTCTGTCCCAAGGTTTCGCCCCCGTCGGAACCCTCCTTCTACGCGTTCACCTATACGGTACCGGCCACCGGTTCCGAGCCTTCGTTTGTGGTTTCAGGTTCGGCCGAGGTGCCGGAAGGACATTTCCATTACCGCGACCACATCGTGCGGCGCGGCGACCTGTCCGAGGAGGGTCTGCGCACCAAGGCCTGCTTCGTGTTGGATGAAATGGAACGCCGTGCCAGAAAACTGGGGTTCGGCTGGAAAGACGCAACAGCCGTCCAAGTCTATACCATTCACAATCTCTACCCGTTCATGGCGGACGAAATCGTCAAGCGCGGCGCTGCTCGTGCCGGTCTGACGTGGCATTACAACAATCCGCCGGTCGTCGATCTCGAATATGAAATGGACCTGCGTGGCGTGGCGGTTGAACATGTGAGGTGAGGGTTCGGCCCCCGGAATGTGTTGCAATGGGCAGACCTCTCGCATGACCGTCAAACTGGAAGGCGACTTCGACTACATCATCGTCGGTGCGGGCACCGCCGGCTGCGTGTTGGCCAACCGGCTGACCCAGGATCCAGGCGTCCGCGTATTGCTGCTGGAGGCCGGTGGCAGCGACAACTATCACTGGGTGCACATTCCGGTTGGATATCTTTATTGTATCGGCAATCCGCGTACCGACTGGCTCATGAAAACGGCCCCGGAACCCGGGCTGAATGGCCGCTCGCTTTCCTATCCTCGCGGCAAGGTCCTGGGTGGCTGCACGTCGGTCAATGGCATGATCTATATGCGCGGGCAGGCTGCGGATTATGACCGCTGGCGGCAGATGGGCAATCTCGGCTGGGGTTGGGAAGACCTCTTGCCCTATTTTGTGAAGTCGGAGGATTTTCACGGCGGCAAATCGGACCTGCATGGTGCGGGCGGCGAATGGAAGGTGGCGAAGCAGCGTCTTGCCTGGCCGATCCTGCATGCGGTGCAGGAGGCCGCCAAGGAGTTCGGCATCCTGCCGCGTGCCGACTTCAACGACGGCAGCAACGAGGGTTCGGGGTTCTTCGAGGTGAACCAGTCGGGAGGCGTTCGCTGGAACGCGTCGAAAGCCTTTCTGCGTCCGGTGCTGAAGCGCCCCAATCTCAGGCTCATCACGAACGCTCATGCCGAGCGGCTGGTCTTCGATGGCATACGAGCGAAGGGCGTGCGCTTCGGACGAGGCGGCGAAACCTGGGAGGCGTCGGCGAGATCGGAGGTGCTTCTGGCCGCCGGTGCGATCAATTCACCGAAACTGCTGGAGCTGTCCGGCGTCGGCCGGCCCGATCTGTTGCGCAGACTCGGCATCGAGGTCGTGCACGCAAGCCGGGATGTCGGCGAAAACCTGCAAGACCATTTGCAAATCCGAACCGTCTACAGGGTTTCTGGTGTGCAGACCTTGAACACGATGTTCAACAGCCTGTTCGGCAAGGCGCGGATCGGGCTCGAATATGCGTTGCGCCGATCCGGCCCGATGTCGATGGCGCCAAGCCAGTTCGGAATGTTCACGAAGTCGGATCCGTCGATGGAGACGCCGGACCTTGAGTATCATGTGCAGCCGCTGTCGACAGACAAGCTCGGCGACCCGTTGCATCCTTTTCCGGCGATCACCATGTCGGTGTGCAACCTGCGTCCCGAAAGTGTAGGCAGCGTCCACGCGACCACACGTGATCTGGCTGTGCAGCCGCAGATCAGGCCGAACTACCTGTCGGCCATTTGCGACAGGGAAGTGGCGGTGCGCTCGGTAAGACAGGCGCGGCAGATCATGATGGCCAAACACCTCGAGCAATATATTCCGGATGAGATACTACCCGGCCCCCAGCATCAATCGGATGAGGAACTTCTCCAGCAGATAGGTTCGATTGCCACGACGATCTTCCATCCCGTCGGGACCTGTCGGATGGGCGTCGATGATCACGCCGTTGTCAGCCCGGATCTGCGCGTCAAGGGTATCGCTGGCCTACGGGTCGTCGATGCCTCGATCATGCCGAAGATCGTCTCTGGCAATACCGCGTCGCCGACCATCATGATCGCGGAAAAAGCCGCGGATATGATCAGATCGGTCGCTGCCTGAAGTAAGTTGGCGACACAACAGGCCAGGTTCGATCGCTGTTGGTCAACTCAGATCAGCTGCCGGGCTATCGATGGTTCCTCCTCCGATTTGGCGTAGGGCATCCAAACACTCTGGCTCCTGATTTATGAGGGCGAGCCCATCGAGCCTGAGTTCCCGCGCCCCATTCCAGGCATCTGACGCCTTGTGGCTGGAGATCAGCAGGATGCGGTCCTGGAGATGAGCACTCAAGCGCTCGACAATGCGGCGGGCCTGCTCCGTGTCCAGATGCTCACCGGGTTCGTCGAGCAGGATCAGCGGAAGCGGGCTCAGCAGTGCGCGGGCGAGGTTGAGCCGATGCGCTTCGCCGAGTGAAAGCTTGTCCTGGGTGATCCAGCCTTCCAGTCCGCCGGCGAGCCGGACGCGTTCGCCAAGCTCGACGGTGTCGAGTGCCGCCCAGCATTCAGCGTCGGTCGCGCCCGGTGCGAACAAGTTCTCGCGCACCGAATCTGAGAGCACGGCGGCGTCGTGCAGCCCGAGAAAGGTGAGCTGCCTGCGCGAGGGCGCCGAAAGCGTGATGCCGTCTCCAAGCAGCTTGCCATCGCCATCGGCCTCCAGCCATCCGGCAACCTGCTTCAACAGGGATGTCTTGCCACTGCCGCTAGGCCCGGAAAGCACCGTCGGGTGTCCGGCTTCCAGGATAAAATCCACCGTGCCGGCAAGTGGCCTGCCGTCTGGCGCGCAGCGTGCCAGCGCCTTGATTTCCAATCGGCCCAGATGGAAAGGTTGGTCGTCGCCGGTGGGCATATGGCTGGGGGGCGTGCCTACGGACCATGCTTTCAAGGTTCTCGAGGCGGCTTGCTCCTTGACCCGGGCAAGCAGGATGCGCGAGCCGCCCTGCATGGCCTCGCCCAATGCAAGCCATGCGAAGGCGACAAATGCGGCCGGAAGCAGAGCTCCCCCGCGCAGACCACCCAGCCATGCAGCCGCCAGGACGACCACGCTGCAGCCAGGGCCAAGCAGACCAACAAGCGCATCGGCAACAGCCATCCTGCGTCGCGAGCGGAGCAAATGTGCATCAGCGCTCGAAAGGGCGGCGAACGATACGCTCAGCGTCTTCGACCAGGCATGCTCCGCCTGCAGCGAGACCACCGCGCCGAGGCCCGCGCCGAGCCGCCGACCTGCCGCGCGCCTGCGAAAGCGGGCGCAATGCCAATCCCTTGCCAGGTTCGGCATAAGCCAGCGGGCGCAGGCAGCCGCGCCAAGCAGAACTGGCAAAATGACCGCCAAGGCCATTGGAGTGACAAAAAACGTGGCCGCTGCGGCAAAGGCAAGACCAGTGGCCGTTGCCAGCAGTGGCAACTGCACCCGGGGTCTGGCGAAATCCAGGTTCTCGACATCGTCGATGAAGTCCGCAAGCCTGTCCTGGTCGCCGAGCTGCCAACCCGCGCTGCGTACCTTTGGAGCGGCAGCCATAGCCGAGAACAACGCTGCGCGGCGCGATACCTGGTCGAGCAGGGCTGCCTTGTGGCCGACGAGCCGCTCGCCATATTTGGCGGCCGTGCGGGTCATGGCGAACATCCGGATCAAGGCTGCCGGGATGTGGAAATTGAAGGTGTGGGCGGCTCCGCCAGCCCCGGCCAGGGCAACGGCGCCCAGAAACCACACCGAAACACCGGTAAGCAGGATGCCCGCGAACAACGCCACCAGCGTAAGCAGTATAGCCAGGCGCCACCAGAACAGCGAGCCGTGCGAGACCCTGCTTTCGGTCCCGGTCCCTGGCGACATGGAGGGGCTCATAATGCGACCCCCTGGCGAGCGGGCTGCTGCCGATCGAGGTCGACAACCAGCGTAGCCAGCGCCTTCAACTCCGGGTCATGGGTCGCCACGACCACCAGCCTTTGACGAGCGCAGTCGGCCAGAGCGGCCCTGACACGCGCGGCGCTGGCGGCGTCTAACTTGGCAGTCGGTTCGTCGGCAAAGATCGGGCGATCGGAGATCAGGGCGCGCGCAACGGCGATCCTGAGGCGCTGGCCGCCGGACAGGTTCTCGCCACCGGCCTTTATCCGGGCAGCCAATCCTCCCGGCAGCAGGGCATCGTCCAGCAGGCCGACACGTTCCGCCGCAGACGCCAGCTCTGCCGGGCTGCGTTCTGCCCGGTTCCCGGAAAGCGCATCCGCGAGCGTACCAGCGGGCATCGCAATGTCTGTCGATATCCAGTCGACGCCATCCGTGAAGGCCGGATGCGGCTGTGCGAGCTCTGCTGCAACTGGTGTTTCGATGCCCGCAAGCCGGCGCAACAATGTTGATTTTCCAGCCCCGCTTTCGCCGACTATGGCGACGATTCCTTTTCGTGGCAGGTGCAAGCCACTCTCGAAGCGATCAGGGACCCTCATCGGTTCGGGAACTGCAGGTCCGACCAGGAAGCCATCCAATGCCACAGCTGCTGCATTGCCTTCAGCCTTGGCGTGATACTGCTCCGCATAGCGGCGGAAGGGTGCGAAGAATTCCGGCGCCAGCATGAGGATGAACAGGCTCTGCCACAGCTGCATGCCAGAGAAGCCGGGAATCTCGGCCAGTTTGAGATGTCCCAGGCCGAGGAAAACGGCCAGGATGGCGATCGAAAGCGATGAGAAGAAATCAATGACGCCGGCATTGAGGAAAGCCACTTTCAGCATGTTCATGGTGCTGTCCGCATAAGCAGTCATTCTGGCCTGCAGCTTCCCGCGTTCGCGATCGACGCCATGCGCGGAGAGAATAGTCGGCAAGGTGCGAACACGATCGTCGAACTGCGTCGCGAGCTGCCCGAAGGCACGTTCCTGTTTTTCTGCCCTGGCATGGATCGCGCTGCCGAGCAGAGTGAAGAACACGACCATGACGGGCGTGGCAAAAAGCAGCGCCAGCGCCGCCTGCCAGGACACTGCGACGATTGCACACACCACCAGAGCCGGAACGACGCCCAGCATCAGAGCTGCGGTGCGATGGCCGATCACAAGCGCCGCCAGCGCTTCCGGATAGCGCTGGAGACCGGCAATCAATGCGCCCGCGGGCAGGGCCTGTATCGTCCGCGCCGGCATTGCGGCGAGCTTTTCCTGGACACTTTCGCGCAGGCCTTCGGCCACGGAAAACTCCGCCACGGCCTGCTGCCGATCGGCGAGAAAACCGGCCAGCGCGGCGAGAGACAGCGCAGCAAGGCCAATGGCAACCGCTTCGACCGAGACAGTTCCGGCTTCGATCATCAGGCCGGCAAAAATGGCCAGCGCACCGGCAAAGACCAGGCGAAGCGCCGTGCGCGCAATCTGCAACAGCAGCGTCGCGCGCAGTCCGCCGACGGCAAGCGACCGCGCCTTCGCGAGCGTACCGGTTGCCATATCGGGGAGTATCCGTCTCGGGGCTGGGCTCATCTGCCTTGCTGCGGGTCTATGTGGCGTTCATCCGGGCTTGCGTCGAAGAGGCACAAGGCAAGCTATTGTAATCATCATTTTATGCTCGTCTTATAGTGAGCGTCGTGACGCCTATAGGGGACGCCAGATGACCGATCCGCTACTCGTCGAATTGTCGCGCCTGCAGTTCGCGCTGACCGCGATGTATCACTTCCTGTTCGTGCCGCTGACCCTCGGTCTCTCCATCATGATCGCAATGATGGAGACGGTCTACGTCATGACCAAGCGTACCATCTGGCGCGACATGACCAAGTTCTGGGGCGTGCTGTTCGGCATCAATTTCGCCCTCGGCGTCGCGACGGGCATCACGATGGAATTCCAGTTCGGAATGAACTGGGCCTTCTATTCGCACTATGTCGGCGATGTGTTCGGCGCGCCGCTCGCCATCGAAGGCTTGATGGCCTTCTTCCTTGAAGCCACATTCGTCGGACTGTTCTTCTTCGGCTGGGAAAAGCTGTCTGCCCGCGCGCATCTCGCCGTCACCTGGCTGGTTGCGCTTGCCACCAACTTCTCGGCGCTGTGGATCCTGATTGCCAATGCCTGGATGCAGAACCCGGTCGGAGCCGCCTTCAACCCCGACACGATGCGCATGGAAGTCACCGACTTCATCGCCGTCCTGTTCAATCCGGTCGCACAGGCGAAATTCGTCCATACGGTTTCGGCCGGCTATGTCTGCGGCGCAACCTTCGTGCTTGGCATCTCGGCCTTCTACATGCTGCGCGGCCGGCATATCGAGCTGGCCAAGCGCTCCTTCGTGATCGCCGCGGCCTTCGGCACGGCGTCGGCTCTTTCCGTGATCGTGCTCGGCGACGAGAGCGGTTACGAGATCACCGACAACCAGAAAATGAAGCTGGCCGCCATGGAGGCGATGTGGGAAACCGAGCCGGCACCGGCCTCGTTCACGGCCATCGGCATTCCCGACATGCAGGACAAGACCACGCATTTTGCGATCCGGATCCCCTGGGTGATGGGTCTTATCGGCACGCGTTCGATCGACAAGCAGATCCCCGGCATATTCGAGCTGGTGGAGCGCGCCGAAAAGCGCATCCGCGACGGCATCCCCGCCTATGATGCGCTGGAGCAGCTGAAGGCCGACCACGGCAATGCCGCCGCGCGGGCGCGTTTCGACGCAACCAGTGCCGATCTCGGCTACGCGCTGCTCCTGAAGCGTTACGTGGCCGATCCGCGCCAGGCGACGGAAGAGCAGATCAAGCAGGCGGCATGGGATACGGTGCCTACCGTTCCTGCGATCTTCTTCACGTTCCGCATTATGGTGGCGTGCGGTTTCCTGCTGCTCGCCGTGTTCCTGACCTCGCTGTGGTACACGATGCGCGAGACTCCGGCGCCGCGCTGGCTGTTCCGCATGGCCCTCTTCGCCATGCCGCTGCCCTGGATCGCTGTCGAAGTCGGCTGGTTCGTGGCCGAGTTCGGCCGCCAGCCATGGGTCATCGAAGGTGTGCTGCCAACCTTCCTTGCCACATCCCAGCTCGGCATCAGCGATCTCATCATCACCATACTGGGCTTCACGCTGGTCTACGGCACGCTCGCCGTCATCGAGGTCCGGCTGATGCTTGCGGCCATCGCCAAGGGTCCGGCAACGGAACATGACCATGCCGCACCGTCAGGCAGCACCACGCTCGTTGCCGCGAAATAGGCACCTGGAAGGAACACGGATATGATCGAGTTTCTTTTCGACTACACCACGCTTCGCCTGATCTGGTGGGTTCTGCTCGGTGTCCTGCTGATCGGCTTTGCCGTGACGGACGGTTTCGACATGGGTGTCGGCACACTGCTGCCTTTTGTCGCCAAGACCGACATCGAACGTCGTGTCGCCATCAACACGGTCGGTCCGGTCTGGGAAGGCAACCAGGTGTGGTTCATCCTCGGTGGCGGTGCGATCTTCGCAGCCTGGCCCGCGCTGTACGCGGTGAGCTTCTCGGGCTTCTACCTGGCGATGTTCCTGGTCTTGTTCGCGCTGATCCTGCGGCCCGTCGGGTTCAAGTACCGTTCCAAGCGCGACAGCCAGCGCTGGCGCAACAACTGGGATTGGGCGCTGTTCATCGGCGGCGCCGTGCCGGCGCTGATCTTCGGCGTGGCGATCGGCAATGTCCTGCAGGGCGTGCCTTTCCATTTCACCGACGACCTGCGGCCGATCTATGAAGGCAATCTGTTTGGCCTGCTCAACCCGCTGGCGATCTTCTGCGGGCTGGTGTCGCTGGCGATGCTGGTCATGCATGGCGCTGCATGGCTCGCCTTCAAGGCCGATGGAGTGGTTGGCGAGCGTGCCGCAGCGATTGGTCCGAAGGCTGCGCTGCTGGCCGCGATCCTGTTTGCGCTCGGCGGCGTTTTCATCTCGCTGGGCTGGTTCGGCGGCTATGAGGTGACCAGTCCGATCGTATGGGACGGACCGTCCAATCCGCTGCGCAAGACGGTTGCCGAGAATGCCGGGGCATGGCTGCACAATTTCCAGACCATGCCGCTGCTGTGGCTGGCGCCGTTGCTCGGCGTGCTGCTACCGCTGGCGGTCGCGGCAGGGTTCAGGGCGCGCAAGGCCGGCCTGACCTTCTTCGCCTCACAGCTTTCCATCGTCTGCATCATCGCCACGGTCGGCTTGGCGATGTTCCCGATCATCCTGCCGTCGAGCACCAATCCCGGCCATTCGCTTGCCGTGTTTGATGCTTCGTCCAGCCGCGCGACGCTGCGCAACATGCTGTTCGCCACGCTGATCTTCCTGCCGATCATCCTGCTCTACACCGCCTGGGTCTACCGGGTGCTGTGGGGCAAGGTGAGCGAGAAGGATATCCACGACGCCGACCACGCTTATTGAGGAAGAACGGCCATGTGGTACTTCGCCTGGATACTCGGCCTCGGCCTTGCTGCCACGGTCGGCATTCTCAACGCCTTGTGGTACGAGCTGCGCGTCCTGCGCGATCAGCCGCAGGACCTGACGCAGAAGCAGCCGACGCCCTGACGAAGCCTTCCCCTGGAGGATGAGGTTTCGGTCAGCGACTACACGGGCATGGCGAACGTCGCCAATCGCCTGAAGCCGTTCTGCGGATAACCGTGGGACCCGATGGCAGATGGCTGGAGACTTCCGCTGCCTCGCAGGAGAACGCCGGCCGTCGACGCGGCCGGCGTTGGGTTTCTCGTTTTCTCCACCAGTTTCCCAAGGTGGCCAGATTTTAACCACGCATTTTCTTGCGACTACCTGAGCCGGTTCTTTTGGAGTACGCAACGTAAGCCCTGACTGACCGGGGCAGTCGGCCAGGGGATCGTCGCCCCTGGTTCAAAGTGCAGGCCAGGAGATTTTTCTTGTGGCGTCTTTCGATCGCAGACCTCCGTTCCCGGCTCTCCATGCGCGTCTGGATTGGCCTTGCTGAAAGCAATGTCGTGGCCGGACACGGTACCGGCACGACCGCGGTCTCATCCCGATCGCTGCCGACGGCCCCGGTACGGGCCGGCATCCTCGCCGATCAGCTTGCTGACCTGAAAGCGGGGCTTTTCATCTCGATGCCGATCGGCATCGTGCTTGCAGCTGTGATCCTGGTCGAACAGATCCGCTCGGAGGGAGGTCTCCTTGCTTCCTTCTGGTTTGCGGCGAGCGTTGCGGTCAGCGGCGGACGCATTGCGCTCGCGCTCAGACGATCGGACGCAAACGGAGGTGACGAGAACACCGTCCGTGCCGCGCTCGTGCGGTATGGATTGCTGGCTTTGCTGTCGGGGATCATCTGGACGCTGCCTGCCGTGTTCACGTATGGCTACACCAACCCGCACTGGCCGCTCTATCTCATTGTGCTGGCAGGCGCCTGTGCCGGATCCGTGACTTATGGTGCTGCCTACGCGCCGGCCTCCCTCAATTTCATGGTCCCGCCGCTCGTGGTGGCTGCGGGCTGCCTTGTGGCCAAAGGCGACACTGACAGCTACATCCTGACATTCACGGTGATCCTGTTCTTCGGCGGTATGGTGAGGAGCGCCTTCATCGGTCAGTCCCGGTTCTGCGAGACGAGCCGCCTCAAACATGAAGCCAAGGCGTTCGCCGCCGAGATGCAACGGACTTCCAGGCTCGACCCGCTGACCAATCTGCTCAATCGAAGCGGATTGGAGCAGGCAGTCGGCCGGCTCGGACCGGAGGACGGTCCGTTCGTGGTCATGCTGATCGATCTGGATGGCTTCAAGTCGGTCAACGACACCTATGGCCACAGCGTCGGCGATGACCTGCTGGTGAATGTTTCGGCTACGATCGAAAGCCATGCCCCGGAAGGAGCGACAATCGCGCGTATCGGCGGCGACGAATTCGTCCTGCTTTTTTCAGCCGAAGAGCGAATTCAGACCGAGGTGTTCGCAGGCTCGATCATATCCGCAATCGCAAGCCAGGTTTCCACTTTGAATTCCGTGCGTATCGGCGCTTCGATCGGCATCTACGCGTCGGACAAACCACATCTCACCGAAATGCTGCTTCGCGCGGACTTTGCGCTCTACGCCGCCAAACGCAGCGGCAGGAACGAATACTGCTTTTTTGACCAGGAGCTTGAGGAGGCGCTCGAGCGCAAGCATTGCATTGAACGCGATCTGCGCTCGGCCATCGAGGCGGGTGCCGTGTGCTCCTGGTTCCAGCCTGTCCTGCGGCTGGATACGAATGCGACGGTCGGTTTCGAGGCCCTCCTGCGCTGGCAGCATCCGCTGCATGGCTTCCTTTCCCCTCCCGCGGTGGTGAACGCGGCTCGCGAAACCGGTCTGCAGTCCCTGTTGACGGAGACGGTCCTGCTCAACTGCTGCTCGATGATTGAAGAGCTGATCGGGAGTGGTCGCGGTCACATGCGCGTCGCGATGAATCTGTCGCCGCGAGAACTGGAAGCGGGCAATGTCGATGACATGATCCTTGGGACGCTCGCCGCGAAGAACATCCCGGCAGCAATGCTCGAAATCGAGATCACGGAGGAAGCCCCGATCGATCGCGGCAGGGTGGACAGGAAACTCGAACGCCTGGCCGATGCAGGCATATCGATTGTGCTCGATGATTTCGGGACCGGATTTTCGACACTCCTGTCGCTGAAGGACAGCCGTATCCGCAAGATCAAGATCGACCAGAACTTCGTGCGCAATCTCTCCAAGTCCGCCGAGGATCAGGCTCTTGTCAAAGCCGTCATCGATCTTGGGCAGGCACTCGAGATCGAGGTGATGGCCGAAGGCGTGGAGACCGATGAAGACCGGTTGATCCTCGTGTCCCTCGGTTGCCTGATTGCGCAGGGCTACCTTTTCTCGGCCGCCGTGCCGATGGACAAGGCCCTGGGCTTCACCCCTGAGCCCGATCGCGCGCTGCGGCTGCCACTGTTCACCAGCTGACCAATCGCGGCAGCTTCACGCCTCTTGAAGCCGCATAAGCAAATTTCCGATAATGTATAGTTCACTGCCAAAACTGCAAAGCAGGAGGCGAAGCTCGGGGGGTATTGTTCCTCGAGCAATCGCGCGCCGGCCCAAAATCAGTTTCTCGGTCTTCTTGCCGGGCAACAGAATTCAGGAGGCGCTTCCTGCAAGGCAACAAGATGACCAAGCAGACAACGGACGAAGATCACCTGGTCGTATTCTTCCTGATGCCTGAGTTCACCATGCTGGCCTTCACCTCGGCGATCGAGACGCTGCGCCTGGCAAACAGAGCGCTCGGCAGATCGGGGTATCGCTGGCGGGTTGCATCGACAGGTGGTGAAGGCGTCACGGCAAGCTGCGGCCTCTCCATCGCAGCCCAGTCATCGATCGCCGAAGAACGGCTGGCGCTTGGCCATCCCGACCGCGCCGACCTGGTGATCGTCTGTTCGGGCCAGAATGTCTCACGGTACTACGACAGGTCAGCGGGTGCATGGCTGCGGGAGTGCAGGCAGAGGGGTGTCGTCGTTGGCGGCGTCTGCACCGGTGCGTACACGCTCGCAAAAGCCGGGCTTCTCGACCACAAACGCTGCACCATCCATTGGGAGAACTACCCGCAGTTCAGCGAGGTGTTCCCGCAGGCACTGGCCAACACAAGCGTCTATGAGATCGACGCAGGCATCTACACTTGCGCCGGCGGCACTGCCACCTTCGATATGATGCTGGACGTCGTGCGCAAGGACTATGGTGACGATACAGCTTCGGCGGTGTGTGCCCAGGCCCTGATAGACCGGGTGCGGTTGCCTTCGGAGCCGCAACGGGCGCCACTCTCCGTACGCCTCAAACAATGCACGACCAGTCTGCTCAGGGCGGTTTCGCGTATGGAGAAAGCCCTGGATCAGCCGGTTGCCATAACTGCCATCGCGAGGGACCTGAAGATGTCGCGCCGGCAGCTCGAGAGGCTGTTCAGGACGGAGCTGGGGTCGTCCCCGGCGCAGTACTACACGAAGATGCGCATCGAGCGCGCCAGGCTCCTGCTCAAACAATCCCCGATGCCGATCGTGGAAGTTGCCATAGCAAGCGGATTCACGTCCGCGTCGCATTTTTCGAAAGTCTACAAGCGTGCATTTGGCTGCTCGCCGTTGCGGACGCGGGAGCAGAACAGCGACGCACTTGTCGCCGCGGCCTGATCGGCCCGTCAGCTTGCATTGCCCACCGGCGTTGGCGTACTCAAGTGGTCTGGCGGCCGAAAGATCTCATGCGCCTGCGGGTCCCGGATGGGCTCTCGCCAAAATGGGAACGGTAGCATCGCGTGAACGCGGAAGCCGACGTGAATCCGGTCGTGACCGCGATTTCGGCCAATGAGCTTCTCGTTTCAATAACGCGGCGCCTGGCGGCATTCATCCGCAGGGCGACGTAGTGCACATGAGGTGCCACGCCCATCGTGCGATGGAACAGTGTCTGCAGGTGCCGGGCGCTCATCCGCAATGTCGACGCCAGCTCGTCGAGTGCCATCGGCTGCTCGATCGTCTGCTCCATGATGCGGATCGCGGCTGCCACCCGAGGCTCTCCCACATGAAGATCATGGCCAGTCACGGTTTCGCTGCGCCGGTCGGACAGCGTATCAGTGTAGATGAACAGCCGGTTCACCTCCAGCGCCAGCGAGTAGCCCTGTCTGCACTTGATGAGCTCGAGCATCAGGTCGATGGTGGGCAACGAACCGCTTGTCGTCACACGCTTGCCGTCAATCACGAACCTGGAGAAACTGACATCGACTGCCGGGTGCCTGGCGGTGAAATCGTCGATGTCCTCCCAGTGCGTCGTTGCCTTGAAATGGTCGAGCAGACCGGCGCGGGCGAGCAGCCATGTTCCGGATTCGATCCCGGCGACGAAAGGCCGATGGCGGGCAGTTCGGGAAAGCTGGGCGATCAGCTGCGGCGAGGCCGCGCGCATCCAGTTGTAGCTGGCCAGCACAAACAGGGGATTGGTATCGGCATTTGGCCGAAACACCTCACTTGCCGGTATCGGAATATGGCTGGTTGTTTCGACGGGCCCGCCATCGGGAGTCAGAATCCGCCAGCGGTATTTCTCTTCACCGGCAATCCGGTTCGCGCCACGAAGGGGTTCGATGACGGAGGCCAACAGGATGAGGTTGGTTTCCGGAAGCAGGAGAATGTCGATGCACAGCGGATCGATGGAATGCGAGAACGTGTCCGGAACTGGTTTGGTTCTCGATGGATCGGCGAACATGGCGCGGCCTGTTTCCCTGCGTGGGCGCGTCCTCTGTTAGCCTTGGCACAGTCTGAAGGCGAGGCCCTTTTTCAACAAGGCCGGGCTGCGACATCTGCGATCTACGCGGCCCGGTCCTTGCCTGCCGACACACTTCGGGGCTGCCCGACCATTTGTTTTGGCCCTTGCACCCCAGCCCTAAGCAGCCCACGCCCTGACGAGACCTTCCCCTGGGGATGAGGTTTCCGGCGGCATGTTCGCCGGCGGCCGGCAGCCGCCGTCAATTGCCTGCAGGAGAGTCCGGTGTTTTCCCGTCCTGCTCGAACGGATCGACCGGGAAGAGGTCGTCCTGCGAGATTTCCCGCGTTTCTCCTCGCCGCACGTCTCTGACGACGTAGGTGTTGCTTTCTTCGGAACAGCGCGCCTCTTCAATGAGCATCGCGTTTCCATCCAGCGTCCAGACCGTCTTCTTGACCGGCCAGCATTCCTCATCCGCAAATGCAGGGGCAGCGGCGGCAATCAGGGAAACTGCCGCGAGAAACATTTTCGTCATTACAACCTTTCGATTTCCAACTTTGTGCGGGGGTGAATCAAAGTCCCGCTGCGGGCCCTGCTACAAACACCGACACGAACGGTGCCATCCGAAACAGGACCTTAGCCATAGTTGCGAGCATCATGCTCATGCGAGTCGCATTACAACCCCGAAAATGGGGCACCAGCGTGAATGCTGTGTAACAAGTCCAGTGTGGTCAAAAAGCAGAATCGGGAAGGACGTGAGGCCCGCTTGCGTCCGTCACCAAGTTGGCGCCTCGAATGAAGGTGTCTTTCAAGGGCTTGAATGGTGATCCCGACAGGAATCGAACCTGTGACCTACAGATTAGGAATCTGCCGCTCTATCCTACTGAGCTACGGGACCACGCGGGCGAACACATAGCCGTTTCACACCGCTTCGCCAAGTGCCGAGCGGGCCAAATTGGTCCGCTCGCCCGGCAGGAGGACGGTTCGAGGCCCAGGATGGCCGATTGTCAGGCGGCCAGCGCCTTTTCGGCAAGCTTCACCCAGTAGCTGACGCCGTGCGGAATGACCTCGTCGTTGAAATCATAGGCAGGGTGGTGCAGGCCGGCGCTGTCGCCGTTGCCGATGAAGATGAAGGCGCCGGGGCGCGCTTCCAGCATGTAGGAAAAGTCCTCGCCGCCCATCACCGGCTGGATCGTGCGCTGTACCTGCGCGTCGCCGGCTACCTCGGCGGCGATATCGCCGGAAAAGATCGTCTCGTCGGGATGGTTGAAGGTGACCGGATAGTTGGCGTCGTAGTCGACCTCGATCGTGGTGTCGTGGGCGGCAGCCAGGCCGGCGCAGAGCTGGCGGATGCGCTGCTCGGCCTTCCTGGCGACCTCCTTCTTCAACGAGCGCACCGTCCCGGCGATCTCGGCGGCTTCCGGGATGACGTTGTAGGCATCGCCGGCGTGGAATTTGGTGACCGAGACGACGACCGATTCGACCGGGTCGGTGTTGCGCGAGGCGATCGTCTGCAGGGCGCCGACCAGCTGGCTGGCGATGACGATCGGATCGATGGTGCCGTGCGGCATCGCTGCATGGCCGCCGCGGCCTTTGACGGTGATGGTGAATTCGGCGGTCGCCGCCATGATCGGGCCCGGACGGATGGCGAACTGGCCGACCGGAAGGCCCGGCATGTTGTGCATGCCGAACACCTTCTGGATGCCGAAACGATCCATCATGCCGTCCTTGACCATCTCGTTGCCGCCGCCGCCGCCCTCTTCGGCAGGCTGGAAGATGACGGCGACCGAACCCGCGAAATTGCGTGTCTCGGCAAGATATTTGGCTGCACCCAGCAGCATGGCGGTGTGGCCGTCATGGCCGCAGGCATGCATCTTGCCCGGTGTCTGCGAGGCATATGGCTTGCCGGTGGTCTCGGTGATCGGCAGCGCGTCCATGTCGGCGCGCAGGCCGACGGTGGAGCCGTTGCCCTTGCCGCCGCGGATGATGCCGACGACGCCGGTCTTGCCGATGCCGGTCACCACCTCGTCGCAGCCGAATTCCTTCAGCT
>VFQQ010001620.1_pt1 | contig 29929 bp, 25 predicted proteins | sample 3512341 | NCBI WGS metagenome assembly VFQQ01 (sample SAMN10412373, study PRJNA504923) | tailings metagenome | isolation source: Relicate 2 Philex TSF1 revegetated site | place: Philippines: Tuba, Benguet | collected 2017-08-29
CTCGGCTCGGCTCGGCTCGGCTCGGCTCGGCTCGGCTCGGCTCGGCTCGGCTCGGCTCGGACCAACCCCTACCCCCTCCACCGCCTTCCAAAGACGCGGAACGGGTGAAAAGGTTTCGGCCCTTCCGCCATTGTGGAAGTCGGAACGCGGACACCCGTCAATGAAAGCGAATCGGGCGTTCCGCCGTTGTGGACGGGGCTCGGAGAGTGGACTCGCGAAAGTGATTCGGGCGTTCCGTCGTGGAGGGCTGCCGGGGGGATCGCGAAAGCGATTCGGGCGTTCCGCGTCTGTGGAAGGCGCCGGAGAGGTATTGGGTATGCCGCGCAGATGGGCGATCACGGCGCCGCAGGAGCAATAACCACCTGGTCGCGGCCGCGCATGATTACCGGCCGCACATGAATAGCGGGCTCGACGAGTACCGGGCGCGACGGGTGCCGCGTACGACCTCGGAAATGCTCGGCTCCTTCACGGCGCACTGTCGTCGCCGTATGTCCTCCGCAACTTCGGTCCAGCGCCGTCGCCGCCGCATCAGGGCGCACGATACGCCCATGAAAGGGTCACCCAAAGATTCGTATGGCTGGCATCCACTGATGGCCGGCGGATTCAACGGATTCGACGAGTTCATGAGAGCGCGAGGTGGGATCGTGCGACGGTCCGACTTCCTCGTGGCAGGCTGGACCGCCGACGAACTCAGAATTGCCTACGGCTTCTATGGCCGACCGGAGCGACTGCGCCGCGGATGGTACTGCGTCCCCGAGCTACCCGCGGAAATCCGCCGCGGGTGGAAAGCGGGCGGACCACTCGCCTGTGTCAGCGCGATCCAATGGCACACCGACGGGAGCGTGGCAGGTCCCCTGCACATCTCAATGCGCCGACAGACCCACCGGCGACGCGACGAACGACATCCCCGCAGCGAGCGCCAGCCCGTCATTCATTGGGACGACCTCCCGGCCGACAGCGACAACGCGTGGGCCGTACCACTCGATCTCGCTCGCGAACAGGCGCGGCACTGCCTGTACCTCAGTCGCGGCTGATGCGCACCATCTCGTCGCGCGGCACGACCTTGATGCGCTCGCGACCCCGGGCATCACCCAGCTCGCGCTCGTGCGCGTCCAGGCGGTGCCAGCCCTCGAGGTCCGTGAAGAGCACGCCTCGCGACTGCAGCAGATCCAGCACCGCCTGCTCGTCCGGCTCGGCCGGCTGCCACCACGAGCCCTGATCCTTCACCAGGTGCTTGATCGTCTCCATCGCGTCCGACTTCGTGTGACCGATCAGGCCGACCGGGCCACGCTTGATCCACCCGGTGGCGTACACACCCGGCATCACCGCATTGTCGTCAGCCAACACTTGGCCCTCGTGATTCGGAATCACGCCGTGGTGCTCGTCGTACGGAATCCCATCCAACGGCGAGCCGAAGTAACCCACCGCGCGGTACACCGCCTGCACCGGAACCTCGCGGAACTCGCCCGTACCCACCACGCCACCGGCACCGTCCGGGCGGGTGCGCTCGTACCGGAACGCCGACACCCGGCCATCCGAGCCGAGCACCTCCACCGGCTTCGCGTAGAAGTGCAGGTGCAGACGCCGCGACGCAGAACCGGTCTCGCGCGCCCTCCACTGCGAAAAAACCTTGTCGATCACGAACAGCTGCTTGTTCGACTGGATCGCCGCCCGCGACGCATCGTCGTAGTCGAAGTCCTCGTCGTACACGATCATGTCGACGTCGTTCAGCTCGCCCAGCTCGCGCAACTCCAGCGGCGTGAACTTCACCTGCATGGGGCCGCGGCGACCAAACACATGCACGTCCGTCACCGGTGATGCCTCGAGACCCGCGTGCACGTTGTCGGGGATCTCCGTCGGCAACAGGTCCTGCGGGTGCTTCGCCAAGATGCGCGCCACATCCAACGCGACGTTCCCATTGCCGATGACCGCAACCGAGCGGGCCTCCAGCGGCCACTCGCGCGGAACATCCGGGTGCCCGTCGTACCAGCTGACGAAGTCGGCGGCGCCATACGAGCCATCCAGGTCGATCCCCGGGATGGTGAGGTCAGCATCCTTGATCGCGCCGGTCGCGAAGATGACCGCGTTGTAGTGGCGCTTCAGGTCGTCGAGCGTGATGTCGGTGCCGTAGTTGACGTTGCCGAACACGCGGATGTCACCCGAATCGAGCACCTCGCGCAGAGCGTTGATGATGCCCTTGATGCGCGGGTGGTCGGGCGCGACGCCGTAACGCACCAGGCCGTAGGGCGCGGGCAGACGGTCGAACAGGTCGATCGACACCTCGAACGAGCGCTCGTGCTTCAGCAGGATGTCGGCGGCGTAGATGCCGGCGGGGCCGGCTCCGACGATGGCGAGACGCAGCTTGCTCATGCTCGAGGGGGTTCCTTCAACTGATCGGTGGGCAAAACGCGGCTGACTCTACCGGCTGCGGTCGACGACGGCCTCGGCGAACTTCGTCAGCGCCTTCTTCACCGGCCCGGCGGGCAGGGTGTCGAGTGCGGCGACCGCGTCGGACGCCCAGCGGCGTGCCTCGTCGTAGGTGCGCTCGGTGACGGGGTGCGCGCGCAGTTCGGCGACGGCGGCGGCGAACTCGGCCTCGCGCACCGGGTCGGACTCGTCGTCGGCGCCGTCGACGCTCTGCTCGATGCGCAAGAGCAGCGCCGCCGCGTCGGCGTCGGTCATCGCCTCGCGGCGCAGGTACAGCAGCGGCAGGGTGGCGACGCCGGAGCGCAGGTCGGTGCCCTGCGGCTTACCGGTGTCGGCGTCGGGCTCGGAGAGGTCGATCACGTCGTCGACCAGCTGGAAGGCGACGCCGATCTTCTCGCCGAACGCGACGACGGGCTCGGCGTACTCGTCGCACGCGTTCGAGAAGATGACACCCATCTGGGCGGCGGCGGCGATGAGCGAGCCGGTTTTGTCGGCGAGCACCTGCAAGTAGTGCTCGACGGCGTCGTCGTCGGGCCGCGGGCCGAGGGTCTCGTGCAGCTGGCCCAGGCACAGCCGCTCGAAGGTGTCGGCCTGCAGCTTGATGGCGCGCTCGCCGAGGCTCGCGACGAGCTTCGACGCCCGGGCGAACAGCAGATCGCCGGTGAGGATCGCCACCGAGTTGCCCCACACGCTCTGCGCGCTCGGCACGCCCCGGCGCATCTCGGCCTCGTCCATGACATCGTCGTGGTACAGCGACGCGAGGTGGGTGATCTCGATGGCCTGGGCGGCGGTGATCACGTCGTCGATGGCACCGTCGCCGAGCTGCGCGGTGAGCAGCGTCAGCACGGGGCGGATGCGCTTGCCGCCGGCCTCCAGCAGATAGCGCGAGGTGACGTCAGCCATGTCGTCGGCGAAGCTGACCTCGCGCAGCAGGCCCGCTTCGACCTTCTCGAGCCCCTGCTCGATGGCGTCGGCGAAGCGGCGCTCTTCACTGGACGCAAACAGCTTTTCGCCGAGGCCGAGCGACGCCGAGAGCGTCTTGCTGCGGCGTGCGAGCGGGGTACTCGGGGTCACGGTCGGCCGATCGTCGAAAGTGGTCGGGGTCACTCGGCGGCGGCCGAGGACGAGGAGGAACGCGCGCGGCGGCGCTTGGCCACGGATGCACGGATCGCCGCGTCGAGCGGCTTGCGGCCGCGGTGCATGGCGACGACGCCGGCGGTGAGGTTGCGGTAGGCGACGCGCGTGAAGCCGGCCGCGCGCATCCACTGGCAGAGGGTGGCCTGGTCGGGCCAGTCGGTGATCGACTCGAACAGGTACTCGTAGGCGTCGGCGTTCGAGCTGGCGACCTTCGCGATGTGCGGCATCACGTGCTTCAGGTAGGCGTGGTAGCCGGCGCGCAGCACGCCGATGGGCGGGCGCGAGAACTCGGTGATGACGATGCGACCGCCGGGCTTCGTCACCCGATACATCTCGGCGAGCGCCTTCTGCGGGTGCTGCACGTTGCGCAGCCCGAAGCTGATGGTGACGGCGTCGAACTCGTCGTCGCCGAACGGCAGCTGCTCGGCGTCGCCGACGACGAACTCGAGCTGCGGGTGGCGGCGGCGCCCCTCGGCGACCATTCCCTCCGAGAAGTCGACCCCGACGACGGTCGCGCCGGTCTTCGCGAAGGCGGCAGAACTGGTGCCGGTGCCGGCGGCGATGTCGAGGATGCGCTCGCCCGGTTGCGGGTCGACGGCTCGAACGGTGGCGATGCGCCAGAGGGCCGAGTTTCCGACGGAGAGCACAGCGTTCGCCCGGTCGTAGCGCGGCGCCACGTCGTCGAACATGGCGGCGACGGCGCTCGGCTGCTTGCTCAGATCGGCCTTTGTCACAGCCCGAGTCTAGTGAGTGCTCACCCGAGGTTCGCCGTGAGCGGCCTGGGGAGCCCCGGTGTGCGGAGTAGCCTCGGAGGGTGACGTCGAGCCCCCCTCCCGCGGTGCACCTGCGGGCCGTGACGACGGTGGTCGCACACGACGGACCGTTGATCGCGTTTGCCGACCCCGCGCATCCCCTGGTCGCGCTGCGCCGGGGCGACGGAATCGTCGGAATCGGCGAGGTGTGGCGGGGCGAGTTCCGCGGCGCGAGCAGATTCGCGGATGCGGCACGCACCTGGCGCGCGCTCGCTGACGCCGCCGAGGTGGCTGATCCGGTGCACCGCGCGGGCTCGGGGCTCGTCGCGTTCGGCAGTTTCGCGTTCGCCGACGACTCGGGCGCGGCGAGCGTCCTCGTGGTACCCGAGACGATCGTCGGACGACGTGACGGGGTCGCGTGGGTGACGCGCATCTCGGTGACCGGCACGGGCGAGCAGTCGGCCGACGCCGCGCACGAGCTCGGCGCCGACCACCTCCCGGCCGGAACGCCGATCGGCGAGCGCCCGCGAGCGACCCTCGCCGCCGCGACCCTCAGCCGCGACGACTTCGTGGCGACGGTCGGCCGCGCGGTCGAGCGCATTCGGGCGGGAGACGTCGAGAAGGTGGTGATCGCGCGGGACGCGACCGCGAGCATCCCGGCGAACGCCGACCGCCGCGCCCTCGTGCGCGAGCTTGCCGAGGCGTACCCCGACACGCTCGCCTTCGCCGTCGACGGGCTGATCGGCGCAAGCCCCGAGACGCTCGTGAGCGTGCACGCCCGGGAGGCGAGCGCGCGCGTGCTGGCGGGCTCGACGGCGCGCGGCGCCGACGCCGCCGAGGACGCGGCGGCCGCCACCCAGCTCGCGACGAGTCAGAAGGACCTCGACGAGCACGAGTTCGCCGTGCAGAGCGTGCTGAAGGCGCTGCGCCCGCACGTGACGGCGGTGACTGCGAGCGAGGCTCCGTTCACGCTGAAGCTGCCGAACCTGTGGCACCTCGCGACCGACGTCGAACTCGAGCTCGCCGAAGACTCGAGCGGGCTCGATCTGGTCGCAGCCCTTCACCCGACGGCCGCCGTCGCGGGCTCCCCCACCGACGCTGCGCTCGCCCTGATCGCCGAACTCGAACCGTTCGACCGCGGCCGCTACGCCGGCCCCGTCGGCTGGATCGACCAGGACGGCGACGGCGAGTGGGTCATCGCGCTGCGCTGCGCGCGCATCGATGACGACGGGATGCTCGTGGCGCACGCCGGCGCCGGCATCGTCATCGACTCCGACCCGGTCGCCGAGCTCGCGGAGACGCGGATGAAGTTCCGGCCCATCGCCGACGCGCTGCGGTAGCGCGGGGCTCAGGTCGCGGCGAGCCGCTCCTGTTCGGCGTCAACGTCGTATGTCGCGCTCGGCCACTGCGGGTCGATGCGTTCGAGCGCGTCGGTGAGCAGCGCCTGCACGGCGAGGCGGGCGTACCACTTGCGGTTGCCCGGGACGACGTACCAGGGCGCCTCATCGGTGGTCGTGCGCTGAATCGCGAGCTCGTAGGCGCGCTGGTAGTCGTCCCACAGCATCCGCTCGGCGATGTCGTTGGTCGTGTACTTCCAGTGCTTGTCGGGGCGCTCGAGGCGCTCGGTGAGCCGCGCCTTCTGCTCGTCGGCGGAGATGTGCAGCATGACCTTGACGACGCTGATGCCCGTGCGCACGAGGCGTCGCTCGAACTCGACGATGTCGTCGTAGCGCTGCTCGATCTCGGCGGCCGGCGCGAGCTCGCGCACCCGCCCGATCAGCACGTCTTCGTAGTGCGAGCGGTCGAAGACCCCGATGCGGCCGACGGGCGGCAACTCGCGCTCGATGCGCCAGAGAAAGTGGTGGCTGAGTTCCTTCTCGGTCGGCTTCTTGAAGGTGGCGAGGTGCACGCCCTGCGGGTCGACGGAGCCGACGACGTGGCGCACGATGCCGCCCTTGCCGGCGGAGTCCATGCCCTGCAGCACGAGCAACACCCGGCGTCGCTCGCCTGCGGTGCTGGCGGCGAACAGCCGTTCCTGCAGATTGCTGAGATGGTCGACGCCCGCGGCGAGCGCCTCCTGACCGGCTGCCTTGTCGCCGTCGAAGCCGGGCGTCGCGTTCGGGTCGCGGTCGGCAAGGCGGGTCAGGGCGTCGGCGCGCAGCAGTTCGATCATGCGTGCGACGCTACGCGGACTCGTCGACCGGGTCGAGTGTGTCAAGCGGCACCTCGACGATGAGCAGGGGCTCGGGGGCGGTCAGGGCGTCGTCGAGGTCGGCGCGGGTGGCGGCCTTGCGGTAGGCCCAGCCCCCGGCCGCGGCAAGCGATGCGATGTCGACAGAGTGCGGGGTGCGCATGACGCGCTCGTAGTCCCCGGCGTGGGCTGTGGCCGCCACCTCGAGCTGGTCGAAGATCGTGCCGCCGCGGTCGTTGCCGACGAACAGGTGCACGCGTACGCCCTCGGGGAGGGGCACGAGCAGGGCGCCGGCGTCGTGGATGAGCGCGAGGTCGCCCAGCAGCACGCGGGTCGTGCCGGGATGCTCGCCCCGGCTCGCCGCAAGCGCGATTCCGGTCGCGGTCGCGATGGTTCCGTCGATGCCGGCGAGGCCACGGTTCGCGTGCACGGCGATGTTCTTGCCCGGCACGAGCCGGTCCGCCTCGCGGATGAGGCGCGATGCGGCCATCACGAGGCGATCATGCGGCCAGGTGGATGCCCACACGGCGCGGACGAGCATCCGCCGGTCGACATGCTGGCGGAGGATCGCGGCCTCCGCCTTGGCGAAGGCGAGGCGCACGCTCATGTCGGTCGAGGCAGATTGCTCGAGGTCGGGTGCGGGGTCGTCGGGCGCCGTCGACTCGAGCACGGCGCGGCTCATCGACACCCACCCCCCGACCCAGCGGCGCACCGCCTGCGGGTCGGGCTTACCAATGACCCGCACGTCGTCGACGACGCGGGCCCTGTGGCCGGGATTGTAGGCGTCGGCGCCAGGTGCGCGCACGACGATCACCTCGACGTCGTCGCGTTCAAGCAGCTGCGGAACCTCGCGGCTGAGCGTCGGGTGGCCGAGCACGACGGCGCGGCCGACCGCCTCGCCGTGCGGGCCGCGCAACACCTCGCGGTAGGCGACAACGGCGTGCCGGCCGAAGCGGGCACCGCTCGAGACCTCGGCGATGAGCGGGGCGCCCAGCGCAACGGCGAGCTCCTCGGCGCGGGGGCCGGCGCCGTGGCCGGCGACGACGACAGTCGCGTCGTCCGGTTCGAGGTCGACCACCTCGGGGCCGAGGGTGCGCTGCCAGAGCGGGTGAGCATCCCCGTCGACGTCATCGTCGCCGAGGGCCGCCGCAGTCTCGGGGATGCTCGGCTCGCCTCCGCTCAGCGGCTCGCGGTACGCGAGGTTCAGGTGCACGGGGCCGTCGGCGGCCGCGCGCAAGGCCAGCTCGGCGAGGTCGCGCACCTCGTCACGCTCTCCGGGGGCGCCGGTCGGCGCAGGAACGTCCCAGTCGGCGGCCACCATGTCGCCGAAGATGCCGACCTGGTTTGTCGTCTGGTTGGCGCCGATGCCGCGCAGCTCGGCCGGCCGGTCGGCCGTCAGCAGGATGAGGGGCACGCCGGAATGGTGCGCCTCCAGGACGGCGGGGTGCAGGTTCGCCACCGCCGTGCCCGAGGTGCAGATCACGGCGACCGGCCTGCCGGTCTCGACGGCGAGGCCGAGGGCGGTGAAGCCCGCCACCCGCTCGTCGATGCGCACGTGCAGGGTGAGGAGCCCGGCGCGATCCAGCGCCGCGGCGGCCAGCGCGAGCGCCTGAGACCGCGACCCGGGGCTCACAACCACGTGCTCGAGGCCGTGGGCGTGCATCCCGTGAAGGAGCGCCATGGCCGCGTCCGCGGCCGGGCTGGCGGGGGCCTTAGCTGGCTGTTCCGGCGCGGGGGGTGTCGTCGTCATCGTCGTCGTCCTCCGCCTCCAGGTCGGCCAGCTCCTGCTCGAGGCGGCGCAGACGCTCGTCCTGCTCGGCGCGGCGCTGGATCTCCTCCGCGCTGAGAGAGTTCAGGAATGTGGGGTCGTCGTCGGGCGCCGTGGGTGGGGCCATGCGTCGCGGGCCGCGCTTCGCCTTGCCGATAGTGAGCCACAGCACGCCACCGATCACCGGAAGCAACACGGTGATCAGGGCCCAGGCCGGCTTCGCCACCCCGCGCACGCGCGACCGCTCCGTCATCAGCACATCGACGAGCGCGTAGATGGTGAACGCGACCGCGACCACACCGCCGATGATGATGAACCTGACCATGCTCTGAAGTGTACGCACGAGCGCTGGATGCATCGTGAGTGCGCCCTCGGCGCCCGGTGGATGCTCGGGGGCGCGTCCGTAAACTGGTCGCGTGCGCCCCTGGATCGTCTACAGCCTGCTTCGCTTCGGCATCTTCGCCGCCCTGTTCGCGCTGCTGGTGGTCTTCCTGCGCCTGCCCCTGCAGTCGATGGGCATCGCCGGCTTCGCGCACTACATGATCGCCGCGCTCGCGGCCGCGATCATCTCGCTCGCCATCTCGTACATCTTCTTCGCCAAGCTGCGCGCCGCCGTCGCCACCGACCTCGCCGAGCGGCGCGCCCGCGCGGCCCGCGGCGAGGTCGACGACGACACGGCCGAGGAGGATGCGCTGCTCGACGGCGAGACGCCCGGCGACCCTCCGCGAGCGTAAGCACTTCGTAAGGAGTGATGCCCCACAGCCGGCCCTCGGCAGACGTACGCTCCGATATATGCCCCACCTCCCTCGCCTCGCCACCGCTCTCCTGACGGGCATGGCCCTCCTCGGACTGGCCGGTTGCTCATCGCTTGCCGCAGACGGTTCCCCTGCGATGGACACTCCGCCCGTCGCGGTCTCACCGAGCCCGACGCCGAACGAACCGTCGAGCGACACCGACGACCCCGAACCGTCCCCGTCTTCGGCGGCCGTTCCCGGAAGCTATGTGGACTACCGCGAGGGAATCATCGCGGAGACGGCCGGCACGAAGGTGCTCTTCTTCCACGCCCCGTGGTGCCCCCAGTGTCGGTCACTGGAATCGAGCATTCAATCGGGCGAGATTCCCGACGGCGTGACGATCATCAAGGCCGACTTCGACAGCGAGATCGCGCTGCGCCAGCAGTACGGCGTGACCCTGCAGACCACGGTTGTGTACGTGGGTGACGACGGCGAACTGCTCTCGAGCGCCGTGCTCTACAGCGACACCACCCTCGACGCGCTGCTCGACGCGGCTCCCTGAGCGCCGTGGAAGGCCTCATCGTCGTCAGCCTCGTCGCCGGAGTGCTGACCCTCGCCGCGCCGTGCGTGCTTCCGCTGCTGCCGATCATCGTCGGCGGCTCGATCGTCGCGGACGGCGCCGATTCACGACGCGCGGCAATCCGCCCCTACGTGATCGCCGGGTCACTCGCCGTGAGCGTCGTCATCTTCACCCTGGCGCTCAAGGCAACGACGGCGTTACTCGGCGTCCCTCCGCAGGTGTGGCAGATCGTGTCGGGCGTCATCGTGATCCTGCTCGGAATCAACCTGCTCATTCCAGCACTGTGGGAGCGGGCCTCGGAACGGCTCCGTCTCGGCGACCACAGCAACCGGGCGCTCGACGCCTCGGTGCAGAGGCAGTCGGTGGGCGGTGACGTTCTCACCGGCGCGGCCCTCGGGCCCGTCTTCTCGAGTTGCAGCCCGACGTATGCGCTCATCGTCGCTACGGTGCTGCCCGTGTCGTTCGCCGAAGGCACCCTCTACGTCGTCGTGTATGCGGTGGGGCTGGCCGTTCCCCTGCTGATGATCGGCTTGGCCGGCCGCGGCGTCGCCCGCCGCCTCGGGTGGCTGGCCGACCCGCACGGCTGGTTCCGGCGCGGCATGGGGATCGTGTTCATCATCGTCGGCGTCGTCGTCATCGTCGGGGCCGACAAGGCCCTCCAGACGCTGATTCTCGATCTCGGCTGGTATCAGCCGATCGCGGACATCGAAGAGTGGGTGCGCACCCTCACGACGTGAGGATGCGCACGGAGGATGATGGGCCCATGACCGGCGCCGAGGATGCACAGGGCGGGCTTCCGCTCGACGGTCGCCGCCTGCTCGTCGTCGACGACGACGAGACCCTGCGCGAGATCGTGACGTCGTATCTCGTCGCCGCGGGCGCGGTGGTGGACGAAGCCAGCGATTCGGTGAGCGCCCTCCGGAGCGCGCGCGAGCATCCCCCGGACCTGGTCGTACTCGACCGGATGATTCCGGGCGTTGACGGCGTCGAAGTCGCACGGCGGCTGCGCGCCACCGGGGACGTGCCCATCATCATGCTGACGGCGCTTGGCGAGACCGAGCATCGCATCGAAGGGCTCGAGGCGGGGGTCGACGACTACCTCGCGAAACCGTTCTCGCCACGCGAGCTGGTGTTGCGGGTATCCGCGATTCTGCGTCGACGGGCGAGCGGCGAGGCCGAGACCAACGTGACGCTTGGGCGACTGCGGCTCGACGCCGCCGCCCGAGCGATCACGCTCGATGGGCAGCCGCTCGCCCTCACCGGCCGCGAGTACGAGCTGCTTGCCTACCTGATGCGCCGACCCGGACGGACCGTGCGGCGCGAAACGCTGCGCGACGACGTGTGGGGGTGGAGCATCGGCGACGCGTCGACCGTCACCGTCCACGTGCGCCGACTGCGCGAAAAGATCGAGGCCGAGCCGAGCGACCCACGCATCATCGCGACCGTGTGGGGTGTGGGGTATCGACTCGACGCCGCGGCGCTCGAGGACGGAGTGAAACCGTGACGCTGACGCTCGTCGTCCAGTGCCTCCTGATCGGAGCGGGGGCCGCCATCGCCGCCGGGCTGCTCGCCGCCGTCGCCCTCCGACTCGCGCCGCGCGCGCCGCTCGCCGCACACCTGGCGATCATCGTGCTGGCCGCCGTGGTCGGCGTAGCCGGTGGCATCGGGCTCGCCGCGCAGGCAATGTTCATCAACGAGAAAGACACGATGGTCGCCCTGACGGTCGTGTCGGTTGCCGGCGTCGTGTCGACGGTCGTCGCGATCGGGCTCGGCCTGCGGCTGTCACGCGACGCCCGGGCTCTCGGCGCCGATGCCCGCCGGCTCGGCTCGGGCGATACGGTCGGGCCCGCGAAGCGCACGACCGCCGAACTTGACGCCGTGCAAGCCGACCTCGTCTCCTCCAGCGCCCAGCTCGAGGCGGCGCGAGCAGACGCCACGCGCGGCGAGCAGGCCCGCCGAGAACTGGTAACGCGGATCGCGCACGATGTGATGGCGCCGCTGGCGAGCATCCAGGCGATCGCCGAGACGCTGGGCGACGGAACCTCGGCCGACCCCGCGCGCCACTCACGCCAATTGGCGGCGAACGTGGCGCGCGTGCAGCGGCTCGTCGGAGACCTGTTCGAGCTTTCGCGCATCGACGCTGGCGCGCTCGGGCTGAGACGGGAGCGGCTCAGTTTCGGCGATCTGGTCAGCGACCTGGTCGCCGAACACAGCGACTGGGCTGCCCGTCACGGGCGCACGATCACGACCCAGGTGCGCCGCAACGTCGTCATCGACGCCGATCCGCAAGCGCTCAGCCGCGCCATCGTCAACGTGCTGGTCAACGCTCTCGAGCACGCCGGCGACGGCGGCGCGGTCACCGTCACTCTCGACGCAGGCGAGACGTCCGTCACGCTGTGCGTTGGCGACACCGGTCTCGGGTTCAGCGACGACGCGCTCACGCACGCTCTCGAGCCGGGCTGGCGCGGCGAGGAGGCGCGTGCGGCGCCTGCGACAGACCTCGCCGCCGGCGCCGGTCTCGGTCTCGCCATCACGCGCGCGATCATCGCCGAACACGGCGGCACCGTCACGCTGCACCGCGACCCCACGGGGGCGCGCGTTGACCTCGTGGTACCGCTGCCGGCGACGGCCTAGAACGCGATCGCCGCGCCGAGTGCGGCCGCGAACACGAGCGCCGCGAGGCTCGTCAACTGCAGGGCGAGGATCAACTCCCGCGGGGTGCGCGCCGTCACCACGATGAGGCTCACCGGCAGCGTGATGAGCAATGTGAAGAACGCCAGCGGGGCCGCCGGGAACAGGATGAGGAACCACGCCAGCCCGGCGAAGGGCAGCGCCAGCAGCACGACGAACACGATGCGGGAGCGCAGGGATCCGAGACGCACCGCCAGCGTGCGCTTGCCGACCTGCGCATCCTGGTCGATGTCGCGGATGTTGTTGACGAGCAGAATCGCGGCAGAAAACAGGCCCAGCTGCACGCCGGCGATCCACGACTCGAGCGGGGCGGTGCCGGTCTGGATGAACGTGGTGCCGACAACCGCGACCGGCCCGAAGAACACGAACGCGACCAGCTCGCCGAGGCCCGCGTAGCCGTACGGGCGCTTCCCGCCCGTGTAGAACCACGCCGCGACGATCGCGACGGCACCCACGGCGATCAGCCACCACAGCTGGGTGAGCACGACGATCGCGAGGCCGGCGACCGCCGCCAGGCCGAAGAACACGAGCGCGACGGTCAGTACCGTGCGGGGCTTCGCCGCGCCGGATCCGGTGAGCCGGCTCGGGCCGACGCGCACCGCGTCGGTGCCGCGCACCCCGTCGCTGTAGTCGTTGGCGTAGTTCACGCCGACCTGCAAGAACACGGCGACGGCGAGCGCCAGGCCCGCCAACACCGGATCGAAGGCAGAAAACCAGTGCGCGACCGCCGAGCCCAGGATGACCGGGGCGAGCGCCAGGGTCAGCGTGCGCGGGCGCGCACCGCCCACCCAGTCGCGGGCCGTCGCCGGGCGCACCGCCGCGGGGTTGCCGCTGCGCGAGGGGTCGGTCTTCCGGCGCGTCGACGCCGCCGACTTCCTTGGCACAGCCTTCGCCGCGCGCTTCTTCGGAGTGCTCTTCGCCACGGGCCGATTCTAGGAGCCGGACGAACCGGCGCCCGCCCCCGCCACGAGGCGCACCGCCGCCAGCCGGTCGGGCTTGCCGCTCGGCAGCATCGGCAGGGCGCCGACCGTGACGATGCGGTCGGGGCGCGCCTCGGGGCCGAGCGCTGCGCCGACGACGCGACGCAGAGCATCCCGATCGGGGCGGGCCGTCGTGACGACCACCGGCACCTCGCCCCACTCGACGTGGTGGCCGGCGACGACGACCGCGTCGGCGAGGCCCGGCTGTTCCCGCACCAGGCGCTCCACCGCGGCGAGACGCACCTTCACGCCACCGGAGACGATCACGTCGTCGATGCGGCCCGTGACGCGCAGCACGCCGTCGACGACCTCGCCGGCGTCGTCGGTGCGGTACCAGCGCTGCTGGTCGTGTTCGACGAACGCGTCGGCCGTGCGCTCGGGGTCGCCCAGGTAGTACTCGGCGAGGGTCGGCCCGCCGAGCTCGACCCGGCCGTCGGTGATGCGCACCTCGGTCTGGCCGATCGGGACTCCGTCGTAGACAACGCCGCCGCAGGTCTCGCTCGAGCCATACGTGCGCGTGATCGCCCATCCATGCGCGCGGGCGCGATCGACGAGCGCCGCGGGGGTGGCCTGGCCGCCGACCAGGATGCGGTCGAATCCGGCGAGCGCCGCCGCCACCTCGGCGTTCTCGTCGGCCTCGTCGAGCAGCCGGCTGAGCTGCGCGGGAACGAGCGCCGTGTAGCGGTGCTTCTCGGTGAACCGGCCGATGGCAGCCAGCACGTCGACCGCACCCATGCGCCCCGGCGCGATCGGCACGGGGTCGACCCCGGAGGCCAGCGAGCGGGCGAGCACGTTGCTGCCGGCGATGTAGTGGACGGGGAGGGCGAGCATCCACTGACCGGGTTCGCCGAGCGCGCCGGTCGACGCGGCGGCGCTCGCGAGCACGGCGTCGGCGCTGAGCGCGACGCGCTTCGGGCGGCCCGTCGTGCCGCTCGTCTCAACCACGAGCGCGATGCGCTGCTCAACCTCGAGCGGAGCCGTGTGCACGGGGTTCACTCCGCCGCCGCGGAACAGCACGGCGGGCCCGTCGCCCGCGAGCGCGTGGCGCAGGGCCGCAAGGCAGGCGAGCGGGTCGGCCGAGTCGACGACGGCGAGCGGGCGAGTCACACGGTCACGCTAGCGCGAGCCGCTGGTCGGTCGCTCGGGGGCGGCTGGGGATGCGCGTCAGTACTGCCAGGGGAACGGCGACCAGTCGGGGGCTCGCTTCTCGAGGAACGAGTCGCGCCCCTCGACCGCCTCGTCGGTGCCGTATGCCAGCCGCGTCGCCTCCCCCGCAAACAGCTGCTGGCCGACGAGCCCGTCGTCGGTGAGGTTCATCGCGTACTTGAGCATGCGGATCGCCGTCGGCGACTTGGTGAGGATCGTCTCTGCCCACTCGAGCCCGACAACCTCAAGCTCGGCGTGCGGCACAACCGCGTTGACGGTGCCCATTTCGTACGCCCGCTCGGCGTCGTACTCGCGGGCGAGGAAGAAGATCTCGCGCGCCACCTTCTGCCCCACCTGCTTGGCCAGGTAGGCGCTGCCGTAGCCGGCGTCGAACGAGCCCACGTCGGCGTCGGTCTGCTTGAAGCGGGCGTGCTCGCGGCTCGCGATCGTCATGTCGCACACGACGTGCAACGAGTGTCCGCCGCCGGCGGCCCAGCCGGGGACGAGCGCGATGACGACCTTCGGCATGAACCGGATCAGCCGCTGCACCTCAAGGATGTGCAGCCTGCTCGCGCGCCCGGCGTCGACCGTGTCGGCCGTCTCCCCCTCGGCGTACTGATAGCCGGCCCGCCCGCGGATGCGCTGGTCACCACCGGAACAAAAGGCCCACCCGCCGTCCTTCGGGCTCGGGCCGTTGCCGGTCAGCAGCACGACGCCGATGCGGGGGTTCTGCCGCGCATCGTCGAGTGCCCGGTACAGCTCGTCGACCGTGTGCGGGCGGAACGCGTTGCGCACCTCGGGCCGGTCGAACGCGACGCGGGCGATACGTCCGGACGTGTCGTGGTGGTACGTCAGGTCGGTCAGGTCGTCGAAGCCGGGCGCGACCACCCAGCGCGACGGGTCGAACGTCTCAGATACCTGCGCAGCGTCGGCCATGCCGCAAGCCTACGACCGCCGCCCGAGTGCCAGACTGAGCAGATGGACGCACCGACGCGGGATGACAGGCACGAGCTCCCGACGGTCGACGCCCTTCTCGCCGACGCCCACGTCGTGCGTATCCCGCTCGCGACGCGGTTCCGCGGGCTCGACCACCGCGAGGCGGTGCTGCTACGCGGACCTCAGGGCTGGGCCGAGTTCAGCCCCTTCGTCGAGTACGACGACCCGGAGGCCGCCACGTGGCTCGCCGCCGCGATCGCGACCGGCTGGTCATCGCCGTCGGCCCCCGCCCTGCGCGACCGCATTCCCGTGAACGCGACCCTGCCCGCCGTGCCGCTCGACCGCATCCCGGCCGTGCTCAGCCGGTTCGGCGAGTGCCGCACGGTGAAGATCAAGGTTGCGGAGCGCGGGCAGACGCTCGCCGACGACATCGACCGGGTGCGCGAGACGCGTCGGCTGCTGGGCCCCGCGGGTCGGATCCGCCTCGACGCGAACGGTGCCTGGAACGTCGACGAAGCCGAACACGCCATCCGCGAGCTCGAGAGGTTCGACCTCGAATACGTCGAGCAGCCCTGCGCGAGCGTCGCCGAGCTCGCCGAGCTGCGCCGCCGCATCCGCCGCATCGACGTGCCCATCGCCGCCGACGAGAGCGTGCGCAAGGCGAGCGACCCGATCGCCGTGGCCAGGGCCAACGCCGTCGACCTCGTCGTGATCAAGGCGGCGCCGCTCGGCGGTATCGACCGCGCCCTCGCGATCGTGGCCGAGGCGGGGCTGCCGGCCGTCGTCTCGAGCGCCCTCGACACGAGCGTCGGCCTCGCGATGGGCGCCGCCCTCGCCGCCCGCCTGCCCGAACTGCCATTCGACTGCGGGCTCGGCACCGCGGCGCTGCTGCTGAGCGACGTCACGCGCACGCCGCTCATTCCGGCGGACGGCACGATTCCGGTCGCGCCGGTCGACATCGACGAGGATGCTCTTGCTCGCCTCGCCGCGCCCGACGAGCGCGCCGCATGGTGGCGCGCCCGCGTCGCCCGGTGCCGTGAGTTGCTCGCCGACGGCGCCGCGTAGGCAGAAAATACCTACAGACCGGCGCGGCCCACGCGAGTAACGTGCCGTGCATGCACCGGTTGCCTGCGTCCATGCTCGCTGTCATCGGCCTCATCGCGCTGGCCGGCTGCACGGGCGGCGAGCCCATGCCTGCCCCGGACCTCGACGTCAGCGCCTCCCCCGCTCCGGCACCGCCGGCCGACGAGCCCGACGACACGGCGGAGCCCGAGCCGAGCGACCCATTCGACCCGGCGTGCCTCGTCGGCGAGTGGGTCATCCCGCAGAGCGAGATGCAACGCTTCTACGACGACGCGGTTGCTGACTCGCCCGAACTGCGTTTCATCGTCGAGGGCGACACGGGGTTGTGGTTCGACGAGGAGACCTACGTGTACACGCCCGAGTTCACCCTGACGCTCGAACTGGTCGACCTCGGCGCGACCGGATCGGGAGCCACGTCGGGCAGTCTCGCCGGCAGTTACCTCGCCGAGCTGGGCATCATCACAACCCGGGTCGAATCAAACAACGTGACCATCGCGCTCACCGTCATGGGGCAGCAGTTGGACGGCACCGAGCTGCTCGGCTCGATCATTGCGAGCGACCCCGTGAATGAGGCCATTTTCGAGTGCGGCCCCGACGGACCCGTCATTCAGTTCTCGCACGGCTCGGGCTCGACGCCCGTTGCACTGCGGCCGGTCGGCTGAGAAGACGGAGCGGTGAGCTGCCGCCGCGGGGGCGAATCCGCGGCGGCAGCTGCCGTCAACGGTCCTCGATCGGCTGACGCCGTCGCACCCAGACGAACCCCGCGCCCAGGGTGAGCGCGAGTGCAGACAGGAGCGCGAGCACTCCGATGTCGGCGCCGGTCAGCGCGAGAGCGCTGATGCGCAGCGGCGTCGTGACCTCCACGCCCGAGGTCAATCCGAGCAACCGAATGGTGTGATCGCCATGCTCGACGTCGCTCGGTATGGTCACGACCACCGACACCGCGCCCGCGTCGTCGGCAGCCGTCGCGAGCAGGAGGCGCGGCGTTGAATTGAGCCACACCTGAACGAGCTCGCCCGGGATGAATCCCGCGCCCGTCACGCGAAGCTGTTCGCCCGGCGCCACGACGGCGGTGTCGAGGGACGCGAAGCGCGGCTTGCCCTCGTTGCCGTTGCCCTTGCCGTTGCCGACACCTCCGTTGCCCTGGCCCTGACCGTTGCCGTTGTTGCCATTGCCGTTGTTGCCGTTCCCGTTCCCGTTCCCGGGGCCGTTGCCGTTGCCGTTGCCCGGTCCCCCATTGCCGGGGCCGCCGTCGCCGGGGCCGCCGGGTCCGGCGTCCTGGACGTCAACGAGAACGACGACCGTCCGAGCCGGGATGCTCACCGCACCGCTCGAGGAATCCCACGTCGTCTGCGCCGCGACCGGGTCGGCACCCGAGGCCTGCACCTCGGTGAGCGTGAAGTCGCGCCCGGCGAGACCGTCGATCTCCTCCACGATGGTGTCGGGGGAGGCGTTGAACACGACGAGCGCCGCGTGCAGCTCGGGGTCGACGTCGTCGCCCACGGTGTCGTCGATGAGCATCGCGACAAGACCCGGAGTCGCCTCGGGCCCGCTGTTCGGGAACGTCACCTTCTCGCCGATCAGCTCCGCAGAACCGAGTCGGAGCAGGTCGACACTCGAACGCAGCCTCAGCAGGTCGAGCGCCCGCGCCTCAGCAGCGGCGATGTCGTCCGCGGTCGGCTTCAGCGCGGGGTCCGCCAGCAGCGGAGCCATGATCGACCACTTGCCCTCGTTGTCGGCGGCAGGCGGCAGACCCGAGCCGAAGGTCGACTCTTGGCCCGTCCAGTCGATGCGGTTGAACCAGTCGCCCGAGTTGTAGCTGTTGCGGTCGAGCGACTTCGAGCGCAGCAGCTCGGTGCCGGCGTGCCAGAACGACGGCGCCTGCGACAGCGTCACCGTACCCAGCATGAGGGTGTTCATGCGCACCCGGTCCTCCATCGAGGTCTCCCGCGGCAGCTTCAGCACCGCGAGGTCGTAGAGCGTCTCGTTGTCGTGGGCATCCACGTAGTTGATGACCTCGTCGGGCTCGTCGGCGTAGCCGGCCGGCGAGCCGCCGTAGTCGAGCGCGCTGCCCGGAACGACGGCACCCGACGCGGACTCGAGGGTGTAGTCGCGCAGGTTGCCGACCAGGCCGATGCGCACCAGGTCGGACTGTGCGCGCAGGTTCGCGATCGCCTGCTCGGGCGAGCCGTTGATCGCATCCCCGTTGGGGTCGGTGCCGAGCCCGGTGCCGAAGCCCTGCTGGAAGGTCGACGCGCTGTTGACGGGGCTGCCGCCGTGCACCGCATCGCGCAGCCGGTCGTTGAACGTGGCGATGCCGGTGCCGCCCAGCTGGCCCTGGGTCGCCTGCTCGAAGCGCGCATTGTTCGCGACCTCGCCGAAGTTCCACCCCTCTCCGTAGAGGAAGATCGTCGACCCGTCGACGCCGTGCTCCTCGACCGTCAGGGCGTCGAGCGCGGCGCGCACGGCGAGCATGTTGTCTTTCGAGTGGTGGCCCATGAGGTCGAAGCGGAATCCGTCGACCCGGTACTCGGTGGCCCACATGACGACCGAGTCGACCATGAGCTTCTCGGCGAGGCGGTGCTCGGTGGCGACGTTCTCGCAGCAGGTCGAGGTCTCGACCGCGCCCACCGCGTTCAGGCGGTGGTAGTACCCGGGAACGATGCGGTCAAGCACCGATTTCTCGGCCTGCCCCGACTGAGCGGTGTGGTTGTACACCTTGTCGAGCACAACCTCGAGCCCGGTGGCGTGCAGGGCGCCGACCATCTCGCGGAATTCCGCAACGCGGGCTCCCCCGTGCGGGTCGACGGCGTACGAACCTTCGGGCGTCGAGAAGTGGTACGGGTCGTAGCCCCAGTTGAACCCGTCGAGGTCGCGGACCTCGGCGATGCACGCCTGCTGCTCGGCCGAGTCGGGGGCGAACGACGCGAGATCGCAGTTCGGCTCCTGCTGAGCAGCCCGGCGTTCTTCGATCGTCGCGATGTCGAAGGTGGGCAGCAGGTGCACGGTCGTGATGCCGGCCGCCGCGAGCTCACGCAGCTGCGCCGTGCCGGCCGAGTCGCGCGTGAACGCCCGGTAGGTGCCGCGCTCTTCCTCCGGCACGGTCGTGTCGCCGATCGAGAAGTCGCGCACGTGCAGCTCGTAGATGGCGCGATCGACGCTGCGCTCGACCCGCGGCGCGGGAGTGTCCTCCCACAGCTGCGGGCGCAGCGCGGGGTCGGCGAGGTCGACGACGACGGAGCGGGTCGAGTTCACCGTCAGGCCGAGCGAGTAGGGGTCGGTGACCGAGTTGGTCTCGACCTGGCCCGCGCGCGGCACGTAGACCTCGACACTCCAGCGGTACTCGGTTCCGACGGGCACAGCCTCGTCGGCGGTCCACGCGCCACTCGCGGCGTCGAACGACGCCGACACCAGCGCCGGGTCCCCCGTCGCCCCCGGCTGCCACGCCTGCAGCTCGACGGCGCGCGCGGTCGGCGCCCACAGTCGCGGTACCGCCACGCCGTCGACGACACGAGCGCCGAACGTCACATCAGCAGCCGCCTCGGCGTACAGATCGTCGAGCACCCCGGGCAGCTGAACGCCGGTGAGAGCGGTCAGCTCGTCGCCGACGTACTGCGCGACGCGCAGTTCGCCCCGCAGCAGATCCGCGATCTCGGCACGATCGAGCCCCTCGGGCACGAGGGCGCCGTGATCGGCGAGGTGACGGAAGGTCTCCCGGACGGATGCGGGAAGTCCGTCGGGATCCCGGATGAGCTCGTACTCGGCGTCGACGCCGGTGAGGGCGCCGTCGAGGAGCTCGATCGTTCCCTCGGTCGAGGCCACGAGCATCCACCGAGCATCGGCGGCGTTCGCGCCGCCGAGCAGGGCAGAAGGCCACGCGATCGCGTCTGCCGCGAGCCAGTGCGCCTGCTGCGTGCCGATTCCAGCGAGCGGCGGATTCTCGACCTCGATCTCGAGGACGTTCGTGGCGAGCGTGTAGCGGAACACGATCAGATCGCCCTCGAGGACGCTGAACGAGTAGTTCGCGCCGTTGCGCGCTCCGCCGACGCCGTAGTTCTCGTCCCACGACAGTCCGTGGGTGACCTTCGCCTCGTAGCTGCCGGTCGGAAGGCTGGTGGTCGAGAACTCGTACACACCGTCCTTATTGCCGTCGATGGCGATGGTCGCGAGGCAGTCGGGCTGCCAGTCGCCGGGGCAGCCGAGCTCGGACTGCATGCTGCCGGGGATCGTGATGATGGGCCCCTCCGCGGTCGACGTGACGAGGTTCGTGCGCGGGTCGAAGTAGAAGGTGACAGGGCCGCCGCCGTGCGTGTAGGCGATGTTCGCGCCGTCGCGCACGCCGTTGGCGCCGAAGTTGAGCGACCAGCTGCCGTCGATCGCGACCTTGTACTCGTAGCTTCCCGCCGGCACGTCGAACGTGCCCGCCCAGATGCCGTCACCGCGCAGGGTGAGGCGCGCCTGCTCGCAGTCGGGCTGCCAGTCGCCGGCGCACCCCATCTCGGAGTTATGGCTGCCGGGCACGGTCACCATGGCGTACGGCGAGGTGTCTCCCCCGCCATCGCTCACGGCGCCGTTGACCGCGTTGCCGATCGACGCGTAGGTGGAGGCGGCGGCCCGGTTACCGGCGGCGTCGACCGTTACGGCCCGGTACTCGACGAGCGTGCCCGCGGCGAGCCCCCGCGTGTCATGGAACACCCGCGGCGTGGTCGACTCGGCCGTGCCGAGCGCGGTCCACTCCTCGGCACCGGCGACGCGCCAGGCGAGACTCGTCTCGACCCACGTCGCGTCGTCGACATCGGCGGCGACCGGGGCGAGGCCCGACAGGCCAGCGCCCGCGGTCGGCGCCGTGAGGCTCAGCGCGTGCGCCTCGTTCGGGGCGGTGACGGGGCCGTCGGCGACCCACACGGCCGCGCTCAGCGCGGGGACCGTGATCGACACCTCGCCGTCGGCGCCCGAGCTGATCGCGTCGACGGCGCCGTGCAGCACGGCGAACTCGGCCTCGGCGGTGAGGGTCGGCACGGTCACGGTGCGCGCTTCGGCAGCGTTGTTGATGGCGACGAGGTGCTCGACCTTGTCGTCGCGGTGCACCCGGCTGAAGGCGTAGACGCCCGCACCTTCCGAGGCGAAGCGCTCGATCTGGGCGCCCGACACGAGCGCGGGGCTCGAGGCGCGCAGTGCGGCGAGCTCGGCGATCGCAGTGTAGAGCGGAGCGTCGGTGTCGAACCGGTCGACGCTGCCCGCCGTCTCGCCGGTGACGAGCGGCTGGGTGGCGTACTCCGCCGTCTGCGTGGTGAACAGGGTCTGGCGAGCATCCTTGTCGCCACCGGTGCCGGCGAAGCCCTGCTCGTCGCCGTAGTAGACGACCGGCTGTCCGCGGGTCAGATACATGAGCTCGTGCGCGAGGACGGTGCGCTCGAACGGCTGCGCCGTCGAGGCGAGGAAGTAGGCGGCGCGGCCCATGTCGTGGTTGCCGAGGAAGGTCGGCAGTGCGGTCGCCGACGAGTACGGCGTCGTGTAGTAATCGTCGCCCGCGAACAGCTGGCGCAGGCCGACGGCCGAGTTGCCGGCGGCGAACGAGATGGCGCGCTGCTGGAAGGTGAAGTCGAGCACCGAGTTCATGGCGGTGTCGCGCACGTACGGCGCGAGCTTCACCGGGTCAGCGTCGTACACCTCCCCGAACATGAAGAAGTCAGGCTTGCCCGCCACGTTCTGCGCGTAGTCGAGCACCTCGGCGCTCCACTCCTCCCAGAACTCGAAGTTGACGTGCTTCGCGGTGTCGATGCGGAAGCCGTCGATGCCGAGGTCGATCCAGTCCTGGTAGACCTCGATGAAGCCCTGCACGACGGTCGGATGCTCGGTCATGAGGTCGTCGAGACCGACGAAGTCACCGAACGTGACCGACTCGCCCGTCCACGTCGAGTCTCCGCGGTTGTGGTACAGCGTGGGGTCGTTCAGCCAGGCCGGAACCTTGATGTTCTCGTCGCCCTCGGCGATGACGGGCGTGTAGGGGAAACTCGTCGCTGCGTCGAGCTCGGGGAAGGTGCCCGTGCCGGCGTAGTCGCCCGGATCGAAGGCGTTGCCGTTGACGTCCGTGTACGGGCGCGTCGCCATGTCGATGTAGTCGTATTGGCCCTCGGCGTAGCTGATGATGTCGGCCGTGTGGTTCGTGATGATGTCGAAGTAGATCTTGATGCCACGCGCGTGGGCCTCGTCGATGAGCGCCTCCAGCTCGGCATTCGTGCCGAGGTGCGGGTCGATCTGGGTGAAGTCGGTGATCCAGTAGCCGTGGTACCCCGCAGAGGCGTCTGCGCCCTCTCCCTGCACGGGCCGGTTCATGAAGCTCGGGGTGAACCAGATCGCCGTGGTACCGAGCCCGGCGATGTAGTCGAGGTTCGCGCGAATGCCCGCGATGTCACCTCCGTGGTAGAAGCCCTTGTCGGTCGGGTCGAACCCGGTGACGAGGCGGTCGCCCTCGAGACCACCCGTATCGTTGGACGGGTCACCGTTCGCGAAGCGGTCGGTCATGACGAAGTAGAAGGCCTCTTCGCTGCCGGCCTGGCGTACGGGAGGAGCCACAATCGCGTCGTCGGCCGCGCTGTAGTCGCCGTCGAGGTCGAGCAGCTCGAGACCGATCCGCTGCGCGTTCACATCGAACGAGAACCGGATGCTCGCATCGCCCGCGAGCGTCAACGGCACGTTCGCGTCGCCCCCGTCGAGCCCCCACGCGGAATCCCACCCACCGTCGGCGGCGACCTTGTACTGCCACGACCCCGCCGGCACGACGAACTCGGCCGCGTAGACGCCGTCGACACCGGTGGACTGCAACTGCGTGGCCGCGCAGTCGGGCTGCCAGTCGGCGTCGCAGCCGAGCTCGGACTGGAGGTCTCCGACCAGCGCGAACGTCGACTCGTCGTCGGCGAGGGCTGCGGGAAGCACTCCGGCACCGAGCGTCGTGACGGCGAGCGCCGCGGTGAGGGTGGTGGCGAATAGGGCGCGGACACGGCGTCGGTGCGTCATCGTCGACTCTGACTTTCTGGCACGACATCGTGCCGAGGTGGATCAACGAGCGCTGACGCTAGCCGCGATTCGTCGTTCCTGCAAGCGTTTGCACACAGCTCAGCAAAAGTCCGCGCAGTCGTTCCAGCCGACGGGCAGAATTCCAGGTCTGTCCCACAAACGGGGGGTGATATCCCAGGCCCGTGCCACGGCCATCACACCGCGTCCCACTAGGCAAAAATTACCTACGGCGCGTCCCCGCGAGACCCACTACCGTCGCTTCCGCGGGGTCGCCGCGCCGCAACCGTTCTGACCGGGGTGGGGCCGACGCGGCGGCACCGCAACCAGACCAGCGCCGGTGCGAATCAGAGGCCGCTGTAGCTGTGCAGGCCCTCGAAGTAGAGGTTCACGATCGTGTAGTTGAAGATCACCGAGCTGAAGCCGATGATCGCCAGCCACGCCGAGCGGTTGCCACGCCAGCCGCGCGTTGCCCGGGCGTGAATGTAGCCCGCGAACAGCACCCAGATGATGAAGGTCCAGACTTCCTTCGTGTCCCAACCCCAGTAGCGGCCCCACGCACGCTCGGCCCAGATGGCACCGGCGACGAGGGTGAAGGTCCAGAACACGAAGCCGACAACGTTGATGCGGTACGCGAGCGATTCGAGCGTGGATGCGCCGGGCAGGGTGTCGAGGAACTTCAGGCCCGCGGACTTCCGCACCTCGCGCTGGTGACGCAGCAGCTGCATGACCGAAAGCCCCGCACCCATCGCGAAGAAGCCGGTCGCCAGTACGGCAACGAGCACGTGGATGACCAGCCAGGCCGACTGGAGTGCCGGGGGTGTCGGCACGACGTCGACGTAGAAGTTGACGGTGACAATGCCGAGCGAGAGCACGGTGAAGCCGGTGATGTAGGCGCCGAGGTAGCGCACGTCCTTCCATAGCTGCACGCCGAGGAACGTTCCCATGCCGACGACGGTCGCCGTGAGGCCGAACTCGAACATGTTCGCCCACGGCACGCGGTCGGCCGCCAGGCCGCGCGTCAACGTGGCAGCGAGGTGGAGAACCCACCCGATGATCGCGAGAGCGAAGGCGACGCGCTGGTAGACGGTGGCCCCGCCGCGCGAGCCGTCCTTCGCCTCGGGGAGCAGAGCATCCTCACGATCGAGAACGGCGGTCCCGCCGGAACCCGCGGCGACCGTCGAGGTCTGGGCGGCGCGGGCGGCAGCCGGCACGGGGGCCTCGGCCGAGCGCTTCGCGAGGTCGAGCGTGAACGCGATGAAGGCGAGGGTGTAGACGCCCATGGCCGAATAGACGGCGACGAGCGACAGGCTGGCGAGATTCTCCATCACGACTCCATGGTAATTCGCGGTTACTGGGACGATGCCGGGGCGAGAGCGCGCTCGTCGACGGGGCTGAGTGCTCCGCCGAGACCGTCGAGGTGCTCGGTGGCGAGGCGGTCGACCGCGTCATCGAGGTTCGGGTCGTCGCCGCGTGCGAGACCGGCGTACTGCAGGCGAACGCCCTGGCCGTCTGCCCCCTCCTCCGCGGCGATCCACATGCGCCGACGCGGCACGAACAGGCTCACGATGAGTCCGGCGATAGCCAGCACGCTCGAGATGAGCACCCCCGCTTGCGTCGGGTCATGGTGGAAGTCGATCGAGACGAAGCGCGGCAGCGCGGTGAACTCGACCGTGCCCCAGCCGTTCGGCAGCTCGGCGCTCTGCCCGAGACCCAGGATGATCGAGTCGTTGCCCGTCTCGCCGCCCGTCAACTGCTCGAGATCGTCGACATCGAGCGCGTAGGCGTTGCGGGGCACGCCATCGTCGAGGCCGAGGTCGCCGACGAACAGGTTCAGGGTGACCACGGGGTTGTCGGGCTGCGGCCAAATGCTCGCCAGGGCTCCGCTGTCGAGCTGGATCGCCGACGGATAGAAGAAGCCGATCATGCCAACTTGGTCGGGCAAACCGTCGGGCACCTTGATGATGCCGAGGCTCGTGAGATTGCTGTCTTGTGGAAGGAACGCCACCGACTCGTCGAAGACGACATCGCCGTCGGCATTGCGCACCGTGATCACCGGCGCGAAGCCGTTGCCGAGCAGGTATGCGCGCACTCCGGCGATGTCGATGGGAGCGTTGACCTTGATGTCGCGCTGAACGCTCTCCTCATCCGCCTCGGTGATCGTCACCGACGCCGTGTAGTCGAGCGGCTGCGCGATGAGCGCGCCCCGGGTCTCATCCAGTGCCGCCTCGAAGACCGCGTCGAACTCGTCCAGTCGCATCGAGAACGGATCGAGGCGTGCGTCGCTGAAGAAGCGGCTCGCCGAGAACGAGTCGTAGGTGGTCAGCTGGTTGACGAAGGTCTGGCCCTCGACGATGACCTTCTGGCCGTTGTACCCGAAACCACCGGCGAGACCCACAGTGCCGAGCACGCCAATGAGCGCGACGTGGAACACGAGGTTGCCCGTCTCGCGCAGGTAGCCGCGCTCGGCCGACAGCGAGTTTCCGTAGCGCTCGACGCGGAAGCGCTGACGGCGCAGCACCGCCTCGCCGGCTGCAAGAGCGTCCTCGACGGAACCGGGAGCATCCGCCTCGCGATAGCCGACCAGGCGATTCAGGCGCGCCGGCGTTTTCGGCGGGCGCGAGCGCAGAGCCTTCCAGTGGTGCGCCGTGCGGGGAATGATGCAGCCGATCAGCGAGACGAAGAGCAGCAGGTAGATGGCGCTGAACCACACCGACGTGAACGTGTCGAACAACTGGAGCGCGTCGAGAATTTCGAACAGTTCGGGGTCGTCGCGACGGAACTGCACGACGCCGTTCGGGTTCGACGAGCGCTGCGGAACGAGCGACCCCGGAATGGCGGCGACCGCGAGCAACAGCAGCAGCACGAGCGCCGTGCGCATGCTGGTCAGCTGGCGCCACAGAAAACGGCCCCACCCGACGACGCCGAGCCGCGGCTGCGTGGGCCCGTCGCCGCTCGCGCGGTCGGGGCGCTCGGCGGTGCCCGACGGGGCGCTACCGTCGTCGTAGTCAGAGGGGCGTAACGGTTCCACCGATCACCGATCCCAGGCTCGAGACGAAGAGGGACCACAGGCCCGTCACCATGGCGACGCCGATGGCGATGAGCAAGCCTCCCCCGATGAGGTTGATGACGCGCACGTTGCGCTTCAGCCAGTCGGCCGCGCCGGTCGCCCAGCGGAACCCGAAGGCGAGCAGCAGGAACGGCACACCGAGGCCGAGACAGTACAGCAGGCCGATGAGGGCCGCGCGGCCGATGTCGCCCTCGTTGATGACGAGCGCGTTCACGGCGATGAGGGTCGGCCCGATGCAGGGCACCCAACCGAGGCCAAAGACGATGCCGAGCACGGGGGCCCCGCCGAGGCCCGCGGCCGCCGTCAGTTTCGGCCGCACCGTGCGTTGCAAGAACGACACCTGGCCAATGAAGACAAGGCCCATGAGGATCACGACGACACCGGCGATACGGGTGATCAGGTCGAGGCGCGACTGCAGCAGGAGGCCCGCGGTCGCGAACACGATCGAGAATGCGACAAAGACGACGCTGAACCCGAGGATGAACAGGCTCACGCCGAGCAGCAGCCGGCTGCGTTCTCGCCGGTTTTCGACGGGGCGCGTGAAGCCCCCGACGTAGGCGAGATAGCCGGGCACGAGCGGCAGGACGCACGGGGACGCGAACGCGAGAAAGCCCGCGACCAGCGCGATCGGCATCGCGAGCAGCAGGTTGCCGCTCAGCACGATTTCGCCGACGGGATTCACCACGGCCGAGTCCTAGCTCTCGGCTTCGGCGAGGGTGTCGCGAATCATGGCCCGCAGTGTCGAGGGCTCGGTGAGCAGCCCCGAAATGCGAGCGGCCACGCGGCCCTCCTGATCGACGACGAGGGTCGTCGGCACCGCGTTGGGAGCCACCTGGCCGGCAAACGCGAGCCGCACGGCGGCGTCGTCGCGGTCGAGGATCGAGGGGTAGGTGATGCCGAACTCCTCGGCGAAGGTGATGGCGGTGCCGAGGCCGTCGCGAATGTTCACGCCCACGAACTGCACACCCTGCGGCTCGAATTCCTGCCAGATGGCCTCGAGGTCGGGCGCTTCGACGCGGCACGGCGGGCAAGCGGCGTACCAGAAGTTGACGACGACGACCTGGCCGAGCAGGTCGTCGCTCGAGATCGTTTCGCCCGACTCAACGACGCCTTCGAAGGTGACGGGCTCGGTGCGGTCGGCTTCGGCGATGACGGTGTAGGCGCCGTCGCCCGAGATGTAGCCCTGGCCGGTGCCTTCACGGAACTGGGTGGCGAGGCGGTCGCCGTCTTCTGTCGTGCAGCCGGCGAGCGCGACGAGGGCGCCGAGGGCGGCCACGGCGGCAACGGTGCGGAACGGGCGTCGGCGTCGGGGGGTGCGGAGATTGGTGGTCACACGGCTCCGAGGTCGATGGGTGTTTCCCCCAATTCTGCCCCGGGATCCTGATAGCCGATCTCAGTGAACGCGCCGTCGCGCCAGGCAAAACTCGTGATGCTCGACAGGGCGCAGCGGCGCGCGCGCGGGTCGTGCGCGAGGCGCTTGCCGGCGACGGCGCGGTGGGCCATCCAAATGGGCAGCTGGTGGCTGACCATGACGACTTCGCCACCTTCGGTGCGTTGGTGGGCGTCGGTCATGGCGGCGAGCATCCGGGCCGCGATGGAGGCGAACGCCTCGCCCCAGCTGGGGCGGGCGGGGTTCACCATCCACGGCCAGTGCTTAGGGTTCATGAGCGTGGCGCGGTCCATGCGCTTGCCCTCGAAGCGGTTGGCGGGCTCGATGAGGCGCTCGTCGATGTGCGGCTCGAGCCCGAAGGCGGCGGTCCACGGCGCCGCGGATTCGCGCGTGCGCTGCAGGGGCGAGCTGTACAGCGCGGTGATCGGATGCCCGCCCAGCGCCCGCGCGGACGCTTCCGCCATGCGGTGGCCGAGCTCGCTGAGGCCGTAGCCCTCGAGGCGGCCGTAGAGGACCCGCTTGGGGTTGTCGACTTCGCCGTGGCGCACGAGGTGGATCACGTCGGCCGGCATTCGGCCAGTCTAGACGGGGCGGATTAGCCCGGTTTCGCGCCGATAGACTCGGGCGTTATGACCCGCACCCTGATCGCGCACCTGTCCCCGCTTCCCGACGGCCCCGTGGAGGTCGCCGGATGGGTCGAGACGGTTCGCGATCAGAAGAAAGTGCAGTTCGTCATCCTGCGCGACGAGACCGGTGCCGTGCAGCTCGTGAACCCGGCGACGCGCGACCTCGGCGAGGACGCGAGCGACGCCGAGCGCGCGGCAGCGGCTCTGACCGAGACGATCGGGGGGCTTGCGCACGGCACGATGGTGCGCGTTTCGGGTGACCTGAAGCATGACGAGCGCGTGAAGCTCGGCGGGCTCGAGGTGAAGATCGGCTCTCTGACGGTGGAGAGCGAGGCGCTGCCCGAGACTCCGATCGCGGATGACTCGAGCCTCGACAAGCGTCTCGACTGGCGCTTCCTCGACCTGCGTCGCCCCGAGGCGAACCTGATCTTCCGCGTGCAGACGACGTTCGAGCACGCGCTGCGCACGTACTTCGTCGACAACGACTACATCGAGATTCACACCCCGAAGCTGATGGCGAGCGCGTCGGAGAGCCGGGCGGAACTGTTCGAGCTCGGCTACTTCGAGGGCACCGCGTATCTGGCGCAGAGCCCGCAGTTCTTCAAGCAGATGGCGCAGCCGGCGGGCTTCGGGAAGGTGTTCGAGATCGCTCCGGCGTTCCGCGCCGACCCGTCGTTCACGTCGCGCCACGCCACCGAGTTCACGTCGATCGACGCCGAGATCAGCTGGGTCACCTCGCACGAGGACGTCATGCGGATGCACGAGGAGGCGCTCGCTGCCGCCTTCGGTGCCGTTGTCGCGAAGCACGGGGCGGCGATCAAGCACGCGTTTGGGGTGGAACTTGCTGTTCCGTCGGTGCCGTTCCCGCGCATCCCGCTCGCCGAGGCGCGCCGCATCGTGGCCGAGGGTGGGTATGAGATTCCGCGCGCCGACGGTGACCTCGACCCGGAGGCGGAGCGCCGCCTGTCGGCTTGGGTAAAGGCGAACCACGGCAGCGATTTTGTGTTCGTGACCGACTACGACTCGACGATTCGACCGTTCTACCACATGCGTCACGAGGGGGATGCGTCGCTCACGAACAGCTACGACCTGCTGTTCAACGGCGTGGAGATTTCGACGGGCGCGCAGCGCGAGCACCGCGTTGATGTGCTGATCGAGCAGGCGCGGGAGAAGGGCTTGGAGCCGGAGGAGCTCGAGTTCTACCTCGACTTCTTCCGCTACGGCGTGCCCCCGCACGGTGGTTTCGGCATGGGCCTGGCACGCGTGCTGATGCTCATGCTGGGGCTCTCGTCGATCCGCGAGACGACGTACCTGTTCCGTGGGCCGACGCGCTTGACGCCGTAGGTTCTGGCTCGGCTCGGCTCGGCTCGGCTCGGCTCGGCTCGGCTCGGCTCGGCTCGGCTC
>VFQQ010001621.1_pt1 | contig 29913 bp, 52 predicted proteins | sample 3512341 | NCBI WGS metagenome assembly VFQQ01 (sample SAMN10412373, study PRJNA504923) | tailings metagenome | isolation source: Relicate 2 Philex TSF1 revegetated site | place: Philippines: Tuba, Benguet | collected 2017-08-29
CGGTGAGGCCAGATCCTATCCCAAGCCTGCGCCGCACCTTGCTGAACGAGGCACCGCCAGGGGCAGCCGCCGTGGCAGCGCCGGTCAGCCCGCCCGTGGCCACAGCCGTCAGCAGGATGGGAGCGCCGCGCTGGGGCATGGCCAGCGGCAGGGTGTTGGAGGCGGGCACCACAGTGCCGCCAATCTTGGCGGTGGCACTGACGATGTATGCAGTGCCAGGAGTCAGGTTTGAAAAGGACAGCTGGGTGGTGGTGCTGGTCTGGTTCACGCACTTGGTGGGCTGTGCCTTGAGGCACAGGAACACTGTATACGAGGACACAGCCTGGTTTGTGGTAGGCGGCGACAGGCGAACAGTGACCTGGGTTGAGCTGGTTGCGGTGGCGGCAGCCACGGTGGGGGCGCCCGCCTTGGGAGTGCGGATGGCCAGGGTGTTGGCGCCTGGCACCCGCTTGCCGGCGGCAGTAATGCCCACCACGCTGACGGTGTCTGCAGCGGGGTGGGGCAGGGGGACAGTAGGACTTGAGTGTGTGGCGGAGGGGTTAGGGTAGTGCGAGGCGGGCTCATTCATGTGGGGTGATAGCGCTTGCAAGCACGCCAGCTCTCTGGCAGCAGAGCTGCATGCGTGACACAGGCTGCAGCACCTGCCCTGCGCGCAAACCATCATCATGTGCAGCAACTTAACCAGCACTCACAGGCTGTGTCGGCCTTCAGTCCGTACCACCAGACAAGAGGTGCATCAGCCGCCTGAGGCACGCCTGCACCGCCGGCGGGGGTGGCCGTGAACTCCCAGCGGATCCAAGTGACGTTGGCGGCACCAGAAGCGGTGGCGGTGGCAGAGGTGGGGCCGTACGCCTGAGCCAGCGTCAGCACGGGCGGAGGCGTGGGCTGAGGCGGTGGCACAACTGCAGCAGGGAGGCAGTGTGGCTGGGAAGTCAATTGGTCAGTTTGATCACGCTCTCGGTCTGCTACATACAACTGCTCAGCTCCCGCCTGCCGTCTACCCCCTATCAGTGCGACTGCTGAGCTACAGGCAGAAACCTCCCTGCCCAACTACTCCACCCAAACACACACGCACGCACCCTCGCAGGTGCAGGGGTAGGCGGGTTGGTTGACCAGGCGCAGGCCATAGCCAGGGTCGAGCGCCATGCGGCCAAAGGTGCGGGGCGGGAATACGGCGGCGGTGTTGGTTTGCAGCAGCTGCATGAACTGGGTCAGGGCTGCCTTGCCGGCGGCCGTGTTGAACACAGTGCCGTGGATGTTGGTGTTGAACACCAGGCGGCCCGCCTTGACGTCTGCAGGCTGGCCTGGGGGCCAGACCGTGCCGCCCTGAGATGTTTTGCCGGCGCTCTTGGCCACCGTGGCTGCAGGGGGTTGGCAGGCGGGTGGATGGGTGGGTAGGTACGGTGAATATTGAATGTGGCAGCATTGCGAGGCTGCAACCAACTCAGCTAGCACAATACAACTGCAGCAACTGCTATACTGTACAAATGTGCTGGACACAATTTGCGTGCCAGGACACCCACACGCCAGCCTAAACCACACTGCAACGCACGTAAGACGGGGGCGGCGCAGGCGCGCCAGTGGTTGCCAAAGCGGTAGGACACGCCCTCAGTGATCATTGTGGTGAAGTAGACGCCAGCACCTGCAAAAGAGCAGCGCGGGGAGGCCAGTTGCACAATGTTGCATCTGCGCAGCTGCCCAGCTATGCACTGTTGCAGCCCACCAGCCCACCCCAGCCAAGTGCCTCTGACTTGCACCAACGCACACCTGCAATGCCACCCCAGAGGGCCCACCCACCTGCGGGCAGCTGCTTGAGCATGGCGGCCTTGAAGGCGGCGGCCTGCAGCTCCCCGATCTTGGAGGGCGGAACAGCCTGCCAAGTGATGCTGAACTGGGCTGCCAGGTCGGTGCCGGCGGGGGCGGCGGGAGCAACCAGCTTGGCGCCGGAGCCGTCCGCCTGGCATAACCGGGGGGAGGGGGGTGCATGGGGTGTGAGTGACTGTCGGGTGCGCGGCAAGCAACCACCCAGGTGTGGCCCGCAGGTGCAGCGCGCGCGTGCATGAAGGAACCGTCGCATACACAGCCTTCACCCAGCGACAGCCCTCGGCAGGTGCAGCCCGCCCACCCCCCACCCAACCCTTCCCCAGCAGCTCACCAGGAACGGGTGCGACACGGTGACCATGTAGACATCACCAAACAGCGACTTGGCACGAGGGGCAGGGGCGTAGAACAGCGTGCGCACGTCGCCCAGCAGCTTGACGTGCAGGGTGCGCGCCGCCGCCTTGCCGGCCTCGCAGCTGCCGCTGAACAGGACGGTGGTGTGCACCAGGATGCCGCCCTTGACGGCATTGGGTTTGGTCAGGGTGGGGATGACGTCAGAGATGGCGCCTGTGTGCGGTTAACGAGGGGGAAGGGGGAGGAGGCATGGCAGCGCGTAATTGTCAGCAGTACAGGCCATGGCCAGGAGAGACTTCTGTGAGCAACTGTCAAGACCAAGCCGGCTTGGCCCTTGGCTGCATGCTACAGCAGCATATGTGTCCCCCGCTGTCTCTGGCGAATGGCCTGCACATGCTGAATGAATCAACCAGGGCAGGGAGCCAGCCTGGCATCGCCCAACGCTGCCGTGGCACCAGGCAGGACCAACGGGCACACACGCCAACGGACAGAGCGGCGCAAGCGCACCGGCGGGGGCGAGGCGCTTCACGGTGTCGATGTAGGTGGCGCGCACGCGGTTGAAAGTGGCCGCGTCTCGAACGTTGGGCAGGGCGGGAACGATGTAGAGCGTGGCGCGAGGGCACTTGGTGGTGTCGCCCGCGGCGGCCAGCCTGCGGAGAAAGCGGCCGCGGTGGCAGGGTTATCCAACCGTCGCGTGCCGCAGCGCTGGCGCGCTTTTGGGCTTCCTCTTGCATTCCGGGCGTCTAATTTGCACGCGAAGCAGCGAGCGGCTAGGGAGCTGTTGGTGGCTTGAGCTTCAGCTGCACAAGCTCGTTGTTATGCCGGCGTAGGAGGGCTCGCAGGGGACTCAGACATGCTGAACAGAGCACCACACACCTGATGCAGCGGCGAACAGGGTTGCTGGGGGCCCGCAGCGAGCAGTGACTGTTTGTACGTTGCCAGGACTCACCTGCGCAGCTGTGCACCTGCCTCATCTGGCTCCGCTCTAGCTCCTAAAGCACATAGCAGCGCCTGCAGGGCGGACCGGAGAGAGGGAGCGCTCGCGAGCTGCGCCGCAAGGACTCGGCTGTCCGGAGGCCCCATCGCACACTTCGCAGCTCACCGCAAGCACCAAGAGCGTGCAGGCGCTCCGGCGCGCCATGGGTTGGCGTGTGCCGGTCAGGCAGGCGGCGATGGCTGCAATCGGGCCGCTTCGCCTTCTGCAGACCCCCGGGGTGCGTTCAAACTGTCAAGAAGAATGCGCGGCAGCGCACAGCACTCGCATTGGAGGGGAAGCAGCGGTGCCGTCATGGCAGCATGCACAGCGCGCGGTGCACGCTGGCGGCGCCGCTGCATGGCAGTTGCTGCACTGTGATGACAGGTAGCATGGCTGAGGCCGGCCGTGTTTGTCGGGCATGCGTCGTGTCTCAACACCAGCCTGGCAGAGCCACCGCCAGTGAACGAGGCACGATTGCCGAGGCCACCGCCGGCGCCGCCATCAGCGCCGCTCGCCAGCTGGCAACAGCTGTGTTGCAGCTGCCAAGGCTACGGGGCCCAGTTCAAGCATCGAGTGAGCGGGCATGACTGGTGGCAGGCATGGCGGCAATTCAGCTCCGTAGTGTACGCATTGCAGTCACTTTCAGTGCGGCGCCGTCGCCCGCTGCCACCCTCAGGCGTAGGCTACGCCTGCCTCAAGTGAGCCAGCAGCGGCGCCGGCAGCAGGAGAAGCAGGACACCGCCGCCGGGGCAGTCTCTGCGTTTGCAATGATGGCGTTGCAGACATAGCGGTGGGCAACACGGCAATCTTGGAGATTCATCCTGGCGCTGCTGCGGCATCTGCTGAAGAGCAAGTGCTCCAGCCACGTTGCTCACCGCCCGTCAAGCCCGACCGTCGGGGCCACTGCTGCTAGCACTACCGCTGGTGCTCCTGCTGACACCCCTGTCCGAAACCTGCACATGGAGCACGGACTGTGGCAGTCATGTCTCCCCTCGGCAAAGCTGCCTGCTGCCACATGTTCGGTGATCAGATGATGTCAGCCTGATGGAAGGGCTGGCGGCGGCGGCGGCCCCATGCATTGCCCATCGGGTGCCGCATTCCCAGCGGCAGCGCTGCCCCTTATTTGTGAGCAAGCTTGAAACTTTTGCCGGCAGTCGTGTGCGCTGGGCGCGGCGCCACCGAGCTGCACAAACTTTGCCCAGCGAGCAGCGTTCGCTCCAGCCGCCGGCAAGCACATCATGACCACGAAGACGGATATAGAGTCTGGCGATGCCAGCAGCAGCTCGGACGGCTGCCGCCTGGAGGGCCCAAGCCCCAAGAAGGGCCTCAAGCAGTCGCTCTCGCGCGCCTTCCTGTCCAGCGGCCTGCAAGTCACCTTCAAGGCGAGGCGCGGGGGGCTGGAAACGGACCGCCGCGGCTGGCCGCGGCTGGCCGCATCTGCCGCCGCTGCCGCCGCCGCCACACATTCTGCCGGCGCGCCGCCGCACCCCCGGCCGTTTCGTGCTGCACCCACCTTCCCATTTCCTCCTCCCCGCCATTCTCCATGCGCAGGACATCACGTACACAGTGGTCAACTCGCAGAACAAGAAGGAGAAGATCAACCTGCTCCAAGGGGTGGGCGGCTACCTGCAGGCCGGAGAGATGGCGGCACTCATGGGGTGAGTCTGGTCTGCGTGTTGTTTGTTCTTAGCATCTTGTGGCTGGCCTGTGGGTGCTGGCGGTCTGGTTCAATGGTACTCTGCTCCGACGCCGGCTTCAGTGATTGTAGCTTTCGTGGGGCGAGGCGCTCCACACGTTGCTTTATTCCAAGCATCTTTCCATCTGGCTGGCGTACTGGGTGGTTCACCACAACTGGCTTTGTGCCCCCGTTGCTGCAAGGTGCACGTCGCGCTGCGGGCTGCTTCCTGAATCTGCCCATGATGACCATTTCATTGCGCCTTCATTGCAGGCCCTCTAGCAGCAGCAAGGCCATGCTGCTGGGCTGCTGCTCTGAGGGGGCACATTCCAGGCCGTCACGTCTTCGCACTTGTTTCTGCCCTCTGTCACCCATGTGCAGGCATTGGCGGCGGCAAGCCCACGCCTACTGGGCCGCTCCTTTCAGTTCTGCACAACATGAGCAGTTGTCGTGCACTTTCCTCGCTTCTCATTGCAGACCTTCGGGCAGCGGCAAGTCGACGCTGTCGACAGCTCCCTCTGTCCTTCAGGCCAACACGTTGTGACACTCTCGCTTCTGCCCTCCGTCACCCAAATGCAGACCTTCGGGCAGCGGCAAGTCCACTCTGCTGGATGTGCTGAGCGGGCGCAAGACGGTTGGCGAGCTGCAGGTGTGCTTCAAAGGATGCATCATACATTTGTCATTTCTGCACATCTGGCGTGTCGGATTCACACCTGCATTGCTGGTTGTGCTGAGCGGGTGGGGGAGCCGCGGGCAGGGCCAGCTGGCACAGCAGAGCATCGTGCTCAGCCTGGGATTCTTGTACGCCAAAGCCGCGGCTGGCAATGCATGGGTCGCTCGTCCCCCCATCTGCCCGCCCACCTGCTTCGCAGGGCGAGGTGGCGATTGTGGGCGACCGCGGCGGGCGCAGCCCTGGGTTCAAGGCCCAAACTGTAGCTGACTGGTCTGAACGCCATTGGGTCATTTTGTTCCGCAGGGCGAGGTGGCGTTTGCGGGCAACCGCCCCACCCCCCAGTTCCTGCGCCGCTTCACCGGCTACGTGGAGCAGGTGCGCTGTGCATGCTTCCCCTGCTGTGATGTGTTGTGAGTGCTGCACAGCGGCGGGCGATGGCAGGGGCTAGTGCGTGGGCGCCCAAGTCCCTTGCGGTGCCTCGTGCTCCCTGCTGTATTCCATTACCGCAGCCAGGCTGCAGCGCAGATCTGCTCACGTCAGCACCTCTTACCCTTTCTCCCTAACTTCCTGCAGTTTGACACGCTGCTGGACATCCTGACCGTGGAGGAAATGCTCATGTGGGTGCTCTGAAATTTCTTTGGCTGCTCTGCGATTGTGCAACACACGGCGTGTGGTTCCGTGATGTGGGCGCTACACTGTCCATTTTGTGTGTGCGAGCTTTCGAGTGGCACTTCCGCGCCTGCACTTCCTACCAGCCACTTCCTGCCAACCAGCCTCTCGCTCCTAGCTTCTGCCTGCAGGTACACCGCGGAGCTCAAGCGGCCGGTGCAGCAGTCTGTTGAGCAGAAGCGGGGGGCGGTTGAGGAACTCATCGAGGCAAGCTTTCCACGCGCATGTTCTGCAGTGGATGTAGCCAGCTGTGCTGGCAGGGAAATGCTGATGCAAGCCGCGGCCTAGCGGAGGAGTGGGTCGAGTCCGTTTTGCTTACCTTAGCATCGGCTCCGTGTTGCATCAAGCCACGTACTGATGCACCTCTGCTGCCCTGCTCCCGCAGGTGCTGGGCCTGCAGGGCTGCACAGTTTGTTTCCTCTTGTTGCTTATAGTTGCATATGAATAGCCAGCAGTCTTGCATATGAATCCCGCAGGTGCTGGGCCTGGAGGGCTGCCGCAACGTTCGCATTGGCAAGTGAGTGACCTCTGACTGCTTCCGCACACACCCAACTGTTCTTTGTCCTTTGCTGGCGCGGGCAGCTGGGATTGCGCACCGACTGGCCGCCAGCTTGTGGCTATTTGCCAGTCCAGCCGAGGTTGCTGGTCTCTCCGTCTGCATCACCTCCACCCTCTGGACCAGCCCACCTGCCTGCCCACCCCAGCTTTCTGTTCCATTGGTCCCACCGCGTGAACGATTTGCACTGTTATTGCCTACCATTGTTGCAGCCCCATGGCGCGCGGCATCAGCGGCGGCCAGGCCAAGCGCGTGAACATCGGCATTGCCCTGGTGACCAACCCGCGCGTCCTGTTCCTGGGTGGGTTTGGTGCTCACTTGCTTATGGTAGTTCCAGCAATTAGCTATGGCAAGCCGTTCCTGGGTGCGTTTGGTCTATTGCTCAGATGGCGGCTGATAGCTGCTGGCGGCACATGCATGCTGCGCATGCCTACGGAATGCCTGCATGATGCACCCCGCTGTTGCTCCTGCACTTGTTGACCTGCCACGCTCAGACTGCCGTTGAAACGCAATTGTAAGCAACTGAAAATCAAAACCAAAATGGTTCTTTCCTGCCCTGCAGACGAGCCCACCAGCGGCCTGGACAGTTACACCGCCAACGAGGTGCGCGCTGTGCTTGCTGTGCTGCGTTGCGCTGAGTCGAGCTGCTGTCCCATGCTGTGCCTTGCTGCCTTGTGCCGCGCTGCGATGCGCTGCGCTATGGTTGCTGGGCTGGGCTGTGCCGCGCCTGCTGTGGCTGAGCAATGCTGCAGTTGGGCATGCTGTGCTTGGCTGCGCTGCGGTTAGCCGCCTTGCGCATGTCATTGGTGTTGCGTTGTCCGCACATACTCGGCAAGCTACTGTGTTCCAAACAACGCCTGTCTCTTCCTTTTCTGCAGGTGATGAGCGTGGTCAAGAGCCTGGCCTCACACGGCATCACCATCTGCGCAACCATCCACTCCCCCACGCCCTACACATTCAACCTGTTCGACCGCCTGCTGCTGCTGCTCAAGGGCCGGGTCGTCTACTTTGGCCCCAACGGTGCGCTTATTGTAAATGTTGCTTGTATTGCGCTCTGCTGCGCTGCAGCCCTGAGGTGCGGCGAGCATCAGGCTGCGCTTGCACGGTGCTGCTGACTCCGCATCTTCACTGTTCTTGCACTGCAGGCAAGGTTGTCCTTGACTGCTTCCACACACCAGTGCCCTGCTCTGGGCAAGTTCCCATTGCCTGCCTGTTTCAAGTGTTTGCCCAATCTGTTCTCCTGTATTGCCATATTGCAGGCAAGCTGGCGCTCGAGTACTTCCACACCCAGTGCCCCTGCCTGGCGGGGCTGAAGGAGGGGGAGAACGAGGCGGAGTGGCTGGTCGACCTGACCACCCAGGTGGGTTCTGCTCCAGCAAAGCGCTATTAGGCTTGGATTAGTCCAATTCATGGTCAGGCCAGCTGTGTTACTCAAGTTGCGTGCAGCAGCATGTGACCGGTCCACTCCTATATTTGTTACATTTGTGTGCAGGCTGACCGCCAGGGCCGGGCAGCGGACTTTGCCGACACGTACGAGCGCAGCGAGTTCAAGGCGGCGGCTGAGAAGGAGATTGCCGCGCAGCTGGCCGCCACGTCCGACCTGGGTGGGTTTACTGGGGTTGGGTCTAATGTTTAATGATTTTGTTGGGTTTAAGCTGAAGGCGGCAGCTGAGAAGGAGATTGCCGCGCAGCTGGCTGCCACCTCCGACCTGGGTGAGTGCATTCAACGCTGGCATGCTGACGTTAGATGCCGCAGTTGATGCAGACGCCTGACCGGCATGTGAGACCTGGGTGCACATCAGCAGCCACGCATCAAGTCTGCACTGCAGCCTCCTTGCCACTGCTGCTCATCTCATCTCATGATGCTTGTCGTTGCTGCAGACGAGGCCACGAAGCGGGACCTGGCGGTGCAGCACATTTTCAACCAGCCCTGAACATATCCCTATTTTTTCTGTCGATTTCTATCGCAGACGAGGCGACGAAGCGGGACCTGGCGGTGCGCCGCGACACGGTCACCCCCTTCTGGTGGGGCCTGCGCACGCTGCTCAAGGCAAGTTTGGTTAGCCTGCATTTCTTATTCAAGTCCGCTTTGTTCGTCTGCTTCACGAGCGTGCTTGGTGTGGCCTGCGCACGCTGCTCAAGGTGAGCTCTTTTCTGCATGTCATGTTCCTTTATGCTCTATTCATTTGCACGCTGTGCCTTTTTTGGTGGGGCCCGCGCACGCTGCTCAAGGCAAGTTGCACGTTTTTTTGCTGGCTTCTTTGCTGCCCGTCAAGCCAACAGTGACAGAAGGTTGCATGCATGCAGCACGGTGGCCCCTTCTCTCAGTTTCCGGTGGCTCCTGCGCACCCTGCTCAAGGCAAGTGTCTGATTGCTGCTCACACACGAGTCCGGCCGGAGCGGTGCAATGTGACACCTGCCACTGACCTTTGGATGGTCCTTCCTGCCCTGCAGTACCGCACACTGAAGAACTACCGCAACCCCGAGTACCTGGGCCCCCGCATCGGCGACAAGCTCATCTTCTCGTGAGGCTTTGTTTATTACATCTATGCTTTACATGTCCATCTGTTGCACTGCACTATGGTTTGCTTGTACTAGAGTTTGCCTGGGCCCCCGCATCGGCGACAAGCTCGTCTTCTCGTGAGCCGGTTTGGGCTCGTTTGCTGCATGCATTTACTGGGCTTGATGCATGGGCGTGGATGCGGTGGTGCATTGGCTGGCCTGCTGCTGCTGCATTGCGTGCCTGGGGCCCAACCCCCTTGTGCGCATTCACTTGCGGCATTCACTGTAAGCGGCGCAAGGTTGGATAAAGCGGGTACCCTGCAAGGCTTCGCTTCCCTCGCCGCCCAACTTCAGCTCGCTGGTGCCCAAACAAACCTGCCGCAGGCTGCTCATCTTCACGCTGTTTTGGAAGGTGGGCAACAACCTGGAGCAGGACAACCTGATGAACATTGCTGGTGGGTGATAAGTATGAAAAAGTTTACCGGGAACTTAGTGAGATGCAGAAACGAAGTAACTTCACAGGGCAACCTGACGAACATTGCTGGTGGGTTCTGGAGAGTAAGGGCGCGTTGACATTGGGTGGGATGCATGTGACAGCTGAACGGAGTACTGGCTGACAGAGCAACCTGGTGCGCGATGCTGGGAGGCTGGGAGGCTGGGTTGGGAGCAGTGATTCCGAGGTGGGATTGGGAAGACATGGGCACGTGCACCAAGCTATGTGCCCACCTGCTCTCTTTGCTCTCCCTCTCCCTTTGCAGCCGTGCTGTTCGTGTGGCCGTGGCCTTGCTGCTTACTGTCATGAGCTTCCGTTCTCTTGTCGCTGCAGCCGTGCTGTTCATGTGGACCACCCTGCCCGCCTTTGGCGCCGCCTCCTACGTCCCCGCCATCGTGCTGGAGCGCCCGCTGTTCACACGGTGGGTATCTTGATAGCCATGCTTATGTGCTGATGCCTCGGCAGGCATCAGCTCTGGGGGGCATGCACACAGCAGGTTGCGTTTGGGGGCCGTTGCATTCTTTGAGCCGCACCCCACGTGCCTGCGATTGTGGTGGAGCGCCTGCTGTTTACATGGTGAGCAAGCTGTTGAATTCTTGAGCTGTTGCATTTTTGAGCTGTTGCACTGCCGGAAGTGGCGACCCCCGCCATTGGGCTGGAGCGCAGAGCATTCGTGCTACGGCACCTGCCTGAGGAGGCAGGTCGTCCACCTGCCTGCCCATCCAACTGCGTCTTCTTTCTCTACGACTGCTCGTGCAGCGAGCGCAACGACGGCCTGTGTCGCGCGATCACTTATTAAGTGCCAACATTGATTCTGCAAACACATAATGAGGCACTGAAACATGCACCCCTGTGTGCAGCGAGCGCAACGACGGCCTGTACCGGGCCATCACCTACCTGGCGGCCAAAACCGCCTTTCCTCTCACCCTGTTGTCCCCTTCCCTCTTCCCGGTGTCCCACCCTTCCCCTATGTACAGCGAGCGCAACGACGGCCTGTACCGAGTCATCACGTACCTGGTGGTCCAAATCATTGAAGAGCTGGGCCCGGCACATGCTTGTTTACACTAATCAAACCAACACTGCCATCTGCACCCTGATTTGCAGGGAGCGCAACGATGGCCTGTACCGAGTGATTACGTACCTAGTGGCCAAAATCATCGAGGAGCTGGGCCTGGCGCTGCTCTGCTCCATCGTTTTCTGTGAGGAATATGTCTTGCACTCACGATCTAGTTGGTTGTTGGACACATTGCTATCGCACTGCGTACGCGGCGGGGCTGAAGGAGGGAGCACCCAGCCTGGCGCTGCTCTGCTCCATCCGTGTTTTGTGAGCTGGCTGGGCATCACGTCACAACCAGCAGGTTGTGTAGGGCTACCCAGTTTGCAGTGTTCGGCTCCCTTTACCCATCCCTCCTAATGGAGGGAAAACACTCTGCAGGGCCTGTGAAAAGTACCCTGCCCCTTCCCCTCCCCCCGCAGCCAACATCGTGTGGTGGGCGCTGCAGCTGCAGGGCTCCTTTGCCCTCTTCTGGCTCATCTACTTCCTCACCCTCTCCACCGGCATTGGTAAGCTTGATGTGTAGTTTGGGGTGGTGAGCCCAGGCGGTCTGCATGCTGGACCACGCATTGGCTGCTCCGACCCAAGTTGTTGCTCACTAGCGCCGGCTGGAGTGCTTGATTTTGTACCGTGGTCTCCCTGCCACCCCTGATGAGGGTGCTGGCTTAGGCCCTGCGGTGCAAGTTCACTGCAATGCTGGAGTTTTTGATGCATTTCTCCCCTTCCCTGACTGTTGCAGTGCTGGCCTACACGGTTGCGGCGCTCTCCCCCAACATGGACGTGGCAAACGCAGCCCTGCCCGCATACGTGGTGGTGAGGCATGATCTTGTCTGGATTCTCTGTGCGCATGCCACTAGTGCGTGTTGCAGAGAGCAGAGCAGTGCAGCTGGGCTACAGATGCCTTGCCTGCATGCCGGGTGGCCAGCTGGTGCCGCACCAGGTGCTGCAGGCATGTACTGCCACAGTCAACCAGCCGTGCAGCACAGCAGCTCTGAGCACACAACCCTCACCCTACGTTGCCTGTGTCCCCCTGCCAATCAGCTGCAGACGCTGATCTCCTTTGCCGGCTTCACACACACCTGCTTGTTTCCATGCCCGGCCTGCTGTGCTACTAACTCGTTTCTTCTCTCCCATCCTTTGTCTGTCCCCCCGCAGACACTGCTCTTCTTTGCCGGCTTCCTGATCCGCTTTGACAAGATTCCCAACTACTGGAAGTGGTGAGCGCTGTTGAAAACAAGCATTTGCCGTTGACTTGGTGGGAAAGGCACTACGCCACACTGCCAAGGGCTGGGCAAGAACGCCGAGGTGTGTCAAATGCCTGCTGCCAACCCTTGGGGCTATGCGCTGCTAGCTACGCCCGTTGCATTTCCGCCTCCAACTGTTGCATTCCCACCCTGCTTATCAACGCTGATTCGTACCTCGCCCGTGCAGGTACTCGTACATCGACGTGCTGCGCTACGCGTGGGGCGCGCTGATGAAGAACCAGTTCAACGGCGACCGCAACGTGGAGGTGAGACTGTATACGGGCGCATGTTATGATCGTTTTCTTCAATGGGATTGGAGTTGGGTTGGTGTTAGTATGAGGACTGAAGAACCAGTCCTTCGGCGACCGCAACGTGGAGGTGAAGCTGTAGGCACAGGCTTGTTTTGATCGTTATCTCCAATGGGGTTGGAGTTAGTTGTTAGAAAGGACGGAAGAACCAGTTCAACGGCGACCGCAACGTGGAGGCGAGTGGCAGCATTGTTGTTAATGGACGCAATGCATTTGCATGAGGGGTGACCACATGGGGGGTGTTGTTACGCAGTCCCTTGACAGCTTGTTCTTTGTCAATTGCTTGCCTTTCCCCTGCAGTTCGTCAACGGGCAGTCCATTCTGGACTACTACTCGCTGTCCGGCATCAACGCCTGGGGCTGGCTGGGCATCGAGGCCGCCTTTGTGGCGGGTGCGCTTCTGCTGCGTTCTCGTCTCTGAATGCTGCGTGCTGCTTTTTGCTTGAGCTGAAAGGGATTGGCGTCTGGGGCTGGCTGGGCATCGAGGCCGCCTTTGTGGCAGGTGGGCGCAAACCCTTTGGCTGTTTGGCTGGGAAGCAGTGACGCGCTGTTGTGGCTGGGGAGCTGCGTCTGCCGTATTGCATGCCACCCGGCTGGCTTGCAGTGCAGTTGCCCAGCCACCTCTGCAGCTGCTGGCCCGGCGCCGCTATTGCTTCCCAGCCAACCCACTGCCTTGCACTGCACTCCTTCCTTTTCCCTTCGCTTGCCTCACCAGACCCTCACTCCCTGTCCTTCTCTTACCCTCACTCCCTGTCCCTCTCTTACCCTCACTCCCTGCCACCTCTCCCTACCATGCAGTGTTCTTTGGCTTTGCCTACCTGGCCCTCAAGTTTGTGTCGCACGTGCGGCGCTGAGCACGGCACCTCTCGCACGGCGCTGAGCATGCCAAGTTGCCCGTTCAGCAGCTGCAGCAGCTGGGTGGGCAGCGCTGAGCACGGCAAGCCGTGCCTTCAGCAGCGGCAGCTGGGCGGGCGGCGCCGCAGCTGGCGCAGACTGCAGAGGGGCAATCGCCCCACAGCCTGTTGTGCAGCCTGCAACTAACGCAGATCGTGGGAGCAGCCATGCGCCATGCCACCTATTGCGGGCTCCCGCTTATTCACAAACTCAAACAGCGCTTCTTCCCCCCGCCGTTTTCTCCTCCCTCTGATCGGATGCAAGCACCGCTCTTTTCCCCGCGGTCCCGAGCACCGCTGTTGTTTGATTGCAAGCACCCACTGTCGATTTGTAGCACCGCCCCTGCCACCTGCAGCCTGCTATTCAGTATCCTAACTTCCCTCCCCCAACCCCTCAGGCCCTTTCATTCTACTGCTCTCGCTCTTTCGTTGGTGGCGGCGCGCCACCTGACTTGGTCGTTTTTTGCCTGCTGCTGTTCATTCAGCACCCCACCTCCGGAAACTCAAGCCCTCGGTGCGCCTCTGCTGCCAGCGCCCTCCGAACCAGCTCCCGCCATCTCTGCTTTTTCCACCCTTTTGCACCACCCCTCGCCTCATGGCCGTTACTACGGTGTAGCGCAAGCCGACGCAGCCTTGTAAAGCCTATGCAAGGGACAAGGTCATGGGCACCGGCCCAGTAGCAGGGAACGACAGCCCGAGCAACGGTGCAAGCTCTCCTGGCATGTACTCTTTGCCGCACACGGAGTCCACTGCACCCCGTGATGCGATGCTGTAAGGCTGCTCCTGGGCAGTGCTTCCATGTGCAGCGACCAGTGTGCTCCGGATGCACGGCGCTAGAAGACGCCCCCCACCCACAACCAAGCACGAACTGTGCTGTGCGCTTCCGGCGGCGCCGCCGGCACCAGACATCGCCGCCATGTTGGGGACGTCCCGCGCTGTTTAGCGACTGACCAACTTGCCTGGAGGCGCAGTGGATGCTCAGGAGGATGGTGCAGTGCCTTGCCACCACCACCGCGCGCTCGGCCGTGGCGGTGAGCGGCGAGCCGCCTCTGCTTATACGCATGTGTTACAGACGTGCATGTGGTGGCAATGCGCCGGCGATCGCCCCCTGCAGCGCGCCCTGAGGTTCCCAGCCATTGCGCCCTCCCTGCTCGCAGGCCGGCGCCGCCCGCCATGTCACCCACGCTGCTGCTGCGCCCCTGCGCGCGCTGACCGGCCGGTCGGCGGCCGCCGCGGCGGGGCCCGCTCGTGCCGCCGCCACCGCCCGCCTCCTCCGCCAGCACCGCCGCGCCATCTGCGTCTCTGCTGCCACCGCCGAGGCCGAGACCTTCCAGTACCAGGCCGAGGTGCGGCAGACCTTCATTGCTGTTGCTGCTGCTGCTGGCTGGGGCGGAGCGAGCTGGAATGCGCGTTGCCGCCGCCGCCGCCCGCTGCTCCCCGGAAACTTCTTCCTCTGTCGCTCCGCCACACCCTGCTCTTGAGCTGTCGTTTGCTGCTCTGCTGTATGCACATGCGTATACGCCACCTTGCAGTGTATGTGCTGGCTGCTGCGGCCTGCACGTGCGCGGCCGCAGCGGCTGGTGGGCTGAGTGGCAGGCTGGCATGTGCATGTCCTGTGCTGCCGATGCCCTCCAATGGCTGATTTTTTGGGTGCCATTCCGCAGGTTGATCGCCTGATGGACCTGATTGTGAACAGCCTCTACTCCAACCGCGACGTGTTCCTGCGCGAGCTGGTGTCAAACGCCAGCGATGCGCTGGACAAGATCCGCCTGATGGCGGTTCAGGATGCCAAGGAGTACGAGACCGGCACCGGTGAGGCGTCTGGAACTATGTTGTTTGTATCGCCACTTTGGGGCTGTGCTGCGCTGGACAAGATTCGCCTGATGGCGGTTCAGGATGCCAAGGAGTATGAGACCGGCGCTGGTGAGGACACTAGTTATAGCTTTTTTTGTGGGGCTATGCAACGATGCGCTGGGGCTATGCAGCGACGCGCTCGATAAGGTCCGGCTGATGGCGGTTCAGGACGCCAAGGAGTACGAGACTGGCACGGGTGAGGCAACAGGTCTTACCTCTTTGGACTGCTTTTGAACGTGGCTACATGAGGGCTGCAGCGCGATGCACTGGAATCCGGTTGCTGGCTGTGCAAGATGACGGGGAGTATGAGACCGGCACGGGTGAGGCTCTCAACCCTTTTTCCCTACCGGGTTTGTTGCCATTGGGGCGACTTGCTTTGACAAGATCCGGCTGCTGGCAGTGCAAGGTGCCAATGAGACCGGCACAGGTGGGCTCGTCGTTGCCGGGCTATGCTGTGGTGCCGCCGCAAGGTCCCCCCGCTGCTGGCGGTGCAACAGACTGGCCGCTGAAGGGTACATCTGCCCTTCCCTCACGCGTTGTGCTTCTGAACTGATTCTTGCAGACCTGGAGATTCGCACCAAGGCCGACACGGGCGCCAAAACTTCCTTGCATGAGAACAGCGCAGCAGTGGGCCTCACATTAGCTGCTAATGTTGCGTGCTATACTATACCCCTGCAGATGTTAAGACTCGCATCCAGGCGGACAAGGCCGCCAAGACCAGTGTGATTAAGGACACAGCTGCTGCATCTTTCACCCCAAAGTACCCTGCTTTTATGGTACCTTTTGCGCAGACCTGGAGATTCGCATCAAGGCAGATAAGGAGGCCAAGACCATTGTGATCGAGGACACCGGCGTGGGCCTGACCCGTGAGGAGCTGGTCAACACGCTGGGCACCATTGCCAAGTCGGGTGCGTGTGGATCGCTTGGTTTTTTGTCCAGCAGCTGTGTCTAGAAGCAATGTCTGTGTGCTGCTGCACTTGCTGCCTGACGCGCGAGGAGCTGGTCAACACGCTGGGCACCATTGCCAAGTCGGGTGCGTTTTTGTAGTGTGCTGCCCTCGCCGTGCTTTGCTTTCCGCGCTCAGCCGCACGAAAGCCGAGTTTGTGGCTCATTTCTGCTTCAGAGGATCTAATGATTACATGCATGTGTCGTGTGTCTGAAAGTGCAAGCATCTGCTGCCCCTGTGGGTTGTGTCAAACCTTTTGTCACAACACCATTGGAATCATTCCTCATACTGCAGGCACCGCCAAGTTCATGGAGGCGATGAAGGAGAAGCATGACGCCAACCTGATCGGCCAGGTGTGCAGTTTATCTCAGCCATTGATTCGAATCAAAACAAGGGCAGGGCGCATCTTGTTGGAGGGCACAGAATTGAGGCATGACGCCAACCTGACTCGCCAGGCGCGCTCCTCATTTCATTCACGTGACAGCCGACGGTTGATTGGCCAGCTGGCTGCTTGGCTGCACAACCTTTCATGAAGCACAGTGTCAGCTGACCAACCAGGCAGCGCCTCACTTCCCTGCTCTTCTCCCGGGTCTCCCTCCCGGACTCTTCTACCGACTCTCCATCCCCCAACAGTTGCACTGTCGCCTGTGCCCTCCTGACAGTTTGGCGTGGGCTTCTATTCCGCCTTCCTGATGGCCGACCGAAGAACTGTATCCAGACCAAGAGCAACACGGATGCTGATCTGTTTCCCACTCATTTCTTGATGCCTCCCTGCAGTTTGGCGTGGGCTTCTACTCTGCTTTCCTGGTGGCGGATCGTGTGACGGTCCAGACCAAGAGCAACAAGGACGACAAGCAGTGGCAGTGGGAGTCGGCAGCGGGCGCACATAGCTACACAAGTGAGTGGCTTGTTACGCTGATCTTTATTCTGCTGCTGGGAGTTGTGCTGGTGGCAACAGGAGTGGCAGTGGGGGTCGGCGGCGGGAGCGCACAGCTACACCAGTAAACGTTGCTGTTTCAGATCGGCTCAGTGCACTATCTGAACTGGTTCTGCTGGGGCAACAGGGTTGGCAAGCAGTGGCAGTGGGAGTCGGCAGCCGGAGCGCACAGCTACACCAGTGGGTGGATTTTTTTTGCTGGTTTTGTGTGCTATGTTAGGAAGTTCTGCTGTTGTGGCAACAAGGACGACAAGCAGTGGCAGTGCCAGTCGGCGGCGGGGGCGCACAGCTGCACCAGTGAGGTTTGATTTGTTGCATGCTGCTGTGCCTTTTTTAGGGAGCATTGGCTGCTGCGTTGGCGATGCTCAGCCACCGGCGCACGCAGCTGCTGCAGCCGGCACCTGTTGACAGTTAGCTGAGTTGTGTATGCCTGCACTTGGTGTGCTACACAAACACAAAAACGGTCTCTGTGCAGCTGCCGTTGGATGCGGCACAGCAGCCTCCTGTGCTGCAAACGTGCTGCCTGTGCCTGTTTTTTACCAACCTGCAGTCCGAGAGGATGCTGCGGGAGACATCATGCGCGGCAGAAGGAGCTGCCCGCTCTTGCTCATCTATTTTGCACTCGTGATGTGCACACTTCCCCACTCCCAATTACCAATGCGCAGTCCGGGAGGACGCCGCCGGAGACATCAAGCGCGCACAGGAGCTACTTGGGCTTGCGATCGTCCGCTCATTTTTCCTACTCCCAATCAACTGTCTGCAGTCCGGGAGGACGCTGCTGGCGACATCAAGCGCGGCACGCGCATCACGCTGCACCTCAAGCCCGACGCCATGGAGTTTGCAGATGCCAACAAGCTGCAGGTGAGCTGTTGTGATGTGGTTGAGACCTTGTTGCTGCACTTGAAGCCGGATGCGCTGGAGTTTGCGGGCGCCAACAAGCTGCAGGTGAGCTCTAGGCAGATGGGGTGCCTTGAAACTGCGAGGGTGGGGTGCCTTGAAACTGCCAGGCGATTGGAATCCAGTGCTGCATGCAATGCAATTTTTACACCGCTGCTGCAGCCGCGTCTGTGGGCGCTAGCACGCACGCTGTGTTACGCCCCAACGACCAACACCCCTGCTGTGTACGCCGCAACTCCAATTACGCAGCCCCTGATCAAGCAGTACTCGGAGCGCATCTCCTACCCCGTCCGGTTGTTAACACTGGGCCTGACTGATCGGTCGCTCGTCATTTGTACATTTATTCCCCAATTGCAGTCTCTGATCAAGCAGTACTCGGAGTTCATCTCCTTCCCCATCAAGCTGTGGGTCAGCGCCTCCACGCCCGAGCAGGTGGGCAAATGTCTGCGTGTAACTTTTATGAAGTGTTTGGGGCTTTTTTTTGGAGATCTGTTAGCAGCCTTGCCAAGGCAGCCAGCTGTCGGTCAGCGCCTCCACGCCTGAGCAGGTGGGCAGGGGTTGCACTGAATCAAGGAATCACAGGTGTTTGCTCACAGCCTGCATACAAGCTCTGAGCACTGCGTTGGGCAAGAACGGTGGCCTGCCCAGCACAGCGTTGCCTGGCACGCCCACAACCACGGGAGGAGGCAGGCAGTAACACACCGAACACTCCCTTGCCGCGCACTGCTGCCTTGCCGACAACTTATCAATCACTACTACTTCGCTCCCCAAACCCTATGTATGCAATGGCAGGTGGTGGACGAGGAGGCGACCGCAAAGGCACAGGAGGAGGCGGATAAGAAGGCGGCCGAGGAGGGGAAGGAGGCTGAGAAGGTGGCTCCAGGTGAATGGTCTGCCGTCGTTTCCCATTTGTTGCTGCTTTGATTCGGATGTGTGCCGCAACTGCGGCTGCTGCTTCTGTGTTGGCTTCGATCCCCACCTGCTGCTTTGTGGCATGCTTCTTTCTTCTGCAGTAATGAAAACCGAGTGGAAGGAGGCGCAGGAGTGGAAGGTGCAGAACGACAACAAATCACAACCTTTTGGCTTTGCAGAAAGCCTTTTTTAACAACCCGTTTCCTGTTGCTCGACCCAATCTCCCTGCAGTGATGAAGACGGAGTGGAAGGAGGCGCAGGAGTGGAGGGTGCAGAACGACAACAAGCCGCTGTGGGTGCGCTCGCCCAAGGACGTGAGCAAGGACGAGTACGACGCCTTCTTCAAGACCACCTTCCGGTGAGCTTATTTGCGCATGCGCTCCCTCTTTGGTAGGTTTGGCTGCTTTCTGGGGCATGCAGTCGCGCTCAGCTGGTTGATTTGGGCTGCTGGGTTGGGTGTGCTAGCCTGATTCCCCCGCGTTATCGCCCTTCCATTGATTTTCTGGATTGCGGAGCCGCTGGGCGGCACGTGCCTTGCACTGCCGCTGGATGCGACTTTCTAGCACTCAAACCAGTTTCCTGTATCCCTTTGTTTGCTGCAGCGAGTTTGTGGAGCCGCTGGGCGTGGCGCACTTCAACGTGGAGGGCACCATCGAGGTGAGGGCTGTGTTAGTGTATACATGTAGTAGTGAAACTTCCAGCCCTCGCGGACAGCTGTTTGATGGCCTTCGCGATGAGCTTGCCTGTTGGCAGGCCAGCCACTTTTGGGTTGATCGCCCCCGCCTGCCGCCTGCTCTGCCTGCAGCCTCTTTGGCTTGAACGCGGTGGCTTGAGTGTGGGTGTGACGACCCTGCGCCGCTTGGATGGACTCTGAGCATTGCCGTTGAACAACCCTCGCCCTCCCCCGCAGTTCTCCTCCATGCTCTTCGTGCCGGGCATGGCGCCCTTCGACCAGGACCGCCAGATGGGCAAGAGCCGCAACATCCGCCTCTATGTCAAGCGCGTCTTCATCTCTGGTAAGCAGCTTCCATTTCCATCAACAGCATCTACTGAAGGTTCGGGGCGGCATACGCCATTGCGTGTGCACGTTGCAGCTGTCGGCGTTGTTTCCTCACGTGCTGCATTTCAATCCTGCCTTTCATCAAGGGCGCCTGCTGCCACCCCTTCTGACACGCAACGGCTCGTATCACTAGCTGGATCCCGCTCTGGTTTACTCGCAGACGAATTTGTCGAGGACCTGATGCCCCGCTACCTCACCCAACAGGGGCTGCCAAACTGTTGATTGTTACCAACTACATCTGTGCTTTTATCGATTGACACTGCAGATGAGTTTGACGAGGACCTGATGCCCCGCCACCTCTCCTCCACCGAAACCTGCTGCTTCCTTGCAACCACTATCTTCTCCTTAACTTCCCTTACTCCAGATGAATTCGATGAGGACCTGATGCGCCGCTACCTCTCCTTCATCAAGGGAGCGCTTTGCTGCCGCCTCTCCTGACACTCACCTGCTGCCATTTCTCATAATGCTCCTGCTGTTGTTCTTTCATTTCGATGCAGATGAATTCGATGAGGACCTGATGCCGCGCTACCTCTCCTTCATCAAGGGCGTGGTGGACAGCGCCGACCTGCCGCTGAATGTTTCTCGTGAAATCCTGCAGGCAAGCTGCTGTGCGAAAGCTGCGCACTCCTGCCCCGCTGCTGCCAGCCTGTGTGTCCAGCCCTTGACCTTTGGGCTGTGCTCGTTTTTCTATCTCGTTTGGGGGGTTTCAATGCATCAAGGGCGTGGTGGACAGCCGCTGGCCTGCCGCTCAATGTGTCGCGCGAAATCCTGCAGGCAAGTCCAGCATGAAGCAGTAAACAATGTTATCAGTGTGTGCACACCGGTCAGCAGATCTGATCGGGTGCCGCAGCATGCGTCTGCTGTGTGTAGCAGGCCGCGCCGCTGGTGCAATCCACTTTCCATGTTGTGCCCTTGCAGCAGAACCGCGTGGTGCCTCATCCGCCGCCAGCTGGCCAAGCATACACCTTGCCTCATAGTTTTGCTCTCAGTGGCCAACTCCTTTTCCTGCCTGTCACCTGAATCATTGCAGGAGAACCGCGTGGTGCGCCTGATCCGCCGCCAGCTGGTGAAGCGCAGCCTGGACATGCTGCAGGAGATTGCGGATCGCGAGGACAAGAAGGTGTGCAGTGGCCATGTTGAATCACTTGTGTTTGGGGAGGGTGTGAGGGTGTGTGAGAGTGTGTGAAGTGCAACATCTGGCTGGCTGGCGGCTCCCCATGCGTGTGGGGGAACTGTGTCTGCTACATGTCTGTGCCCGCCACGACGTGCTTCTGCCTCATCACAGAACGTTTAAATCGGTGTTTGCAGGACTACGAGGCCTTCTGGGAGTCGTTTGGCCGCTATGTCAAGCTGGGCTGCATCGAGGACGCGGTGAGGCTTCTGTTCTAAGCATTGTTTCACTCGAGTTGAAGCAGGAGAGGGGTGCGGCCTGGCGGGCATGCACTGCGTTGAGCTGGGCTGCATCAAGGACGCGGTGGGTGCTGCGAAGCAAGACTTCTGCTGCTGCAGACCTGCTGCACCAGAATCGCCGATGGTTTGCCGACAAATGCTGAGCCACCAGTATTTAGCCAGTTGCTTGCACGTCCTTGGCCGCAACACATGAAGCTGGGGGCATTTAGGATGGCACAGACTGAGATGGTTCGCCTGCTGGCGTTGCGCCCACTGTTGTTTGCAACCCTCTTAACACTTGCTGTTTGCAGGACAACCGCAAGGCGCTGGCGCCCCTGCTGCGCTTCGCCTCCTCCGCCTGCAAGGTGCGTTTATTATTGGCTTGGATTTCAAGTAGCCATTGGAAAAGCATGGATTGGGGCTGGAGCCTGCCAGCGCTTCGCCTCCTCCGCCTGCAAGGTGCGCCGGCTGGATGGGGCGAATCTGCACGCATTGACTTGCTTGGTTTCTGAGATGAAATCCGGGCTTTGACAGCTTGAATGGCGACTTTGAGGCGGCGGCGGCAGCAGCCTCGAGGCAGGCGTGCTGCTGTGAGAGGCCATTTGTTCGCAGATTGGCGCCCTACGTGTCCTGCTGATTTGCTCTTCAACCCCCTGTAGATTGATATTGCAGGCGGAGGAGGGGCTGACCTCGCTGGCCGACTACGTGGCCTGCTTCTATACTACTTTTCAACCATTTCCTGTTCGATTATTTTCACCATTTGGCAGGCTGAGGAGGGGCTGACCTCGCTGGCCGACTACGTCGCTCGCAAGAAGGAGGGGCAGGCCCAGATCTACTACCTGGCGGGTGAGGGCATTTGTTGTATTTATTGTCCAATTAATCGATTTGGTTGCTTAATGGCTCGCACCAAGGAGGGGCAGGCCCAGATCTACTACCTGGCTGTGAGCAAACTGCAGCCGGGTATATAGTACTGGCATGTACTGCTAACGTGATGTTCGTGTGCTGGCCCTCAAGAAGGAGGGGTAGGCCCAGATCTACTGCCAGGCTGGTGAGAATAATGCTTCTTCAACGGTTGCTCAAGGGAAAGGCAGGCAGGGGTGCAGCTGCAGCTTGCGGTGCAGCTCTTCCCACCAGCAACCAAGTGAATTCACTGCCGACTGCAGTGATGCTTTCCCTACCCCTCGAAATCATTCCTGCTGCTCCCTTCCCTGGCCCCTCTGAGCACAGCCGACAGCCGGGCGGCGTGCGAGGCCAGCCCGTACGTCGAGGCGCTGACCTCCAAGGGCTACGAGGTGCGCTCTCCTGGTTCGTCATGTTTCTTTCTATTATCAGCATTTGCAGCATGAGTGACTTGTAGCGAGCAGCCCTTGATGTCGAGGCGCTGACCAGGTGCGCGCTGCTTACTGGTGCAGCGTTTCTGTCATCCCATGTCATCGCATGCCAGCTGTTCCTTTCTGGTGCAGCACCTGCTGCAGCCGCCCGTCCCCAGCAGGGCAGCGCTGTGCGTCGGAACAGCGGGGATGGGGATGCTGCTGCCAGCCGACCTGACAAGTTGTTGGGTGCCCTGCTGCGCAGGTGCTGCCCCTGACGGAGCCCAGTGACGATTGCAACGGAATGCAACGGAACTGACTGATTGTTTCTTATTATGTTTGGTATCGCAGGTGCTGTACCTGACGGAGCCGATTGATGAGGTAGCGGTGAAACACTCTGCTGAAATGATTATTGTTACATTGACTGAGTATGTGTCCAATTACTTCTTTCTTCGCAGGTGCTGTACCTGACTGAGCCCATTGACGAGGTGGCGGCGCAGAACCTGCAGGCAAGGCAAAACTTGTTGTTTTTTTTGGCAGAGAAAAGTATGGTGCATGATTTCTCAGGTGGTGTGTGTTAGCAGTCGCGGTGTGCAGCGGCGAACCTGCAGGCAAGTCTGGTGCTTTGTATTGTTGCAGCCGCCTTATTACAAACCTGCATGGACTGCCCACCCCTGTTGTGTACGGGCTGCTGCAGCGGCGGCACAGAACCTGCAGGCAAGCCAACCCTAAGTTTCATTGCGGCAGCAGCAAGGAATGTGCCGGCTTCTTTCCAGCCACATGTGTGCCAGCTGTCGCGGCGGCGGCGCACGCTCCTTGTGTGCATGCCAACTGTTCCAGCGGCGGCAGGGAGATGAATGGACTGCCGCTATTTCTGCTGGCTTATTCAATGCAGGAGTACGAGGGCGTGCAGCTGACGTCTGAGCTGCTACCTTTCAAAACAATGATCTCGTCCTTGTCAACCCAATGGTTAATTTGATGCAGGAGTTCGAGGGCATGCAGCTGACGGACGTGTCGCGCGAGGACCTGCAGCTCGACGACAGCGGTGAGGCCTGCTTTGTTTTGTGAACCCATCTTTCTCTATTGTTCATCAGGGTTGAGCAGTGCTTTGCGGCTGAATGCTGAGCGCCGCGCGCTGCTTTTGCTCGATGGAAGCGCTGCTGTATCAAGTTGATGCATGTGTCGCGGGAGGACCTTCAGCTGGACGACAGTGGTGAGGCCTTGCTTTTCCTTTGGCTTCTCCGCAGTGTCTTGGCCGGTTGGTGCACATAGTTTGGGCAAGCATGCTTCAATTTGCACGTGCTGTGCGGGCTGGCTGGCGGCGAGCGGCCAGTGCAAAGCCCCCAGCAGTGTTGCAAGCTGCACAGAGCAACCACACGCACAACTAAACAAAACAGTGGATGCAGTCTGTAGCTTCAGTGAGCATTGTGTCCATTGCAATTGCAGAGGAGGACAAGAAGGCTCTCGAGGTGGCGACCGCGGAGCTCAAGCAGCTGACTGACTACATGGCGAAGGTGGGCAGAGGGTTGTTTTTTTCCCCTGGAGCAGGTCAGTACGGTTTCCTTCTCAGCCGCGGATCCAGCGGCCGATTAGTTCCATGGCAACGCCCTGCGCTTTACGTGCGCTGAACTTGCCTTGCAGGTGCTGGGTTGAAAAGGTGTCAGTGACCAGCCGCCTGACCGACTCTTGTTGCGTGTTCCGTCACGGAACGTTCAAACGATCCACATACCCCTTCTCAATTGCAGGTGCTGGGCGACAAGGTTGAAAAGGTTTCGGTCACCAACCGCCTGACCGACTCCCCCGCCGTGGTGGTGGCCTCCAAGTTTGGCTGGAGCGCCAACATGGAGCGCATCATGCGCGCGCAGGCAAGCTTAATCTCCTGCTTGCTCAGCTTCTGGCTATAAGCAGCTGTGATGGCCGCTGTTGTGAACTGTATGACCTGTTTTGGAGTAATTATTTGCCCTGCGGTGGTAGCGGACACTTAAATTGGCTGGAGCGCATCATGCGCGCCCAGGTGTACCTTGTTTGTTCTCTTTGTTGGTGCCGGTCGTGGATTCTGCTGCCCGCACTAGCAGACTCGTTGAGACTGCAGGGCTGCGCAGCAGGCTGCATGACCGCGGCCGACACTGCTCGGTCTGCAAGGAAGCGCTGGCTAGCTCACCGCTCTTTGGCCTCGCCGGCGCTGCAGGCGATGGGTGATGCTCGTGCGGCGGAGTACATGCGCGCCGCCTGCTGTTGCACCTTTTTCAGTTCGGTTTTCTTGCCTGCAGGCGATGGGCGACGCTCGGTCGGCTGAGTACATGCGCACTCCTCTTCACTCCCCACAACTTATCCCACCCTTGCCCCGTATCCTGTCTTGCAGGCGATGGGCGACGCATGTGCTGCTGAATACATGCGGACGGTCTGCCCTTGCTCTCCCATCCCACACACGAGCTGCAGCCTGTGTCAGCCATCTCCCATCTTCTCTGCTCACACACCAATGCAGGCAATGGGCGATGCTCGGGCGGCTGAGTATATGCGGGGCCGCCGCATCATGGAGGTGAACCCGCAGCACCCCATCATTCAGAGCCTGAAGGCAAAGGTGGAGCTGGAGAGCCGGTGAGGCGGAGGGGGGCTGTGTTTTTTCCTGAGGGTTTCCTGGTGTCTCCGGGCTTGTTACTGTCTGTGAGCTTTTGAGGAGCTCAGGTATTTGTATTTGTAGGGCGGTGCTGCCGCCGCACCATGCCGGCAAACCCGCGGCATGGCAGGCTGTGGGTGTCTCATGACTAGCAACAAATGACATTTGCTTCACTTTGCTTCCCTCAATCTACGCAGGGAGGCCAAGGAGCAGGTGCAGCTGCTGTTTGAGGCGGCGCTGCTGGCAGGTGGGCAGCTGCAGCAGTCCTGGTGGTTGATCTGGTGTTTCTGTTGCTTTTGTTGATTGAGGTATGTGGCTGTGCTGCTGGCTGAGGCCACGCCGCTGGCAGGAGGGCGCACTGCTCTGGGCGGTCGGTTGCCTTGCATGCTGTTGTGCCTGCTTGCATGCATGCCGCTAGTTGCCCGACGACGATGCGCTGCGTGCGCTGCGCTGTGTTTGCATGCTGCGCTGCGCAAGCTGTTGCATGCTCGCCCAGGCGGCGATCTGTGCGAGACCACAGCCGGTGAGCATCGCCCTTGCTTGTGCCCCCAGCAACATCCCCTTTTTTGCACTCCACGTGCAGGCGGCTTCATGATTGAGAGCCCGGCCACCACGATAGGTCGCTTGGTCAACAGCGCTCTCGAAAACCAAACGTTTGTGTGACTTGAGTGCGCCATAAAACCCCCCGTGCAGGCGGCTTCATGATTGAGAGCCCCCGCGACTTTGCCGCCCGCATCTACTCCATGATGGAGGGCGCTTCTTCGGCAGGCAGCAGCTCTGGCAGCGGCAGCAGCAGCAGCTCTGGCAGCAGCGGCACGGCCCCGACCGTCGACCCCGAAGTGCTGTGAGCACTGAGCACCCCAGGTTCAGGCGTTTAGGCAGCTCTGAGCGCCCCAGCGTGGCTGAACATGAGCGCAGCTGCCCACCCACGCTCGGCAGCAGCACGCTGCTTGCTTGATATAGCTGCCGTGCCACTTGCTGCCGCTGCTGTGGGCCACATTAACGTGCCCTGCTGCTGCCGTTTCGGTCACTTGCCCTCTCATCAATCACTTTCACAGTGATAATGCCCCCATGACACCCTCTCTGCTGACGCTGCCCATTTCATTCCAACCCTCTGCCCACCTCTCACGTGCTGCATGCTCACTGTAATGCAAAGCTCGATCAGGGGACGTGCTTTCGCAAATAGACGGCGTTGCGGTATCCCGCAGGAGAAGCACTCAAGCGCTGGCCTTGTCTTGCGTGCGGCTGCTGCCCAGCGCAGCGGTTTCAGCTTTGCCTAGCGCAGCGGTTTGAGTTTAACTCATCCGCTCTGCCCTGAAGCGCCTGCTGTATCTGTGCGCTTCGAGCCTCTCATCCGGTGACGCCCGAGCTTCGCGCACCAGGGGCACCAAAACTCTCATGAGCTGACGAGAGGGTCGCCAGCTCGGACCGACCACTGCTTGCACACTGCTGCCGGGATGGGCGCGCGCGCGAGAGAGAGAGAGAGAGAGAGAGAGAGAGAGAGAGAGAGAGAGAGAGAGCGCTGCACGCTGCACGCTGCTCGTTGAATCAACTGAGAGGTTCGCAGAAGGCAGGACTGAGGAGGCAGGACACCTGCGCCGGCCGACCAACGTCCGGCCATGGGGTGCCGGAGCTCCTGCACCCTCATCGTGCTTGTGGTGAGTTGCTGAGTGCAGCGACACTGGGCCCGCAGCGGACGCCCGGTGTTGGCGTGGTACTGCCTCGCCTCCTCTCCTCCTCTTGCGCACGCAGAACCTGCTGGTTGCAACCGCAGCGAAATCGAGCCATGTTGAACCAGAACCGGCGGCTGCAGCGCGCCGCAGGTGGGTCCTTCAGCGGTTCCCTTCCGCAGGAACCTGCAGCTGCTATTAGGATGAAACCTGGTTCCCTTCCGCAGAAACCTGCAATGTAGCCCTATTCTCCGCTTCAACAAAGAAGCGGCGATCTGCTCAGCATGTTTGTACATCCCTGACATGTCGCCGCCGCGACCGCCGCCCCGCAGGCTGGCAGCCGCGGGCGACACCACAAAGTGCCCGCGCGCCGCGCTCTACATTGTTCCAGCCTTGCCCAACGTGAGAGACGCCGCCACTTTCCAGCCAGTGCGCGCCAACTACGTCGACACCGTTAAGCGCCTTGCCCCCGCCGGTGCGCCTTGCGCCGCTCTGTCCGTCCGCACGTGCCCGTTGGTCCCGCCCCGGTGACTTAGCAGCGCAGGGCGATGCCTGGCTGGTTCCCTGCCCAGTTTAATTCATTCAGCATGTGCAGCCCATCCGCCAGAGTCATCCAGGCATGCATATGCTGCTGCAGCATGCAGCCAACAGCGAGGCCGGCTTGGTCTTGACAGCCGCTCACAAAAGTCTCTGCTGGCCTGTACTGCTGACAATGAGTGCGCTGCCATGCCCCTGGCTCCTCACCCCTTGTTAACCGAGCGCAGGCGCCATTTCGGAGGTCATCCCCACCCTGACCGAGCCCAACAGCGCCAAGGGCGGCATCCTGGTGCACACCACCGTCCTGTTCAGCGGCAGCTGCGAGGCGGGCAAGGCGGCGGCGCGCACCCTGCACGTCAAGCTGCTGGGCGACGTGCGCACTCTGTTCTACGTGCCTGCGCCGCGCGCCAAGTCACTGTTTGGCGATGTCTACATGGTGACCGTGTCCCACCCGTTCCTGGTGAGCCGCTGTGTGGATGGACGGGTGGGTTGAACGCATCTGCCGACAGCGGTCGTTGGGTGGAAGGCTGCGTATGCGCTGGAACTCAGGCACGCACGCGCTGCACCTACGGGCCGCACCAGTCTGGCTGCTTGCCTGCCGCCCACCCGACAGTAACTTGCACCCGGCTGCAACCCTCTCCCCCCTGTCATGCCAGGCGGACGGCACCGGCGCCAAGCTGGATGCTCCCACCGCCCCCGCCGGCACCGACCTGGCCGCCCAGTTCAGCATCACCTGGGAGGATGTGCCTCCCTCCAAGATTGGCGAGCTGCAGGCCGCCACCTTTAAGGCGGCCATCCTCAAGCAGCTGCCCGCAGGTGGGGTGCGGCGGTGTTGGTGGGGAGCAGTGGTTACAATAGCCTGGCTGCGCCTGAATGTTGGGCATGGATGGTGGGCTGCCGCCGTGCATAGCCGGGCAGCTGCGCCGATGCAACACTGCCGCTCGCCTCCCGCTCTGCTCTTTTGCAGGTGCTGGCGTCTACTTCACCACAATGATCACTGAGGGCGTATCCTACCGCTTTGGCAACCACTGGCGCGCCTGCGCCGCCCCTGTTCCACGTGCGTTAATGTGCATCAGGCTGGCGTGTTGATTGAAATGCTGCCATGCTAATCGTGTCCAGCACAGCTGGGCAGTGCTAGTTGAAACGGTTGCAGCCCCGCACACAAGTGCTCTGCCCACAATCAACAAACCCACCCACCGACCCTTCTGTCCCACCCCCCGCAGCCACGGTGGCCAAGAGCGCCGGCAAGACGTCCCAGGGTGGCACGTTTTGGCCCCCCGGGCAGCCCGCAGACGTCAAGGCGGGGCGCCTGGTGTTCAACACCAACATCCATGGCACCATGTTCAACACCGCCGCCGGCAAGGCGGCCCTGACCCAGTTCATGCAGCTGCTGCGCTCCAACACCCCCGCCGTGTTCCCGCCCAGCACCTTTGGCCGCATGGCGCTCGACCCCGGCTACGGGCTGCGCCTGGTGAACCAACCCGCCTACCCCTGCACCTGCGAGGGTGCGGGCATGCTTGGGCTGTGTGGTTGGGAGGTAGGGAGGTTTCTGCCTGATGCTCAGCAGTTGCGCTGGCCAGCTGGTGCAAGTGGGCGGGTACTGAGCGACTGTGCAGCTGAGGTGTGCCTGCCACTGCTACTCTGTGGGCACTGCACAGACTGACCCATCAACCTCCCCGCTTCCCTGGGCCCCTTGCTGCAGTTGTGCCGCCGCCCCAGCCCACGCCTCCGCCCAGCCTGACTCTGGCCCAGGCGTACGGCCCCACCTCTGCCACCGCCACCGCTTCGGGTGCCGCCAACATCACCTGGGTCAGCTGGGAGTTCACGGCCACCCCTGCGAGCGGTGCAGGCGTGCCTCAGAAGGCAGATGCCCCCCTGGTCTGGTGGTACGGGTTGAAGGCCGACACAGCCTGTGAGTGCTGGCTTACCTTTACAGGTTTACTGGGATGACGGGTTGGATGGCAGGCCAAGCGACAACAGCTGCGCTCTCTGCAGCTGTCACTCGTCTGCGCATCTCACCTTGCACCGCCTTGAACCCTCTCCACCACACATCCATCCCTCCTGCTCCTCTTCTCCCACAGACACCATCAGCGTGGTGGGCATCACTGCCGCCGGCGAGCGGGTGCCGGGCGCCAACACACTGGCCATCCGCACGCCTCGGGCGGGCGCCCCCACCGTGGCTGCCGCCACCGCAACCAGCTCAACCCAAGCCACCGTGCGCCTGTCGCCGCCCACCACTAACCTGGAAGTGTCCCAGTATACGGTGTTTTTGTGCCTCAAGGCACAGCCCACCAAGTGCATGAACCAGATCAGCACCTCCACCCAGCTGCCCTTTGCAAACCTGGCTCTCGGCGCTACCTATATCGTCAGTGCCACCACCAAGATCGGCAGCACAGTGGTGCCCGCCTCCAGCACCCTGCCGATGGCCATGCCCCAGCGTGGTGCACCCACCCTGCTGACGGCTGTGGCCACCGGCGGGCTGACCGGCGCTGCCACGGCAGCTGCCCCTGGAGGTGCCTCGTTCAGCAAGGTGCGGCGCAGGCTTGGGATAGGATCTGGCCTCACCG
>VFQQ010001622.1_pt1 | contig 29909 bp, 30 predicted proteins | sample 3512341 | NCBI WGS metagenome assembly VFQQ01 (sample SAMN10412373, study PRJNA504923) | tailings metagenome | isolation source: Relicate 2 Philex TSF1 revegetated site | place: Philippines: Tuba, Benguet | collected 2017-08-29
CGCGCCATCAACGTGAACGACTCGGTGACCAAGAGCAAGTTCGACAACCTGTACGGCTGCCGCGAATCGCTGGTCGACGGCATCAAGCGCGCCACCGACGTGATGATCGCCGGCAAGGTGGCCGTGGTCGCCGGCTACGGCGACGTGGGCAAGGGCTCGGCCCAGGCGCTGCGTGCCCTGTCGGCCCAGGTGTGGGTGACCGAGATCGACCCCATCAACGCCCTGCAGGCCGCGATGGAAGGCTACAAGGTCGTGACCATGGAGTACGCCGCCGACAAGGCCGACATCTTCGTGACCACCACCGGCAACAAGGACGTGATCCGCTTCGAGCACATGGAGGCCATGAAGGACCAGGCCATCGTCTGCAACATCGGCCACTTCGACAACGAGATCGACGTCGCCGCGCTGGCCGACTGCACCTGGGAAGAGATCAAGCCCCAGGTCGACCACGTGATCTTCCCCGACGGCAAGCGCATCATCATGCTGGCCAAGGGGCGCCTGGTGAACCTGGGCTGTGGCACCGGCCACCCGAGCTTCGTGATGAGCTCGAGCTTCGCCAACCAGACCATCGCGCAGATCGAGCTGTTCTCGCACAGCGATTCGTACGACGTGGGCAAGGTCTACGTGCTGCCCAAGCACCTGGACGAGAAGGTGGCGCGCCTGCACCTGAAGAAGGTCGGCGCCATGTTGACCGAGCTCAGCGACGAGCAGGCCGCCTACATCGGCGTGCCCAAGCAGGGCCCGTACAAGCCCGACACCTACAGGTACTGAGCCCCCGGGCCCGCTGGCGCTCGCCACCCCCCGAGGGGGCCGTTCGCCAGCGGACCGGCGGAGCCGGATCCGCGGCTTCTGCTTGATCTCGGCCCGGTGCTGCGCGCTCGGCCGACCATGGGCTCACTTTTGCTGGAGGCAGCCATGAGCGGCAGCGTCCCCATTTCTTTCGAGTTCTTCCCGCCCAACACCCCCGTCGGCAGCGAGAAGCTGAAGACGGTGGTGGCGGAGCTGGCGGCCGTGCGGCCGGAGTTCTTCAGCGTCACCTACGGTGCTGGCGGCTCCACGCGCGAGAAGACGCTGGCCACGGTGAAGGACATCGCGGCGATGGGGCACGAGGCGGCGCCGCACCTCAGCTGCGTGGGCAGCACACGCGAAGGCATCGCCGAGATCCTGGCCACCTACCGCGCGCAGGGCATCCGGCGCCTGGTGGCGCTGCGCGGCGACCTGCCCAGCGGCACCGCGGTGGCGGGCGAGTTCCGTTATGCGGCAGACCTGATCGCGTTCGTGCGCGAAACGCAGGGCGCCGACTGGCACATCGAGGCCGCCGCCTACCCCGAGTACCACCCGCAGCAGCGCTACGCGCGGCGCGACCTGGAGCACTTCGCGGCCAAGATGAAGGCGGGGGCGAACAGCGCCATCACGCAGTTCTTCTTCAACCCCGACGCCTACTTCCACTTCGTCGACGAGGTCAGGAAGCTGGGTGTCGACGCGCCCATCATCCCGGGCATCATGCCCATCCACAACTACGCCAAGATCGCGCAGTTCGCGGGGCGCGACGGCATCGAGATCCCGCGCTGGGTGGCGCTGAAGATGGAAGGCTTCATGGACGACGCGGCCAGCGTGCGCGCCTTCGGCATCGAGGTCGTCACGCGGCTGTGCGAGCGGCTCATCGCCGGCGGCGCACCGGGCATCCACTTCTACACGCTGAACCAGAGCGGGCTGAGCCTGGAGCTCTGCCGGCGGCTGCAGGGCTGAGGCGATCCAATCGTTCTCCAATCGCGCCGGCAGGCCCGGCGCGATGTCCCTTCGCGGCGGCAAAGCGGCTTCAATCGGGGCTCCTGAACTGCCCCAGCCCCGCCGATGCGACCGTTCACGCTGAAAGCCCTGCTCGCCGCCTGCCTGCTGCTGGCGGCAGCACTGCCGGCGCAGGCCCAGCCCGCCCCCGGCCGGGTGATGCTGCTGGGCCTGTTCCACTTCGACAACCCGGGCCTGGATGCCGTCAAGTACCAGCCGATCGACGTGATGCAGCCGGCGCCGCAGGCCTACCTGGAGCAGCTGGCGCGCCGCCTGGCCGCATTCGCACCGACCAAGGTGCTGCTGGAGTACCCCGCCCGCAGCGACGAGCGTGTCAACCAGCAGTACACGCAGTACCGGGCCGGCAGCTTCGAACTGCGCCGCAACGAGATCCACCAGATCGGCTTCCGCGTCGCGGCGCTGGCCGGGCTGGACCGGGTGCATGGCTTCGACGTGGCCGCGCCACCCGGCGAGCCGAAGCTCTGGGCCTACCTGCCGCAGGAGCCGCAGGCGCAGCGCCAGCTCGAGCAGCTGATCGACGGCGAATCGAAGCGGCTGCAGCTACTGCACGCGCAGCAGCCGCTGCAGGAGATCCTGCGCCTCATGAACTCGGCCGAGGAGGCGCGCCGCAACAAGGGCTTCTACATGCTGCTCAACCCGGTGGCCGCGGCCAGCGGGCTGTTCCACGGCGCCGACGCCTCGGCACACTGGTGGCACCGCAACCTGCGCATGTACGCGCTGGTGCAGCAGCACGCCGGGCCTGGCGAGCGCGTGCTGGTGATCGCGGGCTCGGGCCACACCGCGATCCTGCGCGACCTGCTGCACGCCGACCCGCAGCGTGCCGGTGAGGACGTGCTGCCCCGGCTCTGAGCCGCGGCGCTCAGCCCGCGGCCGGGCCGCGCCAGACCAGGCCCTCGTCGCTGAGGATCACGTCCAGCGGCACGTCGTGTGGCTCGGCCTCGAGCCAGGGCACGAAGCCGTGCGAGTAGGCCAGGCCCACGGTGGTGGGGCGCGGTTCCAGCGTGGCCAGCGTGCGGTCGTAGAACCCGCCGCCATAGCCCAGCCGCACGCCCTTCGGGCCGTAGCCCACGCAGGGCACCAGCAGCACCGTGGGGTGGAAGGCCGGGGTGTCCTTGGGCTTCGGGATGCCGTAGGCGTCTTCTTCCATCTCGCAGCCCGGGAACCACATGTGGAAGGAGAGGCGCTTGGTGGCCTTGTCGATCACCGGCAGGCCGATGCAGCGGTTCTCGTCGGCCTCGGCCCAGCGGTACAGCGCCGGCAGCGCGTCGAACTCGCCCTTGATGGGCCAGTAGGCGCCCACGGCCACGTCCTTGCGCTCCATCAGCCACACGCGCAGGACCTCCTGCAGGTGCATGCCACGCTGGTGGCGGTCGATCAGCGTCTGGCGCTCGGCCTGCAGCTGGCGGCGCAGGGTCTTCTTGTCGCGCGCGGGCTCGAAGGGGGGCAGCAGGTTCGACATCGCCTTGCTATTGTTCCCCAATGGCCGCACCCACCCCACCCTTTGTTGCGCACTGTCTCGAACTGCTGGAATGCCTGGGTCCGATGCGGGCCCGGCGCATGTTCGGCGGCTGGGGGCTGTACCAGGGCGACGTGATCGTGGCCATCGTCGCCTTCGAGCGCCTGTTCCTGAAGACCAGCGCCGAGACGCGCCCGCGCTTCGAGGCCGCGGGCTGCGAGGCCTTCGTCTACGACGCGAAGACCGGCGCGGTGGCCATGAGCTACTGGTCGGCGCCGGCCGAGGCGCTGGACTCGCCGGCGCTCATGCAGCCCTGGGCACGCCTTGCGCTGCAGGCGGCACTCGCTGCCCGGGCAGCGGCGCCGAAGAAGCGCGCAAGGAAGCCCCCTCGGCCCAGCGCGGCACGAGCACGAGGCTGACACGCGCCGCCGGCCAGCCTTCGGCCACCCAGTGGCTGCCGGCGGGCAGCAGGTGGCGCTGGCCGGGCTCCAGCCACACGTCGTCGCCGTCGTGGCGGCCGTCGCCGCGCGTGAGCCACACGCGGCCTTCATGCACCCACAGCCACTGCGGCTGCCCGGCGTGCAGCGTCACGGCCGAGCGTGGAGCGAGGGTCCAGGCGAGGTCGGCGGCTTGATTCGCTTGCAGCATGGCGACGGTGTTCATGGCGGTGCTCCGGCGGCGGGTCGATGGCAGGCATCTTCGGCGTGGCCGCCCTCGCAGTCCAATCAGAAGATGGCCACGGATTGATAAACTACCGTCATGAATCAACCGCGCCAGCGCCCGCTCGCAGCCGGCCAGTTGCGGGCCTTCGAGGCAGTGGCCCGGCTGCTCAGCTTCCGCGCCGCGGCCGAGGAGTTGCACCTCACGCAGCCGGCCATCAGCCGCCAGGTGAAGAGCCTGGAGGACGAACTGGGCACAGCGCTCTTCCTGCGCGGCACGCGGCGCGTGGAGATCACCGGTGCCGGGCTGCAACTGCTGCGCGCGGTGCAGCCGCTGCTGGCGCGGCTGGACGCCACGGTGCAGCAGATCCGCATCACGCAGCACCGCCACCCGGTGGGCGTGACCACCTTCGCCTCGCTCGCCTCGCTGTGGCTGCTGCCCCGGCTGCAAGGCTTCCAGGCCGCCAACCCGGGCGTGGACATCCGCATTTCGGCGGGTGACGGCATCCTGGGCTTTGATGCGCCGGACATCGACCTGGCCATCCGCTACTGCCACCCGGATGACGCGCCGCCCGGCTCGGAACTGCTGTTCGGCGAGGTGCTGACCCCCGTGGTGAGCCCGGCCCTGCAGAAACGCCTGCCGCTGAAGAAACCCACCGACCTCGCGCGCCACGTGCTGCTGGAAGAGGACGACCACCGCCCCAGCGCCGAGTTCCTGAGCTGGCGCCACTGGCTGGGCCTGCACACGCCACGCGGCTTCGAGCCCAAGGGCTGGGTCTACCTCAACTACACCTACCAGCAGGTGCAGGCCGCGCTGGTGGGCCAGGGTGTGGCGCTGGCGCGGGTGGCGCTGGCCAGCGAGAGCCTGGCGGGCGGCGACCTCATCGAGCCCTTCGGCCCCGCGGGGCGCGTGCAGTCGCCCTTCGGCTACTGGCTGGTGCGCTGGCCCGAGCGGTTGGACCGGCCGGCGCTGCGCCAGTTCGAGGCCTGGCTGCTCGAGCAGGCGGCCGAGACGCGTGAACGTGTGCAGGCTGCGACACGGTCCTCTTCACACGCGGTTTGAGCCACTGGGGGACAATCCGCCCCATGCGCCGTTTCACCACCCTGCTGCTCTGCACGCTTGGCCTTGGCAGCGCGCTGGCGCAAGCGCCGGGCGACGAGGTCATCGTCAACGCCCGCGAGGCGCTGCGTGTGAAGAACGCGGCGGCCCTGTCCAGCGCCGCGCAGGCCGCCAACGCCGTGCAGCACCCGCTCACGCAGTGGGTGGAGTACTGGCGCATCGGCAACCGGCTGGTGGAGATGCGGCAGGCCGACCTCGACGAGTTCTACGCCCGCTGGCCCGGCACCTACGTCGAAGATCGGCTGCGCAACGACTGGCTGCTGGAGCTCGGCAAGCGGCGTGACTGGGCCAGCTTCCGCATCGAGTTCCCGCGCTTTCGCATGAACGACGACCGCGAGGTCACCTGCTACGCGCTGCTCACGCAGCACCTGGGTGGCGCGGATGTTCGCGAAGCCGGCAAGGCCGCCTGGCACGCACAGCGTGACCTCGACGACGGCTGCAACCTGCTCGCCACCACGCTGCGCGAAGCGAAGCAGCTGCCCGACAGCGCGGTGTGGCACGAGGCGCGGCTGTCGGTGGAAGCCAACCGCCCGCGTGCCGCGCGCGCCGCCGTGGCGCTGATCAACCCCACCTTCGACAAGGCCGTGGCCGACTTCTGGGAGCAGCCCGCGCGCTACCTGAAGACACGCCCGCCGGTGAACACCGTGGCCGGCCACGAGCTGGACCTGCTGGCGCTGATGCGCCTGGCGGCCCAGGACCCCGAGCAGGCCGCATTGCAGCTCGAAGGCCCGTTTGCGCAGCGCCTGCCGCTGGCGCAGGCCGCCACGGCCTGGGCCTACCTGGCGCGCCAATCGGCGATGAAGCCGCTGCCCGACGCGTTGCGCCAGGCCGAACGCGCCTGGGCGCTGTGGGACAAGGCCGCGCGCCCCGGCACGCCGCCCCCCTGGAGCGACGAGGTGCTGGCCTGGCACGTGCGCGCCGCTTTGCGTGCGCCGCAGGCCAACACACAGCGCTGGCCGCTGATGCAACGTGCCATCGAGGCGATGAGCCCGGCCGAGCAGAAGGACGCCAGCTGGGTCTACTGGAAGGCGCGTGCGCTGCAGGCCCGCGCACCGGCCGGCGAAGCCGGCGACGCCCAGCGGGCCCAGGCGCGCGAGGCACTGGAGTCGATCTCGCGCCAGATGAGCTTCTACGGCAAGCTTGCCACCGAGGAGCTCGGCGCGCCGCTGGTGCTGCCGCCGGCGCCAGCGCCACTGACCGAAGCGGAACGCAACGCGCCGCGCCAGCAGCCCGGCTTCCAGCGCGCGCTGCACCTCATCGCCATCGGCCTGCGCAACGAAGGTGTGCGCGAATGGAACTTCACGCTGCGCGGCCTGGCCGAACGTGAACTGCTGGCCGCCGCGCAATGGGCCTGCGAGCGCGAGGTCTGGGACCGCTGCATCAACACCAGCGACCGCACCCGGAACGAGGTCGACCTCGCGCAGCGTTTCCCCACGCCGCACCGCGAGCTGATGCTGGCGCAGGCGCAGAAGGCGGGCATCGACGCCTCGGTGGTCTACGGCCTCATCCGCCAGGAAAGCCGCTTCGTCACGGACGCGCGTTCGCACGTGGGCGCCTCGGGCCTGATGCAGCTGATGCCGGCCACCGCGCGCTGGACGGCCAAGCAGCTGGGCCTGCCCTTCACGCAGCAGATGATCAACGACCGCGAGCTCAACCTGCAGCTCGGCACCTTCTACCTCAAGCGTGTGCTGGATGACTTCGACGGCAGCCTGGCCATGGCCACCGCCGCCTACAACGCCGGCCCCGGCCGCCCGCGCCGCTGGCGCGAAGGCGCGCCGATGGAGCCGGCCGCCTGGGCCGAGAGCATCCCCTTCAACGAGACACGCGACTACGTCAAGAAGGTGATCTCCAACTCGGTCTACTACGCGCAGCAGCTGGGGCAGCCGCTGCCTTCGCTGAAGGCACGGCTGGGCAAGGCCATCGGCCCGCGCGACCCGGCCGCCGCGGCGCCGGACAAGGACATCCCCTGAGCCGCGAGGGGCCGCGATGAAGCGCGTGGTCGTCCTCGGTGGCAGCGGGTTCGTCGGCCGCGCGCTGTGCCAGCGGCTGGCGCAACACGATGCCTCGCTGCGCATCGTCGTGCCCACACGCCGCAACCCGCACAACGACAGCGTGCGCGCGCTGCCCACGGTGGAGCCGGTGGTGGCCGATGTGTTCGAGCCGGCGGCGCTCGCGCAGGTGCTGCAGGGCGCCGACGCCGTGGTGAACCTGATCGCCATCCTGCACGGCAGCCGCGCGCAGTTCGAGCAGGTGCACGTGGAGCTGCCGCGGCGCATCGCCCAGGCCTGTGTGCAGGCCGGTGTGAAGCGGGTGCTGCACGTGAGCGCGCTGGGCGTGGGTGCGGGTGCTGCCTCGGACTACCTGCAGAGCAAGGCCGGCGGCGAGGCGGTGTGGGCCGAGTCCGGGAAGCAGGGCCTGGCCGTGACACTGCTGCGTCCCTCGGTCATCTTCGGCATCAACGACCGCTTCCTCAACCTATTTGCCAGCCTGCAGGCCTTCGCCCCTGTCGTGCCGCTGGCCGGCAGCACGGCGCAGATGCAGCCGGTGTGGGTGCAGGACGTGGCCGAGGCGCTGCTGCGCTGCCTGCTGCGGCCGGATACCGCAGGCCGCACCTACGAATGTGCCGGGCCGCGTGTGTTCACGCTGTCGGAGATCGTGCGCCTGGCGGGCCGCTGGGCGGGCCATGAAAGGCCGCAGATCGCGCTGCCCGGCTGGGCCGCCACGCTGCAGGCGCTGGCCATGGAACTGCTGCCTGGCCAGCCGCTGCTGTCGCGCGACAACCTGCGTTCTCTCGCCACGCCCAACGTCGCCACGCCCGGCGCGCCGGGCCTGGCCGAACTGGGCATCACGCCCACCGCGATGGAAGCCGTGGCGCCGGCCTGGCTGGCCGACCTCCACGGCCGCCCTGCCCTCGACCGCTGGCGCGCTGGCCGCCGCTGACGGCCCGCTGGCCGATGCGGTGCCGGCATCGGCCCGATGCACAAGCGGCATCCCGGCACCGGTGATCGCGGCCTAGCATGCGCCACCCCATCAACGGACCCGCCTCCATGCAACTGCTGATCGGCAACAAGAACTACTCGTCGTGGTCGATGCGCCCCTGGGTGCTGATGAAACAGATCGGCATCCCGTTCGAGGAGATGAAGATGCGCTTCGACTTCAGCGACAACTCCCCCTATCGCCAGGCCGTGGCGCGCTACAGCCCCACCGGCCTGGTGCCGGTGCTGATCGACGGCGAGCTGCGTGTGCACGACACGCTGGCCATCGCCGAGTACCTGGCCGAGCGGCACCCCGCCGTCTGGCCCGCAGACCGCACGCAGCGGGCACGCGCCCGCTGCCTGGCGGCCGAGATGCACGCCGGCTTCGGCGCGCTGCGCAGCCACTGCCCGATGAACATCGAGGCCAGCCTGCCCGACGTGGGCCGGCGCATCTGGGCCGAGCAGGCCGGCGTGCGCGCCAACGTCGCGCGCCTGGAAGCGGCCTGGGGCGAGGCGCTGGCGGCCAGCGGCGGGCCCTTCCTCTTCGGCGCCTTCACCGCCGCCGACGCCTTCTTCGCGCCGGTGTGCACACGCCTGGCCACCTACGCGCTGCCGGTCGACGACGGCACACGCGCCTACGTCCAGCGTGTGCTGGCCGCGCCCGGCGTGGCGGCGTGGATCTCCGACGCGCTGGCCGAGCAGGACTTCCTCGATTTCGAGGAGCCCTACCGCCAGGGCCGCTGAGAGGCGCTGTCCGGTGCAGCTCTACGTCGTTGGCGGTGCCGTGCGCGACAGGCTGCTCGGCCTGCCCGCCACCGACCGCGACTGGGTCGCCGTGGGTGCCACGCCCGAAGAACTGCTGGCCCTCGGCTACAAGCCCGTCGGCCGTGACTTTCCGGTCTTCCTGCACCCGCAGACCGGCGAGGAAGTGGCCCTCGCACGCACCGAACGCAAGACCGGCCGCGGCTACACCGGCTTTGCCGTGCATGCGGCGCCGGGTGTGACGCTGGAGGAGGACCTGGCGCGGCGTGACTTGACCATCAACGCCATCGCTGAAGGCCAGGACGGCACGCTGATCGATCCCTTCGGCGGCCAGGCCGATCTGCGCGCGAAGCTGCTGCGGCACGTGTCGCCGGCCTTCGAGGAAGACCCGGTGCGCCTGCTGCGGCTGGCGCGGTTTGCGGCACGCTTGCCGGATTTCAGCGTGGCGCCGGAGACCGAAGCGCTGCTGCAGCGCATGGTGGCTTCGGGCGAGGTGGATGCGCTGGTGCCGGAGCGCGTGTGGCAGGAGATCAGCCGCGGCCTGATGGCACAGCGGCCGAGCCGCATGGTCGAGGTGCTTCAGCGCGCCGGGGCCTGGCAGCGTGTGCTGGTGGGCGTGGGTGATGAAGTCGATCGTGGGCTGCTCGATCGCGCGGCGGCCGGCGGCCTGCCGCTGGAAACGCGCTGGGCCTGCGTGGCCGCTGGCGCTGCCGACCCGGGCGCGCTGTCCGAACGCCTGCGCGCCCCCGCGGCCTGCCGCGACATGGCCCGGCTGTGGCAGCCCGGGCCGCTGGTGCAGGCGGCGCGCACGCCCGAGGCGCAGCTCGGCCTGCTCGAACGGGCTGACGCCTTCCGCCGCGGCGCGCGCTTCGAGACCCTGCTGCGCTTGCTGGCCCTGGTGGAGCCCGCCGCGGCGGCGCGGCTCGGCAGGGCGCAGCACAGCGCGGCCGCCGTGGACACCACCGCCGTGGCACAGGCCGCGGCCGCGCGTGGCGTGGCCGGCCCGGAACTCGGCCAAGCCATCCGTGCCGCGCGGCTGCAGGCGATGTCCGAGGCCGCGCGCGACATCGGCAGCTGACCGATACTGCTGCCCAAGCGGCCCGCAGGCCGCACCAGGGAGCGCCGATGAAGCTCGCCGAAGGCATCCGCCGCATCGGCTTTCGCAAGTGGTACGAGCGCGAGCTGCTGCAAAGCCACGCCCATCTCGTGCTGGCCTTCCTGTGCCTGCTGGGCCTGTTCGCCGCGTTCGAGGGCGCCTGGCGGCACCGTGACTGGGGCGATCTGGGCGCGGGCCTGCTCAGCGCAGCGCTGGGGCTGTGGGCGCTGCGGCGCTACCTGCGGCTGCTCAGCGTGGCCGAGGCGGTGGCCAACCAGGCCGACTGCCCGCAGTGCAAGACCTACGGCCGGCTGGAGCTCATCCGTTCCGATGCCACAGGCGATGAGGTGCACGTGCGCTGCCGCCACTGCGGGCACGAGTGGGACGTGAGCTCGGGCTGAGCCACCCAGGTCAGATCAGGAGCCCGATCAACGCCGCCAGCACGCTCAGCACCACCGAGCTGGCCAATGGCACATGCCACTCGCGGCCGCGCCAGCGGAAGCTGAAGTCGCCGGGCAGCCGGCCGAGGCCGATCTTGGCCAGCCAGCCGTGCAAGGCGTTGAAGAGCAGGAAGGCCAGCAGAAAGACGATCAGCCAGCGCATCGCGTGGCGCTCACAGCGTGTGCATGCGGTCGCCCGCCGCGAAGCCCAGCGGGTCGAGCGTGATGCCACGGCCCAGCGCCAGCACCTTGAACAGCTCGCCCATCTCGTGCTCGGTGATCAGCTTCTGCGCGTGGGCGCGGGCGCGCAGGTCGGCCGCCTCCAGCAGCGCCGGCAGGCCGCAGTTGATGAGGAAATGCGCCTGGCTGGTGTAGCCCAGCACGTCCAGCCCGGCGTCCTGCGCCGCCAGCGCCACGCCGCTGAAGTTGACATGCGCGGTGATGTCCTTGTCGCCCACCTCGGCCAGCGGGTTGTCGTCGGCCAGGTGGCCGCGGTGGCACATGAGCGTGCCGGTGCTGCGCTGCGGGTGGAAGTACTCGGCCTCGGGGAAACCGTAGTCGATGAACAGGGCCAGGCCGCGCTTCAGGTGCTGCGCCAGCGTGTGCATGAAGGCTTCGGCCTGGGCGTGGATCTCGGTCACCGTGCCGGGCCCGAAAGGCCCGAGCGCCGGCGGGCGCAGCGGCGTCGCGCGGTCCTGCCAGGCCAGGGCCTGCTCGCCGCGCACGACACCGCGCTCGAACCAGCGGCTGCCGTCCCAGCGCAGCAGCTGCACCGGCATCGCGTCGAGCACCTCGTTGCCGACCACCACGCCGCGCATGCGCTCGGGCCAGGCATCGAGCCAGCGCACGCGCCCGGCCCAGGGGGCCAGCGTTTCGGCCTGGCGGGCGCGCAGGGCGCCGGAGAGGTCGATGATCGAGTAGCGCTGCACGCGCTCGCCCAAGGCGCCCAGCAGCTGCGCCGCCAGCGCGCCGGAACCGGCGCCGAACTCGAAGACCTCGTGCGCGTCGGCGGCTTCGAGCCCCTCGCGCACCTGCGCCGCCAGCGCCTGCCCGAACAGCGGCGAGAGCTCCGGCGCCGTGACGAAATCACTGCCCGAACCCGCCAGCAGCCCGAACTGCCGGCTGTCGCGGCTGTAGTAGCCCAGGCCCGGCTCGTACAGCGCGATGGCCATGAAGCGGTCGAACGGCAGCCAGCCGCCCGATTGCGCGATGGCCTCGTGGACGCGCTCAAGGAGGCGCGCCGATAAACTCTCGGCCCCGGACGACGACATCGGCCGGATTGTAGGAACCCGCCCCATGTCGAGCCCTTTGCCAGCGTCGCCGGCACGCGTCGCGCTCGTGACCGGCGCCGCGCAGCGCATAGGCCGCGCCATCGCGCTCGAGCTGGCGCAGCAAGGCTGGCAGGTGGCCGTGCACTACCGCAACTCCACGGCCGCCGCGGCGCAGACGGTGGCGCAGCTGCGCGCCGCGGGCAGCGCCGCGATGGCCTTCCAGGCCGACCTCGCCGACGAAGCCGCCTGCAGCGCGCTGGTGCCCGCGGTGCGCGAGGCCTTCGGCCGCATCGACGCGGTGGTCAACAACGCCTCGCTGTTCGAGCACGACGACGTGGCCAGCTTCGGCCATGCCGCGATGGAACGTGCCTGGCGCGCCAACACCGCGCCGGCGATCCTGCTCGCGCGTGCCCTGCACCAGGCCGGCGGCGGCGCGGTCGTCAACCTGCTCGACCAGAAGCTCTGGAACCCGAACCCCGACCACCTCAGCTACACGCTCAGCAAGGCCGCGCTGCAGGCCGCCACCACGGCACTGGCGTTGGCGCTGGCGCCCACGGTGCGGGTGTGTGGCGTGGCGCCGGGCCTCACGCTGGGCAGCAGCGACATCGACGAACAGCGCCTGGCGCAGCTGCAGTCGCAGGGGCTGCTGAAGCGCGGCTCGCGGGCCGAGGACGTGGCCGCCGCCGTGCGCTTCCTGCTCGAGAACCCTTCCGTCACCGGCAGCACGCTGCTGGTGGACGCCGGCAACCACCTGCAGCCCGCGGCGCGTGACTTCGCGTTCCAGGCACCATGAGGCGCATCGTCATCGAATCGCTGCGTGTTCAGGCCAGCGTCGGCATCCTCGAACACGAGCTGAAGGCGCGCCAGCCGCTGCTCATCACGATCGAGGTCGAACAGCCCCATGCACCCACGGTGCCGCCCGGCGACGATGTGTTTCACGTGCTCGACTACCGCCAGCTGCGCAACGCCGCCAAGCAGGAAGCCGAAGGTCCGCACATCAACATGCTGGAGACACTGGCCGGCCGCATCGCTGAGCGCCTGCTCGCGCTGCCCGGCGTGGCGCGCACCCGCGTGCGCGTGACCAAGCCCAACATCTTTCCGGACAGCGACGGCGTGTCGGTCGAGGTGACCGCACCGCCTGGAGACCCCACCCGATGACTGCCCTGCACGACATCCCGCGTGACGAGCGCCGCGCCCTGCACGAGATCAACAAGCTCAGCAAGCGCCTGCACCGCCAGGTGGGCCAGGCCATCGCCGACTTCAACATGATCGAGGCCGGCGACAAGGTCATGGTGTGCCTCTCCGGCGGCAAGGACAGCTACGCGATGCTCGACGTCCTGCTCTCGTTGCGCGAACGGGCCCCGGTGCACTTCGACATCGTGGCCGTCAACCTCGACCAGAAGCAGCCCGGCTTCCCGGCCGACGTGCTGCCCACGTACCTGAAGAGCCGCGGCGTGCCCTTCCACATCGAGGAGCAGGACACGTACTCGGTGGTGAAGAAGCACATCCCTGAGGGCAAGACGATGTGCAGCCTGTGCTCGCGCCTGCGGCGCGGCATCCTTTACCGCGTGGCGGGCGAACTCGGCGCCACCAAGATCGCGCTCGGCCACCACCGCGACGACATGGTCGTGACGATGCTGATGAACATGTTCTTCGGCAGCCGCCTGAAGGGCATGCCACCCAAGCTGGTGAGCGACGACGGCAGGAACGTGGTCATCCGCCCGCTCGCCTACGTGGCGGAAACGGACCTCGAGCGCTGGGCCGAACACCGCCAGTTCCCCATCATCCCCTGCACGCTGTGCGGCAGCCAGACGAACCTGCAGCGGGTGCAGGTGAAGAAGATGATCCGCGACTGGGACAAGCAGTACCCGGGCCGCATCGACAACATGTTCTCGGCCATGGGCAACATCACGCTGTCGCACCTGATGGACCGGAACCTCTACCCCTTCACCACGCTCCAAGCCACCGGCGTGGCCAGCAGCGACGGTGACATCGCCTTCGACGAAGAGCCCTGCGAGACGCCGCGCCCGGCCACCATCACGCTGCACCGCGAGGAGCCCTGAACACCATGCGCCGACATTTCCTCCAGGCCCTGCTGCTGGCCGCCGGCGCCTTCGCGCTTGCCGGCTGCGCGGCGCTGAACTCGCTCACGAGCGAGGTCTCCACCTTCGGCGAATGGCCCGCCGACCGCAAGCCCGGCACCTACGCCTTCGAGCGCCTGCCTTCGCAGCAGGCCCGCGCCGCCGACATGGAGCCGCTGGAAGCCGCAGCCCGCGCCGCGCTGGAGCGCGCGGGCTTCAAGCCCGCAGCCGCCGGCACCGAGCCCGAGGTGCTGGTGCAGGTGGGCTCGCGCGTGGGCCGCTCCGACCCCGGCCCCTGGGCCGACACGATGTGGTGGCGCGGCGGCTTCGGCTACTGGCGCCACGGCCCCTGGGTGGGCCCGCGCTGGGGCCTGAGCATGCAGTTCGACGCCAGCCGCTACGACCGCGAGGTGGCGCTGCTGATCCGTGACCGCGCCAGCGGCAAGCCGCTGTTCGAGGCCCGCGCCAGCCACGAGGGCAGCTCGCCCTACGCCAGCAACCAGACGCTGGCCGCGATGTTCAGCGCCGCGCTGATGGACTTCCCGAAGAGCGGCGTCAACCCGCGGCGGGTGACGGTGCAGCTGCCGGGGTAGGCGCGGCGGCAGGCACCGAGGCCGGCGTGCCGTCGGCCTGGCGCGCGCCTGGCACGAGGCTCTCGGCCATCGAGCCCAGCGTGTCGATCATGTCGCCCACGTAGTCCCAGGGCAGGCGCGCCAGGGTGCTGATGTCCTCGACGGCGTCGCTGACATCACCATCGTCGGTCAGCTTCCGCCCTGCGTCCAGGCCCGTGAGCCAGGCCTTGGCCAGGTAGGCCGAGGGCGCCAGCAGCAGCTTGAAGGCGCCGATCACCACATCGGGCACCAGCGGCGGCTGTTTCAGCACGATGGGCGCGCCCATCGGCGCACGGGCCTGCAGCACCGCGGCTGCATTGACGCCGCTGCTCACCGCCGCTTCCACCGTGGCCATGTCCACGTGGTTGCGGCAGAAGTCGCCGGCGAAGTAGAGGTTCTCCACGGCCGGGCACTGCGTCTCGGGGCGGTAGTCCCAGCTGCCCACCTGGTTGACGAAGATGACGTCGTCCTTGTTCGAGTGGTAGTGCGAACGGGCCCAGTCGATGTCCGAGTCCGGGTCGCCCCAGCGCTTGCCGGGGTTGAAGTTCTTCACGTAGCGGTTGAGCTCGCGCAGCAGCGTGAACGCGTTGACCTCGTCGTCGTCCGAAGGCAGCGCCCAGTAGTCGCTGGCCGCGATCGTGAGCGCCGTGATGCCGTCTTTCTTCGGGCCCGGCCAGAGCTCGCTCAGGTTGACGATGCTGAAGTAGTTGTCGCTGTCGGTGGTGGCGATGTTCTCCTGCGGGATGCCTTCAAGCTTGATCCTGAAGTAGACATCCATCACCGCGATCGGCTCCGAAGGCAGCCGCTCGCCGGCATGCGCCAGCCGCGGCATCACCGAGGCCAGCGTCTGCCCGGGCGGGCCGCTGTCGGCCAGGGTGCCCAGGGCGTGCGGCGGCAGCGCCAGCACCAGTTGGTCGAAGGGCTCGGCCTGCCAGCGCCGGCCGCTGCGCTTCACGGCATGGCGCTGCCAGTCGAACTCCGCCTGCTGCAGCTCCAGCGCCACCGCGCGACCCTGCTTGATGGTCAGCCGTTGCACGCTGGTGTTCTTGTGGATCGTGCAGCCCTTGGCCAGCAGCTTCTTCTCCAGGGGCCCTATCACCTTCTCCTGCAGGCTGCCACGCAGCAGCCACAGCAGCGGATCGACGTTGCCGAAGGTGTGGCGGTAGAAGTTCTGGTACGAGCCGGCCGAGGTGGCGTCGGCATGGATCGACCAGATCAGCATCACGATCGCGTCGTGCATCTCGGCCACCGGCTGCGTCACCGTGGGCCGGCCGCGCAGGAAGCCGTTCACGCTCTGGCCCAGGTGGCCGCGCCAGGTGAAGCGGTGCGCGAGCAGGTCCACCATCGAGTACAGGTACAGCCAGATGTCCAGCGGCGCCATCTGCGCCACGCCGGAGCGCAGGTCCTTCCACAGCGCCACCGGGTTGGAGGCGTTGCGCATCTCGCGGTACCGGCCGTCGGTGGTGAGGAACTTGAAGCCGTCGCGGGCTTCGAAATCGGTGTCTGCTGCACGCGTGCGCTTCAGGCCCAGGTCGTTCTCGCAGATGTCCCAGAAGTTCACGTAGAAGTTCGAGAACATGTGCGGGTACACGTCGTGGTACACGCTGCTGTCGGGGTCCTGGTGCGAACCGGCGTTGCCGCCGAGCCAGGGCTTCTCCTCGTACAGCGTGACGGCGTAGCCCCGCTGCGCCAGGCGCCACGCGGCCGCCAGGCCGGCCATGCCGCCGCCGGCCACGGCCACTCGAACGGGTTTTGCGCTCTTCGGGGCCATGGGTCGCTCCTCGCGGGTCAGGGTTACTGCTTCGACAACTTGCGCGTGTGCGCCACCAGCGCCACCAGCGGCTCGGGGTGCGCGGCGTACTTCCGTGCCTGCTCCACCGCCTGCGCGGCGATGTCGTCCAGCACCTGTTCGGCTTCGTCGAGCTGCGCGGCATTGGCTTGCGCCAGCAGTTCCAGCTCGGCGTCGGTGGGCGCGGGCTTGCAGAACAGCGTGCGCAGGGCCGGGTCGCGGATCGCCAACGCCGCCGGCAGCGTGAGGATGCCGTCGCGCAGGTCCTCCTTGCCACCACCGCCCAGCGCGATGGCGCCGCGCACGTCGCCCACGTCGTCGCAGCCGTGGTACAGCATGCCCAGCAGCGCGCCATAACGCCGCAGTTGCTCTGACCTCGTGCCCAGGCAGGCGCAGACCTCGAACATCGAGCCCGTGTCCTCGCCCGCGATGCGGCGCCAGTCCTCCACCCCCAGCGGCTGGCGGCGCAGCCGCCACTGCAGCACCTCGGCCACGCCCAGGCGCTTCACGAGTTCGCTCAGCAGCTTCACGTTCAGCCGCACCAGCGCCGGTGTTTCCTCACCCGCTTCGTAGGCGCGGGGGTCGGTGACGATGTCGTAGCCGTCGGCCACGATCCAGCCCGAGCACATCAGCGCCTGCAGCTCGCCGAACTTCGTGTGCATGGTCGCCTTGCCACGGCGCTCGGGGCTCTTGTCGAGGATGTCGTCGACGATGAGCGTCATGTTGTGGAACATCTCCACCGCCAGCGCGGCGTGGATGAGGCCACGGGTGATGGGCTTGCTGCCGTTCACCGCGCGGTGGCAGGCAAACAGCGTGAGTGGGCGGAAGTACTTGCTGCCGGCCTCGAACTGCCAGGCCAGAAAGGCGCGCATCTCGGGGTCGGCGCTGCCGGCCCAGTCGGCGATGGCCTGGCGCAGGCGCGCCATCTCGGCCTCGAAGCCGAGTGCCTGGATCATCGAAGGCGTGGCGCCGGGGGTGATGTTGTGGTTGTTCATGAAACGTTCAACGCCACGACGCCAGCAGCGCCGCGGCCTGTTTGAGGTCGGCGCTGTCGCGGCCCTCGCTGAAGGTGGCCACCAGCGGCTCCAGCAACTGCCGTGCCGCCGCGGGCCCGTCGTCGGCCGCGAGCAGCCGCGCCTCGGCCATCGTGGCGCGCAGCTGCCAGGAGCGCGCGCCCTGCGTGCGGGCCTGCTCGGCCGCGGTCTGGAACGCCGCACGCGCCAGCGCACGCTGCTCGCCGCCATGGGCCAGCAGCACCTCGCCTTCGGCCAGCAGCACGTCGGGCGCCACCGAGCGGATGCCCGAGCTCTCCACCTCGGCCAGCGCCTGCGCCAGCGCGAGCTGCGCAGCACCTTCCTGGCCGCAGAACATCAACAGGCGGGCGCGCCGCGCCAGCAGCTGGCCACGCTGGTAGCGCACGCCGAGCTCGTCCAGGCGCGCCATCGCCTCGTCGAAGGTGACCAGCGCCGCATCCACCGCCACCTCACCGGCCTCGGCCGCGTTCCAGGCGCGCCACAGCGTGCCGAAGACCTCGAGGAAGGGGTAGCCGAGTTCCGCTGCCAGCTGGATGCCTTCGCTGGCACGCGCCACCACGGTCTCGTGGTCGCCGCAGAGGTCGGGCACCAGCAGCGCGGCGAAGTTCAGCGTGTAGGCCAGGCTGTAGGGGTCGGCCAGCTCGCGCGCGTGGGCCAGCACGCCGTCGCTGGTGGCGCGCGCCTGGTCCACATGGCCCAGTGCCCACAGCGCCACCGAGCGGAAGCACTCGCTGATGATCTTGGGGTCGGCCGCGCCCAGGCGCGGGCCGGCCGCGGCGCCGCTGTCGTACAGGCGCCGCGCGCGGTCGGCGGCGACGATGCAGCGGTCGTGTTCGCCCAGGTTGTAGTGCGACCAGGCCAGCACCGCCTGCGCGTACAGCTGCAGGCGCGGCTGCCCGGCGGCGTCGGCCTCCTGCTGCAGGCGCTCGAAGGCGCCGTGGCCCGAGCGTGCGTCGCCCTTCATGGTCTGGAAGGCGCCCAGTCCGTACAGCGCCGGCACCTTGAGGCCGACCTCGGTCACGCGTTCGCACAGCTCGGCGGCCCGCTGCAGCGCAGCCTGCGCCTGCGGCGCGGCGTAGCTGACGGCCGCGAAGTACACGACCCCCAGCGCCGATTGCAGGCGCAGCTCCAGGCTGTCGCGCTGCGCCGGATCGCCGACACGGCCCACATGCGCCAGCCCCGCTTCCAGGTGCGCGATGGCCTCGCGCGCCGCGCTGCGCTGCCAGGCGCGCTGTCCGGCCTTGAGCCACAGCGGCACGGCCTCGTCCCAGCGCTCACCGGCGCTGAAGTGGCGCGCCAGCAGCTCGGGCTCGTGCTCGGCCAGCTCGGGTGACAGCGCCAGCAGCGTCTCGCCGGCGCGTGCGTGCAGCGTGCGGCGGTCGCTCTTGAGCAGCGATTCGTAGGCCGCGTCCTGGATCAGCGCGTGGTGGAAGGTGTAGCTGGGTTCGTCGGCAGCGGCGTTGCGGCTGAGCAGGCCGGCGGCCAGCAGCGGCTCGATCTCGGCCTGCAGCGCGGCTTCGTCGCCGCCGTGCAGCGCCAGCAGCACGGTGTGGCGGAACTGCCGGCCCAGCACGGAGCCCAGCTGCGCCACGCGCTTGGCCGCGCCCAGGCCGTCCAGCCGCGCGGTGAGCGAATCCTTCAGCGTGTTCGGGATCGAGAGGCTGTCGCCGCGGCCCCCGCCGGCGCCTTCGGCCAGCGTGCGCGTGAGTTCCTCGACGAACAGCGGCACGCCGTCGGTGTGGTCGACGATGCGCTCGAGCATGCGCTCGGTCAGGCCATGCGCCGAGGCCACCGCGCCGGCCAGCTGCAGGCTGTGCGCGCGGTTCAGGCCCACCATCGTCAGGGCCGTGGCATGCGGCTGCGAAGCCCAGCGCGATCCCATCGGGTGGCGCGCCGTCATCACCAGCAGCACCGGCGCGCGGCGCAGCGCAGCCACCAGCGCGTCGAACACCTCCAGCGACGACGGGTCCATCCAGTGCAGGTCTTCGGCCAGCAGCAGCCGCGGGCGCTGGCGCGCGGCGTCGAGCACGGTCTGCACGAAGGCCTCGATGGTCTCCTGCTTGAGCTTGGCGGCACTGGCGCGGAAGGCCGGGTAACGCGTGAGCGGCCACGACAGCAGCGCCGCGAAGTGCGGCGCATGGCGCGCCGGCGGGCTGCCCAAGCGCGTGAGCAGCGCTTCCAGCTTGTCGAGCTTGGTCTCGGCGGCGTCTCCCCGTTCCACCCCCGCGGCACGCAGCAGCTGCGTGGTCAGTGGGTAGAAGGCCGAGTTGCCGTGCAGTTCGGAGCACTGCAGCCGCAGCAGCAGGCTGTCGGCCGGCACACGCTCGCACAACTCGGCCAGCACGCGGCTCTTGCCGATGCCGGGCTCGCCCGCCAGCAGCACCGCCTGGCCCTGGCCGTCACGCGCGCGTGCCCAGCGGTCGAGCAGCAGCGAGATCTCCAGCTCGCGGTTCACCAGCGGCGTCAGCGTGGCGCCCTGGGCGGCGCTGAAGCGGTCGCCGCCGGCGCGCTCGCCGAGCACGCGCCACAGCCGCACCGGCTCGGCAATGCCCTTCATCAGCCGCTCGCCCAGGTCCTCGCACTCGAAGCCCTGGCCCAGCAGCCGGCGTGTGCTGGCGGCCACCAGCACCTGGTCGGGCTCGGCCGCAGCCTGCACCCGCGCGGCCAGGTTGGGCGTTTCGCCCACCGCCATGCCCAGCGGGCCGGCCCCCGAGGTGGCCTGCCCCACCACCACCGGCCCGGTGGCAATGCCCACGCGCACGCTGGGTGGGCTGTTGCTGTCGATGGCCTTCACGGCCTCCACGATCTGCAGCGCGGCCAGCGCGGCGCGGGCGGCGTCGTCTTCGTTGGCCCGCGGCCAGCCGAAGTACACCATCAGGCCGTCACCCATGACCTGCGCCACGGTGCCCTTGTGGCGTTCGATGACCTCGCCGCACACCCGCTGGTAGTGCTGCATCAGCGCGCGCAGGTCTTCGGGGTCGAGCTGTTGCGACAGCGCCGTGGAGCCGACGAGGTCGCAGAACATCACCGTGAGCTGGCGCCGCTCGGCGCCGGAGGGCGTGGGCGCGGCCGGCACGCTGGCGGCGGGGGCACCGGCAGCGGGCACGGGTTCGGCACGCGCAGCCCACTCGGCCGCTGCGCGGCGCAGCTTGATGCGGTGGCCGAGGGCCTTCACGCCCAGTTGTTCGAGCTGCGCGTCGGTGAGCTCGGGCAGCAGCTCGAGGTCGATGGCCTGTTCGTCGAAGGCCGCCTGGTACTGGGCCAGGCCCAGTGACTGCAGCAGCTCGTGCAGCGTGGCCACGGTGTTCAAGCGCGGCTCAAGCCTTGGGGTGCGCACGCCGCACGGGCTGCGCGTCAGCGGCGGCGGCCGGCGCCACGGTGGCACGCGCCTGCTCGTCGAGCCCACGCAGTTGCTGCTCCACGCTGCGCGCTTCGTCGGCCGCGATCTCGGCCAGGCGGCGCAGGTGCGCGCGGGCGGCCTCCACACGCCGTTCGGCCCCGGCGTCGGCGGGCGCCTCCTGCGTGTACTGCAGCCAGGACTGCGCCGCACGCTGGCCGGCACGCAACAGCGAGGCCGAACTCACCCAGTGCGCCTGCATCAACACGGCATCCAGTGGCGCAGGCGCCGCAGCACCCGCAGCCGCGGCACCGGCGGCACCGGGCAATGCCGACACCAGCGCGGACCAGCCACGCATCGCGTCGCCGAAGGGGTCGGAAGCCGCGCCGCTCACGGGCACGTCGGCGCCCCGTGGGCGCTGCGGGTGATGTTCTCGGGCATGGCGCTCTCTGAGTGGAAGGCCGCTCGGCTTGTTCTGCTGGACTGTGCAAGCCTGTTGCAAACCATTCTAGGGGCGCCGCCCCGCGGCGAGGCCGCCTTTGTGGCTCAGCCGGAGCTCGGCGTTGCCATCAGCGCACGCAGGTCGTCGGCCCAGCCCTCGATCGTCTCGCGCGCGCGCTGGCGCTGCGGCGCCGTGGTGGCGTTGTGCAGCTGCGCTGCGAACTGACAGTTGTAGTCGGTGAGCTTGGCCTGGTAGGCGCGGTACTCGGGCGACGGCGACACCTCCGAGCGCTGCACCAGCGCCTGCAGGGCCTTGATGCGGGTTTCACGGTCGGCCTTCTCGGCCACCAGGCGCCTGAGCGTCTGCACCGCGTCGGCCTGGCGGCGCTGGCGCTCGGCCAGCCACAGCTCGGGGTTGAAGGGCGAAGCGGCCAGGCCCGCGCGCACCACACGCAGCTGCGCCTCGCCGAGCTTGCCATACAGGCGCTCGAAGCGTTCGAGCGCACGCTTCTCGGTTTCCCTGCGCCGCTCGGCGGGGTCGGGCTGCAGGTAGTCGTCCTTCATCTCCTCGATGTTCTTGGCCTGCTTGCGCTGCAGGGCCTGGAACTGCCGCTCGCCCAGGGTGGGCACGATGTCGGCGAACTCGGCGATGGCGCGCTGCATGGCTGGCTCCACGAGCTGGCGCGTCTGCTCGCCGAAGGCGCAGATGCGCTCGGGCGTGGTGTCGGCCACCACCAGCTGCTGCGCCTGCGCCAGCAGCGGCGCGATCGGCTGCAGCTGGGTGGCGCGGTGCCACTCGAACCAGCGGCCCAGGCGCTCCTTGACGGCCGGCGACTGATCGGCCGTGAAATCGAAGTAGCCGTCGATCCACCACCAGGCCAGCTGTGCGCCGTTGGCGTAACCGAGGCGGACTGCACTGCAGCCGCCGAGCAGCAGCGTGGCCACGAGCAGCAGCAAACCGATAATTCGCGTTTTCATCGGTGGCGGGTTCCGAGGTGCATGGGATGGCTCTGAACGTGGTGATCATGGCGGCCGGCAAAGGCACGCGCATGAAGTCGGCTTTGCCGAAGGTGCTGCACAAGCTGGCCGGCGCGCCGCTGCTGGCGCATGTGATGGACGCGGCAGCGCGCACCGGCGCCGACCGCACGGTGATCATCACCGGCCATGGTGCCGAGGCCGTGGAGGCCGCGTTCGCCGACCGCGGCGCGGTCTTCGTGCGCCAGATGCCGCAGCTGGGCACCGGCCATGCCGTGCAGCAGGCGGTGCCGGCGCTGGGCGACGAAGGCACCACGCTCATCCTGAATGGCGACGTGCCGCTGATCCGCGCCGAAACCTGTGCCGCGCTGGTGCAGGCCTGTGGCGGCCAGGCGCTGGCGCTGCTGACCATCGAGCTCGCCGATGCCACCGGCTACGGGCGCATCGTTCGCGAATCTGCAAGCGGCGTCGCGAGCGCCGCCGCGGGTGCCGCCGTGCGCGCCATCGTCGAGCACAAGGACGCCACGCCGGCGCAGCGCGAGATCCGCGAGATCTACACCGGCATCATGGCCGCGCCCACCGCACTGCTGAAGCGCTGGGTGATGGCGCTGAAGAACGAGAACGCGCAGAAGGAGTACTACCTCACCGACATCGTCGCCATGGCCGTGGCCGAGGGCGTGCCGGTGGTGGCCCGCGCCGCTGCCAGCGAAACCGAGGTGGCCGGCGTGAACAGCCCCGTGCAGCTGGCCGAGCTGGAGCGGCGCTTCCAGGTGCAGCAGGCGCACATGCTGATGGAAGCCGGTGTCCGCCTGGCCGACCCCGCGCGTTTCGACCAGCGCGGCGAACTGGCCTGCGGCAGCGATGTCGAGATCGACGTCGGCTGCATCTTCGAGGGCAGCGTGCAGATCGGCGACGGCGCGCGCATCGGCGCTCACTGCGTGATCCGCGACGCGCACATCGAGGCCGGTGCGGTGATCCACCCCTTCACGCACATCGAGGGCGCGCGTGTGGGCGCCGGGGCGCTGATCGGCCCCTACGCACGGCTGCGGCCGGGTGCGGCGTTGGGCGCCGAGGTGCACATCGGCAACTTCGTCGAGGTCAAGAACAGCACGCTGGCCCGGGGCGCCAAGGCCAACCACCTGGCCTACCTCGGCGACGCCACCGTGGGCGAACGCGTGAACTACGGCGCCGGCAGCATCACGGCCAACTACGACGGCGCCAACAAGCACCGCACCGTCATCGGCAACGACGTGCACGTGGGCAGCAATTGCGTGCTGGTGGCGCCGGTGACGCTGGGGGACGGGGCGACCATCGGCGGCGGCAGCACGATCAGCAAGGACGCGCCGGCCGGGCAGCTGACGGTGGCGCGTGCGCGGCAGGCCTCCATCGCCGGCTGGACCCGACCGAAGAAACCAGCGAAGGCCTAAGCGGCCGAACGCGCGCGCAGCCAAACTTCGAACTCGGCGGCCGGCATCGGCTCGCCATGCACCAGCCCCTGCTGTGCGCTGCAGCCCTGCCGCAACAGCCAGGTCTGCTGCTCGTGCGTTTCCACGCCCTCGGCCAGCACCTGCAGCTTCAGGCCCTGCCCCATCTGGATCACCGCGGCGGCGATGGCCGCTGCGGCAGCATCGTCGGGCAGCCCGGCGACGAAGCTGCGGTCGAGCTTCAGGCGGTCCAGCGGCAGCCGGCCCAGCGTCTGGAGCGAGCTGTAGCCGGTGCCGAAGTCATCGACCGTCACGCGCACGCCCTGGGCGCGCAGCTGCACCAGCGTGGCCAACACGCCGCCCGTGTCGTCCATCAGCATGCGTTCGGTGATCTCCAGGTCGAGCATCGTGCCCGCGGCGCCGGCCTCGGCCAGGGCGTGCTCGACGCTGTCGGCGAAGCCCTCGGCCTGGAACTCGAGCGCGCTCAGGTTCACCGCCACCGGCACCGGCGCCAGAGTGCTGGCATGCCAGGCCACGGCATGCCGCAGCGCCTGGCGCAGCACCCAGCGGCCCATCGGCAGGATGAGCCGCCGCGCCTCGGCCAGCGGGATGAACAGCTCGGGCCCGATCAGCCCTTGCTGCGGGTGCTGCCAGCGCAGCAGCGCCTCCACGCCCAGCAGGCTGCCGCTGGCGGCATCGACCTGCGGCTGGAAGAAGAGCACGAACTCCTCGTCGCGCACGGCCTGCGCCAGGCGGCCTTCCATCGCCAGCTCGGTGCTGGCGGCCTCGGCCATCTCGGGGCGGAAGAACTCGTGGCCGGCGCGGCCGCGGGCCTTGGCGTGGTACATCGCCGTGTCGGCGTGTTTGATGAGTTCGGCGGCGGTATCGCCATGGGCCGGGAACATCGCCACGCCGATGCTCGGCGTCACCGAGATCGTCGTGCCCTGCACCTGCAGCGGCTCGCCCACCGCGGCCAGCAGCTTGCGCGCGACCTCGGCCACCGCGGCCTCGTCGGCGGCGCCGTGCAGCAGCAGCACGAACTCGTCGCCGCCGAAGCGCGAGACGAGGTCGGCCTCGCGCAGCGTGGCGGTGATGCGGCCGGCCACGGTCTGCAGCAGCACGTCGCCCACCGGGTGGCCGAGCGAATCGTTGATGCGCTTGAAGTGGTCGAGGTCCACGAACAGCAGCGCCAGCGCGCGCCCCGCCAGCCGCGCCTGCGCCAGCAGCGTGCCGGCGCGTTCGATGAAGGCCATGCGGTTGGGCAGGCCGGTCAGCGCGTCGTGGTGCGCCAGGTGGTGGATGCGTGCCTCGGCCTGCAGGCGCGGGCGGATGTCGCGCACGATCGTCATGCGCTGCAGCGCGCCGCCCACGTGCATGCTGCGCACGATGAACTCCACCGGGATGCGTTCGCCGCTCTTGTGCAGCACCGCGGTGTCGTAACGGGTCTCGCGGTTGGCGGTCATGACGGCGGTCACCTGCTGGCGCGCGTCGGGCGCCACGAAGTCGAGCGCGGGGCGGCCCATCAGCTCGGGCAGGTGGTAGCCCAGCAGCTGGAGCAGCGGCGGGTTGGCATCGGTGATGAGCCCGCCCTGGTGGAACACGATGCCCTCGGCGCTGGCCTGCATGAACTTGGCCAGCCGCTCCTCGCTTTCGCGCAAGGCGGCCTCGGCCTGGCGGTGGCGCGAGATGTCGGCGATGAGCACGAAGGCGCCGATGGCGGCACCGGATTCGTCGCTGTGCGGCAGCAGGTGGACCTCGATGGAGCGCAGGCTGCCATCCGGCGCGGGCAGGCTGCGTTCGTAGCGCACGCTGACGAGTTCGCTCAGCACACGGTCGACCTGCGGCTGGATCAGCGCCGCGGCCTCGGCGCCGATGACTTCGGCCACGGTGAGGCCGAGGATGCTGTGCACGGTCTGGCCGAACATGGCCGCATAGCCTTCGTTGGCATAACGGCAGACGTTGCCGGCACGTTCGTAGTAGGCGATGGCCACCGGCACCGCGTTGCAGACACGGCGGAACTGCGCCAGCTCGGCACGCAGGGCACGCAGCTCGTCGGGCGGCTCGTGCGGCCTCATGTGCCGGCAGCCTCCACGGTGTCGGCGGCCAGGCAGAGATCCTCCCAGGCCCGGGCCTTCTCGGGCAGGCTGCGCAGCAGGTAGGCGGGGTGGTAGGTCACGACCAGCGGCACACCGTGGTAGCGGTGCACACGCCCGCGCAGCTTGCCCACCGGCGCGTCGCTGCGCAACAGGGTCTGCACGGCAAAGCGGCCCATGGCCAGGATGATGCGCGGCTGCAGCAGCTCGATCTGGCGCTGCAGGAAAGGCTCGCACTTCGAGAGCTCCTCCGGCGCCGGGTTGCGGTTGCGCGGGGGGCGGCACTTGAGCGTGTTGGCGATGTACACACGCCGCTCGGGGCCGGCATCACCTTCGGTGCTGCGCGTGAGCGAGAGCGCGGCCAGCATGCGGTCGAGCAGCTGGCCCGAGGCACCGACGAAGGGTTCGCCCGCGAGGTCTTCCTGCTCACCCGGCGCCTCGCCCACCACGAGCCAGTGTGCGCGTTCATGGCCGACGCCGAAGACGGTCTGCGTGCGCGATTCGCACAGGCTGCAGGCGCGGCAGGCGGCCACGGCTTCGCGGAGTTCGGGCCAGGCCAGGCCTGCGGGGACCGGCACGCCAACGGGTGCGGCAGCAGGCGCCTTCGCGGGCGCCGCGATCTTCACGGGCACCACTGGGGCTGCAGGCGGCGGTGCTGGAACCGACTCGGCCTCGGCCCCCTCGCTCAACGGCGGCGACCACAGCCGCAGGCCCATCGCCCGCAGCATGCGGTGCTGGTGCTCAGACCAGGCCATGGGGTACGTCCAGCGCCATCACCAGCGCGTCTTCGCGCCCCTGCGCCAGCGGCGTGGCGGCGGGGTAGTAGCCGCGCCGCTGGCCGATCTCGGCAAAGCCCAGGCGCCGGTACAAGGCCTGCGCACGCTGGTTGCTGCGCCGCACCTCCAGCAGCACACGCCGCAGCCCCCGCTGCGCCGCATGCGCCACCACCGCGTGCAGCAGGTCCTGGCCGTGGCCACGGCCCTGGTGCTCGGGCGCCACCGTCACGTTGAGCAGGTGCAGTTCATCGACACCGGGCATGGCCACGAAGTAGCCGATCGGCGCCGGCCCTTCGCACAGCAGCTCGGCCAGGTAGCCGGCGGCGAGTGAATCGATGAAGTTGCCGCGGCTCCACGGAAACGGGTAGGCGCGGGCTTCGATGGCCAGCACGGCATCGAGGTCACGCAGTTCCATGGCCCGGCGCACGGGCCGTACGGGCCTGCTGTTCAGCAGCGCGCTCACGGCGTGGCGGTGGCAGCGCGGGCCGCTTCGCGTTCGCGTGTGGTGAGCGCGACCTTGTCGCGCAGGTACAGCGGCAACGCGGCAGCGGCATCGATGCCCGGCTGCGTGGCCGCAGCCTGCAGCGCCAGGCGCAGCAGCGCTGCGGGGCGGTCGTGCTCCTGCGGCTGGCGCGGCCAGGCAGCGGGCAGCGGCAGGCGTTCGCCGAAGGCCGCCAGCGCCGAGCCGGCCAGCTGCTGCGGCGGCAGGGAGCCCCAAGCCGCGGCCAGCGCGGGCAGCGTGTACAGCGCCGGTGCATCGAGCACGGCCCAGGAGCCGCGCTCCGGCAGCCAGCGGTACCGGCCGGCGTAGACCTCGTCCATGCGTGCGTCCATCGCCACCGCCACGTCGTGCAGGGCGCTGCCCTGCACACGCGCGTCTTCGGCCACGAGCATCAGGCTGCACAGCGGCAGCAGCGGCACGCCGAGCCCGAAGCCCAGCCCCTGCGCCACGGAACAGGCCGTGCGCAGGCCGGTGAAGGCACCAGGGCCCTGGCCGAAAGCGACGGCACGCACAGCGCGCATCGGCACACCGGCCTCGCGCAGCAGATCGTGGATCAGCGGCACCAGTTGCGCCGATGCGGCCGCGCCGCCGGGCGCCTGCCGTGTCCAGGGCCGGCCCTGCGAGCGATCGCCCACTTGCAGCCCGAGCGTGATGCTTTCGGTGGCGGTGTCCAAGGCCAGCAAGGGCAGCATCGTCTCGGGCGGCGCGGGCATGAAAGCAGTTTAGCCGTGCCATCATGGCCACCCATGTTTCAACCGTTGTCAGCCGTGGCGCGGCGCGGCGCGATCGCGTTGTGGCTGGCCGCAGGCGCACCAGCGGCCTTCGCCACACAGTCCTTGCCGCCCGAAGCCCAGCAGGCGCTGCAGCGTGCCGGCGTGCCGGAAGACGCGATGGCCGTGGTGCTGCACGACGCCGCCACCGGCAAGCGCGTGCTGCAGTGGCAGGAGACGAAGCCGCTGAACCCCGCCTCGCTGGCCAAGCTGCTGACCACCGCCGCCGCGCTCGACCGCCTGGGCCCGGCCTTCACCTGGGCCACGCCGGTGTGGCTGCAGGGCACGCTGAAGGACGGCGTGCTCGAGGGCCACGTGGTCATCAAGGGCACGGGCGACCCCAAGCTCGTGGTGGAACGCGTGTGGCTGCTGCTGCGCCGCCTGCAGCAGCAGGGCGTGCGCGAGATCCGCGGCGACTTCGTGCTCGACAACAGCGCCTTCGTGCTGCCCGAGGCCGACCCGGGCGACTTCGACGGCGAGCCGCTGCGCCCCTACAACGTGCGCCCCTCGGCGCTGCTGCTGAACCAGCGCGCGGTGATCCACAGCTTCGTGCCCGACGAAGCCGCCGGCGTGGCACGCGTGCTGGTGGAGCCTACCCTCGCTCACACGCAGGTCGACCGCACCGTGCCCCTGGTGGCCGGCCCCTGCGGTGACTGGCGCGCCACGCTGAAGGCCGGCTTCGAGCCCGGCCGCACACGTTTCGCCGGCTTCTACCCCACGGCATGCGGCGAGCTGAGCTGGGCCATCGCCGACCCGCAGCCCGCCAGCTACGACGCACGCCTGCTGCAGGCGCTGTGGCTGGAGATGGGCGGCCAGCTCAGCGGCACCGTGCGCGAAGGCCAGGCGCCCGCCGACACGAAGCCCAGCTTCGAGGTCCGCTCGCCACCGCTGGCGGAGGTGGTGCGTGACATCAACAAGTTCAGCAACAACCTGATGGCGCAGCAGCTGTTCCTCACGGTGGGGTTGCAGGGCCGGCGCAGCATCACGCCCGAGGGTGCGCGCGAGGTGCTCGGGCGCTGGCTGGCCGAACGCACCGGCGATCTCGCCACCGACGGCACCGTCGTCGACAATGGTTCCGGCCTCTCGCGCAGGAGCCGCATCAGCGCGTTGCGCCTGGCGCGGCTGCTGCTGCAGGTGAACGACAGCGCCACGATGAGCGAACTGATGAGCTCGCTGCCGATCACGGGGCTGGACGGCACGCTGCGCCGCTCCCGCGCCACGCCAGGCCGCGCGCACCTGAAGACCGGCTCGCTGCGCGACGTGGCCGGCGTGGCCGGCTGGGTGCTCAGCAACAGCGGCAAGCGCTACGTGCTGGTGGCGTTGATCAACCACCCGAATGCCAATGCAGCACGGCCTGCCTTGGACGCCGTGGTGCAATGGGCGCTGCGCGATGCACCATCGCACTGAAGGCCCCATGACCCCGCAAGACCTGCTCGGCTATGCCGCCGCCGCCCTCACCACCGGATCGTTCCTGCCGCAGGCCGTGCTCACGCTGCGCACGCGTGACGTGAGCGGTATCTCGCTCACGATGTACAGCTGCTTCACGGTGGGCGTGGCGCTGTGGCTGGTGTACGGCCTGCACCTGGGCGAATGGCCGATCGTGGTGGCCAACTTCGTGACGCTGGCGCTCGCCATCACGATCCTCACGACGAAGATCGTGGTCGAGCGCCAGCGCGCCCGGCTGGCTGCCGCTCAGAACCGGTAGCCGACGCCGACGCAGAAGCTCCACGGGTCGATCTTCGCGTCCAGCGTCTGGCCGGTGGACAACGTGGTGCGGGTCTTCAGCGCCGTCTTCAGCACGCTGGCGTCGAGCGACCAGCGCGGCGCCAGCGCCGCCGTGAGGCCGATCTGCCCGGTGATGGCCCACTTCGACTCGACCTCGATCGTGGTCGGGTTGGCCGGTGTGCCGCCGGTCAGCGCACTCAAGGCCGCCGTGCTGCGCGCCTTGTAGAACTTGGCGTAGGTGGGCCCGATGCCGACGTAGGGCCGCAGCGGCGCCGCCGCCGGGAACAGCCGGTACTGCAGCAGCAGCGTGATCGGCAGCGCCTTCACCTCGCCGATCTTGCCCACGCCGGCAATGGCGCCGTCGCCGACGATGTCGTGCTTGAAGCCGGCGGCCAGCGGCAGGTCGAGCGCGAGGTGATCGCTCAGCATCACGGTGAGGCCGGCGGTGGGCTGCGTGTCGGACTCGATGTCGGCCTTGGTGCCGGGGAAGCTGGGCGCGGTGAGGTCACCGCTCTTCACGTCGGGCGTGATCTGCGTGGCGCCCAGGCGCAGCATCACCGAGCCCTTGGACTGCGCCTGCGCCGTGGTGGCCAGCAGCAGCAGCGTGGCGGCCGCGGCCCAGCGCACACGATGGGAGTGGGTGGTCATCGTTGTCGTCTCCAGCATCGTGTGGGGCTCAGAGCCAGCCGGCCTGCGCCAGCGAGCGGGCGATCAGCTGCGCCAGCAGCTGGTGGCCGTAGGGCGTGGGGTGGAAGCCGTCGGA
>VFQQ010001623.1_pt1 | contig 29884 bp, 21 predicted proteins | sample 3512341 | NCBI WGS metagenome assembly VFQQ01 (sample SAMN10412373, study PRJNA504923) | tailings metagenome | isolation source: Relicate 2 Philex TSF1 revegetated site | place: Philippines: Tuba, Benguet | collected 2017-08-29
GCCTCGCGGATGACGTCGATGCCGGAGCCGTCCGGCAGGCCCAGATCCACCACCAGCACGTCGGCCGCCGATCCGGACAGCATCAGCCTGGCCTGGGCCACCGTGGCCGCCACATCCGAGATCGTGAGATCAGACGCTTCCGCCAAGGCGCTGCGGAAGGCCTCCTGAAAGCCGGCGTCGTCCTCCACCAAGGCGACGGTGAGCGGCGGCGTCGCCTCGGCGCTCATCTCAGACATCCCTATTCCGCACCGTGAAACCCAAGCCCGGCAAGGTTTCGCAGAGCCCGCGCGAGTCAGCGTCATCATAACTTGCGACAGCGCGAACATTGCTCTGCGAGCCGCCGCGCGGCAACTAGACATCACCCTGATCGCGGAACGGCTGGACGAAGCGTCGGGGCGGAGGCGCAGGCCGTGGTTTCGCTGGGGAACCTCTCGACATCGTCGCTTGTGGAACTCGTCGGCCTCGCGACGGAAGCCGCCGTGCATCCCGAGCAATGGAACGGGTTCCTGGAAGGTCTGGAAGACCTCTTCCCGGGCTCGCGGATCACCCTGTTCGGCCATGAGGACGGGCGTCCGTCGTCGGCGCTGAGCTTCTGCCGAAACTTTCCCCTGGAGTATCAGCAGGCCTACGCCGAGCACTATGTGCGCTGCAGCCCGTATGTGCTGCGTGGGCTGGAACGTCTCTCGATCGGCCGGGCGAGGCTGTCCGAAGACGTCATCTCGCTGCAGGAGCTCGAGACCACCGAATACTACAACGACTTCATCCGGCCGCGCGGACTGGGATGCTACGCCGCCGGTGTCATCATCGAACGCAGTCCGGAGCGCATGGTGGCGCTGTCGCTGGTCGACCACGACGACGACCCGGAGCGACGCGCGCGGCAGCTGCAGATTCTGGACATGCTGACGCCGCATGTCTCGCGCGCCTTCCGCCTGCACACCGTGCTCGATCGCGAGCGGCGACAGTCTCGCGCCGCGCTTGACGTCTTTCAGACCTGGGCCCACGCCGCGGTGGTGCTGACGAGCGACGGCCGCCTGGTGACGATGAACGAAGCCGCCGAGGATATCGTCGCCTCCCGGGACGGCGTCATGCTCGCACGGGACGGCCGCCTGCGCTCCCTGGTCGACTCGATCAACACCCGCCTGGACAGGGCCGTCTTCAACTGCGCGCACCATCTGCAGGCCGACGGCCTGGCCCTGCCCCGCGTCAACGCCTCGCCGCTGAACGCCATGATCGCCCCCCTGCCCTATGGCGCCGGTCCGGACGGCGGCCCGGGCGGCGTCCTGGTCATCCTCGTCGATCCCGACCGGCCGCATCGCGCGCCGATCGACTGGATCGCCAAGCGTTTCGGACTCGCCCCGGCCGAAGCCCGACTCGCGGAACTGCTGGTCAACGGCGAGTCGCTCGCCGAGGCGGCGGCGGCGCTCGACATCAAGCTGAGCACGGCCCGCACGCGTCTGAAGGCCGTCCAGGCGAAGACGGAGTGCCATCGCCAGGCCGACCTGACCCGCCTGGCCATGTCGGCGCCGCCCCTGCGCCCCTGATCCGTCGGCCGCTTTCGCTCGATCCACACGTTGGCCAGGCGTCGGCCAGGCGTTGGAACGATTCCCCCATTCGTCGATGGACCGGCGCGACCAGGCCTCGACCTGCCTGGGCCCTTCCGGATTGAGCCGGCGCGGCGCCAGGAGGCCGAAACCTGTCAAAGCTTTCATTTGCCGCGCCGCAGAGAAGCGGAGAACCTCGCGCGCCTTCTCAACGGAGCCTCCCGATGTTTCGCCCTGCCGTCCTGCTCGCCGCCGCCCTGGCGCTGAGCCCCCTCGCCGCTGCGCCGGCCCTCGCCCAGACCCCGGCCGCCGCCGCGCCGACGACCGCTCAGGCGGAGGCCCTGCTGAGGAAGACCATCGCCGACATCCAGGCCGGCAAGCCCGACTACGCCAGCATGTCCGACGGCCTGGTCACCGCCATGAAGGAGCAGGCCGGCGCGACCGAGCAGCTCAAGGCGCTGGGCCCGGTGAAGACCGTGACCCGCGTCGGAGCCGAGGCGAACCCCTGGACCTGGACCGTCGCCTTCGAAGCCGGAGTCTCCCTGAACTGGATCCTGGCCATCGGCCCGGATGGCAAGATCTCCGGGCTGCAGGTCGCGCCGGCGACCTGATCGCTCTCTTCGGCGGGATCGGCCCGGAACGGTCGATCCTCGCCGGCTCCCCATCACAGCCGCCTTGAAAGCCCGCCGGCGACGCCCGATGTTGCGGGCATGACGATCGGCATTCTCGAGACCGGCGGACCGCCGGACGGCCTTGCGGAACGCTACGAGGGCTACGGCGGCATGGTCGGCGCCCTCCTCGGTCCCGGCGCACGGACCCGCATCTACGACATCCGGGCGGGAGACCTGCCCAGCGACGCGGCCGCCTGCGCGGGCTGGGTCGTCACCGGCTCGGCCGCGGGGGTCTATGACGACGATCCCTGGATCCCCGCGCTGAAGCGCTTCCTGCAGGACGCCTCCGGCGGCGCCCCTATCGTCGGCATCTGCTTCGGTCACCAGATCATGGCCGAGGCCTTCGGCGGACGGGCGATCAAATCGCCCAAGGGCTGGGGGCTGGGCCTTCACCAGTACGACATCGCCGCCGCCCAGCCCTGGATGGACGCCGCCGCGCCGATCCATCTGCCGGTCTCGCACCAGGACCAGGTCGTCGAGGTCGGCCCCGGCGCGGTGGTCGTCGGCGGCAGCGACTTCACGCCGTTCGGCCTCCTGGCCTATCCCGACCGCAACGCCGTCTCGATCCAGGCGCACCCGGAGTTCGCCCCGGACTACGCCCGCGCCCTGATCGAAAGCCGCCGCGGCTCCCGCATCGACGAAACCTTCGCCGACGCGGCGATGGCCACGCTCGACCGGCCCAACGACAACGCCCGCGTCGGCGGCTGGCTGAAGCGCTTTCTCGCTATCCCCTGAATCTGCCGCCCAGAACGCGGAAGGGCCGCCCGGGATCACTCCCGGACGGCCCTCCGTCTGCTCTGTCGTGGCGAACGGCTAGAACTCGAAGGAGATCTGGCCGGTCAGCTCGCTGACGAAGTCACGCCCGCTGGACAGGTTGCCCTGATAGTCGAGGCTGAACTTCGAGCGCTTGCGCCGCAGCTCGCCGCCGATGCCGATGAGCCACTGGTCGCGCTCGAACGGATCGGCGAGCACGGAGAACAGCGGACCGCCCACCCAGTCGTCGTACGACAGCTTGGCCAGTTCGGAGTCCTTCAGCTCGCGCTGGTACTCGACGCGGAACCGCGGGGTCAGCAGGCCGAGATCGGTCTTGAACGTCCGCTCGCCGCGGGCGCCCAGGGCGATCTTCAGCGAGCTGAGGTCCTGCTCCTCATAGCGCAGGTTGCCGGCGCCGGCGCCGCGTTCGACATAGGCGTCGAGCGTGCCGGTGATCGACGAGACCCGGGCGTAGGGCGAGAGGAACAGGTCGCCGCGACGGAAGTCCCAGCCCGCCGAGACGGACAGGATCAGCTGGTCGCCGCTGCGGCTGCCGACGGCATAGACGTCGGTCGGCGTCAGAACCCCGGCCGAGACCTTGCGGCGCGTGTCGAAGTCCAGTTTGCCGTAGCCGACCATGCCGTCGATGAAGGCCCCGTCGACCGGTTGCAGGCTGCCGTAGAGGACGCCGAAGTAGTTCGACGCCTCGACGCTCGAGCCCTTGGACCCGACGTCGGCCGTGCTCTGGCCGAAGCCGCCCCCGACGCCGACCGCCAGGCGCTCGTTCAGCCGCAGGTCGGCGCCCATGCTGAGGCCGCCCGTGGTGAAGTCGAACTTCGGTCCGCCGTTCCTGGCGTCGCGACGGCCGAACTGGATCGAACCGCCGGTCCAGATCGAGACCTGGCCTTCGCCGGCCACGCCCGAGCCGGACGCGCCGCCGGCTCCGCCGCCCGCCGCCAGCCCGCGCGGATGCGCCAGGCCCTTGGTCGGATCGGCCGCGGCCATGCCGGCCATCGCCTGCGGGCTGAAGTCGAACGAGCGCTTCATGTCGATCTCGCGCTGCGTCCAGGGATCGACCAGCCCGCCGTCGGCGAAGCCGAAGCCGAGGGTGATCCCCTGCTGGAAGCGGCGCGACCCGGCCGAATGCAGGCTCTCCATCCGGCGACCGAAGTTGCCGATCTGGGTTTCCGCCATTCGCAGCGCCGCGTCGGTCTGGGCCGTCACGATGCCGCGGACGTCGGGGTCCTGGCTCGGGTCCGGACGGGCCTCGACCTTGACCGTCACGACGCCCGGCGCCGAGGCCCCCGAGGTGTTGCTGAGGGTGTAGGTCACGGTCGCGTCGCCCGAGAAGGTCCCGCTGGACTTGAACGCCAGCGAGTACCCGCGCGCGGCGGCCGTCCCGGTTTCGACGATCTTCGCCTCGCCCGCACCGGCCGGCGCCACGCTGACGACGGCGGCGCCGGTGAAGGGACCGCCCCGCGCGCCGGCGGTCAGGTCGACGACGACCTCGCGACCCTGGATCGTCGACACCTCGATGGGGGCGGCGACCTGGGGCACGGCGGCCTTCAGAGACAGGGTGAAGGCCTGGGCGACCGAGAACGGACCGGTCCCCGTCGAGGAGTCGGTGGCGGTGACCGTGAAGCCGAAGCTTCCGCCCACCGTCGGCGTGCCCGAGAGCAGGCCGGCCGTCGACAGGGTCAGCCCCGCCGGCAGGGCGCCGGTCGTGACCGCGAAGCGATAGGGCGCGGTCCCGCCCGACGCGGTCAGCGTCTGGCTGTAGGCGACCTTCTCCTCGCCGTTCGGCAGCGTCGTCTGGCCGAAGACCAGGGTCGGCGGCGCGATGGTGAGAGTCACCGTGGCGCCGGCCGCCGCCGCGCGGGCCGAACGCGCCCTCGGGTTGTTGGCGATCGGAACCGCCACATAGTCGAAGCTGTCCTGGCCGAAGTAGCCGGGGGTCGGTGTGTAGGTCACCTTAAAGCCGTCGACGGTCAGCGTCCCGTGCGAGGGCTGGCGGGTGATCTGGATGCCCGAGGCGTACTGAACCGACGTCGACAGGTCGATCTCGGCCGAGCCGCCGCCGTTGGGGTTCGGCTTGATGTCGACCGTGACCTCCTTCGGCTCCGCCACCGGCGCCGGCGGGGCGCCGACGGTCAGGACGTAGGGCTGGATCGCCGAGGCGCCGAGGCCGGTGCTGGCGTCGATGACCTTCACCTTGAAGGTGAAGACGCCGGACGCAGTCGCCGTCCCCGAGATCACGCCCGTGCTGGACAGCGTCAGGCCGGCAGGCAATTCGCCCGACGCGATGCTGAAGCTGTACGGTCCGGTCCCGCCGCTGACGCTCACAGTCTGACTGTAGGCCACCGCCTGGGTCGCGTCCGGCAGCGTCTGCGGCTGGAAGACGAAGACGGGCGGCTGGACGGTGATCGAAACCGCGGCCGGTTCCGAAGTCCCGCCAGGACCGGTCGCCGTGTACGCGAAGCTGTCGGGACCGACATAGCCGGCCGTCGAGGCGTAGGTGACGACCAGGCCGCTGACGCTGACCGAGCCGTGGACCGGCTGGGTCGTGACCGTGACGCTGGTCGCGGCCGGGCCGGTAATCGACGCGGCCAGGTCGACCGGCGTGGCGGTGTTGTAGGCGGCATCGACGGTCCGGGGCGTAACGACCGGGGCGTTCGCCTCGACGACAGCCGTGAAGCTCTGCTGTACCTGGAAAGGCGTCGGAGAGGACGCATCGCTGACCGTTACTACGAAGGCAAGGGTTCCGACTGTCGTAGGGACGCCTGCAATAACCCCCGTAGCACTGTCGAGCGTCAGCCCATCCGGCAGATCACCGCTCGTAACCGCGAAGGTATGCGGTCGAAGACCGCCGTCGGCGGCGAGCGAAAACCTGAATGCTACGCCTCGCTGAGCTACCGGGAAAGTTGTCGGAATGATCGTGAGGGTTGGGGCCGCCACCGTGAGGCTCAGCGGCTCGATCACGACACGACCGGCGGCGTCTGTAAGCTTGATAGAGAAGTTGAATGCCCCCGCTTGCGTCGGAGCGCCCGAAAGTACGAAGGTTTCGGCCGCCGGCGACGCGAGCGTCAGACCAGACGGCGCACTCCCTTCGAGAACCGCCGTGTAGCTGACACCGCCAGCGGCCTTGAACGTCGCCGTGAACGGCGCGCCCACAGTCGCGCTCGGGATTGCTCCCTCAACAGCGATCGAAAGCGGAGCAAGGTAGGTAAAGCGCGTGTTTGGTCCAACGACGGTTGTGCCGCCGACAGTCGTCACCACAACATCGACAACGTCTCCGACCGTACCTGCCGGAACATTGACCACAATCGCCGTATCACTGCTCGACACCACCGTTGCGTTGGCTGCTCCGAAGGTCACGGACGTCGGCAAGCGAAGAGCAGTGCCATTGATCGTGATCGTTCCGGGCGCTCCGCCGCCTGATGGACTGAGACCCGTAATCACCGGCGTCGCCACATAGGTAAATCCGCGACCTGGAAGAGAAACGCTCGGGCCATTGGCGTTCGAAACCGCGACCTCCGCCAATCCCGGAATCCCCGCCGGTGTGACGGCGCGGATCTGAGTTCCCGATATGATGGAGTACGACGCCGCGGGGACGCCCCCTATCGTCACTGACGTTGCATTCTGGAATCCGCCACCTTGGATCGTGATGGTCGAACCGCCGCCGACCGGTCCCCGAGCTGGCGTAATCGATGAAACAGCCGGTAGGCTATTGTAGGTGAATTTGCTGGCTGCGCTTGATTGGCTCATTCCCTCCGGCGTCACCACCTGAACGTCCACCATGCCGCTGCCTGGTGGAAGAAGGACGGCGATCCTGTTGGAGTTCACTACGCTGAACGTGTGCGTATTGACGCTGCCGAATTGGACCCAGAGGGTGTTCTCGAAGTTTCGGCCTTCGACGTAGACCGTTGAGCCGCCCGTCAACGGCCCGGTGTTGGGCGTGAGAGACGTAACGACAGGAACAGCCTTGTAGGTGAATTCAACGGTCTCAAGTCCCCATCGTACGTCCGCCGGCCCTTCCGGAGTCACCACCCAGACATAGGTCACGCCCGTTCCGGGCGGGGCGACAGCTACGATCTCATTCGCAGAAACCACGCGGAAGCTCGCGGCGTCGGTTGTGCCGAACTTGACCGCGGTGGCGCCGCCGATGTTGTAGCCATAGATGGTCACCTCGGCTCCGCCTTCAGGAGCCCCGGCCGCGGGAGCGATGCCGTTGATCACAGGATGCGCGAAGTAGGTGTACGGCTTACCCACGCTTACGCCCGTCCCGGTCTCGACCGTAACGTCCACTTGACCAGCTCCAGCCGGAGCTGTGGCTTCGATGTACTGCGGATGCGTCACATTGAACGTCGCGGCCATGGCGCCGAACTTCACGCTGCGCACATCGCGGAAGCCCTCGCCCTCAATGAGGACGCGGTTGCCGCCAGCGGCGGCGCCTTCAGCTGGCCGAAGGCTCCGAATACTGGGCGCGCCAAGGTACTGAATGTTGAACGAGCCGGCACCGCCCGGCCCAGTGAGCGCCACCGTCTGGCTTCCCGTTCCAGCGGGGAGCGTGAAGGTCAGGTTGTACAAATCCAAGATCGTAAAGGGGACATCTACTCCCCCCACCTTGATCGATGAGACGGTACCCATGTTCCCGCCGGTGACCTTGATGATATCGCCGGGGAGAAAGGACGTCATGTGAGGTAGAGGCGAGATTACGCCAATACTAGGGGGGTCCAGAAAAGTATATCCGATCCCCGCAGAGCCAGCCGGAGAATGCACATAGATCGTGACATCCGATGTATGGAACTTCGGGGGGACCGTGACCGTAATCTGATTGTCACTATCTACGGCAAACGGGATGCTATTGTAGCTAGTTCCAAAATTTACCGCGTTAACGCCCGATAGGTTTGAACCGTTCAGGCGCACTTGGTTGCCGCCTGCCGCCGGCCCTTCTCCCGGGCTCGCCGACAGCAGCACAGGGCGGTTCGGATCGTCCGTAAGGTACCTGTAATAGTGAAGGCCAATGCCCGAGCCGTGTACCAGCCAGACCTTCACCTGCTCACCTTGCGGCCCTGGCGGCACGATGACTCGGAGCCTCGATGGACTACGCGCGACGATTGGCGCCGGTGTCCCTTCAGCGAAGGACGCTCCGCCAAAGGCCACCGCCGTGACGCTGTCCAGGCCGGTCCCCTCCAAGATGATCGTATTTCCGCCGGCGGCGGGCCCGGCAGCCGGATTGATCGCAGAGACCTGAAAGAACCCGCCCTGCGCCTCTGTCGGCGTCGCGCCCAGCGCGCCGGCGAGCAGCGCCGCGCACCATGCGAACGCCAGGCCGACGGCCTTCAAGGGAGAAATCCAAGCCGCGCGCGAACCCGCGCGCTGCGCGAAACCGCGCAACGCCACCGAAACCATACTCAACGCGGCTGAAGCCGCCCCCCTTCGGCGCCCGGAAAACGGGCGCTTCGTACACCGCCGCTAGCAAACTGCCGGCGACGCCTCAAGCTAACAATTCGTAAAAATGCAACCCAGGCGATCTAACGTGCTGATTGTACAGCGCTTTCGCCTGTCGTTAGAAATCTAGGCGTTGGCCGCTGGGGCGCTCGAAGCGAGCGACGAGGTCGTGCAGCTCGCCCGGGAACAGAAGGCGGACGTAGGTCACCCCTTCCCGCCCCCGCCAGGTGCGGCGCTCCAGCGACAGACAGGCGCCGGTCTGGTGGATGCCCAGCAGCTTGGCCGTCGAGCGCGATACGTTGACGGCGCTGATCCGGTGCTCGGCCTCGGTCCAGGGCACGAAGCCCAGCAGCCAGGTTCCCGGCGGCGTGATCGCGAAATCCACCGCCTCGGCCTCGGGCGTCGCCGTCAAGCCGATCAGCCGCTCCTCCAGCGCGAACGGCCGGCCGGCGGCGCGGTGCAGGCAGCGCAGGGCGACCACGCGGCCGGGCGTGGCCAGCTCCAGCTCCTCGGCGTCCTTGCGCAAGGCCTTGCGCACGCGGCGCGACAGCAGCTCGTAGCCGTAGACCTCGCCGCGGCCGATGATCTCGGCCTGGATGTCCGGCACGTCGAGCACGGCGGAGTGGATCCGCGGCCGCGAGACGAACGACCCCGCCCGGCGCTTGCGCACGATCAGGCCGCTCTCGGCCAGCGGGGTCAGGGCCTTGTTCACCGTCATGCGCGAGCAGCCGTACTGGGCCATCAGCTCGTGCTCGAACGGGATGCGATGGCCCGGCGGCCAGTCGCCGGACAGGATGCGCTCGGCGATGTCGGAGCGGATGCGTTTGTGCAGGGTTCCGCTCGTCGTCATGCGCCCCTCCCCGACTAGCCCGCCCGCGACTTGCGAGCGTCACGCATCCGTTCGATCGGGTCCAGCACCCAGGCCACGTCCGACCGCCGGAAGGCCCGGAACAGCAGGATCAGCCCGCTCAGCGCCAGCCAGGCGACGCCCGTCCCGACGGTGATGATCAGCGGGTGATTGAAGTTGTCCCGCTCGGTGTAGTCCATGATGTGGATCATCCAGAAGATGTCCCACAGCCGCCAGGAGTCGTTGCGGCGCACCTCCTCCTTGCCGGTCGCCGCCGACAGCATGACGGTGGTATGCTCGCGATCGTCGAACTCGACGCGCCAGACCGGCAGCGGCACGCGGCGGGTCTCGACGCTGGGCTCGTCCACCTTGCGCACCGAGACGATCTTGGCGTCGCCCTTGTAGGCGCCGGCGGCCAGGGCCGAGGCGCGGGCGGCGTCGATGATCACCGGCGCGCCGCTGACGGCGTCGATCATCTTCGTCCCGGCCGGGGTGGCGGCTTCGTAGACGAAACCCTCGCCGAGCGGACGCAGCTTCAGACCGGTCACCGGCGCCCCGAAGGCGCGCTCGGCGGCGGCCAGCGGCAAGGCCGTCTCCGGAGCCACGATCACCGCCGGCTCGCGGATGGTCGCCTCGCCCTCGATCTTGCTGTGCGGGATCAGGGCCATCATCGCGCCGCTGATCGACCAGAGCAGGAACTGCAGGCCCAGGATCAGGCCGAACCATTTGTGCAGGGTGCGGATCAGGAACATCAGGCCGCTCCTCCCGCTTGCACGGGCTTGGCCTTGGCGACCGTCTTGGCCTTGGGCCGTTTGCGCTTGCGGAAGCTGTAGAACAGCAGCCAGGCGCCGGTCAGCGAGCCGGCCACGGCGAGCCAGGTGAAGACGCGCAGGAGCAGGTTGTTCATGTCGGTCCGCTCCTTGTAGTCCATGATGTGGAACATCCAGACGAAGTCGAACCCACGCCACAGGTCATGCCGCTTGGCGACCAGCAGCCCGGTCTGGGGCGAGATGTAGAGCGTCGGCCGCCACATCCCCTCGAACTCCACGCGCCAGATCGGGACCGGACGCCCCTTGATCTCGCTGGGCGCCTTGTCGAGCAGCGCGACGCTCTTGACCGCGCCGTCGCCGGCGTAGTGCGCCTGAGCCCGGCTGCGGGCGGCGTCCTCGCCCAGGGGCGACAGCTGGACGCCGGTGCGGGCGTCGAACAGGCTGCGCTCCATCGGCGTGTCGACGATGTAGACCGGCTGGCCGAGCTGGCGCTCGAGGCGCACCCCGGTGGTCGCGCCCGGGACCAGGGCGGTCGGCTCGACCAGTCCGGCCAGCGCGATCGGCTCCGCCTTGACCGGCTTCACCAGATGGTCGCCGTGAATGATGTCGATATGGATCGCCGTCATATAGAGACCGCTCAGCGTCCAGAGCACCGCCTGAACGCCGATGATCAGCGAGAGCCATTTGTGGGTCTGCCGGGCCAATGCCGGCAAGCGCAGGGCCATTTGAGTCTCACCCGAAAAGGAAAGTCCGCCGGACGGAGCGAGGGAACCCCGCCCGGCGTATGGGCGAAGCCCTAGTTGAAGCGGTAGCTCAGACGCAGGTAGCCGCGGCGGCCGAGCAGATCGTAGGTCATCGTGTCGGTGTTGCCGTCGGTCCAGCTCTTCACGAACGGAGCCTTCTCGTCGAACAGATTGTCGACGCCGAAGGCGATGTCGGCGTTGTCGCCGAGACGATAGGCGAACTGGGCGTTGTGGTAGAAGACGTTCGGCGCTTCGTAGCCGATCTCGCCGGGCTTGGCGTTGAAGTCCTGCGCCTCGCCGATCCACTGCACCGACCAGGTGGCCGTCCAGCGCTCGTCCTGGACCGAGAAGGCCGCGTTCGAGCGCCAGTGCGGATAGCCGCCCGTGCCGCCGCCGACGCGACCGTCGTAGCGGATCTCTTCGGCGCCGGGGAACGGCGTGACGACGTACTCGCCCAGGTAGGTGGTGTTCCAGTCCAGGGTGGCGCGGCGCCCCATCAGGTCGAAGCCGTAGCGCACGCCGATGTCGACGCCGCTCATCCGCTCCTCGCCGGTGTTCACCGGCTGCGAGGACAGGAAGTTCACTTCACCGGTCAGCGCGCTGCGGGTGAAGCTCGACGAGGCGCAGAACGGGTGGGCCAGGTTCGGGGTCGCGTAGCAGACCGCCAGCTTCGTCGACCCGGGGATCGAACGGATGGCGTCGGTGATCTTGATGTCGAAGTAGTCGACCGTCACCGACAGGCCGCTGGCGAACTCGGGCTGCCAGACCAGGCCCAGGGTGAAGGTCTCGGCCGATTCCGGCTTCAGGTTCTCGTTGCCGCCGACCGTCGTCAGGATGGTGGTGCCCAGCTGGACGAAGTTGTTCGGCACGCCCGAGGCCAGGCAGTTCGCCTTGAGCACGGCGTTGGTGCTCGTGGCGTAGCGGCTGCAGGGATCGGTGGTCGTGAGGTTGCCCTCGGCGACGCCGCCGAACAGTTCCGGCACGCTCGGCACGCGGAAGCCGGTGCCGAAGGTGGCGCGGACGCGGAAGCTGTCCACGACCGTCCAGTTCAGGCCCAGCTTGTAGGTGTCGTTCGCGCCGAACAGGTCGTAGTCGGAGTAGCGGACGGCGGCGTCCAGTTCGAGACGCTTGACCAGCGGCAGGTCGGCCAGCAGCGGCGCCGAGACTTCGACGTACACTTCCTTGGCGTTCATCTTCCCGGCGATCGGGTCCTGCTGGTTGGTGTTCGCCTCGCCGGTGACGATCAGGGCGTCCGGATCACGCCAACCCCGCTCCTGCCGGACGTCGAACCCGGCCGCGATGCCGAGAGGACCGGCCGGCAGCTCGAACAGCGTCCCGGCGATGCCGCCCGTGAAGCTGCGCTGTTCGTTGCCGCCGGCGTCGCGGGTGTTGACCAGGATGTAGTCCAGCACCTGCTTGGTCAGGTCGGCGCCCAGATAGTCGCCGCAGGGGATCAGCGCGCCCGGCGCGTTGCTGCACACCGAGGTGTTCAGGGTGTTGGCCACGCGCGTCAGGTTGGCGATGTTGGTGTTGCCGTCGACCCCGGTGTTGCGACCCCAGTTGAGCGCCGCTTCCCAGCTCCAGTCGTCGCCGAACTCGCCCTTGGCGCCGGCCACGAAGCGATAGGTGTCGGTTTCCTGGAAGAAGTGGCGCGCGCCCGGCTCGGCCAGACGCCGCTGCACCAGCAGCAGATCCTGCCCGGTGGGGTTGGTCGGGTTGGACGCCGCGATCGAGATGTTCCGCAGCGTGCCGGGCGTGGCCAGCTGGCTGCTCTCGCGGTGCGTGAAGAACGCTTCGGCGAACAGGTCGACGCTGTCGTTGAGCTTGTAGTTCGCGATCAGGGCGGTGCTGATCCGCTCGATCGGCGAGACGGCGTTCAGATAGGCGTTCGAGTTGAAGCCGTGCTTGGCGTTGTCGTAGGCCTCGATCGAGTTGCCGGGCGTCTGGTTGAAGTTGATGAAGCTGCCGGTCGGCAGCACCGTCCCGCCCGGAAGCGTATAGGGGGCCGACAGACGGGCGCGGCCGCCGGCGGTGGAGCCGCTGTAGGAGCAGCTCAGCTTGCCCGGCGTCAGTTCCGCCAGGCCGCACGGCGCGCGGCTGGCCAGGTTGACCTCGTCGGTCTTCTGGTAGGTCAGCGCGGCGACGACGCTACCGCGATCGCCCTTCATGCCCCACAGGACGTCGAGCGTGGATTCCGCGCCGTCGTTCTCGCCGGTGATCCCGTACTTGCCGGTGATCTTCAGGCCTTCGAACTCCTGCAGGGTGATGATGTTGACCACCCCGGCGATGGCGTCGGCGCCGTAGATGGCCGAAGCGCCGTCCTTCAGCACTTCCATCCGGCCGATGATGGCCGAAGGGATCATGTTCAGGTCAGGCGCGCTGTTGGCGCCGGTGCCGCCGTTCACGACGCGGCGGCCGTTGAGCAGGGTCAGGGTGCGGTTGATGCCGAGGCCGCGCAGGTTCACCTGCGCCGTGCCGTAGCCGTTGCCGGTCCAATAGGCGTTGGTCTGGTTGCCCGCGGCGCCCGCGGAGGCCGGGAGGCGCTGCAGCAGGCTCTCGACGTTGCTGAGACCGGTGCGGGCGATCTGCTCCTCGGTCACCACCGTCGCGGGACCGACGCCGGTGATGTCCTGGCGTTTGATCCGGCTGCCGGTGACGACGACTTCCTCGACCTCGCTGGCCGCTTCCTGAGCCCAGGCCTGGGCCCCCATCATCGTCGCCGTCAGGACGGCGCCCACCAACAGCAGTCGCTTCGAGTTCCGGCGCATTGGCCACCCCCTTCTTGTTCAACCCCGAGCATCGGCCGACGCGAGCAGCAGCCGTGCTGATGGGCCGAACTGTCTTGTTTCAGGGAGGTCGGCCGTCAAGACATGTATATACATATCCGGCCAGTCATGATGAAACAGAATTGCCGTCAAACCCGGAAAAACCCCCACACCATGTCCCCATTGTCAAAAATGCAGGAACAACTTCCCCGCCAATCCTCCCGCCAGAGCACTATGACGGTTATTTTTGTCGTCGCCAAATTTCACAATGAAAAGTGTGGAAAATTGGCAGCAAATGCGACAACTCGTCCCATACTGAACAATATGCGCACAGCTCTCATGAAAATTTGAATCGGTATGAGCAGCGAAAGTTCGACGCAAATATACACGCCACGGGAATACTCCGGCGGCATTTGTCAATTTCTGGTAGTTATGAGGATTTAAATACATGAAATCACCGCTCGAAGACTATCTTCGAACGGTGAATATCTTGGGCTTGGCGCAGAGAACAAGCGCCCGCGAACGGCGCTCCGCGAGAACCCGCTCAGTATCGATACGCGCGGGCTCGACCGCCCCCTCATCCGGGCGCGGAATTTTCTGAAGGTCAGGCGCCGATCGGCTCCGCCCGCCCCATGACGGCGGCCAGCGCTTCGGCCAGGCCGCCCAGGCTGATCGGCTTAGGCAGCACCGCATCGATCCCGGCCGCCAGCATCACGGCCTCTTCCTCGGCGGAGGCCTCGGCGGTCACCGCCAGGATCGGGATCTCCAGACCAGCGGCGCGAATGGCCACCGTCGCCTCGATGCCGTCCATGCGCGGCATCCGCAGATCCATCAGGATCAAGTCGACGCCGCCGCGGAGCGCGGCGGCCACGGCCGCTTCGCCATCTTCGACCATCTCGTGGTCCACGCCCAGATGGTCGAGCAGCAGCGCCATGACTCGACGGTTGACCGGATGATCTTCCGCCACGAGCACGCGGGCCCGCTCGACGTCGCCGGGCCGCCGAGCCTGCTGGGGCGGCTCGATCGTCGGCTCGACTTCCGGCAGCGCGACGTCCACGACGATGCGCGCCCCCTCGCCGGGGGCCGGAAGGGCGCGGATCGCGCCGCCCATCAGCCCGACCAGTTCGCGACTAATCGCCAGCCCGAGGCCGGCGCCGGCGCGGCGGCCGCTGCGCCAGCCCTCCCCGGTCACGAAGGGGTCGAACAGGCGGTGCTGCAATTCGGGATCGATGCCGGGCCCGGTATCGCTGACCGACAGGCTCAGCAGGACGCGCCCGTCACCCGCGGGCGTCGCCCGGGCCCTCAGCCCGACATGGCCCTCCGGCGTAAACCTGATGGCGTTGTTGAGCAGGCTGGAGAGGATCTGCTTGATCCGCCCCGCATCGCCGATCAGCCGCTCCGGCAATCCCTCGACATCGAACCGAAGCTCCAGCCCCCTGGCGTAGGCGGCCAGGGTCCAGACGGACTCCAGCGACTCCAGGAGCTCGCGTGGGGAAAACGGCTTCGGCGACAGGCTCATGGCCCCGGTCTCGATCCGCGACAGATCGACGATCCCATTCAGCAGGTCGAGCAGGTCGCGGCCGGATCGGCGCATGATCTCGACCAGCTCCAGATCCGCAGACGGCAGCGGACGGCCGGCAAGGACGTCGGCGACCGCGAAAATGCCGTTCATCGGCGTGCGCAGCTCGTGGCCGACGGCCGCCAGGAAGCGCGATCTGGCGCGGTCGACCTCGCCGACGGCGCGATCCTCGACCAACAGGAAGAAACCGTCCGACCGGCCGCCCCCGCTGAACCTCGGCATGAGGGCGAAGCTGACGCCGCGGCCGTCGTCGGTGCGGGCGTCCAGCGACACCGGCTCGCCCGCAAGGGCCCGCGCCACCCCGGCCCGCATCGCGGAACCGAGCGGCTCGAACGGGAAATACTGATCCAGGGTCCGCGCGGTCGGGAAGGCGTCGCGCACCTGTCGCCCGAGCAGATCGACGGCGACATGAGAGGTCACCCGCAGCCGGCCGTCGACCGTCGCCACCAGCCGGCGCAATCCTCTCAGCGTGGCCGCATCGACCCCGCGCAGCGGCCCGCCGCTCCAGCCGTCGGATAAAGACCCAACCCCTCCGGAGACCCGCATGCCAACTGTCCTCGCTCACGACGCGACCACACCTCGACGAGCAAAGGGTCAGAGCACTCCACCCCGAGTCGTCGGAAGTAATGAGGTATTCATCATATATTCTCTGTAAACCTAGAACCGAAATTTTACTTACTTTGATATATGGCTTTCTAGATAACACCGTGATATCTCGCTCAACGAGCGGACGAGTTTTAACTATACTAATGATATGCACGGATTACATCATACTATCTGGGGTATATCCTTCGATCTATTAAATCTCGCCCGTGAAGCGAAAACCCCCCATCTGACCATGGGCGCCGCTCTGCGCGCCGCCCCCTGGACCTCGACCGCCGGCGATCTCCACTAGATGGATGTCCTCATCATCGACGATCAGCCGGTCTTCCGGGAAACCCTCGCCGAGCTGATCGGCAAGCGGTTCGCCGGCGCCGACGTCCGCCTGGCCAAGGATCTGGAAAGCGGACTGTCGATGCTGGCCCAGCGGCGGTCGGACCTGGTCATCGCCGACCTCTCCTCGCCGGGGCTGCAGACCGATTCCGGCCTCAAGCAGCTGATCGAACGCGCCGAAAGCCGACCGGTCCTCGCCCTGGACGGCCGTCGTCACGGCCACAATCTCGAGCGGTCCCGACGGGCCGGCGCCCGCGGCTACCTGACCAAGACCTCGACCCGGGCGCTGATGGACGCCGCCATCGCCCTGGTCGCGGCCGGCGGCGCCTATCATCCCATCGACGGCGACGGCGAAGAGGACCACGACGGCGGCCGGGCCAAGGCCCTGTCGCCTCGCCAGCTGCAGGTGCTGCGCGGCCTGACCCAGGGCAAATCCAACCGGGAGATCGCCATCGACCTGGGCATCGCCGAGGCCACGGTGAAGCTTCACGTCCACGCCATCCTCAACGCCACCGGCGCCCGCAACCGCACCGAGGCCGCCTTGCTCGGCCGCGACGCCCACGTCGTCCACGACTGATCGCCCCCAAGGCCGCCCTCAGGTCGCCGCGTGTTGACACACCGGGCCGGCGGGCGTACCCGGGAAGCTTCTCTGGTCCGCACCGGACCCGCCTCCGCGAGCTTGAGACCCGTGACCACGATCTCCTGCAAACTGCTTCGGACCCCGCCGTCCGCCGCTCCGCGCGGCGTGCGCGCCGTCCCTGCTCGCGAGGTCAAAGTCGCCTAAGCGCTCATCGCGCCAGGCCCTAACCGCCCTCCCGAGCCGCCGCTCCGGAGGGTTTTTTATTGCCTCCGGACGCCGCGACCTCGGGTTCAAACACGAAAGTCCGGTCGATGATCGACGAACTGAACAGAACCGACACGGCGGTCCTCCCCGCCCAAGCCGGCGCCCGCCGCGACCGCTTCGTCGCCGAGGCCAAGGACCTGCTGGTCCTGGCCGGACCGCTGGTGTTCACCCAGCTCGCCCAGATGGCCATCCTGGCCACGGACGTGGTCCTGCTGGGCCGCCTGTCGACCCAGGCCCTGGCCGCCGCGGCGATCGGCAACACGGTCTACTACTTCTGCTGGCTGATCGGCAGCGGCCCGGCGTCGGCGGTCTCCCCGCTGGTCGCGCAGCTGATCGGGGCCCGGCCGAAGGCGCGCGCCGGCGTCCGCCGGATCGTGCGCATGGGCCTGTGGGGCGCGATCCTGCTCAGCCTGCCGCTGGTTCCCATCCTGCTGTCGAGCCGGTGGATCCTGGCCCACCTCGGCCAGGATCCGGAACTGGCGCGCGGCGCCGGCCTGTTCACCGCCATGCTCTGCGTCGGCCTGCCCTTCTCGTTCGGCTTCCAGGTGCTGCGGAACTTCGCCACGGCGCTGGGCAAGCCGAACGCCGCCCTGTGGGTGATGCTGTCGTCGATCCTGTTCAACGGCCTCGTCGCCTGGACCCTGATCTTCGGGCACTTCGGCCTGCCCCGGTTGGGCCTGGTCGGCGCCGGCATGGCCACATCGATGTCGGCGATCTGGGCCTTCGTGCTGATGTTGATCGTCGTCTGGGCGACGCCGACGCTGCGGCGCTACCGCGTGCTGCGACGCTTCGACCGGCCGATCTGGCGCACCCTGCGCGAGATCCTGACCCTGGGCATGCCGATCGGCGTGACCATGCTGTTCGAGGCGATGCTGTTCAACGCCATGACCCTGGTGGTCGGGACCTTCGGCAGCACGCCGCTGGCCGCGCACCAGGTGGCGCTGAACTTCGCGTCGGTGACCTTCATGATCCCGATGGGCGTGGCCATGGCCGCGACCGTCCGGGTCGGCCGCTTCGCCGGCGCAGGGGATCGCGAGGGCGCCCGCCGCGCCGGCTTCGTGGCCATGACCGTCGGGGCCGGCCTGATCAGCCTGTTCGGCGTGTTGATGTTCTTCCAGGGCGACTGGATCGCCGGGCTCTACATCGCCGGCCGCGCGCCGGAGGACCTGCAGGTCATCGCCCTGGCGGCGCTGTTCCTGAAGGTCGCCGCCGCCTTCCAGCTGGTCGACGCCCTGCAGGTGGTCGGCGCCCAGTCGCTGCGCGGCCTCAAGGACGCCCGCACGCCGATGATCCTGGCCGGCGTCAGCTACTGGCTGTTCGGCGCCCCGATGTGCGTCTTCCTCGGCGTCTATCTGGGCATGCAGGGGCTGGGCGTCTGGATCGGCCTGGCCTTCGGGCTGGCGGTGGCGGCCGTGGCCATGTGCCTGCGCTTCCACCTGCTGACGCGGACGAAACTGCCGCTCTGAAGCCTACCCCTTGGCGGCCGTCGGCGCTCCGGCGTCGGCGGCCTTCACGGGATTGGGGCCCACCGGCGCCGGCTTGTCGCGGAAGCGCTGCTTCATCTTGGCGACCCAGCCTGCGAAACCCTCGTTGTCGGCCACGGTCCGGCTGAAGTCGTTGGCCGTCAGTTGGCCGCCGTCGGAGGCCGCGAAGGCCACCCGCAGCGCGTCCGGATTGCGCGCCTGGTCGACATAGCCGCCGTAGCGTTGACGCAGCCGGCCCAGCGCCGCGTCGTCCCCGGCCAGACTGTAGGCCACGCCGGCGCGCAGCAGCTTGGATTCCTCGTCCGGGCGCAGCGGCGCCGGCGACTTCCAGCGTTCGCCCATGCTGGTCTCGAACAGCGAGCCGGCCTGACCCCAGTTCTTGGACTTCCAGGCGATCTCGGCGCGGATGTCGCGGGCTTCCGGCGACTTGTCGCTCTCGATGACCTCCTGCGCGGCGTCGAGCCGGCCGAGCTGCATCAGCGCCCGGGCGGTGATCACCCGGCGCTCGATGTTCAGGGCGTTGGGCAGCACCGTGGTCCGGCTGTTGTTGATCGCCTGCAGCGCCGCTTCGGGCTTGCGGTTCATCAGCTGGATCAGCGCCAGGTCGGTGGCCACCTGGGCCTTCGGCACGCCGTCCAGGCGGTTGTCGACCTGATACTGCAACAGATCCGCCGCCTGACCCAGCAGGTCGACGTCGACCAGCCGCCGGACCAGCCGCCGGACCATCAGGTCGCCGTCGGCGCCGACCGGGGTCAACTCCTTGAAGTCGTAGAACAGGGCCAGGGCCTGGATCGGCTCCAGCCCGTCCGCCATCCCGTCGAGGAACAGCGCCCGGAAGGCGGCCGCCAGATCGTTCTGCAGCTCCACCGCCTGCGGCAGGTCCGGCAGGCGCGTCCCCGCAGAGCGCAGCGCCTCGAGCGCCTCCCGATACCGGCCCTGCCCCAGGTACAGCTGCCCCAGCGCGCGGATGGTCTCCAGCTCGGTCGCCCCGCCTCGCCAGCGATAGCGCAGACCGTCGAAGGTCTCGGCGGCCTTCACCGGCGTGATCTTGCCCATCTGCAGCTCGAGCTGAGTGGCGTGCAGCAACGCCGGCGCTGCCAGCTGATCCAGCGGCGCCTGGGCGATGGCCTTGTAGACGGCCAGGGCGCCGGTCTTCTTCCCCTGCGCCTCGAACATCCGCGCCTGGACCAGCCGGATGGCCAGCTGCTCGGCGTTGGGGATGGCCTTGTCCGACAGGGCTTCGGTGATCCGGCTCTGGGCGCCGTCGACGTCGCCCAGCGCCAGGGCCGCTTCGGCGTCGGCGCGCAGGAAGCGGGCGCGCCAGACGGCCGGGAACTGGTCCATGGCGATGGCGCCTTGGGCGAACTTGGCGCGCGCATCGGCCCACTGCCCGGCCCGCGCGGCGATGTAGCCGCGCCAGACCGCGCTCGACGGGTCGTCGTTGAGGATCGGGATGGCGAAGTCGGTCTCCGCCTCCTTGTCCCGGCCGGCCATGGCGCGGGCGACGCCGCGAAGGCCGCGGAACTCCGGCGCGCCGGCGATGGTCTGGTTCTGACGCGCGGCGGCGTTCAGCACGCCGATGGCCTCGTAGCTCAGCTCCGAGCCGACCAGGAACCGCGCCAGCGCCATGCGGGCCTCGACCGGCGCGTCGCGCCCCTGCCCCGCCTCCTGGGCGGCGGCGTCGGTCAGGGCCCCGTAGCGGTCCATGAAGCCGCCGGGACCGACCTTGCCCCAGGTCTCGTCGACCAGGGCGGGCATGCTGGCGGCCTTCGGGGCGCCGTCGCCCTCGGCGGTTTCGACCGGCATGGCGCCGGCGGCGGCGGGCGACAGAGCCAGGCCGGCGGGGCGCCCGATCCGGACCAGGTCGCCCTCGGCGATCACGCCCAGGTCGGTGGCGTAGGGCTCGATGGCCAGGCCATGCGCCGTCGCCAGCAGGGCCATCTCGACATAGTCGCGGCGGCTGGCGAGACCCTTGCCGGGCGCCAGGGCGGTGACCACGGCGATCCGGTCGCCGACCGCCGGATCATTGATCCAGACCGGGGCCGAGGCGCCGGGCAGCACGGCGGTCAGGGCGGCTCGGGCGGACTCGCCGTCGCGGTCGACCTTCACCCGCCCCGTCTCGGCGCGCGGACCGGCGCCGAGCGCGACGGTCCAGCTGCCGCCTTCGCCGGAAACCGAGATCGGCATGGTCCGGGGCGCGATCAGGCGGACGGCCGTGTAGTCGCGGCCCTTCACGGCCTGGACGCGGCTGAACTGGGACAGGCCGCGCGGCGCCTTGGAAACGTCGAGGGCCGCCGGGGCGTCGAAGACGATCCAGACCGCCTCGCCGCGCCGGAACACCGCCGCGCCGACCGGGTTGGCCCAGTCGAACCGCAGGCGCGCCTGGGCGCCGGCGATGTCGGTCGCCATCCGCACCACCCCGCCGGCGGGGATCGGGTTCGGACGCGGCCCGCGCGGCGTCGTGTCGGCCGCCGCCGTCGCGGCGGAAGCGGCCTCGGCCGTCCGCGTCGTCGGCGCGGCGGGCGTCTCGGCCTTGGCGAACAGGTTGACGAAGATCGCGCCGTCGGCGGCCCCGACCTTGGCGTCGGCGTCGTCGGCCAGCAGCAGGTCGATCTCCAGCGCCCCGCCGATGTGGCGCGCCTCCGCCCCCTTCAGCCACTTCGGCGGCAGGATGCGCAGGGTCGAGAGATCCGGCTTGGCGTCGCGGCTGAACCGCAGCGTCAGGGTCTGGCCGTTGCGACGCTGGCTGACCCGGGCGCCGCCGGCCCAGCGGAACTCGATGCGCGTGAAGTCCTTGGCCTGCGCCGAGCGCACTTCCAGCCGCGCCGGCGCGGCGAAGGCGGGTCCGGCGACGCCCGCGGGAACCGCGACCGAGACGATGCAGGCCGCCGCGACGCCCGATCTCAGAAGGGCGCGGAGCGACACCCTAGCCGGCCTTGGCGGCCGGGGCAGTCGCAGCCGGCGGAGCCGCCGCGGGCTTGGCCGGGGCCGGAGCGCGCGCGGCCTGGGCCTGCGGCTTGGCGGCGACCGGCGCGGCGGCGGTCGCGGTTCCGGCCGGATCGGCGACCGCGGCGCGGGCGTCGGTCAGGGCGGCGTTCGCCGCGAAACGCTTGGCCAGGTTCTCGGTCAGTTTCTTGGCCTCGGTCGGCGGCATCTGGGCCAGGATGCCGGCCAGGGTCCGCTCCTTCATCTTGGCCGCGATCGGCAGGCGGACCGAGTCCTCCAACAGCGTGAAGCGGGCGGCGGCGTCCTTGGCCTTCATTGCCGAGAACACCGTGACCAGGCGGTTCATCTCCGCCTCGGACTTCTGGTCGGCCTGGCCGAGCAGGCCCTCGATGTCGCCCTTCAGGCCGGTCAGAGCCTTCACCCGGGCGTCCAGCTTGGCTTCGGCGGCGGCCAGCAGCTGAAGCTGCAGGTCGATGTCCTGCTCGCGCGCGTCGAGTTCGCCGCGGCGCACGCCCAGGCTCTGCAGCATGCGCAGCTCGGCGGGCGACAGGTTGGCCTGCTTGGCCAGTTCGGCGGCGGTCGGGGCGCAGACGGCCGCGGGCTTGGCCGCGCCCGGCGCGGCGGCGGCGTCGGCCTTGTCGGCCTCGGCGGGCTTGTCGTCCTTCTTGCCGCCGGCCAGATCCTCGGCGAAGGCGCGCGCCCCGCTGAACAGCTCGGGCACGGACTTGGCGCCGGCCATGGCGTTGACGGCCAGCACGCCGACCACGGCCACGCCGGCCAGGGGCAGGATGCGGGGCAGATTCTTCATCGCCGGGCTCCGGTCGCGCTGCGGAACGGACTGCCGTCCGCATCGGGTTCGAACAGGTCGTCGTCCACCCGGGCGCGCGAGCGCGGGGTGTCCACGGGTTCTCTTCGCACGAAAGCGTCAACGGGACGTTCCCGAAGGGCCATCGGCGGCGGCGGGGCGGCGCGACGCTCGGGCATCGCCGCCCCCTTGGTCACGGCGGCTTCCAGTTGGTCGGCCAGGGCCTTGGCGGATTCGATCCGGGCGGCCAGGGTGTCCGACGCCTCGTCGGTGAAGGCGCGCAGATCGGCCAGCCCCTGCTCCGCACGGGCGGCGGCGGCGTCCAGATCGGCGACGGCCTTGGCGAACCCTTCCTGGCTGTCCTTCAGCGCCTTGAGCTTGCGCTCCAGACGCCAGCCGAAGGCCAGCGCCGCCAGCAGCAGCGCCACGAGCACCACGTTCAGGATCGCCACGGCGGCGCTCATGTGAGCCTCTTCTGCACGGCCTGTTTCGCGGCCGGCGAAAGCGGCGCTTCACAACGCACAGCGATATGATGATTCCGACGCCCCATGCGCCCGCGCGTGAGGGGGATCGGGCCGGCGCGCAGCTCCACCAGGCTCTCCGGCGTGGCGTTGAGCATGATGGTGTCGCCGACCTTCAGGTTCAGCACCTTGGAGAGGCCCACCTGCTGCTCGTCGAGCACCGCTCGGACCTCGGTCTGGGTGGTCCACAACTCCGTCGCCAGGTGGCCTTCCCAGATGTTGTCGCGACCGAACTTCTCGCCCATGAACTGCTGCAGCAGCATCTTCCGGATGGGTTCGAGCGTGGCGTAGGGCAGCAGCAGCTCGATGCGGCCGCCGCGATCCTCCATGTCGATGCGCAGCTTCACCAGGATCGCCGCGTTGGCGGGACGGGCGATGGCGGCGAAGCGCGGGTTCGTCTCCAGGCGGTCAAGGGTGAAGCTGACCGGGGTCAGAGGCTCGAAGGCGGCCTTGGCGTCGGCCAGCACGACCTCGACCATCCGCTGCACCAGCACCCGCTCGATGGTGGTGTAGGGCCGGCCTTCGATACGCATGGCCGCGGTGCCGCGACGGCCGCCCAGCAGCACGTCCACGATCGAATAGATCAGGTTGGAATCGACCGTCAGCAGGCCGTAGTTGTCCAGCTCCTCGGCGCGGAACACCGACAGGATGGCCGGCAGCGGGATCGAGTTCAGATAGTCGCCGAAGCGGATCGAGGAGATGTTGTCGAGACTGACCTCGACGTTGTCGCTGGTGAAGTTGCGGAGCGAGGTCGTCATCAGCCGGACCAGCCGGTCGAAGACGATCTCGAGCATCGGCAGGCGCTCGTAGGACACCAGCGCCGAGTTGATGATCGCCCGGATGCCGGTCCGCTCGGAGCCGTCGTCGTCGTTGAGGTCGAAGCCCAGCAGGCTGTCGATCTCGTCCTGGTTCAGGATGCGCTCGGACCCGACCAGCCCCCCGTCGGCGCCGGTCTCGCTCCAGTCGGCGTTGGCCAGGGGATCGTCTCCCCCCTGGTTCCAGGCCGCGCCCTGCTGCTGTTCGGTCTCGTCTGCCATGCGTTACGCGCCAACCGGGCCGGGGCCTAGTTGATCAGCATCTCCTCGATGAGGACCTTGTTCACCTTGGTCGGGGCGATCACCAGATTGACCCGGCGCAGGATCTCCATGCGCAGCTGGTAGCTGCCCTGGCTTCCGGTCAGGTCCTCGGGCCGCAGCTCGCGAAGGAAGGTCTGGAACATGTCCTGCAGCCTGGGCAGGTTCGGATCGAGCACCTCGACCGCGCTCTCGTCCGCCAGCTCCAGGGTCAGCTTCAGCTTCAGGAAGGTCGGCCGCCCGTCGGCGGTCTGCATGTTCACCACGATGTCCGGCAGGGTGTAGAAGATCACGCCGTCCGGGCCTTCCTTGACCACGGCCGCGCCGGCCTCGGGCTTGCCGCCCTTCTCTTCCTTCTTCTTTTCCTTCTTCTTCTCGGGCTTCTTGTGCTCGCCCGCCGCCTCGGGCTTCGGCTTCAGCAGGAAGAAGGCGCCGGCGCCCCCGCCGCCCAGCACCAGAACCGCCGCCACGCCCGCGATGATCAACAGCTTGAGCGGCGGCTTCTTCTTGCCGCCGCCCTCCTCGCCTTCGCCCTCGACCGTGTCGTCGGGCTCGGCTTCCTTGACCTTGTCGTTGGCCACGCGCGCGGCTCCCCAGAATCCTTGCCCCTCCTCAATGGTGTACGTTGGTTAAGGATCGGTTCCGAACATGGTTAACAGGCCGATGCGCGGCGAGTTTTGCCGACCCCTCCCCGCGCCCTCGCCGAACGCCCGGCAAGAACCGCCCCTTAACGGCGATTAACCTTCTTCATAACTGATTTTTCAGGACTTTTCGACTTGGCCCGGGCCTTGCATTAACCACGTCGAACGCAATCGGCGTCGGCTTGCAGCAGGGAGACCGCCATGGACAACACGATGTACGTCGCCCTGTCGCGCCAGATGACCCTGCGCCGCGAGCTCGACATCGTCGCCAACAACATCGCGAACGCCAACACCAACGGCTTCAAGATGGAAAGCGCCATGGTCCGCACCGACGCGTCGGACAAGGCCAAGATGGTCGACGGCCCCAAGAGCCTGAAGTTCGTCATCGACGACGGCGTGCTGCGCGACTTCGGCCAGGGCGTCATCTCGCAGACCGGCGGGACCTTCGACCTGGCCATCGACGGCCAGGGCTACTTCCAGGTCCGCACCGCCGCCGGCGACCGCTACACCCGCGACGGCCGCTTCACACTGTCGCCGGACGGCCGGCTGACCACCCAGAAGGGCGATCCGGTTCTCGGCGAGGGCGCGGAGATCATCATCAATCCCGAGGATGGCCCCGTCACCATCTCGCAGGACGGCACGCTCAGCCAGAAGGGTCAGCGCATCGGCAAGATCGACGTCATGACCTTCGACGATCTGGCCAGCCTGTCCAAGGAGGGGAACAACCTCCTCCGCAACACCTCCAACGTCCCGCCGCAGGTGAGCACGGTCTCGCGCATCAAACAGGGGATGCTGGAGGGCAGCAACGTCGACTCGATCACGCAGGTCACTCGCCTGATCGAAATCAGCCGGGCCTACGAGAGCATGGCCCGCACCATCGAAGGATCATCCGAACTGTCCCGCCGCTCGGTCGAGCGGCTGGGTCGGGTCGCTTAGGGAGTAGCCTCAGATGCAGGCTCTGCGCACCGCCGCCACGGGCATGTCCGCCCAGCAGATGAACGTCGAGGTCATCTCGAACAACATCGCCAACATGAACACCATCGGCTTCAAGCGTCAGCGAGCCGAGTTCCAGGACCTGCTCTATCAGAACATCGAGCGGGCCGGCGCGCAGTCGTCGGACCAGGGCACCATCGTGCCCACCGGCGTCCAGGTCGGCGGCGGCGTGAAGACCGGCAGCGTCTACCGCATCACCCAGCAGGGGTCGCTGATCAACACCGGCAACACCTTCGACATGGCCATCGAGGGCCGCGGCTACTTCCAGATCCTGCTGCCCACCGGCGAGACGGCCTACACCCGCGCCGGCAACCTGTCGCGCAACCAGGAAGGCCAGCTGGTCACCGACGACGGCTACCTCCTGCAGCCGCCGATCACCATTCCGACAGACGCCACCGACGTGGCCATCTCCAAGACCGGCATCGTGCAGGCCCTGCGCGACGGCGTCGCCGAGCCCGAAGTCGTCGGCCAGATCGAGCTGGCCGCGTTCCTGAACGAGTCCGGCCTGGAAGCCCAGGGCGACAACCTGTTCCTGGAGAGCGCCGCCTCGGGCCCGCCGCAGATCAGCACCCCGATGCTGAACGGCCTGGGCAAACTGCTGCAGGGCTACACCGAATCCTCGAACGTCGATGCGGTGAGCGAAGTGACGGCCCTGATCGTCGCCCAGCGCGCCTACGAGATGAACTCCAAGGTCATCACCGCCGCCGACGAGATGCTCCAGGCGGCCAATGCGGTGAAGTCGTAGAATGCGCCGGCTCGCCCTGATCTCGGCCGCCTGCGCCGCCCTGGCGGCCTCGCCCGCCCTGGCCGGGCCCGTCAGCCTGTGGCCCGAGGTGTCCGACAGCGACGGCCGCGTCACCCTGGGCGACATCTTCGAGGGCGCCGGAGCCGCCGCCGACATCCTGGTCGCCAACCGCACCGGTCCGACCGTGGTCCTGGACGCTCTGGCGGTGCAGCAGCTGGCGCGCCGCTCGGGCCTGGACTGGGACAACAGCCAGGGCATCCGCCGGATCATCGTGCGGGCCGGCGCCGGCCCCGCGCCGACGAGCGCCGCCCGCGCCGGAACCGCGCCGGCAGCACGGGGCAACGTCGAGATCCTCACCTGGGCCCGCAACCTGAACCCCGGCGAGGTCATCCAGCCGCAGGATCTGGTCTGGGGCAAGGCCGTCGGCGCAGCCGGCGACGCCCCGCGCGACCCCGACGCCGTGATCGGCATGAGCGTGCGGCGTCCGCTGCGGGAGGGCGCGCCGGTCTCGATGCGCGACATCGCGGCCCAGCAGGCCGTCAAGCGCGGCGAGCTGGTCAACGTCACCTGGTCCGACGGCTCGATCACGCTGACCCTGCAGGGCAAGGCCGTGACCGACGCCGCCGTCGGTCAGACCTTCTCCGTCCAGAACCTGGCCTCGAAGAAGATCGTCGAGGCCGTCGCCGTCGCGCCGGGCCAGGCCGTCACCGGCCCCGAGGCCCAGCGGCTGAAAGCCGCCGCCCTGTACGCCGCCCGTTAGTTCCAGAGGATCCGCCCATGCGCCTCCCCCTGATCGCCGCCCTCGCCTTCGTCCCGCTCGCCGCCTGCTCGACCGTCGCCGAGACGGTGCGCGGCCCGAACCTGTCGCCGGTCGGCTATCCGTCCGCCCTCACCCCCAACGACCAGAACTTCGCCTCGGTCCGCGAGCCGCAGCCGCAGGCCGCCAGCGCCAACTCGCTGTGGCGTGTCGGGGCCCGCACCTTCTTCGGCGACCAGCGCGCCGCCCGGGTCGGCGACATCCTGACGGTGCAGATCGACATCGACGACTCCGCCCGCACCCAGAACAGCACCGCCACCTCGCGGGCGGCCAACTCGAAGATGGGCGTGCCGCACTTCTTCGGCCTGGAGAGCTCGCTCGGGAAGATTCTGCCGGGCGGCTTCGATCCGTCGGCGATGGTCGAGACCGGCTCGAACAGCACCAAGGCGGGTTCGGGCTCGATCAGCCGCTCCGAAAAGATCAGCCTCACCGTCGCCGCGGTGGTCACCGGCGTCATGCCCAACGGCAACATGGTCATCCAGGGCACGCAGGAAGTGCTGACCAACGGCGAGCTGCGCCGCCTGACGGTGTCGGGTCTGGTGCGGCCGGAGGACATCTCCGCCGCCAACACCATCAAGCACACCCAGATCGCCGAAGCCCGCATCGCCTACGGCGGCCGCGGCGACATCAGCCGCGCCCAGAAGACCCCGGTCGGCCAGGGCCTGGTGGAGACGTTCACGCCGTTCTGACGCCGTTGTTAACCAACGGTTCCCGCAATGTTCTGAACCTTAACGAGAGATGGCGCGTTGGTCCTGCTGAAGGGAACCACGCGCCATGTCTCGTACGCTCGCCATCCTCGCCGCGCTGGCCGGCCTGTCGCTGGGCAGCTGCATGCACCAGACCGACGTCGCCGGCCTGGGCTGGACCTATCAGGACGACACCGGCGAAGGCCCCAAGCTGGCCTACGGCGCGCCGCAGTCGGACAACGTCGTGATGATGATGACCTGCCGGCCGGACGGCCGGACGGTGGGCCTGTCGCTGCTCGGCGGATCGCCGCATGAGCGCCTGACCCTGGCCTCGAACGGCAGCCGTCAGGCCTTCCCGGCCACCGCGAGCGACCACCCGGGCGACGGCTTCATGGTCGAGGCGGACGCGCCGCTGGCCGCGGGACCGCTGGCGCAGTTCGAACAGACCGGCCGCCTGACCCTGATCAGCCGCGGCCGCACCGCGCCGCTCGACGCAGCGCCCGCCGAACGGGCGCAGGTCGAGCGCTTCTTCGAGGCCTGCAGAGCGGAAAGCGCGGTGGTCTAGCCTAGGCCCGACGGCCCGCGCCGGCGGCGCCGATGTTGTCCATGCCAAGGGCCGACAGGGCGCCGGCGACGATGCCGTCGGCGTCGAGGCCCGCCTGGGCGTACATGATGTCCGGCTTGTCCTGGTCCTGGAAGACGTCGGGCAGCACCAGAGTGCGCACCTTCAGGCCGCGGTCCAGCGCGCCATGAGCGGCCAGTTCCTGCAGCACGAAGGCGCCGAAGCCGCCCATCGCGCCCTCTTCCACCGTGATCAGGGCCTCGTGCTCGCGGGCCAGGCGCAGGATCAGATCGGTGTCCAGCGGCTTGGCGAAGCGGGCGTCGGCGACCGTGGCCGAGAAGCCGCGCGCAGCCAGCAGGTCGGCGGCCTTCAGGCTTTCGGTCAGGCGCGTGCCGAACGACAGGATGGCGACGCTGGTCCCTTCGCGGACGATGCGGCCCTTGCCGATCTCCAGCGGATCGATGCTGGCCGGGAACTCCAGGCCCAGGCCCTCGCCGCGCGGATAGCGGAAAGCGCTGGGGCGATCGTCGATCTGGGCGGCGGTGGCGACCATGCGCGCCAGCTCGACCTCGTCGGCGGCGGCCATCAGCACCATGCCGGGCAGCGCGCCCATGAAGCCGACGTCGAAGCTGCCCGCGTGCGTCGGGCCGTCGGCGCCGACAAGGCCGGCGCGGTCCATCGGGAAGCGCACGGGCAACCGCTGGATGGCGACGTCGTGGACGACCTGGTCGTAGCCGCGCTGCAGGAAGGTCGAGTAGATGGTGCAGAATGGCTTCATGCCGTCGGCGGCGAGACCGGCGGCGAAGGTCACCGCGTGCTGCTCGGCGATGCCGACGTCGAACATCCGGTCGGGGAAGGCCTTCTCGAAGATGTCCAGGCCCGTGCCCGAGGGCATGGCGGCGGTGATCGCGACGATACGATCGTCCTTCTCGGCCTCCTTCACCAGCTGCTGTGCGAAGACCTTGGTGTAGCTGGGCGGCCCGCCGGCGGACTTGGCCTGCTCGCCGGTGACGACATTGAACTTGACCACGCCGTGGTACTTGTCGGCGGCGTTCTCGGCCGGGGCGTAGCCCTTGCCCTTCTGGGTCACGACATGGAGCAGGACCGGCCGGTCGATCTCCTTGGCGTTCTTGAGCAGCGGCACCAGGGCGCCGAGGTCATGGCCGTCGACCGGCCCGACGTACTGGAAGCCCAGCTCCTCGAAGAAGGTCCCGCCGGTGACCATGCCGCGGGTGTACTCCTCGGCCTTGCGGGCGGCCTCCTGCAGCGGACGCGGCAGGGCGTGGGCGACCTTCTTGCCGAGGTTGCGCAGCGACTGATAGCCGCCGCCGGAGACCACGCGCGCGAGGTAGGCGCTCATCCCGCCCACCGGCGGGGCGATCGACATGTCGTTGTCGTTCAGGATGACCAGCAGTTGCTTGGTCGTGTCGGCGGCGTTGTTCATGGCCTCGTAGGCCATGCCGGCGCTCATCGAGCCGTCGCCGATCACGGCGATGACCTTGTTGTCTTCGCCCTTGGCGTCGCGGGCGGCGCAGAAGCCGAGCGCGGCCGAGATCGAGGTGGCGGCGTGGGCGGCGCCGAACGGGTCGTATTCGCTCTCCGCCCGCTTGGTGAAGCCCGACAGGCCGTCGCCCTGGCGCAGGGTCTTCATGCGGTCGCGGCGGCCGGTCAGGATCTTGTGGGGATAGGCCTGGTGGCCGACGTCCCAGATCAG
>VFQQ010001624.1_pt1 | contig 29849 bp, 47 predicted proteins | sample 3512341 | NCBI WGS metagenome assembly VFQQ01 (sample SAMN10412373, study PRJNA504923) | tailings metagenome | isolation source: Relicate 2 Philex TSF1 revegetated site | place: Philippines: Tuba, Benguet | collected 2017-08-29
CTGGGGAAACAAAGCAGCCAAGCGTACCGTGTAGAGGATGAACTGCGGCATCTGGTCCTTGGGCAGCGGCGCCTCGTAGCTGGCACAGCGGCAGTTGTTTTCGGGCTTGCAGCTGGAGGGGTCGCAGTCGTAGTCAGGCTTGAGGGGCAGGGTGCCTGCGGGGAGGCGGTCAGTGCTGATCGACAGACTGCGGCGTGCACCCAGCCGTCAACAGCGGCGTGGCGCTACCATTCCAGCCCGCCGCGTTGGCGCCGCATTGGCGACTGAAATCGCAGATCTGCGGCCCCAATTGCGAGCGCGGCACGTGCAGGGCGTGGGGGAGGCCGGGCAGGGCTGGCGGCAGCTGGCGGGTGGTTGGGGCATAGGCCGGCTCACCCGCAGAGGCGCCGATGGCCAGCGCGCAGGCCACGAGGGCCAGCGTCGTGAGCTTCATGGCGTCAGGGACGGGGTCCCAGTCGAGGAGGCTGCGGGAGAGGGCGGGCGATAACCCGCAACACGGTCGGCGCCCGCCGCGCGGCTGCCGACCGCTGCTAACAAGCCTGGTAGTGATGCTCAGCGCTGCCGCGCAGCAGCACTTCCGGCGGTTCCCACCATCCATCTCTGCGCACCTTGGCAACTGCCCACGCAGGGGCGGTGTTTGGCTGTCTCACACGCTCCTCTGGCCGATGCCCGGTGAAGGGGAACAACGAGGCGAGAAGGAGGGCGAGGCAACACGGCAGAACGGCTCATGAGGGCGGGCCGCCCGCAGCATGGGCAGCACGGCAAGCGTGGGCCGGCATCTCGCATCTCGATCAAGGCATGGTTGAGTCATCCCTTTTGGTGGAAGCCTGCCATGAGGCCCTCTCCTGAGTGTCGTGCCTGTGTCAAACCACCCACCGCCCCTGCGATGCCCTTGCACATCCCTAAACTCAACTGGCCCAACCTCTCCCAAGCCAGCTGGTGCACCTGCCCTTGCAAGGGCTTTCACAACAGAGGCGTTTACACCCATGCACCTGTGCAGTGTTCTTTCCAGCAGGCATTCATCGTGCAGCGCATCCATACCCATCGCACAACCAGTGCCAAGGGCGCCGCTGCCGCCGCTGCCCATCAGCTCCCTGCATCAAGAGCCGCCGCTGCCGCCGCTGCTGCTGCCATCCCTGCCGCTGCTGCCGCTGCCGTTGCCACTGCCGCTGCCGCTGCTGCCGCTACCACCGCCGCTGGCATCGCTGCAGGTGCCGCCGGGTGTCAGCAGGAAGAGCAGGCAGCGCAGCCAGCCGTCCTGCAGCGAGGCCAGCACCTGTGTGGCCTGCCCCTCAGGCATCCTGGCCGCATTAGGGTGGGGCCGCTCCTTGCTCAGCTGCGTGACGGTAAAGCCGCCCCTCTTGCGCACACTCTCAAGCACGATGTGCTCGCAGTACTCGGCTGGGCTGCAATGCAGGTGGATCCGCCAGCTTGATGTGCTCATAGCAAGCATAGCATGCATCATCTGGACCGGCGGCACATGTGCAGCTGGGCCATAAAGGGGTGCAGATGCAGTACGTTGGGTTGCATCATGCAGTGCGTTGGCAAAGATTCCCCCCGCACTTTGAACGAAACTTGGCCAGGTGCCGCTTGGCAGTGGCGTGGGCAGCAAAACCGGGGGGCAGCTCCAGCCTCCACTTGTCGGACCGCGCAAACGCCTGCAGTGTTCCATTAACAAGTCATTTGCTACCACCAGTTGGCGACTGAGTTGTAGCGGCAGCTGTAGCATGGATGGCGGCGGCAGGAAGGGGCAGCAGGCAGGGTGCACCAAGGCAAGCCGTGCAACAGGGGGAACGCAGCTGCTGCTGAGCCAGCCGCACACCAGCAGCTTTGCAGCAGCATGGTGGCTGCAGGGGCGACACTGCATTGCCCCGGCGCAGCACAAATTCACTGCCCTCCAACCTGCAGGGTGCTGCAGGTTTCGCACAGGGTCGAGCCGCGGCAGGGCAGCAGCTTCATGCTGTAGATTGGCACACGGCCGCCTGGCTGCAGCTCAGCAGTAAACGCAGCGAGCGTCCAGCTCAGCAGCTTCAAGTAGGCCGCACTGCCTGCAGGGCATTCACAATGCAGATGGGTTGGTTCTTTCGGCTAGTGTTGGCAGGATATTGGGCTGATGTCTGGCAGTTGTTGGCATGGCTGGCCGATCTTATATCCATTGTCAGTTGGGTGGAAGCACAAACGCTGGTCACTAAGGGAGGGTCCCGCACCTGCCGCTGCCTCGAGGCCCAGCTCATCCAGCAAGTCCGTGCACTGGGTTGGGGCACGGATGTCGTCGCGGGCGCTGACGAAGAGAAGGGCGTCGGCAGGGAGCATGAGCGCCCACGGGTGCTCCTCTTGCCAGCTCAGCAGGGCTTCCACCAGTTTGTCCAGCGCCAACCGCGCCCCTGCGCAAGAGTGAGAGAGACAAATGCCATTGATCAGCAACAACTGTGCACAGAGCTTGCTGCCTGAAGGGAATTCTTGAGCTGGCCATGGCTGGGATGGCTGCACAGACGATGCACACCACATGGCCAGCACCTGGCGTATGGGCCAATTCAGCATGGTTGGTTAGACGCTGCCCATGCCCACCTGCAGAGCAGATCTGCTGGATGACCCTGAAGACGGGGAGCAGGCCGCCCGGCAGCCGCGACTGGCCCCACGACTGCAGGTCAGTTGCAAGAGCAGGCGTGCGCTGCTGTTGGAAACCAGCTGCCAGGCAGGCAGGTACAGTATGACGGCGTCATATGTGCCTCTGGAAGGCTGCTGCTAGAGCAGTCTCACCGGAATTTCCAGAGCGCCGCCCACAAAGGTGGCAAGCCCCAGAGCGAGCGCTCCCAGGGCCTGGCGGCTGCTTGCCCCGCCGTCTTGGAGAGAGGGGAACTGCTCGGCTGCAGCAACCGGAAGAGCAGGCCTGGGTTGTGATGGTCAAGCGGCTGGGCACGTGCACAGCGACACAAGGTGCAGGCATGGCCAGTGGCAGCAAGGAAGCACCGCCGCAGCACGGCAGTGTCGGCGGCGTCGGCGGCACCCAGCTCGCTGCTTACCGAGCTGCCTGGCCTCTTGGATGAACTTGACATGTGGCAGCTCAGACATGCCGTCAGTGTGCCCGGGCATGGACAGACCAGCCAGGAAGCGGCCCAGTGGGGAGCAGCAGCCGGCTGGCCACCCTAATTGGGCACACATGCGCAGCAGGGCGTGCTGCTCCGCCCGGCAGTACTTGTCAGAAAGTTTCGGCACTCCTGCGCTTGCCAGCAGACGGTGTCGCAAAGTTGGCTAGCAGGGAGCCAGTCATCTCATGCACATGTCATGCTGCTGACTTGACAACATGATGAGGCCCTGTAGCTGCTTACCGACAGCAGAGTTGAGCAGGTCTGCAGCCACGCCTGCGTCGCCCAGCTGGCACACAAGCTTAGCCAGCAAGATCAGGCAGTCAAGCATTTGCACATCACCCATAGGGGCCCCTGCAAAGCAGGCAGGGAGCACTTGTGATGGCATGGAGAGGGGCAAAGATGATGCAGACGACCAAGCAACACTTGCACCATAATCGAACCCACAGTTGCTGCAACACGCAAGCAGCATCGTGCAGAAACGGCCCACCCTTGGCAACAGCCGCCACAAGCGCGGCCGCAAGCTGCTGCGCTGTGGCCGGTGGCTGCGGGCCCCACAGCGCCCGTGCCTCCTTGTCTGCTGCATACTGCCGCAGCCTGCGGGTGAAGGAGTCCCAATCGTCGCCAGAGGCCATCGCCTCGCCCCAATCGTCCTCAAAGCTGCGGCCGCCGGCGCCAGGCTCAAATTCCTCATGAAGGCGGGCGAGCTCCTTTGCAGAGGAGTCCTCCTGCCAGGCCTCCCATACAGGCAGTGCGGGCGGCTGCGCTCCGGGGGGGTTCTGCACACCGGGGAGGGGCGGGCAATGGGAGCAGGTGGGGCAGGGGTGGGATGGGCATGGGCAGGAGGCGGGTGCTGCACTGCAAGTTGCATCGACCCTGCTTGCATCGCCTGCAGCTTGCCGCTGCTCAGCAATCCTGCGCGAATAGGACGGTGCGCAGGCTGCTGTTCGGTCACCCTCGGTCACCCACCAGCATGTTGTGCAGGCGCAGCACTTGGTACAGCAGGTCGGCTGCAGCAGTGACCAGCAAACGCTTGGACCGCGGCCACAGCAGGAGCCCCGTGCTCTTATACCACCTGCGGCAACAACACATGGTTTGATCAACAGCAGGGCTGTGCATGATCAGCAACAGAATGTGTCCTGAGGCGTGTTGGGATGCTGGCAAACAGCACAGCATGCTACAGCAGCTGCCAGCATTGCCGCCTGTGTTACATCAAGCAGCACTGTACAGCGCACGTGTACCAGACACATCCTTCGTTTCCTGCAAGTGGCAAAAGGAAGCAGTGGGGCAAGTAAGACGAATGAAAACCATGCTGCCGGCGCGTGTTGCATCTTCCACCGTGCGAAAGACCTGTACATCCAGCCATGCATAAGCACGAACATCAAGCCTGCGCATGGTGAAGCCACTGCGACCAGCTGAGCTCACCTGTGTATTCCTCACACGTCTGCAGCACGTGAGAGTGAAGGCAGGGAGCCGGCAGGTTTATCAGGCTGGTGGGCAGCATGTCCGAGTTGGCAGGCCAAAGGCTGTCGCCACCAGTGCTCGCCGCTGGTCGGGCCGGCGGCCAGAGAGCAGCCGCTGCAGTGCAGACATCCTCACAAGCGTTGCTGCGGCAGCGCGCGACATCAGACCTGCCCCTTCAGCTGCCCCACTTGCCTGGTCGGCTGGCCAGAAGGCCGCCATCCACTCCTGGCTCTGGGCCACCTCCTCAGGAGCGAAAAATCGTGTTGAGCTGAAGGCTGGTGCGCTGCCCTCCAGTGTGTGCCACCGGAAGGCCTGCGCAGGGGTGCAGCACGGATGGATACAGGGGGGCTTGGAGACTTGCAGTCATGCCGGGATGTGGGGCCGTTCCCTTGGCATGAAACGGCGTGCATGTGGCAGCAGTGCCGCGCGAGGGGCTGGACGGCGGCTCTCAAAGCCGCCCCCTCCGAGCGCTGTGCGCTGTGCGCTGTGTGCGCACATCTTCACGCATACCCACCTGTATGGTTCCCCACTCAAACTTCTTGATCCACTCGTCTGTCTCTTCATCGTAGTCCTCAAGCTCGGTATCGTCGGGGTCTTGAACCACCCACCTCTCCACCGGTGCCAGGACAGAGTCCAGCTCTGCGCCCTGGCGGCAGGCGTCAAGCACTAGCTGCGGGCAAGAAGGGCAGAAGGGGTTGCCGATTATGCCATACCGGTGCACGCCATGCAGGCATTGCAGCGGAACACAACACGCCATGGCAGCAGCTGCACGGCGCATAGCAGGGCATGGCACAGCGCAGCCTGCACAATCGGGCATGACGCATGGCAGGCATGGGGCAGCTGCCTGCTCTTCTCCACTGCTTGCCTGCACGGCTGCACGGTCAGTTGGCCTGAGCGCCTCCACGCCGCGCGTCCGCAGCGCCTCTTCCGAATACCTGCCAGCGTGGGGTTTCCACAGGCACACAGGAATTACAGCCGCAAGGGCATTGCAGAGCGAGGGCTATCCTGTGCCCAGCAGCATGCAGGAACGTCAGCAAAGCACAGCTGCCCCCTGAGGGCTGGGGAAGGCAGCGGCAGGCCAACGGCACAGCATTGCCATTGTTGGGTTTGCAGCCTGCTTTACCGCCATGCCTGGACTTGCGTTTAGCCCCTGCCATACCTGTGGCTCAGCACGAACAGCAGCTTCGTGGGTGTGCCAGGATCAGCGGCCCACTCGTGCACCAGGTCCGCCAAGCGTGCCGCACTGGCTGCAGGCCAGATGTGCAAGGGTGGGCAGGGGAGTGCAGGGCGGTGGGCGAGCTGGTGTGCTGGGCATCGCGCATTGACAAGGTGCGGTGTGAACCATGGACGTGTTCCAGCCAACCAGTGCTGCTCGCACATGCGGCGCAGCACACCTCCTGGGATGGTGGGCGGTGGCGGGCCGGCGCCAGCAAACACGAGGTTGTAGGTCAGGCACAGGCGGTGTCCAGCAGTGACCGGCAGGATCCCGTGCTCGCAGTCTGCTCCGGAAGGTGAGAGAGGCATGGCATGGCAGGCATGAGCATGGCATGAGCATGGCATGGCATGGCATGGCATGGCATGGCATGGGGCACAGCACCATATTCGTGCTCGGCACGGCATGGCGAAACACGATACCACAGGGTGCGCCATGCATAGCATGCTGTAGCACATAGCATGTCACTCCGCACCTGCGTAGAAGGCTGCAAAGCAGGGCGCCTTGGCGTTTCGCGCTGCCATGTCCACCGCCACCTCGTTGCCGCCATGGCGCACCACCAGCTGGCCGCCCTGCAGACATGTCAGGGTGCACGAGGTTGCATGGGAGCACGGGTAAAATGTAACCCGACGCAAGCCAGCTCTGCGGCATGCCATGCTTTGGTACTGGACTGCAACAGTTGGCGGCAAGGAAGTTGGGCGGGCACGGCCTGCCGGCCCATGCAGCAGCCATGCCGCCATGCCACCATCCCCCACACACCTCGTATGCCGACGGCAGCATGATGGATAGCGTGCCAAACATGTCGGGGCCGCCCTTGGGGCTGTCGCGGTGCGGCTTGAAGTGGCTGCCTGGCTCGTACAGCAGCAGCTTGTAGAGCTGTGCGTCCACCTCTGCAGGCAATGCACGTGCATGGCATACAGGGCGGGTGAGCGGCGAGCTGGCTGGCCAGGCACAAGGCCACGGCACATGTAAACCTAACCCATCGGCCACCCAGGCTCCCATGGCGCAAGCAAACCCCAACCAATGTATGCTGCCACACCGCCAGAACAGCCCACCTGTGTCATGATGGATGCCCAGGCCAGCCTTGGAGCGGCGCACAGCCTCCGGCACAACCTCGTCCTCCCAGACTGCAAAGGCATGCAGACGCCGAGAACCTCAGCGGCTAGCCGGCAGGCATCATGCGTGCGGACGCCAAAGCTCATTGGCAGGCCAGCAGGCACCTCCCCGCAATGCATGCTGCCCATGCCGCTTACGGGAGTTGGTCAGCTGGAAAGCAGACGGGTCCAGCTGCCAGGTGTGCCGCACAGCCGTGTCGGTGACGGTTGCCTCGCCTTGGCCGAATGGCGCAAGCGAGCACACGGCTTTTGATGCTACTGCCTGGTCTTCCTGCAGCGGCAGCGCGATACAGCCGCCTGCTGCCGGCACCTCGAGGCCTGGATTGGTGCGGGTCAGGGGGCTGGAGCAAACGAATGCAGTGGGCGCGTCACCGCCGCATCGGCGTCTGCGTGGCCTGCACTGTCCAGCAGGGTGTACAGCCTCTCTCCCAGGCTGGGTGCTGCCATGCTGCTGCCTGGAGGGTGTGCAGGGGCGTCTCGGGCCTTTGGCAGCTGCCCTTTGGACCGTCTGTGAGGGCTTGTTGTCCTCCTGGCTGTGAGGGCTTGTTGATCTCCTGGCTGTGCCTGAACGCCAATACTGCTCAACCGAACAGCAGCAATGATGGAAGGGGCGCCTGGGGCGGCAGCACCGCTGCTGCGGCGCTGCGGCTGCCTTCATGCAGCCTCGCTCTTAGCCTGGATCATACCACTGGGATGCATGCCTCTTGATCTGGACCCGTCTGCATCACCTGCAACAGGACGTTCACTGCCCACTTCTTTCAAGGGCTGCCTGCTGGGGCTGCAGCTCAAGCTGTGGCCATGGAGCCACGCAGCCCTGCAGCACGCTTGAGTGAGGCCCTGGCGGCCCAGCTGCAGGCTGGCAGCTTCACCCGGCTTGTGGCCTCCCCTGACCAGGCTGAGAGGCTGCTGTTGGAGTGCGATGGCCTGCTGGAGCTCGCTGATCAGCTGAAGGATGCCAAGATGGGAGCAGCGCAGCGTCAGGCGCTCGCCAGGTTTGAGCGTTGAGGCCGAGCGGCAGGGCGAGCGGTGGGGCCTCGAGCGCTGCTCCAGTTGCTGGCTGGGGTCCCCCAAAACATCCATCATATTCACCCGGTTCCCTGCCTGCACCCCTTTGCAGAGACTTTGCCGCGCTGTGCACACAGCTGGCTGCGTTGGACAGGCGGCTGCAGGGCCCGCTGGGCAGCCAGGGCACCGCCATGCAAACAGCCGGCCTCCAGCTGTCAGCGGGCTGCCGCGTGCTGTCTGCCGCATGGCAGGCAGCAAGGGCGTGCCGTTTTGATGCCACCACCATCACTGAGTGCTCGGCGGCGGCTGTGCTGCTTGTGGGCAGCGGGCGGCGGCACTTGGAGGCGCAGCTGCGAGGCGCCTCAGCCCCGGGCGTTCACCCACTGCTGCTGCACTCCTCCCACACATCCATGGCTCGATATTTTAGCCTGCTCACGGACCTGCTTGGCCTGCAGCAGGGGAATGATGCCTGCTTGGCGGCGTTTGCTCGCAGTGCGCTGCCGGCCAAGCAGCTCCTGCCGTGGCTGCTGGTGGCGACGCGCATGCTCGCAGTCCTAGCATCGCCCCACACGCCAGGTGTGCCACATGCGCAAGGGGGGTGCGTTATCAGATGCTGACTGGACGCTGTGCCCAGCACTGTGCGATACGATGAGCAAAGCGCCGGCTGTCTGTCACCAACATCCCATGCCGGGGCATGTTCCCATGCGCCCCTTCACTGTCTCAGCTGCCCTCACTGGCGTCTTCCGAGCGATGCAGGCAACGAGCTGGATGCCTTGTTTGGCGGCCACAGCATGATCTGCGCAGCAGCGCTGGTCGAGAAGCACTTCCGTGCCCACCAGGTGGCGGTTTCAAAGGACACCCGGCTGCAGGTGTGCCTTCCAGCCTTTGGTCAGCCTTCCAGTCTTTGGTCAGTTGCTCAGGCGGCATGCGGCCTGCCGCAAGGATGCACATGAATGCCGCCTGGTGGGCCCTTCCCCCAGCGTGCTTTGATCTACAGATGCCCTGTCTTCTGTGCAGGATGCACTGATTCAGCAGCTGTGGGTCTCTTTGGAGCATGCCCTGAGTGGGCTTGAGGGGGCAGCTGCTCAATCAGCAAGCGACGGCCCAGCCACCAGCAGCGGCGGCGGCGAGCGCCCTCTCCTTTGGTGCCTGCTCAGCTACACCATGCATGCGCTGTCGTCAGTGAGCCTCAAGCCCCGCCTGGTGCAGCTTGCAGAGGCGGCAGCCACACGTGGCCAGCGCGGCGCGTCCTGGCCGCCGCTGCAGCTGGCGGCGCGGGCGGTGCGGCTGGTACCGCTTGAAATGCCACGCTCCCGCTCTGGCGCCTATGCCGGCCTGAATGCCGACACTTTTCGGCTGCTGCACCTGGCCTCTCAGGGCATGTGGTCGCTGCTGTGCAAGGCACACCCCAGCAAGGCGGACTCAGGGCTGCTGGCGCTGCCGCTGGCGGCCAAGGCGGCTGCCATGCTGCGCCTGCTGGCTGCGGCGGAGGGGCCGCTGGCGTGTGGCCGGCTGCCCATTAGCCCTGAAGAGCTTGCATCGGCCTGCCACCAGCTGGCAGCCGTCTTTGAGAAGCCAACAAGTATCTCCGCCATTGACAGCCCAGACCTGCTGATGCAGTGGGGGGAGGCACTGCACACAGGCCTGGGCCTGCTGCCCCTGCTGCGCGAGGTGGCGGGCCGGCCCCAGCCGGCGGCAGCTGCCTTCCGCCGGCCAGGCCCTGACATTGCTGGCACAGACTATGTCCCTCCCTCGCTTGCCAACCTGGCTGGCCAGCTGGCGCTTGCCTGGCAGAGCAGCTTCTATAATTTTGGCCAGCTCGCCTGCCCCTTTGTGCAGAGCCAGCCCGGCAGGGCGGCGCTTGCCGGCAGCCCTGTGACCCTGCGCCGTGCAGCACGCATGCTGCAGCAGCTGCTCACTCTGGGCTGTGCCACAGTGCACTGGGCTGCAGCCGGTGTGCCAGCAGGGCTAGCGGCACTCGACCTTCTTTGCTTAGGCCTGCCGAGCCTGCACGAAGCTGCCGCCGCTGCGCTCGAGATGCGGGCACAGCCCAGCGCAGTCAGCAGGTGCGGGCGCTTCGCGCAGGGGCACTGCATACGGGGGCTTGGCATGCAGGGCTGTGATGCCACCGCATGATCCCACACTGTTGCACAGCCATGCTCGCCGGCTTGCAAAAATTGAATGGTGCGTTGCACATGTGCTTCTGCCTCCTCTGCCACGCTGCAGGCCCCTGCAGGCTCTGCATGCCGCCCACCTGGAGGCCATGCTGGTGGCTGTCCAGCTGCCCCCATCCACTCGGTTTGGCCATAGCGCCAGCGGCTGGACAGCACAAACAGCCCAAGAGCTCGCTCGCGCAGCCAGGGCGGCCCCAGCAGAGGCAGCAGCCGTGGCCGCTGCGCTGAACAGCGCAGTGACCAAACTGTCGCAGGTATGGGGACCTTGCCTGCTGTGGGCCGTGGGCAAACCGAAAGAGGCAACGTCAGCTTCAAACGATGTGCGTGGGCCTCCATCTTTGGGTTTCCACTATTCATGAAGCGCGCTGCGCACCTCTGTGCCCATGCAGGACACCAGCTGCGGCACTTGTGAGAAAGGCCTCGCGCTGCAAGGCGTGATGGTCGCCACGGCAAATGTGCCGCGCCTGGCAGCAACCTGCATCTCCAACGGCGCGTTTGCTTCAATGCTGGCCGGCCTGGCTGGCATTGCTGCGCGGGCTGCACCTGACGAGGTGAGCACTCTGGGGGGCCCAGCCAGCGGGTCATGTTCTGCCCACCTGCCCGCCCTTTTGCCCATCGCCGGCCTGCCCGCCTGCCCCGTGGAAATGCATCCTCCCTCAACCTCTCTAATTTTGCGCCCTTGGCTGCTGCAGGCCTTGCTGCTGGCGCAGGCTGCCAGGGGCTGCTTGGCTGCCCTCGCAAACTTTGCTACAGCAGCAGCCTCTGCGCTGGACAGCTCAGATACCGACTTGCAGCGGCAGCTGGCTCAGGCTGCTGATGCCCTGCTGGGTCTCTTTCCCGAGGGCCCCAACCCCCCAGCATTTGCCCAGTACACAGGCACACCTGCTGCACGGGTGCTGCAGTATGTCAGCTGTGAGACCCCTGCCCCTGGCACAGCCGCTGGTCGCTGCTCTGGATGCCTACTGGTCTCTGCCGCAGCAGGCTGCAGCAGCCCGGCTGGAGCTGGGGCTGGCTGTGGCCACCCGGCCGGTCTGCGCCAACCTGCGCTGTCCTAACATCGAGGCGGCTGCGAGCGGCCAGCGCGGCAAGCGATATGCGGCATGCGCGGCCGTGCGCTGGTGCTCAATGGCCTGTGCCAGGGCTGGCTGGCGGGCACAGACAGGTCCCCACAAGCTGGCCTGCCCCCTGCTGGCCAGCGCCGGTGCTGCAAAGGACCAGGCTGACGAGCCTGCAGCTTGAACGAAAAACACATGTGCAGCCAGTATGCGCAATCATAGTCCTCCTGGCATTGCCCACAGCTGTGCCTGCCTCCTGATGTTTGCTCTGCTTGCATGGACAGCTGTTTGCCAGCCAACCTCCTCATGTAAAGCTTCCGTGTTTGCGTTCAATCCATGCATAGTTACAGCTCTCGATGCAGCACGACTCCACTCTCAAGAAATGCGCGCCTGGCCAAAGCGCTGGCGCAGCTGGGACAGCTGGGACAGGTCGTCGCTGCCGCGGCGCCCGCCGCCGCCGCGCAGCATTGGCGCCTCTGCATCCTCCCTTAGCACGCTTCCAAAGCCGCCGCTGCCACCGCCACCTCGCATCAGTTCCTCTGCATCAACATCGAGCTCCATGTCTTGCTCGTCCTCGCTGCTGCCGCCGCCCGCCAGCTCAGCACGCAGCGCCCTCGTTTCAGCGTCGTCATCGGCAGCCATCGTCGCCGCCCGGCGCCAGCGCGCGTCCCGGCCGCTGCCGCCGCCACCGCCGCCTGCACCGCTGCGCAGGCGGCCCAGCAGGCCGCCGCCGCTGCCGCCGCCGCCGCCGCCCTGCTTGTCTGGCTTCCGTCCAGCGCCTCGGCTGCCTGTGCCGCCCCGGCCCCTGCCGCCGCCGCTGTCTTCCATCTCGCTGCCGCTGCTGCCGCCGCCGTAGGGGCGGTGGCGCTGCCGTGCGGTGGCCCCTTTTGTCAGCGGGTTCTGCAGCAAATGGGGCGTGAATAATGGAAGCTTAAGAGAGCAGCTAGAGCGATGACCAGCGAACCGACATGATGTGATCTTTGACGTGCGCTCACCAGCACGTGCATGTCCATGTTCCGTTTCACAAGAGCTGCAACATCTGCTGCTTGTCTGGTACAACTTGGAATAAGGGCAGGCATGCTTTGAGCGGCTGCACATTCAGATCCAGTCCAACTCACACCAGTCCTGCAGTACGCAAATCACAACCGCCCCTACCTGCAGCAGTCGCTCAAACTCGCGCAGGCGAGGGTCGCCAGCTGGCCCGCCGCGCCCGCCCAAGCCCAGACCAAAGTCTGAGGCGTCGCCGCCGCCGCGCCGAGCGCGCGCTTTGGCCAGCACCACAACTGCCACGCCCACCATGGCCAGCGGCTGCAGCACCTGCACAGGGAGAGGTCGTTGGGGATTGCGTTAAGTGCATGCTGCCTGCGGGACGGTATGGTGCAGGCCGCATGTGCCACACACAGCACGACCGTAGGTTTGGCTGACCACAGTGTGGATTCTGCAACACGGCACATAGCAGGCATGCAAACGCCTAAGACTGCAAACAATGCAACTGCCCATCGGCCTACCTGCATCCACGCCAGGGCCCCCTGATTTGGCTGGCGCAGCGCCTGGTGTGGAAAGGCGGCTTGATAGATGGCAAGCACTGTGGCATTCAGCATGAGTGCCACGTGCCGGCCCTGCCTGCTGGCCACCAGCAGCGGCGCCGGCGCCGGTTGCGCGCCTTGCACTGCTGCCGCTGGGGCAACCCCAAAGCGCTGTGCAAGGGCTGTCAGTGGCTGGCGCAGCAGCAGGCGGGGAGGGCTGCGGGGTGCGGCGGTCACGTTCCAAACTGCCAGCTGGCCGCCGGCAGCCATGAGGAGGTAGCCTGGAAGGACCGCCAGCTGCACCGCCTGCTGCGGCTGCTGCTGGGATTCGCTGCTGCTGGCGGTGCCGCCGCCACTGTTGCTGCCGCTGCTCGGCTGTTGGACGGGGAGGAGGTCTGCAGGTAGCGGCGCCCAGCTGCGGACCGTGCAGCCGGACTGTGTGCCTCGTTCGCCGCCCACGATCAGGGCCAGCAAGCTGCCATTGGTTGCCACAGCGTAGGCTCGGTTTGGGTGCTGCCCGTCAAAGGCAGCCGCCACAATGCTGCTGCCACCCAGGCCCCTGCAGCTCTTGAACGCTGGTGACTGCACACTGCCTGCTGCCGACCCCGCCTCTTCCTCTGGCACTTCCGCTTTCTGCGACTGCTGGCCAGCTCCAGCGGACTCGTGCGGTGCTGTTGCCGCTGGCAGGCTGAGCTGCTGGCTGGCTGTGCCGCTGCTGCCCAGAACAGCCGCTGTGTTGCCTGATGGGCGAACGGCTGTCGGCACCTGCTCCAGGTTCGCACGCCGCACAACCCGCACTGCAGGCAAAGGGAGGGGGAAGCAGATGCTTGGGCTTGGGAGGGCGCAGTGGCACGCACTGACAATTTTGGTTGGCACCGCAGCTGTGAGCAGCATCGGCATGCTGCGCGCGGCGAGTGCAGAAGTAGCACTTGCACAGGTGAACTCACCGCCCAGGCCTGTGGGCCCGCCGTGCTTCAGCACCGCCAGCCGCCCATACCCGTCTGCTGCCACAATGGTGGCTGCTGCCATGCCGCCCCGCGCCACGCTGTGCACCGACATGATTGGCGCACAGCCAGGCGATGCCGCACACGCTTGTGGGCCGCCGCTGCCCGCCCCACTGCCATCGCTGTTGCGACCGCAGGCAGCGGCAGCAGGGGTGCCGCACAGCAGGGCCTCTGGCTGAAAGGCCTCCAGCAGCGAAACGCTGGGCAGCTGGCCGTCTGCAGCTGCATCCTCCCAGCCGCTGCCGGTGCGCCGCTGGGCGCCAGACTGGGCCAGCAGTGTGTGCAAGCGGAGCTCGCCGTTGGCATGCCCCGTCAGCAGCACAGTCGTGTTGTGCACCAAGCGGTATGAACCGAGCGCAATCACCGGAGAGGCCGTGCCTGCGAGTTGAGAGGCAAGGTGGGGCATGGAACGATGGGGCGTGGGGCAAGCTGTGCTACAGCTCAAGCAGGGGACTTCAAGCCAGGCCTTTGCATGGAAAGCCTGCTGGTCATTTTCAACCTCAGCAAACGCTGGCCGACATGAACAAGCAGCACATGATGTGATGGCATGCGCCGCCCACCTGTGTGGTGCTGCGCCACAAGCTGACCGTCCGTGGACAGCAGGAGCAGGCTGCCGGCATCATCGCCCACAGCTAGCAGGCCACCAGCCGCTTCGTTGCGGCCATGCTGCTGTGGCAGGAAGTGCAGCGCGGCGGCGGGCCCCCCCAGCCGCAGCACCGCCAGCGGCTCTGTGTAGTCGCTCCAAGCTGCCGTGCGGCGGTATATTGTTGTGATGCCAGGCAGGCCGCCAGGATCAGGGCAGCCTGCAGGGAGGGGGAGACGATGGCTGGGCGGTGGGCAGCTGGCGGCAGGAAGCGGCGGCAGGGTGCCATGGGGAGCGGCCGATCGGCGAGTGGATCGACGCAAACGGACCTGCTCCTAGGCAGCCGGCATGCACGCCATGCGTCGAGAGGGCCAGGAGCGAGGCGAGCAGCAACCAAGCCGCGCAGGCACAGGCCCTGGCCCCGCATGGCCGCAGTAGGTGCATTCTATGTGATATGAATCGCGCAGCACAATCACGATCGGGGGCAGCCCGGTGCCAATGCAGGCGCACCTTCCCATGCAGGCGGCGGGTGCCTCTCTGGGCCAGCCCCCGCCCCCCCCTGGTCTGCGATCACGCAGTCCAACGTTTACCTGCTGAGCTCTGGAACCGGGTCCAGGCGCTGAGGAGGTCAAGCAAGTCTCCGCTCTTGCGTTCGCTGGCCCTGCGGTGCTCGCAACCGATCGGATAGCTCCTGCAGCCAGCCAGCAGCTCATCCGGCACCCAGAGCCAGAGGCAGCGGCGGGAAGCCCTCCAGCTCGCGGTAGTAGCGCGCCCGAGCCTTTGCATCGCTGTCCAGGTGCGAGCAGGAGTGTGCAGCGCCTGGTGGACCCGCCCGCCACTCACCTGCCCAGCCCGCCGCTGCCCGCCCGCTGGCGCCGCCGCCTGCAAGTGCCGCTCCTTGCTCGCCCCCTGCCACAGGATGGCGGCGCCCTTTGTGGAGCAGCTCGTGCAGAGCAAGCTGGTGCTGCTGGGGGAGATGGGCTCCGGCAAGACCAGCCTGGTGCAGCGGTTTGTGCGGGGGCAGTACTTTGAGAACCAGGTGTGGCTGGGAGCGGTTTGCCGGGCGGTTGCCAGCTGCTGACTTCTACTTGCCGGCTGTGTGGGGCCAGACTGCTTTCAAAGCAACTGCTGACAGTTGCCTGCTGCATGCCCAGCTGGCGATTGGCTGCTGGCTCAAGGAGAATGCAAAATGATGCTGTGCGGCTGCCATGCAGCAATTCTGCACACTATTGCTCGAGGCTCTGGCTGATCCGCGCTTGCCAAACCTCGCCTGCCCTGTTGCCAGGAGTCGACCATCGGCGCCTCGTTCTTCACCAAGACGCTGCCTGAGAAGCACGTCAAGTTTGAGATTTGGTGCGCAGCGCAGAGGCAGCAGCCAGCAAGCTGAGGACAGCCAGCTGACACCCACGTGCATCTGCCTGTGGCCCCCGCCGGTCAGTCAAGGCTTGCCACCACGCGGATGGTATCCCCTCGCACTGCTGACAGGCCTGCTTCTGCTGCCACGATCATGTTGCAGGGATACCGCGGGACAGGAGCGGTACCACAGCCTGGCCCCCATGTACTACCGGGGGGCGGCGGCAGCCATTGTGGTGTTTGACATCACGCACCCCGCCTCCTTTGAGCGCGCCAAGAAGTGAGGGCATGGGTTTTGGGGCAGTTTAGGGGGCCTGCTGCCGAGAAGCTAGGGGACATGGTGTGACGCAGCCGGGGGCATCTGTTGGAGCAGCTGGGGAGGCATGCTTCAGGCACCCGGCCACAGCGGGGGCAAGCAGCCATCAGACCAGCAAATGACTGTTGTGGGATGCTGATGCTCTGGGCTGCAAGCACTGCTTGGTTCGCGGCTCCCAGACCCGTGGCTGTTTCGGGTTCTCCATGAGTGTCTAATCTGCCCTTGTGCCGCCTATCCTGCGCCTCGGCCCGCCCCCGCAGGTGGGTGTGGGAGCTGCGGCAGAATGTGGCCAACCCTGGCCTCATCATTGCGCTGGTTGGCAACAAGGTGCGGCGCAGTGGAAGCATGAGGTGCACGTGCATCTGCCCACAGCAGGACAGCAGAGTGCGCCGCTGTGCTGCGATGCAGCCTCCACCTGCACATTCCTGGCTGCCGCTTCGGCTGCTGCTTTGGGTTGCATTGACTGCCGCTTTGGGCTCCCGCGAGGCTCATTTAACTACCTTGATGAGTTATCTGTCTTGGAAGGTGGACCTGGCTGATGAGTCGCGGGCGGTGCCAGAGGCGGATGCTCGCGCGTATGCAGGTGCGCCGCTGCCGCTGCTTGATGCTCTGTTGCTTTTTCCGCGGCTGGTGTGCAGCTGCTGCTTTCATATACCGCTGCATGGGGCGGTGTGTCGATGCATGTCGCCAGAGCAGCTGGTGTTCTGCAGCGTCCAGCACACCACCCCGCTGTCGCGCTTCGATGCTGTTCCTCCACATAGTTCTACCCGCTCCTGCGCTGCAGCCGAGACGGGCCTCCTTTACTTTGAGACGAGCGCCAAGACCAACATCAACGTGACGCAGCTGTTCGAGGAGGTGGCCGACAAGTGAGCAGGGCGGTGGCACTTGTAGTTGTCTGCTCGTCTTGGGTTGCGCCTTTGCTGCACGAGCGGCACCAGTTGCTACGCCGCTCCGATCCAAGACAGTTTCCAAGACAGTGAGAGTGCTCGTACTGCTGCAGGCTGCTGCATGGCGGTGGTTTGGCGGCACGCAGCGGTGTGCTGTGCCACAGTTCTGATGCTCTGCACCGCATTCCTTGCCTTGCGCGCAGGCTGCCCAAGGCGGCGGCGCCGCAGCAGCCGGCGGGCGGCATCCAACTGAGCGAGCAGCCAACGCCTGCTCCCCGCAAGGCAGCCGCCTGCTGCTCGTGAGCTCACTCATCTGCTGAGCCTGCTGTGCAGCCTGCTGGCAGCCTGGCAGACCCTCCGGGCACGGCGCTGCTGCTGCCCGGGCACGCAATCGCACAGATAATGCCTCCCCCCTCTGACGCTGCTGGCGCGGACGCCCCCGCCGCTGTACCATCTGCAATGCTGCAACTGTTTCTCCCTCCGCTGCATGCTGCGTGTAAAGTAGCACCTTCGCACCTGCTCCGTTACCTTGCTGCGAATATTGAATGTTTGCTTTGGGCATCCTCCATCAGCTGTAAACAGCTTGTGCTCACGCTGGGCCGGCGGCAGCACCGCAGCGCGTGGATGATGCCCCATCCTGTTGCTGGGAATGCCGTTATCCCGCTGCGCTGCGTTACTGAGCTACATCCCGACCTCCCGGAAAGTGCGCCAGCGCACCGCACGCTAGGGCCGCGCAGGGTTGCGGCAGCCGCGTGCCGCCGGCGTGCAGGGCCACCCCCGGCAGCCCAACCCACCCATCCCGGCGCGGCATTGTCGGCCGCCAACCTAGGGGGCGCCGACAAGAGTGGCGACGGCCCGGCGGCGGCGGCCCCGGCAGACGCCGTCAAGGCAGCGCCCCGGCAGCCATGGCACAGGAAGCGCAGCTGCCCACTGTCCACCTGCAGCAGCCCGTGCAGCCAGTCCTAGGTGCAGCAGCAGGCCAGGATGCTGCAGCAGCTGCCGCGGGGGCAGCAGCAGCAGTGCAGGGGCACCCACATGCAGTTGGTCACGCCCCAGGCTCACTTGTGGTGGCAGGCACTGTGCAGATGCCTGCAGTCGTCACAGGGCACAGCTACCAGCAGCAGCTTATGAACGGGATGCCAGTGCTGGGCCAGCCAGCCACGGCGGCAGCACTGCAGCACCCCATGCAGCCCGTCCTGCTGTGGCCGCAGCAGATGCAGCCTGCGATGCTTTGGCCGCAGATGCCCGCCCCGCAGGCGACTGCCCTAGGCCTGCCAGCCGTGCCAGCCCCACAGCCAGGATTTGTGCCGCCATCAACCGCCCTGGCCAGCCCAGCGGAAGCTGCTGCGGCGGCGGCGGCGGCGGCGGCGGCGGCGGCGGCAGCAGCCGTGGCCGCACCAGCATCCAAGCAGGCAGCTGCGGCAGCACCGGCGGCAGCACCGGCGGCAGCACTGGCGGCATCAACAGATTCCGAACCAGAGCAGGAGCCGGCAGAGCCAGAGCGGCAGCGGGCGCAGCGCGCATCACAGCGGGCGCCGCGCGGGCGCGCAAGCGGCGGCCGGGCGGCGAGCGGGCGCGGGCGCAAGCGAGGCGCAGCAGAGCAGCCCGAGGAAGCTGGTCAGCGGGGGGCGGGTGCCAGCAGCGATGCGGAGGAGCAGAGAGGCAGCGGGGATGAAGAATGGGACCCCACCTCGGCTGGCGGCAAGCATGGGTGAGCTGGTCCAGCGAAAAAGGGACCCAAGTGTCGTTGTGCCAGTGTGGTGGGACGAACGGGCGGCAGTGGCTTGCAAGCCTACCTTAGTTGTTGTTTAGGCGAGGGCCGCCAGGATGCACCTCCCTGCACAGATGCTTCAGCTCCGACCCACCCCCCCACCTGCCCATCTGCCCTGCCCGCAGCGCCAAGCGCGGCCGCGCCAGCGGCGGCGGCAGCGGCGGTGCCCGCGCTGGCGGCGGCGGCGAGGATCAGGAGCTGCAGCAGCTCAGCGTGCGGGCACGCAGCACGCCCAGCGTGGCCGCTGCGCTGGCCGCCAAGCTGGCGCCAAATGTGAAGCTGAGCGGGGCGCGCTCCGTGGGCGCCATGTGGCAGACCTGGGTGAGACTGGCACTCTTTGTGACAAAGCCTCTGGGTGAAGCTCTGCAGAGTGGGCTGTCCAAATGTGGGACCAAGGAGCGCCTCTGTGACTTGCGTTGGCCTTCTGGTTTCGGTGGCATGCAGCGTACTTGGTGCCGGCCCCCTTGCTGCCCACTCATTGCTGCCCTCGCCCTTGGTGCCTGCCTGCCTGCTGCGCAGGTGCACCACGACGGCCAGTCCAAGTTTGTGGGGCGGCTGTCTCGCCAAGCGGCGGCCGTGGGGGCCGACATTGTGACCATCTGGCAGCAGCAGTGCGTGGCGTCCAAGGTGGCGCAACGGGTGAGCAGGGCTGGAGGAATGGGGCAGGTGGCCCGGGCTGTTGAGGTGCCTGCGTGCCTGTTGAGGTGGGCGCGCACAAGCTCGGCTCAACGGCAGGCGAGCTTGCCTGGGGATTGGTTCCTTGCTGCTCGCTCGCCATGCGCAGCAGCGCTTCACGCCGCGGCTTCTCTGGCCACCCGACCCAACAGGCCCAACGTGACCTCATGCCTGCGCAGCTTCTCTGCCATCTCCCTACATGCTCACTCCGTCCCTGGTGTCGTTTCCAATGCTGCAGGACCGCTCGCTCAACGTGCCCAGCGCCAACTATTCAGCCGACGATGCGCTCATGTCTCAGCTGCGGCAGCTGCAGAGCGCAGCAGAGGTGCAGCAGTTCCTGGAGACCCTGCTGCACGCGCCCAAGGCGCAGCCCAAGCGAGCGGCGCAGGCGGAAGAGGGGGAAGAAGATGAGGCTGAGTGAGGGTGTGCCGCATGCACTGCTCACTCAGGGAATGAATGCTTGTAGCGGCCACAACTGCACTGATGCCACGCGCCGCTTGCTGTGGCCTGCGGCTGGGGCCAAGACACCTGACTTTGCACTGCTTGCGCTGGGGCTGTGCTGTGCCGCCTGACCTGTAAAGCTTGCCACGCATGAGATGCGAACAACTGCCGAGTGCGTGGCAGGGATTGGTGAAGCGGGGCCTGGCCCACAGACTGATGGTGAGGAGAGCAGCATGGCAGGCGGCAACAGCAGTTGCAGATTCGGCCTGTGTAACTCAGGGCAGTCCAGGCACACCCAGCATTGCCTTGCCTTCAGCATGCACTGCCATCATCCAGTTCACTTGGTAAGGTTGCATTGCACTGCTCTCCCATCTCTGCTCAGCTGACCGTGAGGTGCCAACATGGTGCTGCCTGATTTGCAGCAAGCGGCTGCTGGGGATGAGCCCCAAAAAGTTGCAAACCATATGCAAGCATGTTGTGCTACACGCCCAGGGCAACAGTGGGCATGCTCGCATGAATAAATAGGCATTCTTTCTTGCAGCCAGGTTCAGCCATCCGCTGCTCCTGCTGCCGCCTGCTGAGCCGCCTTGCGCGCCCGCCGCTCCTCGCCCAACAGCTTGCATATTCGCCGGTGCCCGCCCTGCCGCCAGTCGGCATGCGAGCAGGCCGTGCCGCAGTACCAAACCGTGAAGCAGGCACTGCAGCAGGAGTGGAAAGAGAAGCAGCCAGGGGTTCAGTGCAGCTGCCAGGGCGAACCTGCCACGTGCACCGCATCTGGCATGGGCAGCAGAGGGCACACGGCAAGCACCTCACCGCAAGCCTTGCTGCACTCCCCTGCCCACCTGCACCGCATGCTGCCCTCTCCCTGCCCCGCCGCCGGTCCGCCGCCAGCCTGCAGGTTGGAGCAGCACAGGTAGGCGCAGCCGCGCCCCGCCGCCGCACGTGCCAGCTCAAGCTGCCTGGCCTGCGCCAGCTCGGGCAGCCCCTGGTGCCGCTTCACAACCGCTGCTGCCCGCTCGGCTGCCGGCACAAGCTCCTGCAGCCACTCCGCCATCTGCATTGGACTGGACGACACAATGCTGGCCAGGGCCAGCTGCTGAGCGAGCATCTCTTCGGCAGACCGGGCCGCTTCCTCTGCCAGATCAGCTGGGATGACACCACCGGCTGTGCCGTTGGCAATTTGGCTGCTGGCCGACACAAGGTGTGAAACCACTAGGCTGCAGCTGTCCACCAGGGCGGCAACCTGCAGCAGGTAGCAAATAAATGGCGGAAGCCACGCTGTGTCACAATAGCTATCGGGTAGCCGCCAGCAGACGGCTGCAGGGCAATGTCGGCTGCTCTGCAATGGAATGCAGTACAGGTCAGGAGTCGGATGGGGAGGGCCGGCTACCCACCTGCTCCACCTCCGCTTCCCCTCCCCCCGCTGCGAGCCGCCCTGCGCAGTCGGCAGCCAAGTGCAGCAGCCCGCTGCAGGCAAAGGAGCAGGCCAGGCCGCCGCCGCTGCTGGCGCCTGCGCCTGCCGCCAAACTGAGCAGCGAGTTGGCCAGTGCAGGTAGCTGTGCATGGTCCTGCAGAGATGGGGTGGCAAGCAGTGCATTGCAGAGCGGGGCTGGTGCAACATGCAAGCCCAGGCATGCACTCTGCGCTCAGCACCGCAACCTGAAACATCCGCAGCTGTGGCGGTCGCTAGGCTGCAAGGCACCCACCTGGGCTAGCGGGGCTAGAGCGGTGTGGGCAGGCTGCAGAAACCCTGCAGCCACCATGACTGGGCACGTGTCCGCCATTCGCAGCAGCGAGGCAACCACAAACTCTGCAGCCCGCTGCAACACGCCGCTGCGCTCGCCGCCTCCCACTGGGGCTGCAGCGCCTGCAGCCAGCTCTAGCGCTGCCCAGTGGGTGGCACACAGGGTGCGGGCGTGTATTGTGGCAGGCGATTGGACCCTGCGCAGGGCAACCAAGCTAGTGCAGTCACGGGTTGTGCAGGCAAATCCATCGGCAGCACAGCAAGGGCTGAGTGTACCCCAAAGCTGGGTGCAGGCAGCACACCCCAGGCCTCCAGTTGCAGCTCACCCATCAGCGGGCAGCCCGAGCCGCAGAGCTGCATTGCAAGCCATGTCTGGCGCCTGCACTTGGTAGTCCCATGGGACTGCGGCAGGCACCACCCCGCCGCTGCTAAGGTAGTGAACGAGGCGGCACAGCTGCATGTGCAGCAGAGCAGCATCCGCAGCCAGACTAGCATCCACCGCAGTGCTGCTGCCTGCTCCAGTGCCGCTTGCAACCCCGCTGCTTCCTGCCCCGCTGCTGCTTGCTGCTGCGCTGCCAGCCGCAGCGCTGCTGCCTGCCCCTCTGCCGCTGCCTGCCTCGCCGCCGGCACTGAGAGCCGCAGTTTCTGCGGCTTGCGCCGCACGCGACAGCCTGATCAGGGCCGGCCTGACAACCCGCATCGACTGCCTGGAAAGGTGCTCCGCTGCCCTGTGGGTGGCTGAATCCTGCAGCTGCCGAAAGCCAGGGTCGAGGCGCGCCAGCACTGGATGCAGCCGCAGCCCCGCCGCAGCCGCCTGCACCCACGTGGCAAGGCTGTCGGCTGGCGCCGCCTCCTCGCTGCGATCCAAGCACAGCGACAGTGCGATGGACAAGTTGCCACACCAGCCCGCAAGGTACCTGCCCTGTTTCCCGTCTGCCGCAGGCACGCCGCCGTCACCCACAGCAGACAGCAGTGCAGTTGCGAGCCGGGGCAGCAGCTGCAGCAGCAGGGTCGTGACCTGCAGCCACTCCTGCTGCGCGCCTGCGCTGCTGCTGCCGCTGCTGCTGCTGTCGTTTTCGGGCTGGCCGGGCGGCGGCTGATCTGCCTGCTTGACCATGTCCATCACCAGCAACACGCCGATGCCCCACACCCGCACAAATTGCCGCTGCGCGCCATCGTTGGGGCATTGCTCTGGCAGTGCCTGCAGCACGCCAGCCGCCGCTGCAGCTGCTGGCGCGCAGGCGCCCTCCTGCTGCAAGTGGCGCGTCACCGCAGCCGCCAGCCACCTGCTGCGCACGGCTTTGGTGAGCTTACTGATGGGCAGCTCAAGGCCGGCCAGGCTGGCGGCATCTGAGAGCGGTAACTTGGCCGCATGAGCTGCTAGGGCTGGCAGGCCGCGCGTGACGAGCAGGGCAGCCAGCGCCTGCTGCAGTGCTGCGTCCTGCTCAGCGGCGGCAAGGTGCTGGGTCCAGGCAGGCTCCTTCTGAAGCGAGTCGAGGGTGCCGCCAAACAGCTGCAGCGCGTGCTGAGCATGCTGTGCTGCCTCTGCGCGGGGTGTGCAATAGCTGTGGTTCAGTTGGAGGTGGGTGAGACGGGGTGCAAGCTACAACGGGGGCATGGCAAGCAGCAAGCAGCGACAGTGCAAAGCGGCAGCCACTCGGGCACACAGGACTGGGGGTGGAGAGGGCTGCTGAGCAACCCAGCCCTAACTTCCCCCAAGTTGCCGGCCCACTCACCCTCATTCCCGCTGAACAGCTCTACCGGCAGAGCCAGCAGGGCTTGCGCCAGCTCCCGCGCCCACGGCAGCAGCACATCGGGCCGGGCGACGTCGCTGGCAAACAGCGCAAGGGCATTCTTGTTCTTCGGCGCTTGGTACAGCTGGAGCACAGCGTCTAGCGCAGATGCATGTGCTGCACAGTGCGCTGCCAGGCTGCTGGTCAGCTCCAGCTGCTGTGGCAGCGCGCCGCCTGCCACGGCTGCCCTGCCAGCTGCAAGAGAGAGCGGCGAGGCGCGAAGCACCAGCTGTGCAGCATAAAGAATGCGTTTGCCCTCTTTGGCTGTCAGGCCCAGCCGCTGGCCGACCCGCATGCACCGAGTCAGCACCAGACTGGCGGCACGCAGCTGGGCATGGGCAGCGTGCGGCCAGTCTGCTGGGGCACCGCAGCTGGAAAGCAGGGGCGGCCCATCGGCGAGCTTGCTCAATGCTGTCGCGAGCCCCAGCGCCGCCTGTCGTGTCTTCCTGCAGGTCGCCAAGGAACACGCGGACAAGCTTCAAGCCCTGGCCAAGCCTCTGGACTTCAGAGCAAGGGTTTGGCTGGCGCCACTCACTCGCGCAGCCTCTGGCTGGACTGCTTGTCAGGCAGCGAGTCTGGATGGAGGTTGTAGAACTCCTCCGCCAGCAGCTCAGCATCGGGAGAGAAGGCCGCTGAAGTTCTGCTGCTGAAGTGGGGCGTGAGCTCCTGGAGCAGGCGCAGGGCTCGCACCGACATTGGGAAGTTCAGATTGATGCGATGAGCGCACGATGCGAAGACCTCGCAAGACATGAAGACCCGCGGCGAGTGCGCTGCGGTGGACGACTCGTCGGACATCGGATGCCGCAGGCACGCGGCATTGTCGGGCTTTGCCCAACACTCTCTGTCGTTCAGCACGCTTACAGTAACACTGTTTGAGCATCTTTCAAGTGCGTACGATGGAATGGGGTGGTCAGAGGTTGGAGCAGAGCTTGCAAAGCAGGCGTTGCAGCATTGGGCACGGGGGCCGACAGAGGACGGCAGACAGCAATGGTAAGCAGGCGGCGATGAAATGGAAGGGGGAGTAGATACAAGTACACAGCGCCGAAGGGAAAATGGGATGCATGGAAATGCCGCAGCCACCCCTGCTGCCCCACCGTTTCAGTGACAGCCTGCCGACTGGGCCCACAGCCCGGCCCCCGAGCCACTTGGTTGTGGGCGGCAGACAGGCTACAGCGGCTAGGATTCAGTCCTGCAGCTACTACCAATGCCGCAGCCTCAGTCCTGCACGTACTGCTGCCCGCTGATGAGCGCAAACTCGGCGCGCTGCAGCTCCCTGCCCAGGTAGTTGGCATGCTCCAGGTGGGTGCAGGGCTGGAAGCCCTGGTCCTTCTCCAGGATCTCCACCTGCAAGGACCATGCAACATAGTTAACTGAGAGAGGCCAGGCAGGGGTGTACAGCACAGCAAAGGCCGCAACTCGGCGACCGCCACCATGACAGCATGCTGTCGCAGCACACCCGCAGCAAGCTGGGATGCACAGGCACACCAGCTGCAGGAGTGCCCCTGATACAAAGCACGCACCTGCCGGCGGCAGCTGCAGACCTGATCGATAGCAATTCCTCACACCATATCACACCACGCAAGCAGTTGAAACTAGCAGCTAAAGCCCCGCTGCCGACTCACGCTGAGCGCCTTTGCGGTGCGGCCGCGCCACGTCCGTGTGGGCAGCCGCACTTGTCCGGGCTTGCAGGAAATGACTTCACCCGTGGCGGGGTCGCAGGCCAAGCCTGCAGGGGGGCAAGTGCATGCATGCAAGCCATCAGTAGGAGAGTGCTGTGGATGCATGAGCGCCGCGCCGGCAGGCAGGACTGCGCTGCTCCGAATACTGCCGCGCAGTACCCCCGCCGCACCCTGCTCGTTGATGAAGTTGGTGTAAAAGTCGGCCACCAGCTCGCCCGCCTCGCGGTCCACTTTGATGATGAAGTAGCCGGCTGCGTCCAGGTCAAGCGGGCGCTTGGACAGCTCATCGTCTAGCGCGGCATCCCAGCGAGGCACCGCCGCCGCGCCCGCTGATGCGCATCTGGAGCGCGTGTGTTGCTGCACAAGAAGCTGCTGCTGCACCGCCAGGCTGCGCTGCTGCCGGAGCGCGCCGCTGGCAAGGCGCAGCGGCACCTGGGGCCGCTGGCCTGCCTGGACGCCGGTGAATTGCATTTCCGGTGTTAAGATGTGAGTAATGGACATGCTAGCAGGCGAAACTTGAGGCCATGCGCTCGAAACACCGCAGCCACAGCACACTGGCTTGCAGGGAGCAAGCCGTCACGGCCACCTTTCTGATGGCAACCGCTTAGCCTCCAGCACTCGTCCGAAAGCTCTCCGAGCATAACAGTCGCGCCACTGCTGATCCCGCCAGCGGACTCGTGGTTCCCGCCCTCCCCGCCAGGCGAGAGACTGCATTCGAGCGTGGATCGGAGCGTGAAACTCATCGGGAGCTGGCTGCCTGCAGCGCGAGCCCTCCCGCCCCTGCCGCCGATCGCTGCCACCGCTGCTCACCGTCCTGCACCTGGTCACCCCTGCTGCCGCAGTGCGCCTCGCTACGTGCAGCACGCACCAAGATGAACAGCTTCCTCTACTTTATCTACCTGGGGTTCTTCCTGTCCCACATCCCCATCACCATGTTCGTGGACAGCCAGGCCGGTGAGCAAGCATTGCCCAAAGCATGGCCGATTGCGCACCTGTTCTCGAAAGGGATCTGTGCTGCACCTGTAGCGGCAGCGGCAGGCCGTATCCGCAGCTTTGACAATGCCAATTTATGCTGCCAGCATCGTCCATGGTTGCGTCTGGTGTCGCAGTCAAGCCCCCGCCACCTTGACTCCTGCATGCCTGCAGTGCTGCCGGCGTCCTGGTTCCCGTCCGTGTGCCGCAAAATGATGGCCTGGTACTTTGAGACGCACCGGGACCCGCTGGTGAGATATAGCTGCTTTCCTTGTGTGCCAGCTGCCCAGGATGTGCTCAGCGGGTGGCTGCAGGTGTTGCACAGCACGCTGATCAGCGTGCTGCACGGCTGGGCCTGTTGAGGCAGCAGCACGTGCAGCTCTGAATGCGAGGCTGCTTGCTGCCCTTGCGGCAGTCTGGCTGCGCTGTGAGTGCGGCACATGTGGTTTGTATTCCCTGCAGGCGCTGATGCTGTTTCAAATGCACCGCTCACCCCACCCGCAGCCCCACCCACCCTGCAGATGATGCACCTGCCCGTGTGGTTCAAGACGCTGGTTTACTCAGAGATCTACCTGCAGCTGCCCTTCTTCTTTGTGGCCACCTATGCTTTTGTTGGTGAGCGGCTCTTGCCCAATCAGCCAAATTGCACTGGCTGGCCTGCGCTTCGCTGGCTGTGCCTCGCTGTCACGACACATCTGTAACTTGCGCTGGCTGCCGTTGAGTCGGCACTGAGCTTTGCCCCTCCCTTCTGATGCCTCCTGTTACTCGCATTGGTCCCTGCCCTTCCCTGTCCCCCGCCCACCCGCAGGCAAGAAGAATTGGATCCGCATCCCAGCCATCTTCTACGGCGCGTTTGTCACCGCCACAATGCTGCCCATCCTGGCTGAGCTGGCGGTGCACACAGGTGCTGGGGTTGTGTGGTTTGGCCAAAAGCGCTGCTGTATTGCACTGCGGCCACAAACACTGCGTGTTATCCTGCATGCGTTTGAGCCGAGTGCACCGACGCAAAATTGACCTGCACTCCAGGTCACTATACTGGCTGCATTGGGGAAGGCGGTGCGCTTGGCTTTCCCCGGAAACACCACCGCAAAGCAGCATCAGCTGGGCTTTGCACTTGTGCACTTCCACCCCTCCCCGTGCCTGCAGGGCCGGGCTACCGCCCTGCCATTGTGACCTCCTTTTATGCGCCCTACCTTCTGGTGCCCCTGTGCCTCGCGCTGCACATGATGGTCACGCAGCAGCCCTTTGGCAGCAGCCGCAGCAGTAAGTCCAAGCGGCACTGAGCAAGCCAGGGCGAGCGGCTCGTGCTGTGTCCCCCCGGGCAGCAAGTGCAGCCCAGCATGTACGCGTTGTGCGTTCAGTTGTGTTACTTGTTCCCAGGACTGCATTTGGGTTGCTTTCAGACTTGCGGTGTGCAAAAAGAAGGCTGCCGCGCAGCAGGACCAGTGTGGGAGGCAGGCAAGGCAGAGGGGCGGAATTGGCGGAAGCTGGGGCAGTGTGGCGTGACGATGGCATGCAGAGAGAGGCGGTTGGGGAGGGGTGGGTGGGCCGCAGCGGGCATGGTACAGTGTGAGGGCGGCGGGGGCTGGTGGGCAGAAGGTTACACAAACAATGAAACGAGCTGGGGCTTGGCTTATGGCCTTGGCCAACCGCAAAGGGGACGGACAGCCGCTTTGCAGCGCGACAGGCAGTGGGACAAGAACAGAGAAAGGGCAGGCGGCCGGGCGGCGGCGCTGAGAGGAAATAACAGATGAGCAGGCTGAAGCCCCAGGCAGGGCGTGGCAAAGGCGGCGGGCACCAAGAGGCTACGGCATACCAAAATCAGGTGTGAGGGACAGCGCCCACCCAAACCATCGGCACAACAACTGGTCTAGCAACATGCGAGGGGCACTGTTTGGGCCAAGCTTACTAGTTGGAGGGGTGTTGAATGAAAGCTCATGCAGAGGCGCTTCGAGAGCAGCCGGTGCAGAAGACCATCCAGCACGTGTAGCTCTGACCCTCGCAGCCAAAGCTGTAGGACTGCACCGCGAACGAGGTGCAGGGGTAGGCGCCCGTGCCGGGCGCTTTGGCGCCCAGCCCCGCGCCGTCGGTCAGGCAGGCGGTGGCGGCTGTGACTTCGGCCGGTGGCGAGGTGCACAGGCCGGCTGTGATGAGGCTGCGGGTGCTGCCTCCCTTGTAGTCCACTCCGTGCGTGTACTTGACGCACTGCTTGGCTTCGGCGCAGCTGTCGGGAGGCGTGGCGATGTCGCAGGTAGCTCGGGCGCCGGTGGCGCTCCTGCACAGGCGGCGGCAGGCGGGCAGGTGGGCCAAAGTGCAGCGGCCGGCCCGCGGCGGCCTGTCACAAGCTGCTGAGGTTGCACCGCCACGATTACAGCCGCTTGCGGCGCGTCAGAGCGCGGCTGGAGCAAGCGCAACCCTACACCCGGTCCTGGAGGCTGCACAGGCCAGCGCCCGCAGAGTCCATGCGGCAATTCAATGCCGCCGCACACTCACATGAGCGCCAGCAGCGCCACGATCAGCAGCCGCATATTGTCCGTCGAGAGTTTGTGCGGCGCCAGGCCTTCGGTGGGAGCTGCAGGGCCCTTCAGTGACTGCAGGGAGCGGTTGAGGACAGCGGGATGCATGCGGACCAGGCTGGGGGCCGCTTGCGCCAGAGGTGGCGCTCGCACGCTGTGTACGGCAGCAGGCCGCCGCCGACCACCGGCCATCCTGCAGCCTCTGGGGAAGCCTCTGCCCAGCCATCTCACGCTAGCGCCTTTTACACTCGCTGTACTACCGTGTGGAGTGCAAGGCAGGCTGTCAGCACCCCCGCCGCCGCTGCGCACCGCCCCTCGCCGCTCCGCCGCACATCTATGCTCCGCCGCACCAGCTGCCCGACCCCCTCACACGGGCTGGCAAGTGCGGAACTCGGCTTCAACGGATGCTGAGCTGGGGCCGCGCCTGCTGCAGGCGCTCCAGCACAGCCGGATGGGTGTCGGTCAGGTCGGCGTGCAGCTCCGCCAGGCGTGGCATGCGCAGCAAGATGCCCTCCACATCAGAGTCGCTGAGTTTGAGGCCGGTGTAGATCGATAGCACCAGGCAGGTGAGAGATGTCGCGGCTGACAGCACTGGGGGCAGGGCGGTCAGGCGGTTGTGCACGAGGTCCAGATGCTCCAGAGCTGCATGGTAAAGCAGGGATGGAGCAGAAACACGGTGACCCGCACAGCAGGCGCTTGGGTGGCTGCTGTGCAACGCAGCCGGAAGCAGGCCGGTGGTGGTGTTTGCTGCGGCTCACAGCATAGACATCTCACAGCACCACCACTTCTAAAACAGCTCACTCTCAAGGTATGGTCCACTGGGCAGGTCGTCAAGCTCGTTGTAGGACAGCATCAGACGCTGCAGCCCTCGCAGCTGGGCCACAGCTGGAGGCAGGCGAGGCCCCAGCCCCCCGCGCACGTCCAGGTGCGTCAGATGGTGAGCCACGTGAGGCAGCAGGGCCTCTAACAGTGGCAGCGCCAGCGCACCGTTGCCACCCACCCCAAAGTCTAGGTGTAGCTCTGTAAGGTGTGCGAGGATCCGTGCTGCTGCGCTGCCGGCTGGGATTGCCGCAGCTAGGGGCGGCAGCTGAAATCGCCCACAAACCCACAGGCAACGCATGGGGGCGCCGGCTGGTGGCGTCGCTGCGGCCAGCAGTGCCGGAAGCGACGACAGCTCAACGGGGCATAGCATCAAGGTTGGTGTGCTGTGCTGTGAGTGCCCAAAGATGGCTGCCATCATGCGTCCACCCGGCAACTGCGGCGGGTGGTACAACAGGGAAGTATGAAATCACGTTACAGAGCGTTCTTGAAGCTACAAACACACACATGCGGGACCGTGTTGTTGGGGCTGGGTCACTTGTGATTGGCATTGCATGTGGGACGGAACACGCCGCCAGCTGGGTGTGGGGTCGTGAGTGGGCCATTGCACCCAGACCGGGATGTGCTACACATCTCACCTGAAACGTATCATGGCCTG
>VFQQ010001625.1_pt1 | contig 29846 bp, 23 predicted proteins | sample 3512341 | NCBI WGS metagenome assembly VFQQ01 (sample SAMN10412373, study PRJNA504923) | tailings metagenome | isolation source: Relicate 2 Philex TSF1 revegetated site | place: Philippines: Tuba, Benguet | collected 2017-08-29
GATGTGTTGAGAACGATAACGCCCGCGAGGCTGGGCGCGAGGATGGCGAGGAGCAGCGCCGAGTTGGTGGCGAATTGCGGCAGCGCGGCCTTGGGGCCGACCTCGCGGATTTTTTCGACCGCGATGGTGAAGGAGGCGCCGGTCACCAGCATCGAGGCGAAGCTGGTGAGGCGGAGGCCGAGCCACCAGCCGACGGTGACGAAGCCCACGGCCTCGACGCCCATATCGGCCTGGACGATGAAGCGGATGGAATGGCTGCCGACCCAGACAAGGACGCTGGCGATGAAAAGCGGCGCGCCATAGCGCCAGGCGGCGGCGAGGATGGCGCGGTCGAAGCGCGGGGTGCGGAGATCGAGCCGCATCAGCGGCGTCGCGAGGAGGATTCCGGCGGCCTGTGCGGCGGCGTAGCTCCAGAGCAGGATTTCCGGCGTCGGGGCGATCCAGGCGACGGCGGCGAGGCCAATGAGGAAGCCGAACAGCGAGCCGGTGATCTGGATGATCGAATAGGCGGTGATTTCGAAATGGGCGCGGGCGCGGTCGGCCAGATGGCTGGCAAGGTTGCGGGTCAGCGTGAAGGCGACGGCGGCGGCGGCAAATTCGATGGTCGGGTCGATGTCGAGGATGGTCCAGACGGCGGCGACGGCGAAGGCGGTCTGCGCGAGGCCGGCGATGATCTGCACCGCCCATTCCATGCCATCGAGGCGGGCGCGGTCGCCCTCCGCGCCGTGCCCGCTGGCATAGCGGAGCATGTAGGACGACCACCAGGCGAGCATGGCGAGGCCGGCGAGTTCCTGGATCGCCCAGACGAGCGCGTAGGCGCCGAGCGCATCGGGCTGGAGCCAGTAGGTCCAGACGATGGTGGCGACCATCTGGGCCAGCGGGCCGATGAGCTGGGCCGGGAGATAGAGGATGGTCTGGCGCAGGAGCATGGCGTCAGGCCCTGCCCTGCTTCGGCATCGGCGGCAACGGCCGCATCAGCACCATGAGCAGCACGACGAATTGGCCGAACGACATCGTCTTGCCGGAGAGTGAGGCCGAGGTGGAGCAGATGAGAATGAAGAGAAGGATCGCCCAGCCGGCTTTGGGGGCGCACTGGCGCGCCATGCCGACGAGGAAGCAGATGAGGCCGACGAAGAATGGCACCGAGATGAGGATGCCGTAATAGGCGATGAAGCCGACCCAGAAGCTTTCGATGCCGAAGCCGATGCCTTCGGTGCGCTGAAGCGTGGTGACGACATCGGGGTTCGCGCCGACGAGGAGGTCGGTGAAGGGTATCTTGCCGATCAATTCAAACATGATGAGGCGGCTGGCGGCGGAGCCGTCGTCTTCGACGAAGCGCATCAGGAATTTGTCGAGGAAGCCGCCGGTGACGAGGAGGATCGTGCCGACGACCATCACGGGAACGATGATGAGCATGGCGGCGGCGGCAGACGTGCTGAAGCGGCGGCCGGCGAAGATGTCGAGCATCCGCTTGCCGGCAATGATGGCGGCGAAGCCGAGAAAGGCGACGGTCGCGAAACGGCCGCCGAAGACAGCCAGCGCGGGAAGCTGAAGCAGCAGCGCGGCGGTGCGCCAGCCGGAGCTGAGATCCTTGCCGCCGCCGAGCATGAGGATGAGCGCATAGCAGGCGGCCATGGCGGCGTTGTTGAGCGGGTGGCCGAGCAGCGCCGAGGAGCGGTAGTCCGAGGTGATCTCGATGCCCTGCGCCATGATGGGCGTGAGGCGGAAGCCGACGGCGAACTCGGCGAGGCCTATGAGCGCGTTGAGCGCCATGAAGGCGTGAAGGAAGAGCGCCATGCGCCGCTGCGCCTTGCCGGGCGTGCGCGGCAGGATGAGGAAGAGCGCCATCGGCATGAGGAAGGTGTCGAAGGTCGCGGTGAGCGGCGAGCCGTGAAACTTCACGATATAGGCGAAGAGACCCGCCCAGCAGAAGAAGAAGACGATGAGGCCTTTGTGACGGCGAACGATCTCATCAAGGAAGGCGGCGAGGTTCGGGCGGGTCGCAATGAGCGCAAAGAGGCCGGCGAAGGCGAAATAGGTGGCGGGGGCGATCTTTTCCCACTGCGCGCCGCCCGGCGTTTCATAGGCGAGGCCGAGCGCGGCCATCATCAGGTTGGAGATGAAGAAGAGCGCGGCGACCGACGCGTAGGCGCAGAGCGGGACCGGCCATTCGATGGGACGGCGCGTGCGCGTCGGACGCGCGGCATGGAACGGCGCACCGGCGGCCCGGGCGGCGGTCATGTCGCAGCGTCGGGTTCGGCCATCGTCAGAACGATGCCGCAAGTCTTTTCACCGCGCACGCGCAGCGCACGGAGCGCGGTGGAGAGATCGGAGCGCGTGGCGCGGGTGGCGCGCAGGACGAGCGCGACCTGATCGGCGGCCTCGGCAATCGCGCGGCTGTCGGGTTCGTCGGCGAGCGGCGCGCCGACGAGGATGACGTAATCGAAGCGGGCGCGGGCCTGCGCGATGAGACGCTCCCACGAGCCGCGTGCGGGGCGGGCCTGGGTGGCGGTCTTTCGCGCGGCCATGGGGAGCGCGCGGAGGCCGCTGCGCTTGTCGCCGACGAGGGCTTCCAGCAATGGCACGCGGCCGGCGAGAACGTCGTAGAGGCCGATGGCCGCATTGGGCGCGACGAGTTCGGTGAGGGCGCGGGTCGATGGGTCGGCGTCGATGATGAGAACGCGTTCCCCCGAAGCCACGGCGGCGAGCGCGAGGTTGAGGGCGACGGAGGCGGCGCCGTCGCCGCTGCGCGTGCCGACGACGAGAGCCGAGCGTTCGCGCTGGCGCTCGATGGGATCGCGCAGTTCGGCGCGCATCAGGCGGATGGCGTAATCGAAGGCGTTGGTGCGGCCACGGCGCTTGGCATCGTAGGGCGGCAGGACGGCGAGGACTTCGAGACCGTCGCGGCGAAGCTGGGCAGCGCTGCGGATGCGATCGTCGAAACGTTCGCGCATCAGCGCGAAGGCGGCCCCGAGGCCGAGGCCGAACGCGAGCGCCACGCCGACAATGAAGGCGCGCGGCGGGAACGAGGCAGCGGACGGCGTCGCGGCGGGCGCGAGGACGCGGGCCGGGGAGACCTCGAGCTGTTCCTGCTCCGCCGTTTCGCGGACGCGGGCGAGGATGGATTCATAGACCTCGCGCACGGCATCGGCCTCGCGCTGAAGTTCGCGGAGCTGAATGAGGGCGGAGGCGTCTTCGACATCGCGGCCGGTGAGGCGGTCGAGTTCGGCTTCGAGGGCCGCGACTTCGCGTTCGGCGACGGCGAGATCGTTGCGGGCGCTTTCGGCGATGCGGCCGATCTCACCCGCGATCTGGCGTTCGATGGAGGCGATCTCCTCGCGGATCTGGATGACCTGCGGGTGCTTGTCGACATAGGTGGCGGTGAGTTCGGCTTCCTTCTGGCGCGCGGTTGCAAGCTGGGCGCGCAGCGTAGCGATGAGCTGCGACGAGGTCGCCTGCGCGGTGCCGTCGGCGCCGGCGCGTCGGATTTCCTCGTAACGCGCGCGGGCCGTCGCCATGACGGCGCGGGCGGCGATGAGACGCTGGTTCAGTTCGGCGATCTGCTGTTCAGTGACGGCGCTGCCGTCCTTGCCGACAAGGCCGTTCTTGGCGCGCCAGGCCTGAACCTTGTCCTCGGCTTCGCGAAGCTGGCGGCGGAGTTCATCGAGACGCGCGGCGAGAGCGGCGTTGGCGGCGCGGGTGGCGGCGCGGGCGCTGTCGATCTGGTCGTCGCGATAGGCCCCGGTGATCGCGTTGGCGATGTCGCGGGCGAGCGCCGGGTCGCGCGAGGTCGCGCGAATGTCGAGGATGTAGGTGCGGTCGGCGCGGCTGACGGCGACACGTTTGGCGAGCGTGTCGAGCGCGGAGGCCGCGCGGGTGATCGGATCGGACGAGGTGCCGCCGAATTCGGGCTTGTTGGCGAGGGCGAGCTTTTCAACGACGCGGCCGAGGACGGCGTCCGACGTGACGACGCGCAGCTGGCTTTCGACGAGCGAGGCGTCGGAGCCAGCGCCGGTCGGCAGGACTTCGGTCTGCAGCAATTTCTGGTCGCGCGGATCGAGGAGGACGAGCGTCGAGGCCGTGTAGAGTTTCGGCGTCAGCATCGTGTAGGCGACGGCGAGGCCGGTGAGCAGCAGCGCGGGCAGCAGCACGGCGCGCCAGCGGCGGCGGAGAATGTCGATCAGGCCCTTGAGGTCGATGCCGTCATCGCCCGGACGTTGCGGCTCGAGCAGCACAGGCGGTAGCGGCGCTCGCATTGCAGCGCGCCTGAGCGGCTGGGTGCCGCTGTAAGGAGTCATCGCTGCGGACATAAACGGGCGCAAATCCTCATCGCGGCGAAGGCTGCCGCGTTAACCTTTTCGGATTACACGCCAAAGAAATTGAGAATTTCCCAAGAGATAGCGCCGCCAGAGCCGCCCGGGCTCGCGCCCGAGACGCCAGACCCATTCGACGCGGGCGGCGCGGAAGAAGACCGGCGCGCGGACGACGCGGCCGGAGAGAAAATCGAGCAAGGCCCCTACCCCCACCGCCATGCGGCAGCCGAGGGCGTCGAAATGGCGGGCGATGAAGAGTTCCTGCGCCGGATTACCGAAGGCGACGAGGACGATGTCGGGCTTTGTTTCGGCGACGGCGGCGACGATTTCGGCAGCCTTTTCCGGCGGAAAATAGCCGTCGCGCGTGCCGGCGATGATGTGATGCGGCGCGAGAGTTTTCAGCTTTGCGGCAGCTTCGTCCGCCACGCCGGGTTTGCCGCCGAGGAGATAGAGGCGGAGCGGCGTTTCCGTCCGCTGCAGGAAGGCCGGCACGAAATCGGTGCCGTTCAGGTTTTCCGGGAAGCGTTCGCCGTGGAGGCGGCGCGCGGCGATGTCGACGCCGACGCCGTCGTTAAGGATCAGGAAACCATCGAGAGCGGCCTTGAAGGCGGCATCCTGCGCCGCGACGTTCGAAGTGTGGGCGTTGAGGAAGGCGAGCTTGATGCGCTCGCCGGCCGCGAGACGCGCATTGAGATGCGCGATCATCGCGTCCATCGGTGCGGAGGTGACGGCGACGCCCAGAATGTCGCGCGTGACGAGACTCATTTAGGCGCGACCTCGGCGATCAGGGCCTCGAATTTGTCGAGGGCGCGGTCGATGGAGAAGTCCTCGGCGCGGGCGCGCCGGGGCGCCGGATAGCCTGTGTTTGACAGGGTTTCGTCGATGGCGGCGGCGAGCGCTGCGGGATCGCGCGAGGGGACGAGCGTGCCGTCCTGTCCGTTGCGGAGAACCTCTTCAGGGCCGCCGCAGCGTGTCGCGACGACGGGCAATCCGTGGCCGAGGGCCTCGACGAGGACGTTGCCGAAGGCTTCTGTCCACGAGGGGAGCGCGAGCATCTTGGCCTCGCGATAGGCGGGCCAGGGTTCGGGCTGGTAGCCGCGGAAGTCGATGCGGTCGCGGATGCCGAGTTCGACGGCGCGCGCCTCCAGCGCCGGGCGGTCGGGGCCGTCGCCGAGGAGGACGAGCTGGGTGGTTGGCTTTGTGAGGGCCATCGCCTCGATGAGCGTCGAGAAACCCTTTTCCGGGACCATGCGGCCGACGGCGAGGACGATGTCGGGACGCGCGGCCAGATCGGCGGCACTGGGGACATGGTCCGGCGGCGGCAGGTGGATCGCGTTGTGGATGGTGGTGACGCGGTCCGGCCGGGCGCGGAAGGTCTTGATGAGATAGGCGCGGAGATCATCCGACACGGTGAGCGTGCGGGCGGCCCAGCGGCTGGTCAGCGGCGTTGCCCGGTAGGTGAGACGGCCGAGGTAACGCGGTTCCGCATCGAAGCGTCCGTGGGCGGAGAGGATGGCCGCGCCGCGCCAGCCGGAGCGCAGCCGCGCCAGCATGAGTTTCAGGTTCGAGGCGCCGACGGCGGCGAAGGCGGCGGCGGGATTTGCGGATTTCAGGTGTCTCGCGAGGGCGGAGACGGCCTTGCCGTGGCCTTTGCCAAGGACGACGCGCTTCATGTCGGGCGGCAGAAAGCCTTCATTTGCGCCGTCTTCGAAGTCGACGGCGAAGGTGACGTCCCAGCCGCGCCGATACAGGCCCGAGGCGACCAGCGCCCAGACCCGTTCCGCGCCGCCGCCGACGAGACCATGCGTGTAAAAGAGGAGACGTCTGTTAGGCATTTCTCAAAATGAGATCGGATAGATTTCCTGAAGATTAGGGGAAACATCTAAACCGAGCGTTCGCGCGCGACGTCGCGCATGCCGGAAAGTTGGGGCTTTTGGCGTCTCCGGGACTGAAAATCAGGCTCGCCATCGATCCGGCGCGGGCGCGCGGCTGGCATCGCACGCTGGCCGAGGAACTGCGCCGCCGGGGCCATCAGGTGTCCGTCGCTGTGCGTCCGGGCGGGCCGAAGCCGCCGGCGTCGTTGAGCCTCGTGCTGATGCTGGAGCGGATGACAGGGCGTAGTCGCCCGCGCGCGGCGGAATGGAGCGGTGCTGAACTGCGCCAGGTTGGTGCGCCGAAGGATGCGGAACTCGAAATCGACCTGACGGGGCTGACGGCGGGCGATGGATCGCCCCGGACGCTGCGCCCGGTCTATGGCGATGCGCTGATCGAGGAAGCGGCGGCTGCGGCGTTGCTGGATGGGCGCATTCCGCCGATCGGGGTGAGCGACAGCGCGGCGCCCGGCTATCCCATGATGACGCGTCCGGCGGTGGAGCATGTCCACGATCTGGGGCGGTCGCTGGACAATCTGAACGCGCGGCTTGTTTCCATTCTGGCGCGGGCGGCGGACATGGCGGCGCGCGGGCGCAAGATCGCGGGCGATGAGGCGCTGGCGCTGCGCGATGCGCGGACGTGGAGCACGAGCAGCGCGTTCGGCACGTTGACGCATGCGGCGCGGCACATGCTGGCGAAGATTCTGCGCCGTGCGCCGCACTGGTATGTCGGCTGGCGCAGGACGGACGAAGCGCGCCTGACAGAGACGATGGCGATCCCGAAGGGCGGCTGGCATGTGCTGCCCGATGACGGGCAGCGCTTCTATGCCGATCCGATCATCGTGCACCGGCAGGGGCGGAGCGTCGTCTTCGTGGAGGAGTATCCCTATGCGACGCAGAAGGGCGTGATTTCGGCCGTCGAGATGGGGCCGGATGGACCGATGGGCACGCCTGAAGTGGTGTTCGAGGCGGCGGGCCACCTCTCCTACCCGTTCGTGTTCGAGCGGGATGGGGCGATGTGGATGATCCCCGAGAGTTCGAGCCTGAACGGCGTCGATCTCTATCTGGCGACGGATTTTCCGCGCGGGTGGGAGCATGTGGCGCGGCTGGTCGACGGGCAGCAGGTCAGCGATGCGACCATCGTCGAACATGGCGGGAAACTATGGATGACGGGCACCGTCGGCGGCGGCGATGCCTCGACCTGGGACGCGCTGCATCTGTGGTCGGCGGAGACGCTGACCGGACCGTGGCGGGCGCATAGCGAGAACCCGGTTCTGCTGGATGCGCTGGGGGCGCGGCCGGCGGGCGCGTTCTATGAGCGGAACGGCGAATTGTGGCGGCCGGCCCAGGATTGTACGACCGGCTATGGCGCGGGGCTTGCACTTTGCCGTGTCACGAAACTGGACGATGAAGGCTTCGCGCAGGAAATCGGCGCGGTTCTGAGGGCGGGCGGCTGTGACTGGCCCGGTTCGGGACTGCATACGGTAAACTGGGCGGACGGACTGGAAGTCGTCGACGGATGCCGGGACCGCAAGCGATGAACGCCCATTCGATGTCGCCGCTGACTGCCTTTGAGCCGTGGCCCGCGCATCTGAAAGACGTGTGGGGCCGCGAGGCCGTGGTGACGCGCCACAATCTGCACCGTTCGCCGCTGATGCAGATGAGCGCGCTGGCCGATCTGATCGATGCCTATCCGCGCTCGCATTACAGCCTGATCAGCATGGGCGCGCAGGGCGAGAAAGAACGCCGGTTCTGGCGCGAGGGCGACATTGCCGGGATGCGCGGCGCGGATGTGATCGAGTGGATCGCTGCAGGCCGGATGTGGCTGAACATGCGCCGCGTCGACGAGGTCGACGGACGCTATGGCGCGCTGCTGGCGGCGGCCTACGACGAGATCGCAGCGAATGCGCCGGGCGAGGCGATGACGAATGTGTCGATGGGCATTCTCATCTCGTCGCCCTGCGCGCAGGTCTATTACCATTGCGACCTGCCGGGTCAGGCGCTGTGGCAGGTGCATGGCCGCAAGAAGATTTTGATCTATCCGAACACCGAGCCGTTCCTGAAAGCCCAGTCGCTGGAAGACATCGCGGTGCTGGGCGTGGAAGTGGACCTTCCTTACGAGGACTGGTTCGACGGCTTCGCCAAGAGCTTCGACCTCGAAGCCGGCGACATGGCGCACTGGCCGCTGAACGCGCCGCACCGGGTCGAGAACTACGACATGCTGAACGTGTCGATCACCTCCGAGCACTGGAGCCGGTCGATCGCGCGCAAGCATCACATCAATATGGGCAACGGGTTACTGCGCCACCGCTATGGCGTGACGGCGAAGAGCCGGAAGATCACCGGGCCGTCCTATGTCGCCAAGGCGGCGCTGCAGAAGCTGAGCCACAAGTCGAAATGGCTGGCGAAGCAGCGCGCGGGCAAGCGGCCGATCGAGTTCAGGCTCGACCCCACTTCACGCGGCGCTGTAACGCTGATCGAGCCCGCCGCTTCGTGAGCCAGACATCGCCCTTTCAGGTCCGCGTCCATTCAAGCTGGAGCGCGGTGGACCCGGTTTGGCGCGCGCTGGCGCTGAGCGGCGGCGCGACGCCGTTCCAGACACCGGGATTTCTGGATGCTTGGTATGCGAGCTATGGCGCCGCCGCGACGGCGGTGATCGTGGACGTGTGGCGTGGCGACCAGCCGGCCATGATGCTGCCGCTGGCGCTGAAGGATGGCGTGATCGCCTTCGCCGATGCGGGGATCAGCGACAATAACGCCCCGGTACTCGGCCCTGCGCTGCCCAGCCGCGCCGAGATGGCGGCGCTGTGGCCGGTCATCCGCCGCGCTTTGCCGCGTGCGGGCTTGCTGCGGCTGGAGAAGCAGCCGGAGACGGTTAGCGGGCGCGAGAATCCGCTGCTGGCCGTCGGCACGGCGCGGCCCTCGCCGCTGACCGCGCATCCGCTGACGATGGGCGAAAGCTTTGAAGACTATTCGCGCAGCCGCACGACCAAGTTCCGCAAGGAGCAGGAGCGTGTGTGGCGCGTCTTCACGCGCAACGACGGCGCGCGGTTCGATCTGGTGACGGATGCGGCGGAGGGTCTGGCGATCCTCGCGGACATGGACCGCCTGCAGGCGGCGCGCATGAGCGAGCTGGGCATCGCTGCGCAGGTCGGCGGCGAGGCCTACACGGCGCATTACAAGCATCTCGTCGGCCATGCGCTGGGTCGCGAGGCGGTGCTGGGCGCGTTGCTGTGCAATGGCGAGACAGTGGGTGCGCTGCTGGGCGTCAGCGGCGGCGGGACAGTGACCTTCGTGCGGCTCGCCCATGCCGGCGGCGCGTGGTCGACGACATCGCCGGGGCGGCTGGTGATCGAGCAGACGCTGATGGCCCTGCACGCGCAAGGCGTGCGGCGGTTCGACTTTTCGGTCGGCGATTACGCTTACAAAGAGAATTTCCGGATCGGCCATGCGCCGTTGTTCGACGCCGCCGTGCCGCTGTCGCTGGCGGGCAAAATAAAGGCGGCGCGGATCAATCTCCGCGCCGCCTTGAGGCAGTCGCCGCTGGCGCGGCGGTTGATGGGCAAGGACAAGAGCTGAACACCGCCCGTATGGTTAGCGCGCGTTAACCTGCGAGCCTTAGCCTGCCCGGCATGATTGCTACGGTCGCCACGCCCCCCCCGCTTTCAACCCGCTGAGACGCGATGCGGCGTCTGCGGCGGCGCAACGTTCGAAGTCATCCAGCGGCAATCGCTGGCGCTGGCCGGGCTGGGACGGCATGAACTGGCTTTCGGAGCATGCGACCGCTGCGGGCATGTCCAGCAAACGCCGCCCGTGCCGGAAAGCGTCATGCTGCGGCACTATGAGACGATGTCGAACTACACGGCGTTCAGCGATCCTGAGCGCTTGCGCGCCGCCCCGCCAATCGCGCTGACCCGAAGGCTGATGTCGCTGGTGCGCGACTGCGGCATCAGCGAAGGTCGGCTCTACGAGGTCGGCTGCGCGACCGGCCTGCATCTGCATCAATTCCGCACTGCCGGGTGGACCGTTTCAGGCTGCGAGCCGTCAGCGCGGGCCGCCGAACAGGCCAACGAGATCTACGGCATTCATGTCGATGTCGGGGACGAGGCGACTTGCCTGCCGCGTAAGGCAGACCTGGACGTCGTGATGATGTCACATGTTCTGGAGCATCTGTTCGACCCGCAGGCATCCATCGCGCGTGCATACGATGCGCTGAGCGACAGCGGCATGATCGTGATCGAGGTGCCGTGCGCCATCGCGCCAGACCTGCTTCCGCCCGGCTGGTTCTCGTTCGAGCATCTTCACTATTTTTCGCCGGAAACATTGATGTCGTTGCTGGCGTCGGCGGGATTCGAGACCGTCGAGATGCGGATCGCGACAAGCGCTTTCATCTATCCTGTCATCGCCGTCGTGGCGCGAAAATCACGTAAGCCCGCGAGCCGTATCGGACGGCCAGCGACGAACGGAGCGGCAGATGTTGCGCGCAGTTACGCAGCGCGCGAGCAGATGATGTGGCAGCGGGTCAGGGCGCGATTGGCAGGGCTGAACGGGGACGCGTTCATCTGGGGCGCCGGCGTGCATACCGCGCAACTGCTGCATTGGACCGGTATCGGCCACCTATTGAACCTGCGCGGGATCGTCGACCGCGATCCGCAGAAGTGGGGGCTGACCCAAGGCGACATCCCCGTCATATCGCCTGACGATCTGATCGCCGATCCGTCCGGGGCGCCGGTGATCGTTTCTTCGTACTTCGCGGAACGGGAGATCGCGGCGCGGCTTCGCGATGCCGGAATCGACCCCAGCCGGATCGTGACGCTTTACGACTGACGGACGGCGCGGCAGCCGGCGGGCAAGAGAACAAATCAGACCTGTCAGCCCGGCTTTGAGCCGGGATCCAGTTCGGCCAGCGCTGGTGCCGCGACTCCTGGGTCCCGGGTCTTCGCTTCGCTACGCCCGGGATGACAAGTTTTTGCAGTTAGTCCTTCGCGCGCTCGACATACGAGCCGTCTGCCGTGTTGACGACGATGCGGGTGCCGGCCGAGACGTGCGGCGGCACGGCGCTCTTCACGCCGTTCGAGAGAAGCGCAGGCTTGTACGAGCTGGTCGCGGTCTGGCCCTTGGTCACCGGCTCGGTCTCGACGATCTCGAGCACCACGCGCTGGGGAATTTCCACGGTGATCGCGGCGCCGTTGAAGAGCGCGATCTCGCACTTCATGTTTTCCTGGAGATACGCAACCTGATCGCCGACGAGGTCGTGCGGGACGGAGAGCTGCTCGTAATTCTCCTGGTTCATAAACACCAGATTGTCGCCGTCGTCGTAGAGATAGGTGTAGTCCTGATGGTCGATCTGGGCCTTCTCGATGCCGTCGGTCGTCTTGTAGCGCTGGGTGGTCTTCACGCCGTCCGAGATGCGGCGCATGTCGATCTGCGTCGTGGGCGTGCCCTTGCCGGGGAAGAAGCTTTCCGCCGTCAGCACGACGTAGAGCTTGCCGTCTTCCAGCTCGAGCACATTGCCTTTGCGGACGTTGCTTGCGATGACCTTGACCACTTCAAATCTCCTCATGCGCGCGGGGGCCGTGCTCCCCTCGCCCATCAAATTCCGGATGTCCGGTGAAAAACTCGGCGGGTGATACAGGGTCAGCGGCCCCGCGCCAAGCGCGTTGGTGGGACCAAGGCCGCCATGCCGACCGCCGGCCGTTCCTGATCGCAAGGGCGGAAATCCGCCGTTTCGTGCGGGAATACTTCGCCCGCGAGGGGTTCACCGAGGTCGAATGCGGGCTGCTGCAAGCCGCCCCCTGCGCCGAAACGCATCTGCATGGATTCGCGACGGAGCGGGTGAAGGGCGACGGGACGCGCGAGACGCTATGGCTGCCGACCTCGCCGGAACTGCAGGCGAAACGCCTGCTCGCGGCGGGGGAGCGGCGGATTTACGACCTCGCACGGGCGTTCCGGAATGGCGAGGAAAGCGCGATCCACGCGCCCGAATTCACCATGCTGGAATGGTATCGGGCCGAGGAGCCGTATGCGGCGGTGATCGCCGATACGCTGGCGCTGATCCGGGGGGCGGCGGTGGCGGTGGGTGCCACGAAGCTGAGCCATCGCGGGCGGGAGGCCAATCCGGCGGCGACTGAGGACAGGCTGACGCTGGCGGAGGCGTTTCAACGTCATGCGGGGATCGACCTGCTGGCGTTCGTGGACGCGGACGGCGCGACGGATCGGGACGGGTTCGCGCGTGCGGCTGCCGCAGCGGGCGTTGCGGTGGCGGCGGATGACGGGTGGTCGGACATCTTCACGCGGGTGATGGCGGAGCGGGTGGAGCCGGCCTTGGACCCTTCGCGTCTAACGGTTCTCTATGAGTATCCGGCGCCTGAGGCGGCGCTGGCGCGGCGGGCGGCGCATGACCGCCGTGTTGCGGAGCGGTTCGAGGTCTATGCCTGCGGGGTGGAACTCGCCAACGGGTTTGGCGAGTTGACCGACGCTGTGGAGCAGCGGGCGCGCTGGATCGCGGCGATGGCCGAGAAGGCGCGGCTTTACGGCGAGCACTACCCGGTCGATGAGGACTTTCTGGAGGCGGTCGGGGCGATGCCGCCGGCGAGCGGCGTGGCCCTCGGATTCGACCGGCTCGTCATGCTATGCACCGGCGCTTCGCGCATCGGTCAGGTGATATGGACGCCGCTGGAGTGACATTGCGAGACGTGCCCGCGCTGCAAACGCGCGGGCTGGTGAACGACGCGGCCGCGCTGGCGGCCGTCGCATCGCGCTATGCCATTGCGGTGACGCCGGAGATGGCGGCGCTGATCGATGCGGGCGATCCGGCTGATCCGATCGCGCGGCAGTTCATTCCTTCGGCCGACGAGCTGACCGTCCTGCCGGAAGAGAGCGGCGACCCGATTGGGGACACGCGCCATACGCCGGTGCCGGGCGTGGTGCATCGCTATAAGGGGCGCGCGCTGCTGAAGGTCATCAGCGCCTGTCCGGTCTATTGCCGCTTCTGCTTTCGCCGCGAAATGGTGGGACCGGGACAGGCGCCGCCGCTGACCGGCGAAGACCTGGACGCCGCCCTCGCCTATCTCGCCGCTCATGAGGAAATCTCAGAAGTCATTCTGACCGGCGGCGATCCGTTCATGCTGTCGCCGCGCCGGGCGGCGGAGATCATCGGCCGCCTGGATGCGATGCCGCATGTGAAGGTCATCCGCTGGCACACGCGCGTGCCGGTGGTGGACCCCGGCCGCGTGACGCCGGCGTTCGTCGAGGCGATCACGGCGACCTCGAAGGCGGTGTGGGTGGCGGTGCATGCCAATCATCCGCGCGAACTGACCGATGGTGCGCAGGCTGCCATCGCGCGGCTGCGCAAGGCGGGCGTGAGCCTTGTCAGCCAGAGCGTGCTGTTGAAGGGCGTCAACGACGACATCGATACGATGGCGGCGTTGATGGAAGGGCTGATCGCGGTGGGCGTGAAGCCCTACTACCTGCACCATGCCGATCTCGCGCCCGGCACATCGCATTTCCGCACGAGCATCGCCGAGGGTCAGGCGCTGATGAAGGCCCTGCAGGAGCGCGTGTCGGGACTCGCCATGCCGACCTATGTGCTGGATATTCCAGGCGGCGTTTCCAAAGCGCCGCTGACGCCGCCCTATCTGCGCGACACCGAAACGGGCGTGCAGGTGCAGGGCGCGGGTGGCGAGTGGATCGATTATCGCGGCTGAGGCAGGGAGGCCTGGTGCGGGGGATCGGCTGGATCAAGGGACTGGCGCTGGCGTTGGGCCTAGCCGCGTGCGGGACGGATGCGGGCGAGCCGCAATGGGCCGTGGTGCAGGCGGAGCGGCCGCTGATCGATGGCGCGAAGGTCAGCGAGACGATCTATGCGACGGCGCGGCCGCCGGGCGGGCGGTTCGATACGATCCGCGTGCATCGCTATCGCGCGAGCGGCAAACCCAGCGCCTCGCTGCTGTTCCTGCCCGGCACGAACATGAACGGCGCTTCGGCGCTGACCGACGAGCGGCATAATCTGTGGCTGTGGCTGGCGGCGCGTGGTGTGGACGTGTTTGCGCTCGACTATCGCACCAACGCTGTGCCGCCGGCGTCCGAGATCGGCACGCTGGGCGAGATGAAGGGGTGGACGAGCGAACTCTTCATGAGCGACGTGCGGGCGGCGCGTGACCTGATGCTGCGTGAATCGCGCGCGACGCCGGTGTTCGTGGCGGGGTTCAGCCGCGGCGGCGTACTGGCCTTTGCGCTGGCGGCCGAGGACCAGAGCCTCGCGGGGCTGATCGTGCTGGATGCGTCTTTCAAGAGCGCGGCGCCGGAAGCCTATGACGCGGCGGTGGCGATGGCGGCGCTGGAGGCCAAAGGCATCTGGGCGAGCGATGTCGGCGGGCGGCGCGGGTGGGACTCGCGGCAGGCGCTGATGGATGCGGCGGCGGAGAACCCCGACAGCCCGGCGCTGGATTCGGCCTATCCCAATATCGGCGCGCAGCTGACGCATGTGCTGCAAACGGCGTGGGGGCCGGGGGCGCTGGCCAATCCCGAAGGCGGGGTTTCCAAACCGCAGGTTCTGGCGCGGCTGATGCGCGCCTATGACCGGTTCTATCCGGCGGTTCAGGACATCGAGATGAAGCGGTCGGCGCAGCTGGCGGACGACCCGGCGACGGCGCTGGACGATGGCTGGGGCGAAATGGCGATGCCGGTGATCGCGTTCGCCTCGACCGGCATGGGTGCGGACTGGCAGGCGAATATCCGCCACTCGGTCGAGGCGAGCGGGTCGCAGGACGTGACGATGACGGTGCTGGATGGCTATGGCCATCTCGACGTGCTGGTGGCGGAGACCGCGCCGGAGCTGGTGTTCCAGACTCTGCGCGACTGGATCGCGGCGCGCGCGGCGCGCTGAGGGATTGGGTAAATCGTTACATTAGCCCCGGCGCGAATTGGATTACCCTCCGATCCGTCGAAGCTGGCTGCGGCAAGAGCCTGCATGCTTGCGGCAGGAAACGCCCCGGGAGGTCGCTCATGAATGTCGCCCTGAAAGTCGATGCGGGTACCTATTTCGATCTGAAGCCGCTGTCGCCGACCATCGGCGCGGAGTTGCACGGGATCGACCTGCGCGAAGAGCTGAGCGATGCCGCCATCGCGGCGGTGCGGCAGGCGCTGCTCGACTGGAAGGTCGTCTTCTTCCGCGATCAGGACATCACGCGGGCGCAGCACATCGCCTTCGCGCGGCGCTTCGGCGATCTGGAAATCCATCCGGCAACGCCGAAGGATCAGCCCGATCCGGAAGTGCTGCGCATCGAGCATGGCGAAAACTCCAAGGGTCAGGAAAACGCCTGGCATTCGGACGTGACCTGGCGCGCAACGCCGTCGCTCGGGTCGATCTTGCGCTCGATCGAGATCCCGCCGGTGGGCGGCGACACGTTGTTCGCCAATATGGAGGCGGCCTATGAGCGCCTGTCGCCGGAGATGAAGCGCTTCGCGACCGGGCTGACGGCGAAGCACGATATCGCGCGCGTGTTCGCGCGGCGGCTTGGCAAGGAAGCGGACGAGCTGCGCGCCAAGTATCCGGTGCAGGATCATCCGGTGATCCGCACGCACCCGGAGACGGGCCGGCGCAGCATCTATGTGAACACGGCTTTCACCGAGAGCATCAACGGGCTGACCCGCAAGGAGAGCGACTGGCTGCTTGAGCACCTGTATGCGCAGGCGGCGAATCCGGAGATCCAGTGCCGCTTCCGCTGGACGCCGAACGCCCTCGCCTTCTGGGACAATCGCGCCAGCCAGCATTTCGCGAACTCGGACTATTTCCCGCAGCGCCGCGCGATGGAGCGCGTGACGGTGAAGGGCGACAAGCCGTTCTTCACGCCCTGAGAACGCAAAGAGCCCCGCCGTTAAGCGGGGCTCCTCGTGTGTCCGGGCCGTGCAGGGGGTTGGGGGGCTGACCCGGACCCAAACGCATCAGAAGTTGAAGCGCAGACCCGCCGACAGGACGTGGGCGCGATATTCCCAGACCGTGCCGCTGGCGCTGGCGTCATCGGCGCCGACATAGCGGTATTCGGCGACAAGCTCTGTATTGCCGGCGACCGCGACCCGCGCACCGGCCATCAGCTGGTAGGTGAAGACCCAGTCGTCGATCTCGTTGCTGCTCTTGTAGCCGAGTTCGCCATAGCCGATGCCGGCGCCGACATACGGCTTGAACTGCCCTTCGGGATTGAACGTGTAGTAGCCGTTCACCGACAGGTTCAGCAGCGACGCGTTGTTCGGATTGCAGCAGGAATATTCCACCTGGTGATAGGCGACCTCGCCCTCGACCGACCAGTTCGGCGTCAGATTCCAGCCCAGCGCGGCGCCGTAGCTGTAGCCCGTGTCGGTTTCATAGTCGGAGCTGTTCCACTCCAGATCCGGAGCGAAGTCGGCACCGCCGAAGATTTCGACATACATGCCCTCGGCAGACGCGGCGCCAGACAGGATTGCCGACAGCGCCAAAGCCGAAACAAACGTTTTCACTTGGATACTCCCCTCACTGGTTGAGCCTCGTTTTCGAGGACTGCGAGGGGTATAGCACTGTGATCTGGCCCACACTGTGCGCCATATCACACTTTATCCCAGGCTGCGCTGGAAGGTGCGCTGGTCGCCGCGCCTGGCGCCTTCGGAGAAGCCGAGGCGGGCCCAGAAGCGGGCGGCGCCCTCGTTATCGTCATCGACTTCCAGCGCGATGCGGCGGGCGCCGGCGGCTTTCATTTCGGCGGCCAGCGCGTTGAAAAGATGCGTGCCGAGACCGGCGCGGCGATAGCGCGGATCAACGACCATCAGTTCGACGAAACAGGAATCGGCCGTCGGTGCGCCGGCGCGCAGATCGATGAAGGCGCGCAGGACGCGCATCTCATCGAACACGCCGATGCGCGCCGTCGCCGCCTCCGGCGATTCAGCCGGAGGCTTGTGGCGATGCACGCCGGGGGCGTGGCGCATCAGATCGTCGGCCGCGCCCTCGTCGCTTTCGGTCAGCGGCCGCGCTTTGTAGCGGCGCGGCTCGTGACGGCTGGGCAGATCGATCGTGAAACGCAGACTGCCTGTCGCCTGTGCAATCATCGTCGCCTTATCGGCCCTTCGGCGCGTCCTTGAAGGCGAGATCCTTATCGACGCGGATGTCGCCGGGCAGGCCCAGCACGCGTTCCGCGATGATGTTCTTGAGGATCTCGTCCGTGCCGCCCGCGATGCGGAGACCCGGCGCCCACATATAGGACTGCTGGAAGTCGGCATCCGGCGACATCACGACGCCGGCCTCACCCTGCAGGTCCATGCCGAAGCCGGCGACGTCCTGGAGCTTGGGGGCCGAGACGATCTTGCCGATCGACGCCTCAGGTCCCGGCTGCTGGCCGCGCGAGAGCGCGGTCATCGTGCGGTAGGTCGTATATTTGAGGCCCTGGGTGCGGACATAGACGTCGGCGATCTTCTCGCGCACCGCAGAATTGCGGATGGCGGGGCCGTCTTCGAGCTCGGTCGTGCGGGCGAGTTCGAGCAGCTCCTTCGCATCGGGGCCGCGCGCGCCAGCGCCACCGCCGACCGCGAGGCGTTCATGCATGAGCGTGGTGAGCGCGACCTTCCAGCCGTCGCCCACTTCGCCGAGGCGCTGGCTGTCCTTCACGCGGAGGTCGTTGAAGAAGACCTCGTTGAAGTTCGCGCCGCCGTTGATCTGCTTGATCGGCTTCACCGTGACGCCCGGCGCCTTCATGTCGATGTAGAACATCGTCAGGCCCTTGTGCTTGGGCACATCGGGGTTGGTGCGGGTGAGCAGGATGCCGAAATCGGAATAGTGCGCGCCGGACGTCCAGACCTTCTGGCCGTTGATGACCCACTCATCGCCGTCTTTCTCCGCCTTCGTGCGGAGGCCGGCGACGTCAGAGCCCGCAGAGGGTTCGGAGAAGAGCTGGCACCAGATTTCCTCGCCCTTGAGCGCCGGGCCGACATAGCGCTTGAGGTCTTCGGGCTTGCCGTAGGTCATCAGCGTCGGGATGCACATGCCGAGGCCGATATCGAAGAAGCCGCCGGGCACGTTAAACTTGCCCTCTTCCTGATTGTAGATGACCTGCTGGATCGGTGTGCCGGCGCGGCCGCCGAATTCCTTCGGCCAGGTGATCTTGGCATAGTTGGCGGCGGCGCGGGTCGCCTGCCAGGCCTTGGCGCGCTTCAGCGCCTCGGCCTCGTTGGCGGGCGGGGCGGCCTCTTTCGGCGCGTTGGCTTCGAGCCATTTGCGGGCTTCGCTGCGGAAGGCCGCTTCTTCGGGGGTGTCGTTGAAGTCCATGACGTCTCTCCGGTGTCTTTGTTCTTTTAGGCGGCGTTCTTGCGTTCAAGCTGGGTGACGAGCTTTTCCTTCCAGACGCGCGCCGGACCGATGCTGAGCGCATCGTTTTTGGCGCGACGGAAGAAGAGCTGGCAGTCCAGCTCCCACGTGAAGCCCATGCCGCCATGGGTCTGGATGTTTTCCTTCGACGCGTAGTCGTAGGCCTGAATGGCTGAGATGCGCGCCCCGGCTGCGGCTTCGGCGAGCTCCGGTGCATTCGTGGAGAGCGCCCAGGCGCCGTAATAGGCGTTGGAGCGGGCAATCTCGGTGTTCACATACATGTCGGCCAGCTTGTGCTTGATCGCCTGATACGACGCGATCTGGCGGCCGAAGGCATAACGGCCGAGCGCGTAGTCCTTGGCCATGGCGAGGCAGGAGTCCGAGCCGCCGACCTGTTCGAAGGCGAGCATGATGGCGGCGCGGTCAAAGACCTGCGCGGTCAGCGCCCAGCCTTCGCCCTGCCCGCCCAGCAGTTCGGCGGGCGCACCGTCGAACTTGATTTCGGCCTGGCCGCGCGTCGGATCGACCGACTTTAGCGCCGTGCGGCTGACGCCAGCGCCCGTGAGGTCGACGATGGCGAGCGAGAGGGCGCGGTCGCCGCTGTCGCCGGTGCGGGCGAGCACGATAGCAAAATCGGCCGCGAGGCCGTCGGCGACCGGCGTCTTCACGCCATCGAGCTTGCCGCCCTTCAGCGTCGTCTTGATGGTGCGCGGCGACGGCGCGCTGGCGCCTTCGGCATTGGCGAAGGTGCCGATAATCTCACCGGCCGCGAGCTTGGGCAGATATTTCTGCTTCTGCTCTTCCGAGCCGGCAAGGAGCAGCGCTTCGGTCGCGAGATAGACCGACGAGGCGAAGGGGATCGGCGCGACAACGCGGCCGAGTTCTTCCGCGATCACGCAGAGTTCGAGATAGCCGAGGCCCAGACCGCCGTATTCCTCGGGGATCGCGGTGGCCGTCCAGCCCATTTCGGCGACGCCTTTCCAAAGGTCGCGGTCATAGATGTCGCCGCCTTCGAGGATGCGGCGCACCGCCTTGGGTGGGCAGCGGTCTTTCAGGAAGCGGCTGGCCTGGTCGCGCAGCGCCTTCTGGTCGTCGGAAAAATCGAAATTCATTTCAGTCTCCCCAGCAGCTTTGTTGCTTGTTGCCGGGGAGGCTAGCGCAGGCCGAAATCCGGCGCAAAACGAAACGGCCGCCCGGAAACCGGGCGGCCGTAGCGTCAGGGATAATTTTTTCGGGCTTAACGGCGGAAATAGGTCATCCCGCGGCCCGGATCGCCGACGAAGCACTGGGCGGCGACCCGGTTGTCGATGAGGGTCTTGGCGACCGTATCGGCGACGAAGCGGTCGGCGACCGTGTAGAGCACGGCGTTCCCGTTGCGGACGGCCCAGTTACGACCCGACTTGCTGACCGTAATCTGGCGGTAGCCAACCGTCTGGCAGTATTCGCCGGCCTGCGCGCCCTGCGGGAACGACCCGTTGGCGAGGGTCCAGTACTCAAAACCGGCATCGGCGATCTGACACTTCTGCTTCAGGCCCTGGATGGCGATGAGGAAGCGGGCGTAGCCGGCCTCTTCCGGGCTGTCGAACGCCGCGAGGGTTTCGTTGCCCTGTGCGACCACCCATTCGCCGCCGGTGAAGCGGATCCGCAGATTGTTCTGGACGGTCGTGCACTCCGCGAGCACTTCCGGCTGGCGGCTGGCGCGGCGGAAGGTTTCGGTCGTAACCGTCGCGGCGCGGCCGTCGCGATAAACCTGAATGGTGGTCACGGTCAGGCGGTTGCCGCCGGCAACGCTGGCGATCACCTGGCGGTTGGCGTCGGACGCGTTGAAGCTGGCGGTGATGCCGGTTGCGTCACGTCCGATATTGGTGCGGCCGGGCGGCAGGAGGGGCGTGCCGTTCGCGTTGCCGAAATCGCAGGGGCGCGGCGAACACACGGCGGCGGCCCGGACCTGATAGTTGCGGCCATCATAGGTGATGTCGAGTTGGGCGAGGCCGCCGCCCGAGGGGTTCTGGACGTCCCAGTTGCCTTCGATATCGGACGAGGCGGCATAGGCCGGCGCTGCGAGGGCGAAGCCTGCGATACAGGCGGCAGCGAACAAGGTTCTTGTCATGGCGCGCTCCTTAGGCGGCAGTTGAGGCGATCAGACTAGTCGCGCAGGACATGAACTTGCAGCGACAGTTGCGCGAGGTTTGTCTGACCAATTGTTCAGACAACGCGCCGGAAAGGCGCGCCATCCGTGACGATCGATCCCTAACGCGTTCTTAAACGGCTGGTTCCGAAGAGCGCCGCCTTAACCTCGCTTTAGGGCGAGGGCGGCACTCTCGCGCTGCGGCGATCTGACGGCCGCGGAAGCGGGCTGAGCGATGGCGAAGGCGCAATATCACAAGAACCAGCGGGTTTATGTGAAGACTGTGGGCACCTGGGCGCTCGTCGAGCGCGTGATCCCGCAATGGGCCAAGGGCCTCGATGAGCCGATCCGCATCTATTACGACGTGGGCCTTGGCCGCGAGTTCGGCGCCGATGAGCTGCAGGGCGAGCAATCCGCTACGACGCAGTTCGACATGGGTTCGACGCCTTGGCGCATCATCCGCGCGCGCAACAAATGGCAGGCGCCGGAAGATGCCTCGCATCACCCCTTCCCCGGCACCTATCCCGTCGTCGTGACGGGCGAGACGGACTGGGGCGGCTGGCGCGTGCCGGGCGCCGAATACGATCTCGGTCCGCAGAAGATCGAGGCGCAGGCGCGCCTGATCGCGAATTCCAGCAAGCTCTACGCGTTCGCCGTCGCCATGCTGGACGCGGCCAAGAACGAGGCCGAGCACCTGCCCGATTCGATGCTGGAACTCGCCCGCGATGTCGCCAAGATCGTGAAGGCGATCGACAGCGACCCGGAAATGGCGGTCTGACCGCCTCACGCGAAGTTTGAATACCGGGACCGCCGCGCCGCCGCTATAACGCGCGGATGAAGACCGACATTCCCCAGACCGTGCGGCTCGCGGATTATCGCGCGCCCGACTACCGCATTCTTTCGACCGACCTGACCTTCCGGCTGGACCCGCACGCGACGCGCGTGATCGCGGCGCTGCAGATCGAGGCGACGGGGGCCACGACGCCGCCGCTGCAGCTCGACGGTGAAGAGCTGACGCTAAAATCTGTGGCGATCGACGGCGCTGTGCTGGAGGCCGATGCCTATGAGGTCAACGCGAAGGGCCTGCTTCTGAAAGCGCCGCCCGCCCGCTTCACGCTGACGACCGAGGTGGAGATTTCACCCTCCGCGAACAGTGCGCTGTCGGGGCTTTATGTCTCGGACGGGATGCTGTGCACCCAGTGCGAGGCGGAGGGCTTCCGCCGCATCACCTATTATCTCGACCGCCCCGATACGATGGCGTCGTTCAGGACGCGCATCGAGGCCGACAAGGCCGCCTATCCGGTGCTGCTGTCGAACGGCAATCTTTTGGAGTCGGGCGAGCTGGACGGCGGCCGCCACTTTGCGGTCTGGGAAGATCCGTTCAAGAAGCCGGCCTATCTCTTCGCGCTGGTCGCGGCGAAGCTGGGGCACATCGAGGACACGTTCGTCACGCGCTCGGGCCGCACGGTGACGCTGCGCGTCTATGTCGATCCCGGCAACGAGGCGCGCGCGCACTACGCGATGGATTCGCTGAAGCGCTCGATGAAGTGGGACGAGGAGGCCTATGGCCGCGAATACGACCTCGACATCTTCATGATCGTCGCCGTCGCCGCCTTCAATTTCGGCGCGATGGAGAACAAGGGTCTCAACATCTTCAACGACAAGTACGTGCTGGCCGATGCGGAGACGGCGACCGATCTGGATTTCGAGCTGATCGAAGGGATCGTCGGGCACGAATACTTCCACAACTGGTCGGGCAATCGCGTGACCTGCCGCGACTGGTTCCAGCTGTGCCTGAAGGAAGGCTTCACGGTGCTGCGCGACCAGCAGTTTTCCGAAAGCCAGCGGTCGGAAGCGGTGCAGCGCATCGATGCGGTGAAGACGCTGCGGGCGCGGCAGTTTCCGGAAGATGCCGGCCCCCTCGCCCATCCGGTGCGGCCCGAGAGCTATATCGAGATCGACAATTTCTACACTGCGACCGTCTATGAGAAGGGCGCGGAAGTGGTGCGGATGCTGCGCACGCTGACAGGACAAGAGGATTTCCGTAAAGCGACCGATCTCTATTTCGACCGCCATGACGGCGAGGCGGCGACGGTGGAGCAGTTCGCGGTCGCGTTCGAGGACGCGGCGAAGATCGACCTCAAACAGTTCCGCCGCTGGTGGTCGCAGGCCGGGACACCCGAGGTTGCGGCGGAGACGGCCTATGACGCCGACGCGCAGACCTTCACGCTGAAGCTGACGCAGGCGACAGCAGCAACGCCGGGCCAGCCGGTGAAGCAGCCGCTGGTCATTCCGGTGCGGCTGGGCCTTGTCGGCGCCGATGGCGGCGACCTGCCGCTGCAGCTAGAGGGCGAGAACGCGCCCGCTGGAACGGAGCGCGTCATCTCGCTGACTGAGACGACGCAGACCTTCCGGTTCGTGAACGTGACCGAGAAGCCGGTGCCGTCGATCGGGCGCGGGTTCTCGGCGCCCGTGAAGTGGACGCTGGATATTTCCGACGCCGACCGTGCCTTCCTGATGGGCCGGGACAGCGATCTCTTCAACCGCTGGGAAGCCGGCCAGCAATATGCCGAGCGGCATCTGCTGGCGTTGGCGGCGGATGCAGCGGCAGGTCGCGCGCTGAAGGCCGATCCGGCGCTGATCGATGCCTATCGCCTGATCATCGCGGACGCTGCGCGCGATCCGGCCTTCGCGGCGCTGGCGCTGACGCCGCCGTCGGTCGCCGACCTCGTCCAGGCGATGCCGGCTGGAGCTGCAGATGCGGCAGCCGCTCATGCGGCGCGCAGCTTCCTGATGGCCGAGATCGGACGGACGCTGAAGAGCGAGGCGGAAGCTGCCTATAGCGCGAGCGTCGTCAGCGGGGCTTTCGCGCCGACCGCCGAACAGGCGGGCAAGCGTGCGTTGCGCGGTGCGTTGCTGCGGATCCTCGCAGCGAATGGCGGGCCTGAGGCGGCGAGGCTCGCCTACGCGCAGTTCACCTCCGCCACCAACATGACCGACACGATGGCGGCGCTGTCGGTGCTGACGCATCTCGATGCGCCGGAGCGTCAGCAGGCGCTGGATGCGTTCGAGGCGAAGTGGAAGGACAATCCGCTGGTGATGGACAAGTGGATGAGCGTGCAGGCGACGTCCTCGCTGCCCGGCACGCTGGATGCGGTAAAGCGTCTGACGTCGCATCCGCATTTCTCGATGGAGAATCCCAATCGCTTCCGTGCGCTCGTCTCGGCCTTCGCGATGAACAATCCGCTGCGCTTCACCGAAGCGGACGGCGGCGGATTCCGTTTCATCGCAGATCAGGCGCTGGCGATGGACAAGGTGAACCCGCAGGTCGCGGCGCGCACCTTCGGCGCGTTCGAAAGCTGGCGGCGTTTCGCGCCGGAGATCGCGGAGGCGATGCGCGCAGAGATCGAGCGGGTGGCGAAGACCGAAGGGCTTTCGAAAAACCTGTTCGAGATCGCGACTCGCGCGCTCGGCTGAGTCGCGGCGCGTCAAAGTGAGTCTTTTGAGTCACGCCTGACGAAAGTAACCACTCGTTAAGGACTCGGTAGCGATTCGCGCGTGACATGAGTCCGCGTGGCCCTAATTGTTGCTTAACGATTCGAGAGCGCCGGATCGTTCGGGGCGGGACCGGCGCAGATTACGGGCGGTTATGGCGGCGGGGACCAAGGCCAGCGAGATCGAGCGCGGAGCCATAACGGCTGCCGACGCCGCCGCGCCGCGCGCTCGCCTTCCGGCCTGGCTGCGCGCCGATCCGAAAAGCGCGATCATCCTCGCCGGCCTCATCATCATCGCCATCGCGGCGGCCGTGCTGCTTCAGGTGCGGCGCGACCATCAGGTGCAGCTGCGCGCGGCGGAGCTTCGCATCACCGATGTCGCCTGGAGCGCCTCGATGGCGGTGCGCGACGTGATGGAAGGGACCGAGCGCATCCTGTCGCTTGCGGTCAGCGCGGCGCGGTCAGGCCAGCCGGGATCGGAAGCGGCGCTGGCGACGCTGACCCGGCTTGAGCCGATGATCGTCAATATCGTGCTGCTGGGTCCGGACGGGATGCTGCGCGCCAGCAAGACCGGCAAGGCGGACTATCCGCAGTTCTTCACCAACCAGCCCTTCTATGAGGCGTTCATCCGCGACGGCGGCAAGCTGGTGCGGATGGTGGGGCCGTTCGCCGACCCGAAACTGGGGGCCAGCCCGATTGCGCTGTTCGTGCGGGTGATGGGCGCCGACGGCACGTTCGACGGCATCGCCATCGCGCTGATCGATTCCGAGAAGCTGGCCCATCGCATCGGCTCGTACACGCCGGACGTGACGGTGGTGGTGACTGATGGCGAGAACCGGATCGCCTCCGGCATCCGCGCCGGCAAGGCCATGCCGCCATCGGAGCTGGGCGTCGCCCTGCCCTTCGCGCCCGCCGCCAGTTCCGATGGGCGGCCCGGCGTCAAATATGTGCCTGCAGGCGATAGCGGTCAGGCGCTGGTCTCCACCGCCTATGTGCCGGGCTATGGCGCGACGATCGCCGCCTCGCAGACGACCGACGCGCCGCTGCAGCCGTGGTTCGGATCGATCTGGCTGTTCGCCATGCTGATCGCCGGACCGATCGCCGTCGGCTCGATCCTGGCGGCGGCGCTGACCGGCCAATCGCGGCAAGCGGCGTTCGCGCGTTTTGCGCTGAAAGAGAGCGAGCAGCGCTATGTCGCCGCCATTACCGGCGCGCGGGCGGGTGTCGCCGAGTTCAACCCGGCCGCCGAGACGGCGACCATTATGCCCTCGCTGGTCGAGTTGATGGGCAATGCCGCGCCGGCGGGGACGATTCCGTCGTCCGATTTCATGCGCCTCGTCCATCCCGAGGACGGGCCGCCGCTGCGCCATGCGCTGGATCAGGCGCGGCGCTCGCGGCGTCCGTCCAGCGTCGCCGTGCGGCTGGCGCATGGCGAGGGGCGCTGGACGTGGGTGCGCTTCGTCCTTCAGCCGGGCGACGGCGCAGCGATTTCAGCCGTTGCCGCCGACATCAATGACGAACGCGAGGCCGAGGCGCGCCGCTCGGCCGCCGAGGTGCGCCTGCGCGAGACGATCGAGAACGCGCCACAGGGCATCGTGCTGTGGGATCGCAACCAGCGCCTCGCGATCTGCAATCGCCGCTTCCGCGAGTTCACCGGCCTCGCCGAGATCGACGCCGAACCCGGCTCGGCCCGCACGCAGGTCATGGGTTCTCTGCTGGAGCCCGGCGAGAACGCCGCCTCCAACGGCAACCCGCAACGCTGGCAGGTGCGCAAGCTCGAAGGCCTGCCCGATGGCAGCGACGAGTTGCTGCTGATCGACGGGCGCTGGCTGCACGCCTCGCACCGGACGACCTCCGATGGCGGCGAATTGTCGGTCTTCACAGACGTCACGGCGATGAAGAACCAGGAGGCCGAGCTGATCCGCCGCGAGCTGGAACTGCGCGAAGCGGTGACAGGGCTGGAGAAATCGCAAGGGTTGTTGGAGCGGCAGGCGATCGAGCTGACCAAGCTGACCGGCCGCCTGGAATCCGAGAAGCAGCGCGCGGAAGAGGCGAACCGCGCCAAGACCGAGTTCCTGGCGAATATGAGCCACGAGCTTCGGACGCCGTTGAACGCGATCATCGGCTTCTCCGAGATCATGGGCGCGGAGCTGTTCGGGCCATTGGGCCATCCCAAATATGTCGAGTATGCGCGCGACGTCGTGACGAGCGGCCAGGGCCTGCTGGATCTCATCAGCGACATTCTGGACATGTCGAAGATCGAATCCGGCGAAGTGCGTCTGTCGCCGGAGCGGCTGGAAGTCAGCGCCGCAGCAAGCGAAGCGATCCGCATGGTCGGCCCCCGCGCCAACGAGAAGGGCGTGAAGCTGCTGGTCGACGTGCCGGACGATCTGCTCGCGGGAGCAGACCCCCGCGCCGTGAAGCGCGTTTTGCTGAACCTCCTCTCCAACGCGGTGAAATTCACCGAGCGCGGCGGCGCGGCGCGGGTACGCGCGCGCGCGCATGGCGGGTTCGTGGTGGTGGCGGTCGAGGATACCGGCTGCGGCATCGATCCGGCCGACATTCCGAAGCTTGGAAAGCCGTTCGTGCAGTTGGAACGCCATGGCGGCGAGGCATCGCGCGGCACGGGCCTGGGTCTGGCCGTCGCCAAGGCGCTGGTGGAACTCGGCGGCGGTGGCCTCGCAATCGAGAGCGCGCCGGGGCGCGGAACCATCGTGCGGTTTACCTTACCCATCCACGCGGACGCTGCCTGACTGCGGACAGGTTAACCCTCTCCTTAACCTTTCGATGATTTGGGCCGGTCGGCGGGCCAGTGTGCGGCATCCCCGTGCCGCGCCCCGAGTCCATGGTCCGTATCTTCGCCCTCATTGCGCTCGTTTTTGCGAGCCTCAGCGCTGCCGCACCAGCGCGGGCGGACGCGTTGCCGCGCACAGTCGTGGTCGTCACCGACGGTTTGCCGGACAGTCTTGCGGCGCGGCTCGGCGTTCCGGCGCTTACCGCGATCGGCCTCAGGGCCGAAATCCATCGCGCGGATACCGGCCTGCCCGATCTCGGCGAACGGCGCGATGTCGCCGGGATTCTGGTTTGGCTGGACGAAGGACGGATCGCGGATGGCGCGGCGTTTCTCGCCTGGGTGCGGCGCGCGACGACGCTGCACATTCCCATCGCGCTGATGGGCGCGACCCCGGCGCTGGAGGACCGCTTCGGCTTCTTCATCGCGCTGGGCATTCTCTATTCGGTCGAAGAGCGCAGCTACACCTACGATCTGAAGCCGGTGGAGAAGATCCACGGACTGGTGGAGCCGGGCCGGAGCTTCGGCGGCGTGTGGCCGGTCGCCGATCAAATCCGTCCGCTGGAGCCGCCGGTGAGCGAAGCGGCGCTTCTGCTCCAGCGCGGCGCCGATTCCTTCGACCGCACCGCGCCGCTGCTGTTCACGCCGCGCGCCGCCTATGCCGCGCCCGGCTACGCGACCTGGCGCAGCGCCGATGCGCGCGATGCGGCGTGGATGATCGATCCGGCTGCGTGGTTCGCGCGCGCCTTCAGGCTGGGCTTGCGGCCTGTGCCGGATGCCGGCCTCATCAACGCGCGACGGATCTTCGCGCCGTCGCTGGCGCCGGCCGACGAAGCAGCAGCGCGCACCGTCATGCGAGCCGCATCGGGCCTCGGCGGCGCGCAGCCGCTGGACGTGCTGCTCGATCCGACGGAGGACGGCCGGCGCGTCGACACCTGCCACACCGAAACGCGCATGCGCCTCTTTGGCAGCGCGATGCTGCTGGATGGATCGGGAAGCGGTCCCTACGCGCCCATCGTCACCATGTGCGCGCAAGACCCGGATACCGCGCGCGCGGCGGTGCGCGCCGCCTATGCCTATGCAGCGGCCAATCCACTGCTGACGGCCGATGTGCGTCTGGAGGATGTCGAGGCCGGATTCGCCTCGGTCGAGATCGTTCCCGAGGGCCGGAGCGCCTGGCGCATCAGAAACCGGGGCGCGTTGCAGACCGTGCGGTTCGACAGTCCGGGCGCGGAGCGGCTCGACTGGGAGCGCAGCGAGGGCGTCCTCGGCGCCGCCCGGCGCGATGACGCGCTGATCGTTTCGCTCGATCCCGAGGTCGAAGCGCCGCTGGTCGCGCTGACGACTGCGGCCTTCGAGCCGCCGCCCTTCGCCGTGCTGGTGGAATCGCGCTGGACCGTCGCCGGGCTGACGCGCGATGCCGACAATGTCGCGGCGCGCGTGCAGGGTTACGGACCGGGCGACATGGTGTGGCAGGTCGAGCCGGGTTCGGAATGGGAGATCCGCTTCCAGCCGGACGGGGCCGCGCAGATGCGCTGGCGCGCCGTGGTCGGTGAGGACGGGCTGATCTCCATCTCCCTGCCCGCTCAAGCCGCCAAGGGCGCGGCCTTCGCCATGGAGCGGCAGGACTATGCGGGGGCCGGGCCATGAACGGCTCGTCGCTGCGTTTCCTTTCCGGCATTCCTCTGGTGGTGATGGCGGCGGCGCTGCTGGTGCTCGGCGTCCAGCGCGTAGCGCCGCCGCAAGCCGCCGCCGCGCCGCGTTTCGACTTCGGCGCAACGTTGATGGCGGAGGGGCGCGGCGAGGAGGCGTTGTCCTGGTATCGCGGCCTTGCGCATAGCGGCGCGGCCAACGACCTTCGGACATTGGCCGCTGCGGCGGACCGGCTGGGCGACACGCGCACGCGCGCCGATGCGCTGTGCCGGCTCGTCCGCAGCGGTGCGGCGACGCTGGATGAACATATCGAGGCGGCGCAGCTTCTTGCCTCGGCAGGGGCGCTGCAGGGCGCACTGACCATGCTCTACAATGCGGAGCGGCGGTTCGGCGGCGCGCTGGACGAGCGTTTCCTCGGCTTCTACGCAGCGCTTGCCCGCGATGCCGCGCGCAAGGATATCGCCCTGCCCCTCGCACGGCGCATGTGGACGAAGACCAGCTCCGACCGCGTGCTGCAGATCCTCGTCAGCCTGTCGGGCGACTGACGGGCGGGTTTCGCTTGATCGCGGGGGTTCGCTCGCCCAAAACCGATTTCATGCAGCCTTCGACCGATCCAAAACCCGCTTCAGTGCTTCGACGGTTTCTGGAGAGCGAGTCCGCCGGCGGGCTCATTCTGATGGCGAGCGCCGCCGCCGCACTGATCATCGCCAACTCGCCGCTTGCCGAGACGTATTTCGGCGCGCTTCACGCCTATGTCGGGCCATTGAGCGTTTCGCACTGGATCAACGACGCGTTGATGGCCGTGTTCTTCCTTCTGGTGGGCCTGGAGATCAAACGCGAGATGCTGGACGGCCAGCTTGCCACCTGGTCGCGCCGCGCGCTTCCGGGCATCGCGGCGCTGGGCGGCATGACGATGCCGGCGATCATCTACGCGGCGCTGAACTGGACCAACCCGGCGACGATCAATGGATGGGCGATACCGACCGCCACCGACATCGCCTTCGCGCTCGGCATCCTGTCGCTGCTGGGCAGCCGGTTGCCGGTGTCGCTGAAAGTCTTCCTGACCGCGCTCGCGATCATCGACGATCTCGGGGCCGTCATCATCATCGCCGTCTTCTATACGAGCGGTCTGTCCCTCGCCTATCTCGCGGGCGCCGCGGGCGTGCTGGCGGTTCTGATCGTCCTCAACCGGATGGGCGTGCTGAAGCTCTGGGTCTATCTGCTGCTGGGCGTCGGCCTGTGGGTGCTGGGTCTCAAGTCCGGCGTTC